>Ga0070681_10000543_pt1 | contig 31054 bp, 32 predicted proteins | sample KBSC83BmetaG_FD_65650 | JGI IMG/M metagenome (GOLD analysis project Ga0070681, IMG submission 65650) | Corn rhizosphere microbial communities from Kellogg Biological Station, Michigan, USA - KBS C8-3B metaG | ecosystem: Host-associated > Plants > Roots > Rhizosphere | place: USA: Michigan...
GTAGTTCGACAGAAAGTGAAGACTAGAAGAGGAATTATGGCGGGGCTCGCTGACGATGTGTTCGTTAAGCTACTCGTGCTTTTACCGTCTGGTTTGTGCCGCCTCTCATCCAGCTGCGCAAACACGTCGGCACCGCGGCGCGGCAAACCGCGAGCCGCTTAAGATCAAATTTGCAGGGTTCAATCCGGTTGGCACCATCTGTACGGGTTTAGCACCCCGATTCAACAATTTTTCTGTGGAGCCTAAAAAAGACGCGACTTGTCTCAAAGTTTCAACCTGCTGTATACTGCGCAGACTATGATTTTGCTGGTTGAGGACGAAGAAAGGGCCAGGGAAGTCTTTGCACGCATTCTTAGAAAAGCGGGTTACGCGGTGATCGAAGCTGGAGACGGACTCGAGGCGTTATCGCTTTTGGAAAAAATGCGTTGCGATTTAGTCATCTCGGATATATTGATGCCGAATCTAAACGGCTATGCGCTGGTCGCCCGGATTCGCGCGAAGTGGCCGGACCTCCCAATCGTCCTCACCTCAGGATATCTTTCCCAAGATGGAGGAAAGACCATCATGGACGGGTCCGTGGAGTTTATTCCGAAGCCGATCGATTCAGAAGTATTGATTGCTACCGTTCGACGCCTAACTGTGCGTGCCCTTGGCACGCTCTGAGATGTCCAGCAGTGCCGAATTCCTAATCTCTGCCGGCCTCCCTAACCCATAGCTCTCGCAGCGACAACCCAGCTGTGAGGCGAAACATTGCGATGTCCCGTCTCATCGGCAACTCTTTTAGTGCCGAATTCAAGTAAGAGAATGCTAAGCGCCGGATCACCAGGACTTGGCACAAGCGCAATAGATTCCCAGAGTTTCGATCTGGAAAAGTCGGTCGAGTTAACGGAAAAAATTACAGAACGAAGTGATTTTTCAGATCCTATCCTGTGCGGCTGTTACTGTGGACGCGCGGCGGCGCGTTTTTGAAAATTCCATGTTCCATCGCGTTGAGGCTCACGGCCTTTGAGCACATCTTTGAAATGCGGCTGTTCGTAGAGGGGTGCGCGATTCAGCATTTCATCCAGGACCTCGTCCCGCAGATAGGGATAGTCCTTTCCTGCAGCGCAGTAGGCGAGGTAGTTCATTTGTGCCTGTTCTTCTAGATGGGCCATGCTCATAACCGCCTCGGACACATTTTTTCCGGCAGTAACGGCGCCATGGCCGCGAAGCAAAATCGCTGAGTGAGTCCCCAAAAGATCGGCGACTTCCATACCTTCATCGTCATTCTGAATCGTTTTCACGTGAGGATAAATCGGCAGCGGCCGACGCAGTAGTTGTGCGCCTTCTTGGCGCATCGGTTTGAGCGTTCCGGTAAGAACACTCATCAAGATGGTATAGCGTGGGTGGACATGCACAACCGCATTGACGTCCGGTCGTAGTTTGTAGATGCACGCGTGTATTTTTACTTCGGAGCACTGGGTCAGGCCGGCGCGAGCGGCAACTAAAAAACCGTCGGTATTGCACATCACCATATCATCCGGTTCCATGATCGCTAGGGCATCAAATTCATACTCTCTCCCCTTGACGAAAAAATGATGGGGCTGTGACGGAACGCGCATGCTCGCGTGTCCAAGAGCCGCGGTGAGACCGGTTGCCAAGCCAAGATTAGCGAGCACGCGATTGGCCGCGGCTACTTCGCGCTTTACATCGTCCAATTCAGAAGCCATACGGATACTCCTCGACAACACGTATCCGATAATAAATGCTTAAACAATGGCAAGTAACAAGCAAAGAACTCAACCGACACGCCGATTCGGAATTTTCGGGCAATTGTTCACCTGCCGGTTCAATTTCGCGGCTTTCCAGCGCATAAACCCATGCCGCATGTAGCCTGGATCGAGCTGGAGATGTTCGCAAATGCTCTGGAAGGAAAAGAACGAAGGATCGTCCCTATCCATAATCCATTCTTCTGCGGCCTGGAATAATTGCTGTCCTCGAGGGTCTGTCGCGAGGACATACTTTTGAAAATCCTCAGTGGCATTCTCCAGAACCGCGAGCATGAGTCTTTTCTCACCATCGCGAATGATCTCTTTGGTGAGATTTTCGATGAGGCCGCTGTCCGTCGGCTCGATCATGATTGACAAATTGCCCCCCTTCATATTGGACGTGGTTTCGTAAGGTTCGTGCGCCGGCGAAAACGCAAACGTCAAGCCATTCAAAAAATACGAACTCAGGGGAGTCTTGGGAACCCTCGGAAGTGATCGACTTTGCCTGTCCAGGATCAAGATGCCCGTTCACTTGCTCGAGGTTTTCTACCGGGCCAGTGATGATTCAAAATACTTCAGGAGCGACGGCAAAATGGCGGAGGCGAGAATCAAAATGCACGAAAACTTTACAGTGTGTAATCCCAAGACCGTGATTGGCAATCCCTGTGCGACCTGTCTATAATCTTGGGACGATCATGGCGAATATTTTCTATAAGGAGCGGCTGATCGTCGCGTTCGCGAATTTGAACCCGAGTGATAAGCAATGGAGCCCGGGTGCGGAAATCACATGGAAGTCAGAAGGGCAGAGGCATTCACATACCATCGGTGGTTTGACCGACCGGTTCAAGACCAACGACGATGCGGAGAGGTTTGTCGTCAATCTTGCGAAGGCCTGGATCGACGCAAATCCATAGTGTCTCAAGTTCAACCGAGCTCGGTAGCAGGCGGAGATCTTTAGATGACCTACAAGGCATGGTTTCAATGCATTAACGGTTGCCCGGGTCAGTACAGCTTGCTCGAGGTCATTTATCGCTGTCCGACCTGTGGTGACTTACTCGAGGTTCGTCACGATCTGGAGGCGCTCAAGACCCGAGCCGCAGGAGCTTGGATCAAGCTTTTTGATGACCGAGTCGGCCAGAACGCATATCCTTACGGCTCTGGGGTCTGGGCGAAAAAGGAATGGGTGGTACCGTTTATCGACAACGAAAATATCGTGTCGACCTGTGAGGGAAATACCAATCTTTTCTGGGCCAATCGCTACGGCAAACAGCTCCACCTCGAAGATTTGTGGGTGAAGCAATGCGGCAACTCGCACACTGGGTCCTTCAAAGATCTCGGCATGACCGTGCTGGTTTCCGTAGTGAATCAGATGATAGCGAATGGCGAGCCGATCGATGCGGTGGCTTGCGCCTCGACCGGTGACACCTCGGCCGCATTGGCGGCTTACGGGGCGGCGGCCGGTATTCCGACCGTGGTTTTTTTGCCGCGCGATAAAGTTGCTCCCGCGCAACTGGTTCAGCCTCTGGCCAACGGCGCTCTGGTGCTGTCACTCGATACGGATTTCGATGGTTGCATGGCGGCGGTTCAGAAGGTGACCAAGCACAAACATATTTACCTCGCAAATTCGATGAACAGCTTACGCATCGAGGGGCAAAAGACCATCTCGATCGAAATTGTGCAGCAGTTTGACTGGGAAGTGCCGGACTGGGTGATTTTACCGGGCGGTAATCTCGGTAATGTCAGCGCCTTCGGCAAAGGTTTCCTGATGATGTACGATCTCGGACTGATTTCGAAGCTGCCGCGCATCTGTGTGGCCCAGGCCGAGAACGCGAACCCGCTGTATCGTTCCTATCAAAAAAATTTCGAAGACTTCGAGCCGGTCACAGCGCGCAAGACCTTGGCGAGTGCTATTCAGATCGGCAATCCCGTTAGCGTCCGGAAAGCTATCGCAACGTTGCAGCGCTTCAACGGCGTTGTCGAACAGGCATCCGAGTTGGAACTCGCGGAAGAAGTCGCGCGCGCGGATCGCACCGGCATGTTCAATTGTCCCCATACGGGCGTTGCCTTGGCGGCGCTGCGAAAACTGGTGGAGCGCAAAGTCATTCACGGCAATGACAGAGTGGTAGTGATTTCCACGGCAAACGGCCTCAAGTTCGCCGACCAAAAGATCGCCTATCATGCGGGCAAGCTTCCCGGGATCCAGGGTGCTCTTCAGAACCGGCCGGTGGAGGTCAGCGCTGATCCCGGGGAGATCAGCGACGCGATTTCCCGCTACGTCGATCGAGTCCGATTGCTAGAAAAGTAATGAGCGAGCGCCAAGACAAGAATAGCGCCACGGCGGGCTGGGACGGGATGCAATCTCCGATGGCCAAGGCTATTACGAACGGTGAGAAAAATTTAGGCTTCAGCACCTTGGCAGTGCACGGAGGCGAACCGCGCCCTAAGTTCGGCAATTCTCTGGCCACGCCAATCATCCAAACGGCGACATACACTTTTACAAATACCCGGGAGCTGCACGATCATTTTCAGCGGCGAATCGAGCGTGAGGAATACGGCCGTTATGGAAATCCGACCCAGCGAATAGCCGAGCAGAAACTTGCCGTTTTGGAAGGGGCGGAGGACTGCCTTCTGTTTTCGAGCGGTATGGCAGCGGTTACGACTGCCGTCTATGCCGTGCTGTCGCATAACTCTCATGTAGTCGTCACGGATGATTCCTACCGCCGCACCCGGCAATTCTTGACACAAACCCTGCACCGCTACGGCATTGAGGTTTCCACCGTACCGGCGGGAGACTACGATGCGATCGAGGAAGCGATCCGGCCGACTACCCGGTTACTGGTTAGCGAGTCGCCCACCAATCCCTACAATCGGATTGTCGATATGGAGCGCTTCGCGGAAATCGGCCGTCGTCACCGTGTCAAAACTCTGATCGACGCGACCTTCGCTACACCCTACAACCAGCGCCCGCTCGAATTCGGCATCGACATAGTTCTGCATTCGGCGACGAAATATCTGGGCGGTCACAATGATCTTTTAGCTGGAGCTATTTTAGGTTCGGTGGAGTTGGTGGACGGAATTCGTGCGCTGCAGCATATCACGGGTGCGATCATCGATCCGCTGGGTGCATATTTACTCGTCCGGGGTTTGAAGACGTTTGCTCTACGCTTAGCCCGGCAAAACGGCAACGCGCAGGCGCTCGCCGAGTTTTTGGCCGAACATCCCAAGATTAAGGCGGTGCATTACGCGGGTCTGCGAACTCACCCGCAACACGACGTGGCACGCCGGCAAATGCGCGGCTTCGGCGGCGTGGTTTCCTTTGAAATCGCCGGTGATCTCGAAGCCACGTCGCGCGTCGTTGACGCGTGTCGAATTCCTCAGATTGCGCCGTCATTGGGTGGAGTGGAGAGTTTGATTGAGCAACCGGCGCTGATGAGCTTTTATGAGCTCACTACGGAAGAGCGACTGATGGTAGGAATCAAAGACAATTTGATCCGCTACTCCGTTGGTATCGAAGACGCCGACGATCTCATTGCCGATCTCGCCGCCGCGCTGGAGCAAGCCTAAGGGCAATCGCTCGGACAAGAAGTTTCCGGACAATAAATTGCACCGCAGAGATACGGAGGCCTCGGACTAATGGCTTTGTTTTGGTCCGTGTACGCCGCGTCTCCACGGAATTTAGCCGGTAATCTCATACGGAATATTCGTCGGGCCGTCAATCCGGCGGACTGTGTTATTGGCTAGATCGTAACTGCCCTGCAGCACTTTTCCCGAGACGCGCTCGGAACGTAAGATGACCGCAACGGATCTCGTCGGGCCGCCTTGTTCGGCGTGGGCATCGAATGGGGGTACCAGGTCGACTTTGCCTGGCGCCCCTGGCGTGACGCCTTCCAGTTCGAGTCGTGCGTAGCCTTCCTTCGATCGATCATCGAGCCGCCGGTAACGCTCCAGGCTCTCGGTTCCCTCGAGCAGGCCGTAGGCTGTCCATGAATGAGCGTGATCGTGAATACTGCCTTTACGGCCAGGCACGCGCACGACTCCATTGATGGCAAAAGCGTAATCGGGATCTTCGTAAAACAGCAAATTCTTGCGGCCTTCGGTTGATGGCCATTTTTTTGAAGCCTCGCGTAGGGTCGGATCTTTGACCAATGCTTCGAGCAGCTTTTGGCCTTTTTTCATGCGCGCTTCGGCATCCGGTAATTCTTCCCAGGCGGCGCGAAGATCCTGGATGAATTTCTCGAAAACGGGGAGTCTCTGGGTCGCACTCATATGTGCCTCCTTTCAGAAAGATTAGCTGATCAACTCATTGGCCGACAACTTATAACCTCTTAGTCAATCCTCAGCCGATACTTCCATGTAGAACGTCTATTTTTGCGTGCCCTCCGTGGCTTTGCTCTGCCGGTATTTCTCCCATGCGGCGATGCCCGCTTTGGCCGCGCGCACATCGCCATCGCCGCGATGGCCGGCGCTTCCGACGGCGCCGACGATGACGTTATCGATGATGAGCGGCAACCCGCCGGGTATGAGAATGATTTGCCCCTGCATCAGGCTGAGCGCGCTATGAAATCGTTGCGGATTAGTTTGCAGCTGATCGGCCGATTCGGCGGTACTCTGCTGCAGTGTGGCGGCTCCCATGGCTTTGCCAATGGCGAATCTTACCCAAAAACCCGAAGTGCCGTCCATTGAATCCAACGAAACAAGGTTACCGTTAAAATCCACGACGGCAAATGCCGCGCGACCATTTTCCGCCTGCACGACCGACTTGGCTGCTTCGATGATGACCCGCGCTTCCTCGAGGCTTAAATGTGTCGGTACACGAATCAACGGCCGGCTGCTACGCTCGATAGGTGCCGGCTTCTCTTGCGCGATGGCGATAAGGAGCGCGCCGAGGCGGCCATTACCGGAGGCGAAAAGCGTCGCTGCCGTGATGGTAAGTCGAAGCCATAACGAATGTCGGATCTTTTGAGGTTTACCGAAGCGCTGTAGTGCTATATTCGCAGGACCGATCATTACGCCTCCGCTTGGCGACGACGAAGCCATAATCGTCAATGCGTGCTAAAAGTAGTCGTAAATGGTTGTTTTTCGCTCAAGGGCGAAAACATTCTTCCCACCACGCCGCTGTCGAACGTCAAGACTTTATAGTCTCCGTGACTGTCCGATTCCATAGTCAGTCGATAGCCGAACTGATCTTCGGAGTTTTGGCCCACCAGATAGATCCAGATGGCGTTCTCACCGGGCATCGGTTGAAACTCTTTTGCGGTGACTTTCGTAGGGAACCCGCGACCATGCATCCGGGTGACCGTCTCTTTAAATTTTTGCGGCGACAGGTGGCGCTTGCCGCCGGCGGAGAGCAGTTCATATGCTTGATCGAACTTCCGATCGACGAACGCGGCTTGGGCGAATTCGATGGCACGTCGCGCTGCGGCGGTCTCGTCATGTTTCATCGATTGAGCGCAGCCGTCGATCAATAAAAGAAAGATAATGAGGCCGCGCAGTATCGCCCATGACTGTCGGGGCTCGGTGATTGTTGGCACTCTCAGTTTTTTCACATCTTTTCGGACAGAGCTCGATTAGAAAAACACTCGTTTATTAAAGGGTACAACCGCCAGCTGTAGGTATGACGGTGTGGCTGTCAGCAGTGGCATCTAAAGCTCCCAAACGGCGTAATCTTCATTATGCCTCACATGGTTTACACTAAGACTCTGACGATTCCTAGGTTCACCCGGAACAAGACTCGCGGAGTTCTGGACGGATGTCGATGGTTGGATGAAAATGATGCTTTTGACTAGCTTTGTCTTCCAGCAGCCTCGGCACATCACTTGCTCGCCTCGAGGAATTTGCAAAGAAAGGAGACAGCGAGTGAACAGGACGGTTTTGATTGTCGCTTTTTGCCTTGTAGCGATCACGGGTTGTGTCATGTCCGACAATTCAGAAACGGATTCGGACAGGTCAGCGATTAGTACGGCGGTTGAGCCTGCTGAAAACAGTGTGACTCCGACATCACCCGTTTCAGAGCCAACCCTCCCGGCACAAACATTCAGTCAAGAGGACATTCGACAACTGCAGGTCCGATTGAAAGAGGTAGGATTCGACCCCGGTCCAGCCGACGGTGTGTCAGGCGCAAGAACCAGGGCGGCATTTGGCCGATTACAAACGAGTTGCTCGAGGTGGAAATCGATCTCTGACAACTCTGCGCAATTACAAGCCGGCACTTTGGATTTGAAATTTCCCGCTTCTCGAAAAGACATTGAGTTGGTTCAGAAACGGCTTCGCACTGCCGGATTCGATTCTGGACCGGTGGATGGGATTTTTGGGATGCAAACAAAAACCGTTTTGATGGCGGTACAAAACACCTGTCCCAAGGTAAACGACTTCGCAGATTATTTTTCAGCCCCGGTGTCTGTTTCGGAAAAACAAAGATCGAGCGCAATCACGTTTGGAAATGGATTGAATACCCAGCAAAGCAGTCGCCCGGTTAATAGTGGCGGCGCTGCCAAGCAGACATTGACGCCAGTGGGGGCTGAGACAAACGAAGAAATTCGGATTCTTCAGTTGCGCTTACGCGATGCTGGGTTCGATCCCGGGCCATTCGATGGCATCATGGGTCCGAAGACGAGGTCCGCGCTGCAGCAATACGACGCTAGCCAGCGCGGCAAGAAAACCAAAGTTAGCCTGACTACGAGAGAGGCGGCGGTGAACGATTATTAAAATTACGCCAGGAGGGGAGCGAGACAATCTCCATCCACTGGCTGATCGGCGACTACATGCAAGGCCAAGAATCGCAACAATACCAGGAATCAACACAGATTCAGCAAAGTCAACGGACCATCGATCGCAACAATCAGCAGATTCAGCGCTCGCGTCAAACCGAAGCTAGAATGAGGACGACCGAATTATTCCGATTGGGCCATCCTTTCCATCTCGGCAATTGTTGGACCATTTAGCCGGAAAGCGCGATGCGCGCGCCATTCCAAGACTTCCATTTTTCGAATTCCCCGGAGGTGATGCGGATCGTGTCCGGCAATTTGCTTCGCTTCTTCGAGCTGCTTGCGAGCATGACGTAAACACCATTTAGGTCAGTTCCTTTCGTGGGCGCCTAGAGCACAACCGATTGAGCGATTTATCTGCTTTTCTCTAACCTCCGAAAGAACGCCTCCTTATCTAGTTCGCGCAGAATTTCCTCATCGACGAACTGTTGAGCGTTTTTGCCTTTGGCGTCGGGCCGGGTATTCGCCAAATCGTCGACGACGATCTGAATCCCCGTCAGTTGGCTGTACGGCGGTAGAGAGATTCTCGGCGCATAACCGCTGTAGGCGCTGTCGAGCAAAACTGAATCTTGGGTACGCATCCATTTCGCAAGGGTTTTCTTAGCCAGAACACGATCGTGTTTGAAAACAGAAATTGCTTCGCAGAGCGCTTGGAGAAAACTCCTGACGACAAAACGTTTTGACGACTGAAAGCTTTTCGTGGTCATCATGCTGACGGTTGGAAAGGCGTCTTCTAAATCGCCAAGGTCGAGCAGCACCGGGAGTCCAGCGGCTTTCGCCCGTTCGACGAACGCGCCGGTAAGCACGGTAGCGTCGATCAAGCCGTTCTGCAGGGCGGTGAAGCGGTCCCGGCTACCGCCGCTGCGCACTAGGGTGACGCTTCGTTCATCCATGCCCCAGTGTCTGAGCGCCGCAGCTACGACGATTTGGTTTAATCCGACGACCGATAGCACGCCAATTGTTTTGCCGCGCAGATCTTGCGGCGAACGGATGCCGAGCCGTGCCACAAAGCTATAGGTGTGCTTGTTGAAATAGGTGCCGATGATGATGATATCCGCACCGGAGAGAGTAGCCGCGATATGCGGCTGAGGCGACACCACGTCGAACTGAATCTCGTTGCCGCTAAGAGCATGGGTGGATTCAGCGCCGCCACGAAAAAGTATCGGTTCGAGAGTAAGACCGTGCTTTCTAAATAACCCAAGATCGACGCCAAGCCAGAGCGGCGCCTGATAACCGGAAATCCCACTGTAGCCGGCGCGCACGCGCTCCTGAGCACAAAGATTTTCGGCTGACAGAAACGATAAACATAAAAAACCGAGGAGAATGAAGTCCGTGAAAACGCGCGCTAATCGGTCGGGTTTCATTGATGCTCAGAATCATTCGTCGGCTTTTGTGATAACGGCCAATGGAGCCATCGCGCAATACCCTTCCCCATGATCCACTCCAGGTTTTCACTCGAGAGAAAATCGAGATGCTCAGTGAAAAGTGTTACGGCTTGGCGATAGCTGCAGGGCAGTTGAGACAGGTCGGTACCCCAGAAGACGCGTTGCGGGCCGAAGGCTTCGACAACGCGTCGGATCTGCGAATGGAGGGTCGGATAGGGATGCGCCTCATTGACATAGCACGGCAGGCAAGACGCTTTAACTGCGACATTCGCTAGTGGCGCGAATTCGAGCACAACGTCCACCCCAGCGCCAAGATCCTTACCCTTCCATTGAACATTAAGCCCCATGTGATCGACGATTACGCGGAGGCCGGGATGGCGCTTGGCAATCTCGCCGATTTTTCCGACGGAAAATGGCGCGAAGATCATCACTGGAATATCGTAACGTTCGCAATCTAGCCAGAACCAATCGGCCGTACCGTCCTCGAGAAACGAAAGGGTGCCGCTGTGGCGAAGCTGATGCGAAAGCCGAGCATGCCTGGTTGGTCCAGCCAAGTGGCCAGCTTGTTTTTACTGGCCGGATCATTAAGAGGTACTTTACCCATAACGGCGAAGCGATCCGGGTGAAGGCGCGCAGCTTCGAGGACGTAATCGTTGCGGTATCCTTCCCAAGAGGGCGGTACGAGAATCGCTCGATCAACTTTGGCAGCTGCCATTTCCTCCAGCAGCTGCTCGCGTGTTAATGGGATGGTCCGATGGGGTTTGGATGCATCTTCTGTGACGTACGGCCGCGACGGTCTTTCAGGGGGCCAGATATGAACTTGGGCGTCAATGATCGTCATCTAAAAAAAATCGTAGGAGTCATGTGGCAGCCAATCGTCAAGGGCTTTCGTCACTTTCCGCTGTTGACCCGGCGTACGAAGCGATCATCAAAGAATTGTGCGGGCCTGGCGGTTTTCGCTTCCGGAATTGATTCCGAGAGAAAGTCCAAGATGCCCTGAAGTCCCGGCTCCGATGTGAGTAGCTCGCGACGGAAACCGGCTTTTTTATAAAACTCGTAACTTCGGTCGAGCACTTCTGGATCGGCTTCCTTGGTATATTTGCCGATGACTTTCATCGCGAACGACTTGTCCGCATAGTACCGCTCGATTCCAGCGCGGACCGCGCGCAGCAGCGAAACCAAGCGGGAACCCAGCTCTTCCATACGGCTGCGCCTCACCACGAGACCGACGTTTTGATACGGAACATCAAGCAAACTGACGAGGGAGTGAAAACCGGCCCGCTCGAGTAGAAAACTCGCGGGCGGCGAGCCGACTCCTCCAGCGATCTGGCCTGCATAAAAAGCAGCGACGATTTGTGGACTGCTGCCCAGCGGCCGGAGTTGCACATCCTTAGGCGTCAGTCCCATTTTCTTCAGCGCCACGAGAGTACCGTAAGCGACGGGAGTAGCCGGCCGGTCGGTGCCGATGAGTTTGCCTTTCAGCTGTTCGATGGTTTTGATTTCCGGGCGAGCGTAAAAATCCCAGATCATGGTATTAAGCAATCCGGCGATGAATACCACGTCAATGCCGCGGAGGGAGGCGGTAATCACCGGCGCGGCGGAGACTTGCACAACATCGATTTCATTTGCGATCAAAGCGGGAATCGCACTGCTCGATGACATCGACAGAACCTCGATGTCCAAGCCTTCTCTCGCGAAGGCGCCCATGTCCTTGGCCATCCATACCGACGCCATAGTCGCGGAAGTGCTAAGGTATGCGACCCGTAGAGGTCTACCCGTCCGGCTAGCCGATTGAGCCTGAGCCGAGCTCGGCACGACTGCTAAAAAAACGCCAAGAATGTATGCGCGAAGAGCTGTTGAAGTCGCGGGCGTTATTTGGCGCATGAGGCAATCTCGATGCAAGCTGTGGGTCGATGTTGTTGGATTGACACGCCGTAAGATAGGCAGGTCCTTCTCCGCCGTCAAGCGAATGGATGAAACGCCTAGGCCCCGGCTCGGGCCAAAGATTCGATGCTGAACGCGAACAAATTGCGCGCTTCGTACTTGGAAAAGACAGTCGGCTGAACGCCAAAACCAACAACGATTAGCCGCCCTGGCCAGGCATAGGGGTTGCTCTGGCATTCTCTGGTGATAAAGCTGGTATAGGAAGAAGCTGAGACCCACAACTTGTGTAAACAAACTTGCGCTTCGGTCGTCTACGGATGATGTCTGCCAAGAATGTTGTTCAGCAGGAGGCAGCGTATGAAAGGACTACCGATTGCTGTTTTGGCGTTAGCCTTCGCGTTTTTTTCACTAATCTCGCTACTCAGCGTAGCGCATGAATCGGATAGCAGAATGGCCGGTTTGTCGGATGATCCAGCCAAGGTTTCCGAAATCGGACTGCGGGTCACTTTTCAGCGATAAAGCCGAGTGGCCTCGCAGCGACAACCCAATCGTTGTAAAAATCTCCGGCTGCCGGCTACGGCGTAGCTCGCACAACCGGCCGATCCAACAAGCGCTGCATCCAGGCCTTTACGTGCGGTAAATCGTTTCCGATGACTGTCCGATACCGCTCTAACCGACAGAAAAACGGGATATAAGTAATGTCGGCCAGCGAGTAATCTCCGGCAATATAATCGCGATCGCTCATCTCCTGGTTCAGAGTCTGCAGATAGCCGCGCAGCTTTTCCTTCGACTTATCGACTTCGTGATCGTGCGCGATATAGCCCGCGGCTTGTTGCAAGCGCGTGTTGCAGTAGTCGACCCAGATACGCGCGCGTGCGCGTTGCAACGGGTCCTTGGGCAAAAGCGGAACACCCGGGTATCTTTCCTCGAGATATTCATTGATGATCGCCGACTCGTAAATCACTCCGTCGCCATCCACGAGCACGGGAACTTTTCCGTAGGGGTTTAGCTCCAAAAGATCTTTCGGTTTGTTGCTGAGGTCACATTCGATCAGCTTGTAGGGAAGTCTTTTTTCCGCCAGGACAATCCTTGTCCTGTGGGCGTAGGGTCAAGGCTGGTAGGAATAAAGTTTCATTGTCACTCTTCCTTTCTTTTAATCACGCGCCATTACCGAAGCTTTTTGTGTTGATCACGGCGCGGCGGTGCGTTCCGTCGCCGATCTTGACACCCTGATCGTTGCTGGCGGAAACCGCGTAAAGAATTTTATTGTCCTTCACTTCCAACAGTTTGGCCGTCACTGTGACGCTTTGACCGATTTTCGTCGGGGCACGATGGCGCACATCGACGTGAATTCCGACGGTTTGTTGGTCAGTGTCCAAATAGGGTTCCGTCATATCAACGCAGGTCCGTTCCATCAATCCGATCATCGCGGGGGTGGAAAAAATATCGGCTTTCAATTGGCGTGCGCGCATTTCGAGAGTAGTCGCGTAAGTTTGCGTTCGCGTGATGCCGGAGAGTAACTCTGGCTGCATAGGAAGACTATACGAAAGCCCATGGCGGATGCGCAATAGCGACAGCGAATTGCTCGAGCTTGTGATCACCGCTCAAATTCGTGCTATGAGATACGCATTATCCCGAAGGAGTTTGGAATGTTGTTGCCGTTTCGTGAGCACCTCGACTTCGGCCCTACGCCTTACGATCTGTTGCAGGCGAAAGAAGGCATTCCCGTCATCAAAGGCAATGTGGTGGCCGACGTGAACACTCTCAAGCTCGGCCGGTGGGAGCGTACGGGCGCCTACGGCTGTTATCTGAATCTCTCCAATCAACAGCAGACCGATGCCTACGTGTGCGAGATTTCGCCGGGCGCCGAGACGCTGCCGCAGCGTCATCTGTTCGAGGAAATTATTTATGTGGCTAGTGGGCGTGGCGCGACCTCGGTCTGGCAAGAGGGCGCAGGTAAAGTGACGTTCGAATGGTCTCGCGGAGCGATTTTCGCGATACCGCTGAATTGTTCCTATGTCCACTATAACGGTTCGCGTGATGAGCCGGTGCGGCTGTTTGGCGGTACCACCTGCCCGCGCATGATCAACATCTTTCACAACGAGGAGTTTATATTTCGCAATCCCTTCAACTTTCGTGATCGCTTTCACGAGGGAGAAGACTTCCTGCGTTACAACAAGCACATGACAGAGCGTTATTGGGAGACCAATCTGGTGCCGGATGTGAACGCATTTCTGCTCGACGACTTTCCCATGAAAGGGCCGGGGGTGAAGCACATGCGCTTCACTTTGGCGGACACGACCTATGGCTGTCATGTGTCGGAATTTCCGCCCGGTTCCCGCAGCACATTTCATCGCCATGGACCGGGTGCGGTCATCATTATCACCCAGGGCGAAGGTTATGTGATGCTTTGGAAGGATGGTGAGCCACGCCAGCGGCATGACTTTCAGGTAGGAACAGTTTATTCCCCAGACGATCTCATGTGGCACGGCCATTTCAATACCGGCAATTCGACGATGCGCCATTTTGCGATGCGCGGCGACAGCCCAAAATATAGCCACGACCGATTTCGTAATCCGCTTTGGACGATGATTCCCATGGAAGACGAGCCGTCGGAAATTCACACCGAGTACGCGCAGATCCTCCGCGAAAAAGGTGTGCATGCGACCATATCCGTAGTGGAGGATTGAAAAAGAAAGAATATCACTACTGAGACACAGAGCTCGGGGAGAAAAGATTGAATTTTCTCCACGTCTCTGCGCCTCCGTGGTGATTCCGAAGTTTTCACAGGAGGTCGTATGGTGAACTGTCCAGTGATCGATGCCGATGGCCATGTCTTGGAAAAGGAACGTTACATCCGAAAGTATCTCGAGGCGCCTTGGGACAAGCGCTCGACGGCGCTGCGGACACGAGATCAACCGTGGGATGCGAATCTATTCGACAGCTTTGAAACCGCCGTGCGCTGGGAGGGCTTGAGCCCCAAGGAACAAATCGACGAATGGCATCGGATCATGGATCAGGAAGGCATGGAGAAGGCGATCTGCTTCCCGACCGGGTCCGGCAATGTCTCCAAAATTCAGGAACTGCCGTTTCAACTGGCAGTGGCACGAGCCTGCAATACTCACTTCGCAAAGGAATTTAACGCGCTTTCGAATCGCGTGAGCTGCGTCGGTGTTTTGCCGCTGCGCGATCCGAAGGCCGCGGCCGAAGAGCTGCGACGCGGCGTGACGGAGTTAGGGCTGAAAGGGTTCGAAATCCTGCCCATGGGGTTGCCGATGGGACTAGGCAGCACTTTTTATGATCCGGTGTACGCCGAAGCGGAAAAACTAGGTGCAGTAATCGGTATTCATGGCTCGCGCAGCAATTCGCATGAGATCGGCGCGGCCGTGCTGTCGACCTTTGCCGAAGTGCATTCGTATGCCTTTACTGTCGGTTTGCTGCTCCAGTTCACTCATGTCGTTGGTCAGGGCGTGCCGGTGCGCTTCCCCGATTTAAAGCTCGCGTTTCTTGAGATTGGCGCGACCTGGTTGCCGTACTATCTCGACCGACTGGATGAGCACTGGGAGAAACGCGCGAAACACGAAATGCCTCTACTCAAGGAGAAGCCGAGCGATCTGGTGCGCAAATCGAAACTGTATTTTAGCCTGGAATCCGGTGAATCACTGCTGCCAGAGTCGATCAGTTATTTAGGCGCGGAGCATTTTCTGTATGCCTCGGATATTCCGCACTGGGACAACGAGTTTCCCGGTAACCTTCACGCTTTGAGAAATCACCCGCGGATCTCCGATAGCGATAAGGAAAAGATTCTTTATAGGAATGCGAAGGAGCTGTTCAGCTTATGAACTCGCGCAGCGCAAGCCCATAAAAGGAGAGATCGTGCGTTATTTTCGTTTTATGATGCCCGTTAAGACTACGGCGCTCTGCCTGGCACTGCTCACGTGTAACGCAGTTTCGAATGCAATCGCCGCAGACAAGCTCGTCGCGCTTTACTCCTCGCACGCGGTTCCATACTCGATGCCCTGGATCGCAGAAGAGCTCGGCTTATTCAAGAAGTACGACCTCGATTTCGGTTTCGTCTATATTCCCTCTTCTTCAACCGCAACTGCGGCGATTCTGGGCAACAATGTCGAGGTCGGTCTTCTCGGCGGAGTCGGGATCGTCAATGCCTACGCGAGCGGGGCCACGGACCTCTGCTTCATCGGGAGCATCAAAAACGTCATGACCCAGAGTATTCTCGCCAAACCGAACATCACCAACCTCGAGCAACTCCGCGGTAAACGCATCGGGGTGACGCGCATCGGCAGCAATACGCATTTTTTTACCGTGCAGGCGTTGCGGCGCGCCGGCATGAATTCGGACAAGGATATTACGTTCATCCAAACCGGCGGCGATAATGAAACTTTAGGCGCGCTCGCATCGGGCCGAGTGGATGCAGCATCCATGTTACCGCCAACCGATGGCAGAGCGATCGCTCTTGGGTTCCGGTATGTCGTTTTCGGACCGGATATCGCTATACCCTATGCGGCGTCGACGATTACGACGCGGCGGTCCGTGATCGCCAAGCGTGGGCCGGTCATCGGGCGCTTCATGCGTGCTATGGCGGAGGCGTCCAGATCGATGCATCGAGACAAGGACCTGGTTTACCGAGTGCTAGAAAAGAAGCTGCGGATTAACGATCGCGCAATTCTCGATGCGAGTTATACGATTGAAATGAAAGTGATGGAGCCGCGCCTCGATCTCAAAGCGGCGGCGATTCAGCCGATGATCGAAGAGGTTGCCAAAACCAATCCTCGCGCCAATGAGATCAAACCGCTGGATCTCATGGATCGCCGCTACTTAACCGAGATGGAGAGCAGCGGATTTTTCAACCAAGTCTGGAATGAAAAGCGTTGAGCTTGAAGATCGAGAAGGAAAATGGAGGATGGAAGAGATCGAAAACGCCGCCAATGTCGATTCTGCATCCTCGGTTCTCGATGTCCGTTTCCATTATCTGACGGGTAGATCCTCATCTTTCAGATTGAACCAATTGCGCGCGTTTTCGCCGAGGACATGGCGTAATCTGTCTTCGGTCATGCCGGGAATTTTCTTCACTTCTTTTACTGAGTCGGGGAACTCCGAGTCCCAGTGCCGATAATCGGAAGCGTACATTACCTGGGTCATGCCGATATTATCGAGTACATAGGGCAAGATCGTTTCTTCCGGCTCGCAGGTGAAGGCGACTTGTGGGCTCTTGATGATCTCGGACGGTTTTCGTTTGAGCAGTGGCCATTGGGGCCGCAGCTTGTGGAAATGTTCATCGAGGCGTTCCGACCAAAACGGCAGCCAGCCGCAAGCGCCTTCCATAAAGCCGACTCGGAGCTTCGGATAGCGATCGAACACAGCCTCGCCGATCATATGCATGAGCGCGATCATCAGCTCGAATGGAAATGACGTCATGTGCACATAGCTGTACTTCTCCATGCGCTCGCTGCCGGCACCCATGACGCCCCACACGCCGTACTGTCCGTCGTGCTCCGTCTGGGGATGAACTGAGAGCGGCATGCCGATCTCCTGGGCGGCGGCATATACCGGGTCGAACATGCGGTGTCCGAGATTGATGCCGTAGACATTGGTCGGCAACATGGCGCTCACGATCGAGCGCTGCTGGGCCAGGTATTCCAACTCCTTTACCGCTGCGGAAGGATCTTGCACGGGAATCAGGCCGACGCCTTTCAAACGTTTCGGATCGGGCGCGAGATATTCTTCAACAAGCCAGCGGTTCACCGCATGACAAATCGCCGCTGCCAGCGGCTTGTCGGCCATGCCGTTGACTGACAAAGCGATCGATGTGCCGAAGATGACGGCGACATCAATGCCTTCTTCATCCATGTCGGGTAGTCGCTTGATCGGATTCGTCATTCCTGGCCGGCTGCGCTCGATGTGTGAGGCAAAAACTTCGCTACGATCAACTCCGCCGCCCCAACGCCGACGACTTGAGAGCCGGCCTTCGAGCATCAGATGGGAATAGCCCGAGCTGTCCGTCACTCGATTGGGCGCGCGTTTGGCAAATTCCTCAGGCATCCACTTGGCTAAGTCGGTGTCCGGTTCATAACAGTGACCATCCGCATCGATGACTAAATTGGCCATATCGCCTCCACTGCGGTCAAAATAATTTGATCGTTAGATAGTTGGGTTCCACGACAATTGCAAACCATCGTGAACAGCTAGTACAAATTTACCTATATTTGCTGGAAGATGTCGATCCAAAATCGAGGCCTGAAAAGATAAGCCGCTCGTACACTACTGGAGAGTGGTGACAGGTATGTCGCTGGTGAGCTTGGGAAGACCAAAGCCACACCGAGCAATGAGAAATTGCTCGAATTCGGCATCGCTGGAAAACTTGAAGCGCTCGGCTCCAGTTTGATACCAAAGCTCTTTGGATGGCACTTGGCACCGATTGCAGGCGATGCCGCCGTTGCAGTTCTCGGGCGGCGTGCCGACCGTGATCGTGGCGATGGTCGCGATCCTGGGATCTTTACCGCGAGCATCTACGCGCAGGAGGACTCCCTTACCTCGATATTCGATGCCGGGAAATTTACGCGTGCCGCCGTCCGGATTGACGTCGACCGCAGCTTCCGAAAAAACTCCACCGCGAATCTCGTGCGTCGAGGCGTCGAACTCGATGGCTTCGCCGGTGGGAAGATTGACGATATTTCGCTCGCCGACGTTGACGATGGCAGGCAAAAATTTGCGCGGAAAGAAAAGCATCAAGCTGTTCATGATCTCACTCAGACGAAACACGCGGTCACGGGACGGTACCCAATCCGACACCATCAGATGGATGTCCTGTCGAGCGCGTTCATCGAAGCGGAATTGAAAATCCCTGGTGTAAAATTGATTTTTAGAAGCGTCCCGACGCGGTAGTAAAATTCTGTTGCCGCCGTAATTCGAGAACTCAAACCCGACAATCTCGCCACGCCGGGTAATGCGATAGCGCCAGCCGGAGTTTTGTGGCGCTGCCGATGAGCGCGTCGCGATGAGAGTGTTGTAGTCGACAACGCGGGATGGCGAATTCTTTCCCGGCTCGGCGATTACCGATTCCGGAAGCATCCGGACAATGACTTCATGGGGTGGTTTTTTGCTCAATTCGGGTTCTCGCACAGGACTAGGCTCGTCGGCGGGAAGGTTGGCTTGAGAAGGAGGGCTTTCCGGTGTCGTCGCCGGTTCAGAAGGTCCGCGCTCAGGCGAGATACGACAACCGCCCAGAAGAACAGCACTCCACAAACCCAACCAAAGCAGGACGGTTCGTATTCTCTGAATCATTTTCATCTGAAGAACTAGAGTAACGTTCCCAATCGAGGTGCGCAACGTTCGTGCCGAGCTCGGTGGCTCTGGTGAGCGCACAAACGCGTATCAAGGCGTATTTCTGGCAGCGCTACGGCTTCTCGTGTGAGCGATTATGAACGCTGCTCGAACACAATTGCGTGGGATTTAACTTTGCCGATTTGCTCGGAGAGCTGGCCGGCGGTTATGACAAAGCTAGGTGAGATTGGAAATCCGCCGGCGGCTAACGCTTCGGCCACCCAGGTGTTGCAAGTATTCCATAGAGCGAATCGCCGTGTCGCCGGATAAAATCGGCTGTAGGGATACAAACCCGCGTGCGAACTGGCGCGCACTCGCGGCTCCGGTCGTGCAAAAGTTTCAGAGAGATAGCTTAAGAGCTCGCCGTATGCCGTCGCGGCGAACTGCAATTCGATGATTTGAGCGCCGGAATAAAATTTCGCAATCTCCTCGGTGAATCCAACGAGATGCAACACGCTGCCGCTCGACCAAAAGGCAGCTTTCAGCGCGGTGAACGGGCCGGCGTGGGGATCCGGAAAATAATCTTTATCGCCCCAACTGAATTCGACGAACCGCACCTGGGGGAAATCAGCAATCTCCGGTACGACGGCCGGAGAAATATCACCGGCATTCAGGACGATGGCCGCATGCCAGCCGCCGTGTACGATGAAGACTGTCTTGCAACCAGATTCACTTGCGCCGCAGGCCCAATCGGCGGCTGCTGGATCGGTGAACTCTAAAAAGAACAAAAAGCAGGATAGGGCAAGGACAATCTTTCGAGCAGAGACACGGAGCAGCATCGCCGAATAACTTTCGAGCGCAGAGAGTGACCTGTTTCAATTTACGCGTTGGCTGTCGCACGTCGTTTGACGCGCAAACTCAGCCCCTCGCGTTTGATATAGACGTGCACCGCCTGCTTACGCTGTCCGATTTGTTCAATCAAGGTGATCAGCGAAGCACTGGGATTGGGGCGGAGGGACGAATGTCCATGGCCAGCTCTCATGGCGTTAACCGCTTCTGCTCCGGCGAAATAATACAAAAGCTTGTCGTCATCGCTGACGAATTCGCCGCCGAATTTCCGGCGAAACTCCTGGATCGACAGCTCCGGTGGATCGGACCCGGCAAGCTCCTTTGCGCGCGGCATGCTCAACAACCGATCTTTCACGTTGCCGTCGATGCAGCGCGCTTCTTCATCGCCCCAAAATCCCAGCGTGTAGAGCAACACTTCGTCCGTGACTTCTTTGTAGCGTTGTCCGACGATGACGTTGATGGCGGCTTGCACGCCGAAGAATTGCGAATAGGGCGTGACCATGATCGGGTAGCCGAACTCGGCACGAACGCGTGAAACCTCTTCAAGAACCTCGGGCAGCTTGTCGAGTTTGCCCAAACTGGCGAGTTGAAAACGAAAATTGGAAATCATTCCTCCCGGCACCTGATGCATGGGATGAAATGCATCGTAATGAACGGGTTTGCCGAGCGGGAAGTGTTCGCGCTCGGCCACTTTGATGAAGTGATCGCGCACAGGTCGTAAGACTTCCTCATCGATGCGCGTCGTGAAGCCGAGGGCGCGGGCATTCATCGCCACATTGAAGATGGACGGATTGGAAGAGGCGTCGGCCAAGGGCGGAATCGCCGTATTGACCGACCTGACGCCGAGCTTGATTGCTTCGAGACAACAAAGCGAACCCAGTCCAGTGTTGCAGTGGGTGTGAAATTCGACCGGCATCTCTTTGCTCTCTCGCAATATTAACGGAACTAGCCGGCGGGTGGACTCCGGCGTCAGCAAGCCGCCTGGATCTTTGAAGCAGATGCGCGCGACCTCGAGCTTAGCGGCTTCTCTGGTCCGTTGAATGAAATATTCGTCGGTATGTTTAGGCGAAATCGAATAGATGATGTTCAGAATGGTTTTCAGCCCCGCCCGCTTTGCGGCATCGACAGCTTGCTTCCAATAGAGCGGCGTGTTCGATGGGTCCGAAGTACGCAGTTCGTCGATACCGTTGGCAGCCAGCCGCTCCAGCCAAAGGTCAGCTATCGCTGGATCCGTCATTTGAAAAGCGAGCATGGAGCGGCTCCGTATCGAGCGCAGCGGTGTCCGGCCAATGCGCTGTTTGAGAAGGCGAATGCGTTCCCAGGGGTCGTCCTTGAGATCGCGCACGCATTTTTTGTAAAACGCCGACGACATCACCTCGATCGCCTCGAACCCTGCATCATCCAGCCGCTCCGCGATCGGCAGCATCATGTCAGTGCGCATGTTAGATGCCCAGAGACTCAAGTGGCCATCGCGCAGAGTCGTGTCGACGAAACGAATCGCATTGACTGAAGGAAACGTAGTCATGAACGGGTGCTGAGATCCGCCTGGAAGCTCGCTCAATCGAGATTTACGTAAGCGCGAATCCAGTCGTGCGGTGTCGCGGTGTGTCCTTGGCCGGTTGTGTCTTCGGCGAGAAAGATATCGCCGGGATGAAAACTCATGCTCGTGCCGTCGCCGAGGCCGATATCTACGCTACCGGCAAGCGTAATGACCCAGCGCTGTCTTGGGGCACGGTGAAAATTGACGATGTGCGGTGCGAAAGCGGTTCTAATCAATAATCCAGTTGCTGGCCGCGTCGCATTCAAAAACTCCGAGCCTTCGCTGGTATCGAGCGGTTCAAAATGCGATTGACCATCTGTACCTGAATATAACCGGAAAAATTTCATCGCCGACCTCTCACTACCCCATTCCTGAGCCGTGATCATAGCGCAATTTTATTGTGAATGGGATGGCGCCGCACAAAAAACCGGCTTTGCTGTTGGGAATCGTTCCAGGAGGGCGGCGATCGTTTTCCACCCTCCTGGACGATGGTTAGTTAGGCCTGCAAATAGGAATGGAGCATGCCCCAGATCGTGTAGAGCACGGTCAAACCAATGGTGCCCCAGATCACAAGTTTTAGCCAAATGGGAAAGTCTTCCATATCGATCTCCTCAAAAGCACTCGACGCGTTTGCTCGCGCGCGCAGGACATCTTCGCGAATCGCGTCGAATCAAACCGTATTCAGTTTAAGAACCTGGAGTTCAGAGGAGAGACTCAAATGAGAAGAACGACAGTCATCCTTTGCAGGATGCTGTAATTGAAACGAAGCCCTGAAGAAAAATAACCGCGAGTCCGAGCCAACAAAAGCGATGCGCCAATCACAAAGAGCGGAGCCGGGAATATCGACGGCGACCCAGGGGAGCCACGATGCTCATCGTCGATATCGAACAGTGATGAGAGGAACTTGGCGGCGGGAACTGCGCTGAAGAGAAAATGAGTGCTGGCCGGTGGCACGATAATCGACCAGCTTTGATAAGAAATCGCCGCGGTGAGGATGACTACCAGACTGATTCGACACAGTGCACGTGCCATTCCTGCCTCGCTTCTCGACAAACTTCTATCCTCGCATCACATGGGTGTCACACTGGCCGGTGGTTTGCGATGTTGCGTCGCTTGCTCATAGGCATAGGCGAATTTGATCATATTGCCGTCGTCGTATGGCCGGCCGAGAAAGGTTATGCCCGCCGGTAGATGATCGCGGGTAAATCCGGCAGGCACGACAACCGACGGCACATAGACGAGGAACGTATTGAGATGCGGCGCGCCTTTCTGGTCGACATAAGGCGGGTTGATGCCGTCGGCGATCAGGGTGGGCTGATGCTCGACTGCCTTATGAACAATCGCGTCGAGCTTATGGTCCGCCATGACCTTCAGGAGGTGTGTCATGAGTTCTTCACGCGCCTTGAGATACTCGTAATTGGCGTCCTCGCTCGCCGCTCTGAGCCACCGCTCACGCGAGTGCTTGATGACTTTGTCAAACTCCGGCGCGCGCATGGCATCTTGTTTCGACTGATACGGCGGATTTTTGCTCCGGTTCATGAAAATTTTAAATGATTGTTCTTCATCGGCAAAACTCCCGGCGCGCTTGGCCAGTAAGTTTTTGAGGTTAGGGATGACGACAGGGTCGATGATTTCAGCGCCGGCAGTTTTCAGTTCGCCGATCGCCTTGTCGAACACTTGAGAAATTTTATTGAAGTCCTCGGAGCCAGGGTCCGCATCGTAGCCCATGGATTCTCGCAATATACCGAGGCGCGCGTTTTTGAGGCCAGCGCTGTCGAGAAATTGCACGAAATGTTTTTCTAGGCGGCCAACGCCTCGGGCAGTGACCGGATCGTCGGGATCGTAGCCTACCATTACATCCAGGAGTTTAGCCAAGTCCGTCACCGTTCGAGCCATCGGACCGAGGGAGCCGTTGACGGAGGGCCATCCGGCATAGACCCCGGAACGGCTGACCAATCCCGCCGTCGGCCGCATGCCGACGACACAGTTCCAAGTCGAGGGCCGGCGGATCGAAGCGAAACCTTCTTGGCCTACTGCGACGGTGCAGAAGTTGGCGGAAACACTCGCTCCCGACCCGCCCGAAGATCCGCCCGCCGTGCGCTCGAGATCGTACGGATTCTTTGTCGAGCCGAAAAGCGAACCATGCGTGTCGCCGCCGCCCAGTTCGCCGAGGGTCGCTTTGGCTAGAATAATAGCGCCGGCTTTTTTCAACTTGTCGACGACGAACGCATCACGGTCGGGATAGTAATTTTTGAACAATACAGAACCAAGTGTGGTTGGCATTCCGACAGTATCCCCTTGGTCCTTCATAATGATCGGAATGCCGTGCAGGGGCCCGACCGGTCCCGAGGCTTTGAACGCCTCATCGAGTCGATCGGCTTCTTTTAAGGCATCGGGATTGACGGTAATGATCGCATTGATAGCAGGACCGCGTTTGTCGTAGTTTTCGATGCGGTCTAGATAGGTCTGCACGAGTTGACGGCAAGTCAGTTGCCGCGCTGCATAAGCAGAGTGAATTTCCGCAATGCTCGTTTCGAGAATATTGAAGGTCATTGGGCAAATCTCCCGGATCGTATCGCCTAAGTACTTCAGGCTCTCGCAAATGTCCAGCAGATGAGCAAGCGCCTGCGATCAGTGAACCTCGGCCCATTCTCTGGAAGCGAGCCGCTCGCGCATGCCACGCACTTCACTTAGAGTTTCCCGTCTCGACAGCCAGGTAGGTGTGCTCGATCTTTTGCCAATCGTCGAGCCCGACAACTTTGTCTCTCTCCTTGAATGTGGTAAGCGACGCGTCGATGGACTCGGTTGTCCCGTCGCGCTTGAGGGTGGTGAGGGCGCTGCGCATGGCGTGAATCGCCGCCCGTTGTGTCTCGGACGGGTAAATAGCAATCCGATAGCCCATCTGCTGGAGTCGCTCTATCGGAAGCATCGGTGTTTTTCCGCCTTTGAAGACGTTTACCAGTAGAGGCACGTCCGGAAGCCGTTTCGGAATTTCCGCCAGCTCGCTTTCGGACTGCGGTGCTTCGACAAAGATTGCATCCACGCCGAGCTTGGCAAAGGCTTGGGCGCGCCCTATGGCATCTTCGAGCCCGTGCACACCGCGAGCGTCCGTGCGCGCGATAATGCAGAAATCAGGGTCGGTGCGGGTGTCGAGAGCCGCTTTTAATTTCATCTCCATTTCAGCGCGCGATATGACTTCCTTCCCGTCGAGATGGCCGCAGCGCTTGGGCGTGATTTGGTCTTCGATATGAATCGCAGCAACACCGATGCGCTCGAATTCCCGCACGCTGCGCACGAGATTTACTGCATTGCCGTAGCCAGTATCGGCGTCCGCAATCACCGGAATTTGGATCGCCGAGACAACTTGTGCCGCCCGCTCGATGGATTCGCTCATGGTTACGAGACCGATATCAGGAATGCCCATGCTGCGCGCGATAGCGCCGCCGCTCAGATAGGCGGCTTCAAAACCAGCTTCTTGGACGAGTCGAGCGGACAGGCCGTCAAAGCAGCCGGGCGCGACCAAGAGTTGCTTCCGGTTTAAAAGCTTTTTCAGGGTTTGACGCAGATTCATGTGTTACCTCAGGTTTCCTAAACCAGTTTCGAGTTTCGTATCTGGCGTTCAATTCGTTTTCCAGCAACGCTAGAAGCGGGACGCTAAACGCTAGACATTTTTGACGAACATGTCCGTAAATTCGTTCACCGGTGTGGCATCGAGCTCGGCGCTATCACCGCACAACCGAAGAATTTTTGCGCATTGCTCAGGCGGAAACCGCGACGCTAAGTTGCTTTCGAATTTTTTCACGAGGAGCGGTATTCCTTCGGCGCGCCGGCGGCGATGGCCGATCGGATACTCGACGGCGATTTTCGCCGTGCTCGATCCGTCGGTGAAAAAAACCTGCACAGCGTTCGCAATCGAGCGTTTCTCCGGGTCCAGGTAGTCTTTCGAATACTGGGGGTTTTCAACGCAGGTCATTTTGGCACGGAGCTCATCGATGCGCGGATCTCGCGCGACAGTATCTTCGTAATGATCGGCGGTGAGCTCGCCAAAAATCAAGCCCACCGCCGTCATGTACTGGATGCAGTGATCGCGGTCCGCCGGATTGTAGAGCGGGCCGGATTTATCGATGATCCGGAGCGCCGATTCCTGCGTGGTAATGACAACCTTTTTGATTTGATCGAGTCTATTCTTGACCTGATCGTGAAGCTGAAATGCACACTCGACGGCGGTTTGGGCATGAAATTCGGCGGGAAAAGAAATTTTGAACAGCACGTTCTCCATGACATAGGATGCGAGCGGCCGGCCGAGCGTAACCGGCTTTCCTGCGAAAAGCACGTCGTGAAAGCCCCAGGTTTTTGCCGTGAGCGCGGATGGATATCCCATTTCGCCTTGGAGGGCCATCAGCGCAAGGCGCACACCGCGGCCGGTGGCATCGCCCGCCGCCCACGATTTGCGCGCGCCGGTATTGGGCGCATGCCGGTAAAGGCGCAGCGCGCCGCCATCCGTCCAGGCATTGGAAACCGCGCTGATAATCTGTTCGATGGATCCGCTGAGCATCGCCGTACTGACGGCTGCGGTCGCGACCCGAACCAGCAACACGTGATCGAGGCCGACGCGGTTAAAGCTGTTTTCTAGTGCCAGGATGCCCTGAATTTCGTGAGCTTTGATCAGCGCCTTGAGCAGGTCAGAAATAGTCAGCTGCTGCTGTTTTGTTCGGGAGAGATAGTCCGCGAGGGCAAGAATACCGCCGAGATTGTCGGAAGGATGCCCCCATTCGGCGGCGAGCCAGGTGTCGTTGAAATCGAGCCAACGAATCATTGCGCCGATATTGAAAGCAGCGTGAACCGGATCGAGCTGCCATGCGGTGCCCGGTATGCGCGCGCCGTCCTTCAAGACTGCACCTGGAACCACGGGTCCTAAGCGCTTCGTGCACTCGGGATAGCGGAGCGCAAGCAAGCCGCAGCCGAGCGCATCCATAAGATTCACTCGTGCGGTGTCGATCGCTTCACGGCTCTCAGGTTGATAGCGCGCCGCATAATCAGCCAAATCAACGAGTATCTTGTCGGGCTCTGGCCGAACGTTGGAAATTTCTGTGCTCATGCGTTCTTTAGCTTCAGCGTTCAAGCTTCAAGTTGCAAACTGGAATTTGCGCAGCGACGTTGAAGTTGAGGGCCGCAAGGCTGAAGAGACTTATCTTTTATCAATTGGCACATAGGGTCTGGGATCGGGGCCGATGTAGTCGGCATTGGGACGGATGAGACGATTATCAGCGCGTTGTTCGATAATATGCGCGGCCCAACCGGTGATGCGGGAAATTACAAACAGCGGCGTGAACATGGCCGTGGGAATGCCGCAGAAGTGATAGGCGGTGGCGCTGTAAAAATCGAGATTGGGAAACATCTTTTTTTCACGACGCATCACCTGTTCGAGGCGTTCGGAGACAGGAAAAAGGCGGTTGTCGTCAATGGACGCGCCAAGCTTTTTCGACCATCCCTTGATCACGTCGGAACGCGGATCGGAAATTTTGTAAACCCGATGGCCGAAACCCATGATCAGTTTTTTTGCCGCGAGCATTTCCATAAGGCCTTTTTCCGCTTCATCGGGTGTCGCAAACCTTTCGATCAATTCCATCGCTGCTTCATTGGCCCCGCCGTGCAACGGTCCACGGAGCGCGCCGATGGCACCGGTCACTGCGGAATAAAAGTCGGGCAGAGTCGAAATGATCGTGCGCGCGGTAAATGTCGAGGCGTTGAACTCGTGTTCGGCATAAAGAATGAGCGAGACGTCGACGGCTCGGCGGTGCAACTCGTCAGGCTTTTTGCCATGGAGCAAGTGCAGCAAGTGACCGGCGGTACTATCATCGTCGGTTTCAGTCTCGATGTGGCGGCCGTTGACATGATAATGGTGCCAGTAGAAAAGCATCCCGCTAAAGCACGCGGTGAGGCGATTCGCGACGGCGATCTGATCGTGACCGGGGCCTTCGGGTTCCAGCGTGCCGAGCATAGAGCATCCGGTACGCATCACGTCCATGGGATGAGTGTTGCGCGGGATCAACTCTAAAACAGTTTTCAAACTGGACGGTAAGGCGCGCATGGCGCGCAATTTGGATTTATACTCGTTGAGCTCGGCTAGCTTCGGCAGTCGGCCATAAATCAAAAGATAGGCGACTTCTTCAAACGTTGAATGTTCCGCTAGATCGTGAATCGAGTAGCCGCGATAGGTGAGGCCTTTGCCCTCTTTGCCGACGGTGGCAATTGCCGTGTGACCGGCGATCACGCCCGCGAGTCCCGCACCAGGTTCGGTTGCCATAGCTCTCTTTCCTCCAGACTCTATTTGCCCTGAAGATCGAGTATATTTCAAGGCGTTGATTTATCGGATGCTGACGGAGTTCACATAGAATAGTTACCAGAGTAAGATTTCACGCGAGGCCGCGAAAGGACAGGATAGATTTTTCTCGAATAAGAGATCTCGAGCGACTGCGGCACTATCATTTTATCTGACGGGCTTGACAGTTTGCCTCCACATTCGGTACCGCTGGAAAGAACAAAATTTCAGTCAGGAGTTTACGCATGTCGTTACCACAGAAGTTCAAAGCCATGGTCGTTTCCGAGACCGCAGAAAAAACCTTTGCGCGCGAGATTCGCGAGCGCCCTCTGAGCGATTTGCCCGCCGGAGAACTGATCATCGAAGTCAAATATTCGTCATTGAATTACAAAGATGCATTGTCGGCGACCGGGAACAAAGGCGTCACTAGAAAGTATCCGCATACACCAGGCATCGACGCGGCCGGCATCATCGCGGATTCGACAACGAAGCTTTTTGGTGTTGGCGATCAAGTGACCGTAACGGGATTCGATCTTGGCATGAATACCTCTGGAGGATTTGGTCAGTACATTAGCGTGCCGGCGCTTTGGGCGACCAAGTTGCCGCAGGGCCTCTCGTTGCAACAGAGCATGAGTTACGGGACGGCCGGTCTCACGGCGGCATTGTGCATCATTCGCCTGATGGCGAGCGGCTTGACGAAGGATTCCGGCGAGGTTCTGGTGACCGGGGCGACCGGAGGCGTCGGCAGCGTTGCTGTGGCGATTCTCGGCAAGCTCGGCTTCAACGTCGTGGCGGCGACGGGAAAAACGAGCGAGCATGATTTTTTGCGAGATCTAGACGTGAAAACAATTATTTCCCGCGAAGAGGCGAACGATACTTCTGGTCGGCCATTGCAAAAACCCCGTTGGGCAGGAGTCGTTGACACCGTCGGCGGAAATATTCTCGCGACTGCGCTCAAGGCGACGAAATACGCCGGTTTGGTCGCGGCCTGCGGCAACGCGATGTCGCCGGATCTCAACGTCAACGTGTTTCCCTTCATTCTGCGCGGCGTGAGTTTGCTCGGTGTCGATTCGGTGGAAATCCCGATGCGCGCGCGCCAGATGGCCTGGCAGAAGCTCGCGGGTGAGTGGAGCGTAGATCTCTCCAAAATCATCACGGAAGTCTCCCTTGAGGAATTGAATCCAAAAATCGACGCCATCCTGAAAGGCGCCGTGCGTGGTCGAGTGTTGGTCGATCTAAGTAAATAAAATTATTTACCGCAACGACTCAGAGTTCGCAGAGGCGGAATTTTTCAAGCCTCCGTGTTCTCTGCCGCCTCTGTGGTAACATGTTTTGGCGCCCACGAAGGAAATTGTCTTGTCGACAGAAATTCACAAAGACTCCGCTCTCGGTCATCTCCGCGTCATCGAGCTTGGCGATATTCCGGCGTCGTATGCGACCCGCTGGCTCGCTGACTTGGGTGCTGACGTCATAAAAATCGAACCGCCCGGCGGTGATCCTAACCGAATGCTGCCGCCTTTCGCCGACAACATCCCCGATCCCGAGCGCAGTCTCACTTTTATTCACGCCAATACTAATAAGCGTAGTATCGTGCTCGATTTCGCTCGCGAAACGGATCGTGAAACATTCTCCAGGCTGCTTGGCTCCGCCGATCTCTTGGTCGAAGCGACGCCGCTTGGCTACTTGGAGGATTTTGGCTTTGACGATGAAGCCCTGAAAAGCAAATTTCCGAGTCTGGTCATTGTTTCGATAACCGCTTTCGGGCGCACCGGACCCTATCGCCACTACAAGGGCAGCGATGCGATCGCCAATGCCACCGGCGGATTTCTTTACGGCCAAGGCGATGACACCAAAGGGCAGTGCACGGCACCGAGTCATCTCGCGTATCAAATGGCGGGTACGATGGCGGCGATGTTGGCAGTGGCTGGACTGCGTCATGCTCGCGTTGCCGGGGTTGGTCAGCGCATCGATATGTCGTTGCAGGAGGCGTTGACGTTTGCGAATAGCAGCTCGATCGCGCGCTACAGCCGCGAGAATCGGCTCGAACGGCGTCCGGGCGGAAAGGCGTATGGCGGCGCAGGCACGAATATTTATCGCTGCAAGGACGGTCGGTATGTTCATTTCACGACGAACATGCCGCACATGTGGAAGGAGTTTGCGCAGAATTGGATGACCGACAAGTCCCTTGCCGGTCCCGAATGGGAAAATCCGCGTTATCGTGACGAGCACTCTGCGGAAGTAGCCAAGGCCTTTGCCGGATTTATTGGTGAGTTCGAGGCGGATGATTTTGCCAATCAGGCGCAAGCGCGCCATCTCGCTGCCGCGCCGCTTAACACCATCGGCCAATTTGTCGAGTGTGAGCAGAATCGCGCGCGAGAGTGGTTGCAGGAAATCGAGCACCCGGTGATCGGCACGTATAAGGCGCCCGGCGCGCCCATGCGACTGTCGCTCACGCCGATGCGCGTGCGGCGCTCCGCGCCGCTGCTCGATCAACATCGAAAGGAGATCCTCGCGGAGCTCGAAAAGTTGCCGGCCGCCGGTATGCAACAGCGCGAATCCGAATCGGCGCGCGAACCGATGCTCGCCGGGCTGCGCATGGCCGATCTGACGCAGCAATACGCCGGCCCGCTTGGAACAGAACTGCTGGCGTATTACGGGATGGAAGTGGTGAAGATCGAGACCGGCACGATTCCCAGCAAAGAGCGGGAAGCGGCAGTGCATGCGTGCATGAATCGGGCAAAGCTCGGATGCACGCTGAATTTGCGCAATCCGGAAGGAAAAGAACTCTTCAAACAACTTGTCGCAAAATCAGATGTCGTCGTCGACAACTTCAGCTCGGGAGTTTTGGAGCGACTCGGTTTTGGCTTCGACGTTCTGCAGAAGATCAATCCAGGCGTCGTGCAGGTCGTGATGCCGGGCTGGGGTTTGACCGGGCCACTGAAATCATGGGTCGCCTGGGGTTGGCAGCTGCTCGCTTACACCGGGATCATGCGGTTGTGGGGTTACCCGGAGTCGCCGATGGAAACGCGCTGTAAAATTGCGTGGCCTGACCGTGTCGGCTCGGTAACCATGGCGCTCGGCGTGCTTGCGGCGCTGGAGTATCAAGCACGCACTGGACAAGGCCAATTTATCGAAGCTGGCATGCTTGAAGCACAAGGATCGATGATGGGACCGGCGATTCTCGACTATACCGTCAATCACAGCGAGTGGGACGCGATGGGTTATCGTGAGATTCTCGGCGAGCCGTACGCGCCGTATGGTTGCTATCCGTGCCGCGGCGA
>Ga0070681_10000544_pt1 | contig 31038 bp, 30 predicted proteins | sample KBSC83BmetaG_FD_65650 | JGI IMG/M metagenome (GOLD analysis project Ga0070681, IMG submission 65650) | Corn rhizosphere microbial communities from Kellogg Biological Station, Michigan, USA - KBS C8-3B metaG | ecosystem: Host-associated > Plants > Roots > Rhizosphere | place: USA: Michigan...
GGATTCACGCCGCCCGCGTTGGCGATCACGCGTACACCGCGCGTCGCGATCGCCGGCAGCACACTCTCGATCGCGCCGATGAAGTCTCGCGCGTAGCCCATCTTCGGATCGCGCTCTTTCTGCTTTTGCAGAATGCTCATCGTGACTTCGGCGAGGTAGTCGAGCATCAGGTAGTCGACATCTCCGCCTTCGACCTGACGTCGCGGCGCCTCGAGCCAGTCCCCCCAGAAGCCCTGCCCCGAGGCGACGCGGACCACGCGTTTCTTCGAACCGTTCGTGCTCAGGCTGCTCATACGTCGTCGAAATGTGCGGGAAGCACGAAGGCCCCCAGGTGAGGACCGCTGTTGTGAAGCGCGGCACGGAGCGCGAGCGCCAGCACCTCGCGCGTTTCTTCCGGATACACGATGGCGTCGATGAACCCGCGGGCACCTGCGTACCGGGCGTCGAGCTGATGCTCGTAGTCGGCGCGCATTTCCTTGATCGAGTCGGCCACCTCATCGGGCACAGACTTTCCCTTTGCTTTCGCCGCTTCGATCGCTGGCCCGTGAACGGCTTGCACCGCCGATTCGCCTTCCATCACCGCCATGCGACCCGTCGGCCAACTGAAGATGAAATCGGGGTCGAAGCCCTGCCCCGCCATCGCGTAGTAACCTGCGCCCGACGCGTGATTGACCGTCAGCACGATCTTTGGAACGCGCGCCGTCGCCATCGCTTCGACGAACCGCGCGCCGGCACGAATGATCCCCTCATGCTCGGCTTCAGGTCCAACCATGAAGCCCGACACGTCTTGCACGAAGAGAATCGGAATCTGCTCCCGGTCGCAGCGGTCGATGAAGTACGCGACTTTGTCGGCGCTCTCCGCGTAGAGAATGCCGCCGAACCGCGGCTTCTCGCCTGCGCGCCCCTTGATCAAGCCGCGCTGATTCGCGATGACGCCGACGGGAATTCCCATGATGCGCGCGTCGCCGCAGATCATCTCCTTCGCGAGATTGCCCTGAAATTCGTCGAGCTTTCCGTCGTCGAGAATCGCCGCGAGCAACTGATGCATGTCGTACGACATGCGATGATCCGCCGGGAGCAATTCGTACAGCGCGTCGGCCGACGTGTCATCCCGAGCGGAGCGAGGGATCTGCACTCCCGTCGGCGTTCCCTGCGGAATCATCGCGATGAGATCTCGCAACTTCTCGAGACAGGCCTCGTCGTTGTCCACCGCGTAGTGCGCGACCGCGCTGATCTCCGTGTGCGTCTGCGCGCCGCCGAGCGTCTCGCCGTCGATCGTCTGACCCGTGGCGCCCTTCACCAGATTCGGCCCGCCGAGTCCCATGAACGACGTGCCCTTCACCATCACGATGAGATCGGAGAGCGCGGGCAGATATGCCCCGCCGGCGATGCACGGTCCCATCACGGCCGCGAGCTGCGGAATACGCAAGTATTTCCGCATGATGGAATTGTAATAGAAGAGACGGCTCGCGCCGTACTGGCCCGGAAAGACGCCGCCCTGATAGGGCAGATTCACGCCCGCCGAATCGACGAGATAGATGATCGGAATCCGGCAGCGCATCGCGATCTCCTGCGCGCGGAGCATCTTGCCGATCGTCTCCGGCCACCACGAGCCCGCCTTCACCGTCGCGTCGTTGGCGACGATCACCACTTGATGGTCGCGCACCGTGCCGATGCCGGTCACGACGCCGGCGCCGGGTGCCTGACCGTCGTACGCGTCGTGTGCGACGAGCAGCCCGATCTCCAGAAACCGCGTGCCTGGATCGCAGAGTCCGGCGATCCGCTCGCGGGCCGTCAGCTTTCCCTGCTTGTGCTGTCGCGCGATCCTGTCCGCCCCGCCTCCTTCCCTGAGCTTCGCTTCGAGTGCTCGAACCTCGCCGCTCAGCTCACGAAGTCGCGTCGTGGTCACACTTCCTGCCGCTCTCGCTCGGTGAACCACTCGCGGATGTAGTCGATGAGATCGGAGGTCGGCGTCCCCGGCCCGAAGAGTCGACCGATACCCTGTGCCTGCAGGGCTTCCATGTCTTCCTTTGGGATGATGCCGCCGCCGGTAATCAGGATGTCGTCGCGGCCTTGCTGCCCGAGCAGCTCACGAACGCGCGGAAACAGCGTCATGTGCGCGCCGCTCAGAATGGACAGCCCAACGACGTCGACGTCTTCCTGGACGGCGGCCGTGGCAATCATCTCGGGCGTCTGGTGCAGGCCCGTATAGATCACTTCCATGCCGGCGTCACGGAGCGCCGCGGCGACGACCTTCGCGCCGCGATCGTGACCGTCGAGGCCCGGCTTGGCAACGAGAACTCGAATTGGACGCATAACCGTCCAAAGCTAGCGGACCCGCCGAGCGCGGGGCAACGGATGACGTTGGGGGCCCTTCCGCGCGAGGACGAGCATCTCGCTCGAGCGGCGCGTCAGATCACGCGGCGTAAAGCCATCGAAGGCCGCTTCCACGATGAGCCCCGCCGCGGCACACAGCTCGGCGAGCCGTGTGGGTGTGTACAGACGGATGTGATGCTCGCGTTCGCCCGCGCCCGATGGACCGCTCCACGTCGTGTACACGGTGAGACGACCGGAGAGTGGATCGAAGTCGCGCTCCTGCGCGATGAGCGTTCCGTCACGGGCCTTCCACCAGTCGCGCTGAAGAAAACGCGCCATCACGCCGTCGCGATTGCCGCCGTGCCACACCAATGCGCCGCCTGGCTCGAGCACGCGTGCGAATTCATGAATGACGCGCGCATCGTCGGACGGCTCGGTGAAAAAGCCGAACGATGTGAACAGGTTGACGACGGCGGCGAACCGGCCTTTCCATTGCTCCGGCAGCTGGCGCATGTCGCCGCGAGTGTAGCGCAGCAGCCGTCCGGTGCCTCGCTGCCTGGCGCGCGCGAGCAGCTCTTTCGAGTAGTCAAACCCGTCGACGTCGAACCCGGCTTCGGCGAGCAGATGCGAGTGTCGTCCCTGGCCACACGGAACGTCGAGGATGCGCGAACCGGCTGGGAGACCAAGGAGATCGATCAAGCGCGCGACTTCGCGGCGATCACGCTCGAGCGCGAAGAGCGGCTCGTATTCGAGCAGGTATTGGGTGTCGAAGTAACTCTGCCACCACTCAGCGGATTGCGGTCGCTTCGGCATAGGATGAAGATATACCCAGCTTGTCATCCCGAGCGCCCCTCCGCCGCCATCCCGAGCGCCCCTTCGCCGTCATCCCGAGCGCCCCTTCGCCGTCATCCCGAGCGCCCCTTCGCCGTCATCCCGAGCGCAGCGAGGGATCTGCACGTCCAACCCAGAAGTGCAGATCCCTCGCTGCGCTCGGGATGACGCTAGAAGGGCTCGGGATGACAGATCCCTCCTGGAGCCACGCATGTCAGACGATCGTTCAATTTCTCGCCGCGACGCAGTCAAACTCGGACTCGGCGCCGGTGTAGCGCTGGCAGTCAGTCGCTCGGTGCTCGCCGAGTCCAGCGCGACAGCGCGGCAGCAAGGCGGCCAGCTCATCACGCGGCCGATTCCGTCAAGCGGCGAGCGACTCCCGGTCGTCGGTATGGGAACCGCTGTCATCTATCAGAACCCCACGCCCGAGCAGATTCCGCCGCTCCGCGACACACTGAAGCTGTTCCCCGAGCTTGGCGGACGCGTGCTCGACACCGCGCCGTCGTACGGGCGCGCCGAAAGCGTGGTCGGCGATCTTTTGGCGGAACTGAAAAATCGCGACCGGTATTTTCTCGCGACGAAAGTCTCAGTGCGCGGCGGCGGCGATCGCGCCGCTGTGGTTGCATCGATCGACGAGTCGCTCCGCCGGCTCAAGACCGATCACATCGATCTGATGCAGATCTGGAACGTATCCAACCCGACCTTGATCGCGCCGATTCTCGACGAGTGGAAAGCAGCGAAGAAAATCCGCTACACCGGCATCACGAGCAGCTTCAAGGCTCAGTATCCGGATCTCGAAGCCGCCATGAAGGCGCACAAGTTCGATTTCGTGCAGATCGATCTCGCGATCGACAATCGCGATTCACAGGACCGGATCATCCCGCTCGCGGCCGATCTCGGAATGGCGGTGTTGGTCAACAGCCCGTTCGGTCGAAACCGCGTCTTTCAGAAGACGGCGGGCAAGTCGCTACCGGACTGGGCAAAAGAGCTCGACATCAACAGCTGGGCTCAGTTCGCGCTCAAGTACATCGTGTCGAACCCTCAAGTCACGGCGGCGATTCCGGGCATCGGCACGACGCAGTACCTTACCGACGACTTAAACGCGGCAAGGGGCAAGTTGCCGGATGCCGCGACTCGAAAAAAGATGGCAGAGTTTCTCGACCAGATCGTGTAGTTGGCTCGTTACGTTGGCCATCCCGAGCGAAGCAAGCGACCGGCAGGTTAGCCCCTCCACAGGCCTCTTGCTTCGCTCGGAATGACCAGCGAGCTAGAAGAACACAGGCTCGCGGTACGCGCCGAACACCGACTCCAGGGCCGCTCGAATCTCGTACAGCGTGGCATACCGCCGAGCCGCCTCGAGGATGAACGGAAATACATTCTCTGTGCCAGACGCTGCTTCCTTGAGCCGGGTAACAGCTTCGTCCACCGCGGACTGATCGCGCTCGGCACGCAGCTTCGCCATTCGCTCGCGCTGCGACTTTTCGGCCGATTCACCCACTCTCAGGATCGGAATGCTGAGCTCGGGTTCGTCGGTCACGAACTCGTTCACGCCGACGATCACGCGGCGATGCTGCTCGATCTCCCACTGCTGCCGCGCCGCCGACTCGGCGATCTTGCGCTGGAACCAGCCAGTTTCGAGGCCGCTCACGACGCCGCCCACCTCGTCGATCTGCTCGAACAGCGCCTCGGCTTCTCGCTCGAGTTGATCCGTGAGTGATTCGACGTAGTACGAACCGCCGAGCGGGTCGATCACATTTGGGACGCCGGTCTCGTAGGCGAGCACCTGTTGCGTACGCAGCGCGACCTGCACCGCTTCTTCAGTCGGCAGCGCGAGCGTCTCGTCCATCGAGTTGGTGTGCAGCGACTGCGTTCCGCCGAGCACCGCGGCGAGCGCCTGATACGCGACGCGCACGACGTTGTTCGTCGGCTGCTGTGCGGTAAGCGTCACGCCGGCGGTCTGCGAGTGAAAGCGCATGACCCACGAGCGCGGACTCTTCGCACCGTACTTTTCCTTCATGTGCCGCGCCCAGATGCGCCGCGCGGCGCGGAGCTTGGCGATCTCCTCGAAGAAGTCGTTGTGAATGTCCCAGAAGAACGAGAGCCGCGGCGCGAAATCGTCGACGTCGAGACCGCGAGCAATTCCGCGCTCGACGTACGTGAAGCCGTCTGCGAGCGTGAACGCGAGCTCCTGCGCAGCCGTGCTTCCCGCTTCGCGAATGTGATAGCCCGAGATCGATATGGTATTCCAGAGCGGCGCGTGCTTCGCGCCCCACTCGAAGCAATCGACGATGAGACGCAGCGCGGGCTCGATCGGAAAGCACCACGCGTGCTGCGCCATGTACTCTTTCAGAATGTCGTTCTGAATCGTGCCGCGAAGCTGATCGGGTTTGACACCCTGTTTTTCCGCGGCCGCGATGTAGAACGCCCAGAGGATGATCGCGGGGCCGTTGATCGTCATCGACGTCGACACTTTGTCGAGCGGGATGCCGTCGAACAGCGTCTCCATGTCGGCCAGGCTCGAGATCGCGACGCCTGTCTTGCCGACTTCACCCTCCGACCGCGGATGGTCGGAGTCGTAGCCCATCAGCGTTGGAAAATCGAACGCTGTGGAGAGGCCGGTCTGCCCATGCTCGAGGAGAAACTTGAAGCGCGCGTTCGTATCGGCCGCGCTGCCGAAGCCGGCAAACTGCCGCATCGTCCACAGCTTGCCGCGATAGCCGGTGGGATGAATGCCGCGCGTGTACGGATAGACGCCGGGCACGCCGAGCGTTTCGGCGCTTTCCTTGTCGACATCGAGCGCCGTGTAGAGCGGCTCGACCTCGTTCGCGCTATTCGTGAAGGCGATCTCGCGGAGCTCACCCTTCGCGAAACGTTTTCGCCACTCGGCGACTTCGGCTCTGAGGCGTTCCAGCTCCGCGCGTTCGTCGGCAGCGGAGTCTGATTCGGCGAAGTCGTGCCGGAAACCACGTGTGGAAGTCATTCGCGATCCTGCGTCAGGAGATTGCCGCTGCGAGCGAGCAACGCGTCCGCGACGTCGAACGGATTCGTCGCGCCCGCCTCGAGCGCCGGGAGTTGCTCGTCCAACCACCGGTTGGTGTTGGTGTCGCGCCAGAGCCGTGATCGAACCCGCTCGTGAACGACGTCCACCACGCGTTCCCGTAACCGCGCCCGGCGGCGCTCCCTAAGTACCCCACTGCCTTCAAGATAAGCAAAATGGCGGTCCAACGCCCCCACGAGTTCGCCAATTCCCTCACCTTTCACCCCTACGGTGCGTAAAACCGGGGGTGTCCATTCGTCTGGATGGTCGGCCTTGGCGGCTTCGCGCGCTGCGCGCCCCGGATTCATGGCGAGTCGTTCGGCCTTCGTCATGGCCCGGCCGAGATCAACGCCGTGGTGTGCTGGCACGTTCTTGAGCGTTTTTCCATCGCGCAGGCCGAGCATGAGCTCCAACTCGTTGCGCAGGCGATCCGCGCCTGGACGATCGGCCTTATTGACCGCAAAAACGTCAGCGATCTCCATCAACCCCGCTTTGAGGGTCTGAATGGAATCGCCCGACTCCGGCACGAGCACCACGAGGCTCGTGTCCGCGGTGCGCGCGATGTCGAGCTCACTCTGTCCGACACCGACCGTCTCGATGAGAATGCGATCGAGCCCGAATGCATCCAGCACATCGCAGACTTCACGCGTGGCCGTGGCGAGCCCGCCGAGTGATCCGCGCGTCGCCATCGAACGAATGAAGACGCCTTCGTCGAGCGCGATGCTCTCCATGCGAATGCGATCGCCGAGCAGCGCGCCGCCAGTAAACGGCGACGTTGGATCGACGGCGACAATGCCGACCGTGAGTCCGAGCTCGCGGTAGGAGCGCGCGAGCAAACTCGTGATCGTGCTCTTGCCGGCACCCGGCGGTCCAGTGATGCCGATGCGGCGCGCGCGTCCGATGCGTGGCTGCAGTCGCGCGAGCAGCACATCGAAACCCGAGCGATGGTTTTCGACGATACTTACGGCGCGTGCGAGTGCGGCCTTACGTCCGTTATCGAAGTCGGCAAGGAGCCGCGTGGTACTGTCTGGCAGCGCGGGCGCGGTCATTTGGTGGGACGCGGCGGCGCGGGCTCGTCGTGCTCGTCGCGGATGTCTCCGACGAGCTCCTCTAATAGATCTTCGAGAGTGACTAGTCCCATGGTCTGGCCGCGATCATTGCGCACGATGGCGAGGTGTTGCCGCTCGCGAAGCATGCGGAACAGTAGCTCGTTACAGGGAGACTCGGGAGCCGCGAACGCGACCTGGCGAAGCGTGCTCGGTGTGTCGCCGTGTGCCTTGATGACGTCGAACGCGTGCACCATTCCGACGATCGCATCCAGCGTTCCGTGATAAATCGGCACGCGGCTGTAGCCTGACTGCGCGATCTGCGTCGCAAGCGTGTGCGCGTCGACACCGTCCGGCAGCGCGAAGATGTCGGAGCGCGGCGTCATCACGTCGTGAACGACCTTCTCGGTGAAGCGCACAACGCCGCTGATGATCGCGATCTCGTCGCGCTCACCGACACCTTCGAGCTCGCCCTCGCGAAGGAGGTCCTGAATCGTGTCGCGCTCGCTCGACGTCGGCGCTTCCGGACGCGTACGCACGAGCGGACGCGCCAACACGCCGCCCAACGCGATGACCGGCCGCATGAACAGGTCGACCAGGCGCAGAACCGGAAATACCAATGGGGCAATCGCCACGGGCCATCGCCGAGCGATCGCGCGCGGAATGAGCTGCCCGAACAGCACGACGGTTCCCGCGAGCACAATGCTGTTCCAAACCACATCGGCGCCCTCGGCGCCAACGTCGACGGCCATGCCTGCGAGCACGAGCGTGATCGCGACGCCCGCGCTCACGGTCGTCAACAGACGGTGCGGCCGCTCGAGATACGACACCGCCGCCGCCGAGCCACGCAGTTGTCGCTCGGCCCAATGGCGCAACCAAATGCGGCTCACCGTGCGGACAGCAACGCCGCCCGCCGTCAGCCAAGCGACGACGATGAGCGATGCCGTGAGTGGAATCGTGAAGAGACTCATGGTCGGGGCCGCGCTTCCACTGGCTCCATTCGCTCGAAGTACACGCGTTCGATGCGCCGCCGCCGCACGCGTTCCACCACTATTCTAAATCCTGAGCGAATCACCGATTCGCCGGATCTCGGCACGCGACCAAACAGCGCATAGACGAGACCGCCGACCGTCGTCACGTCTTCGATCCCGAAATCAGCGCCGACGAGCTCGCCCAGCTCGTCGACTGGCACTCCGCCGGAGACCCAGTAGCGCGTGGTGCCTTCCTGCTGGATTTGCGGCTCTTCGACGTCGTATTCGTCGCGAATCTCGCCGACGATCTCCTCGAGAATGTCCTCGATCGTCACGAGCCCCGCCGTGCCGCCGTATTCGTCGCTGACGATCGCGATATGTGTGCGGCTCGACTGAAAGTCGCGCAGCTGCGCGTCGATGCGCTTGGACACCGGGATGAACACGGGCGGGCGCGCGAGCGAGAGCCAACCGTTCGCCGGCTCCTCGTCGGCAACGATGGCCGGCAACACGTCCTTCGCGTAGAGGACGCCCGTCACATCGTCGAGCGTGTCGTGGTACACGGGCAAACGTGCGTGCTCCGACACGCGGATGCGGTCGAGCACTTCGGACCACGGCGTTGCCGCATCAATCCCGACGATGTCGACGCGCGGCGCCATGATCTCCTCGACGGTCGTCGCGCCCAGCGAGAACACGCCATGAATCAGCTCTTCTTCGGCCGACGACACCTCCGCCTCGGCCGCGACGACGTCCGCGAACTGCTCCGCGGACGCATCGCGCTGGGCTTCATTGTCTGGCGGCGGCGGAATGATCGCGTGCAGCGTCCGATCGATCGCGGCGCCGAGTGCCACCGCTGGACTCAAGAGGACGTTGACGCCTTCCGTAACGCCGGCGAGGCGCGCCTGCATCGACGATGGATTGGAGTAGCCGATCGCCCGACCAATGCCCTCTGAAATCGTGCAAATCACGATGGCGGATAACGCGGCGGCCGCTATTCGCTCGAGTCCGGACATGGCGTCGAACGGCAGCGCTTCCGCCAACGCCGCGCCCGCGGTGATGTACGCGAGCACTCGGCTCATGGACAGCGCACGATGCGACCGCTCCCGCTGGGCGAACGCCGCGTCCGAGGTCATGGAAGCCTCGGATGCGTGAAACGCGAGCAGTGCGCTGTCAGCGGTCGCGAAGACGGTCGCGAGGATTGTCGCCGCTATAACGATCAGCCACGCGTAGAGCGGCGTCATCGAGACGACCTCGACGTGCGAGGGGGTGCCAGACGCTCGAGCAGCTGCTCCTGCCGTCGCCACATGCGCGACGATTCTCGGCGATCGTCGTTCGGGTGATCGTGCCCGAGCACATGCAGCACGCCGTGAATCACCAGACGCGCTACTTCCTCACGAACCGAACGATCGCGCTCGGCGGCATTCCGACGCGCGACCGCGGGACAGATGTAGACGTCCCCGATCACCGGATCGGATCGCTTGACGCGATTGAATTGGAACGAGATGACGTCCGTGGCGCCCGAATGATGGAGGTGCGTACGGTTCAGGCGCGCCATGGTTGCCGCGTCGACGAGCGTGATCGAGATCAGTGCGTCGCGCACGCGCTCCGCCGCGAGCGCGCCACGCGCGATCGTGGCGATCGCCGCGCGCGAGAGCGGCGCGCGCACGTTGACGGCCGCCACATCGATGTCGAGGCTCATCCGAACGCGAACCTATTCGCCGCCATCGGCGGCGTACGCGCGCACGATGTCGCGAACCAGCCGGTGGCGAACCACGTCCGTCTCGTCGAAATAGTGGAAGGCAATGCCGTCGATGCCCGGGAGAATGCGTTCCACCTGCATCAAACCGGAATCTTCGCGCTTCGGCAAGTCGACCTGCGTCTTGTCGCCGGTGATCACCATCTTCGAATTCACGCCCAGGCGCGTCAGCAGCATCTTCATCTGCATCGTCGTGGCGTTCTGCGCCTCGTCGACGATCACGAACGCATCGCCGAGCGTGCGGCCGCGCATGAACGCGAGCGGCGCCACTTCGATGGTCCGTGACTCGAGCGCGCGCTGGATGCGCTCGAACGGCATCATGTCGTCGAGAGCGTCATACAGCGGCCGCAAATACGGATCGACTTTCGCTTGCATATCGCCGGGCAAAAAGCCGAGGCTCTCCCCTGCTTCGACGGCGGGACGCGCGAGCACGATGCGGCGAACGCGCTTTCGCGTGAGCGCGTCGACGGCGGCGGCAACGGCGAGATACGTCTTGCCCGTTCCCGCGGGACCAATGCCGACGACGATGTCGTTCTCCTGCATCTTTTGGAGATAGTCGGCCTGCCCCGGCGTCTTCGGCTGAATGACGCGACGAACGCCCGGCAATGCGATCCGGAGCCCCGGCGTGCCGTTGCCCGCGACGCCGTCGTCTTCGTCGCCGGTTTCGCCGCGGTCGACGACGTCGCCCAAACGCAGCACGTCGTCGGGCGTGAGCTCACGCCGCTGGCGCGCGCGCTCGATCATCCGCGTGGCAATGCCCGCCGCCCGTTCAACGAACTCTGATGGGCCGGAGATCGTCATCGTGTCGCCGCGCAGCGCGACCTTCACCCCGCCGAGTCGCGACAGCTCGACCAGGTTGCTGTCGTTCACGCCGGCGAGGGTGAGCGGGTCGGCGCCCTCGGTCGAGAGTCGTTGCGTGATACTGTCACTCACGCCGATCACCATTCACGCTGATGTGCAGATCGCGGAGGTCGTCGGACGGCACACGGGACGGCGCGCCCTCGAACAACGCCCGCGCGGCGGTGGTCTTCGGGAATGCGATCACGTCGCGGATCGATCCGGCGTTCGACAGCTGCATCGAGATGCGGTCGAAGCCGAACGCGATGCCGCCGTGCGGCGGCGCACCCGCGCGCAGCCCCTCGAGGAGGAACCCGAAGCGCGCTTGCGCCGTCGCCTCGTCGATGCCGAGCAAGGCGAAGATCCGCTGCTGGAGACGCGGGTCGTTGATACGAATGCTGCCGCCGCCGAGCTCCATCCCGTTGAGCACGAGGTCGTACGCCTGCGCGCAGGCGCGCTCCGGTGCCGTCTCGAGCAGCGGAATGTCTTCCATTCGCGGCGACGTGAACGGGTGATGGACTGCGCCCAGAGCACCGGTGGCCGGATCCTTGTCGAAGAGCGGAAAATCCGTAACCCACAGAAAGTGTTGCTCGCCAGCAGGAATCATGTCCAGGCGACGCGCGATGTCCTGTCGTACGCGATCGAGCGCCGGGCTCGAGACGTGATCCGGACCGGCGACGAACAGCGCGAGATCGCCGTCCTGGAGATTGAGCAGACCTGCCGCGCCCTCCGGAAGGAACTTCGCAACGGGTCCCTCGAGCGTGCCATTCACATACTTCAAACGCAGCAGGCCGAGTGCGCCGGCCTTCTTCGCTTCGGCTTCGATTTCGTCCTGCACTTTTCGCGACACATTTGCGGCGCCGCCGGGCACGCGAATGCCTCGCACGCGCCCGCCCTTCTCGAGCGCAGCGCGTGTGATGCCGAAATTCGCGCCGCGAAAGACGTCGCTCGCGTCGAAGAGCTCGAGACCGTAGCGCGTGTCTGGCCGGTCGATGCCGTAGCGCTCCATGGCCTCGGCATAGCGCATTCGTCCGAACTGCTTCGGTGGCTCGAGACCGGCTTCCTTCCAGAGCGCCTTGATGAGGCCTTCGCTCAACCGCAAAACGTCTTCCTGCCCGATGAACGACGCTTCGATGTCGATCTGCGTGAACTCGGGCTGCCGGTCGACGCGCAGATCCTCGTCGCGGAAGCAGCGTGCGATCTGGAAATACCGGTCGAAGCCGGAGACCATGAGCAATTGCTTATAGAGCTGCGGCGATTGCGGCAGCGCGTAGAACTCGCCGGGATGCACGCGGCTTGGCACGAGATAGTCGCGCGCGCCCTCGGGCGTCGGCTTCGTCAGAATCGGCGTCTCGATCTCGAAGAAACCGTTCTCCGTGAGATACCGACGCGTGACCTGCATCAGCCGGTGGCGCAGCATGAGAATCGCCTGCAGCTCCGGCCGCCGCAGATCGAGAAAGCGGTGACGCAAACGCAGCTCTTCCGCCGCGAGATTCTCGTTGCGGCCGCGTGCGACCGGGATCGCCGGCGGCGTCGCGGGGCCAACGACGCGAAGCGACGTCGCGCGCACCTCGACGTCTCCCGTCTCCAGCTCGGGATTCCGCATCGCCGCGGGACGGGCGACTACTTCGCCCTCGACGAGCACGACGGACTCGAGCCCAGCTGACGCCGCGGCGGAGCACACGTCCGGCGGGCAGTTCTGCGGATCGAAGGACACCTGCACGATGCCCGCGCGATCGCGCAGATCAACGAATGCCAGCCCGCCGAGATCGCGACTGCGATGCACCCAGCCGCCCAGACGAACGCGGGCACCGACGTGTTCGAGGCGCAGCGCACCACAGAGGTGCGTGCGATGAGTTGTCGCGAGAGGATCAGTGGTCATCTAGATGAATGATGGGCTGGGTGCTCGGCTCTGGAGTGCAGCGCGAACCGGACCAAATCGCGCCGGACAGCTCGGTCGACAGCGGCCGTCAGCGCGCCCAGTCTGATCGACGGACGGCGGGCCGAAAATGCGGATCGAGCCGGATGGGAAGCAGGTTCTGCTTCGGCACATGAGCCATGAGCGTTCAAAAAATCTACTGATACAAGGCGCGCGGCGGTAGATATTCGCTTGACCGGTGAGTAACCACTGGGTAACCTCAAGTATATGTCCCGCTTTATGTTCGCCGCGCTGGGCTCGATTGTTCTCGCGGGCTCCACGGCGGCCCAACAGGTCCCAGGCCGGGACCTGTTCGAGTTTCCGATCGGGCTTCTCGCAGAACCGGCAGCGCTCAGCTCGCGGATGCCCGCCACGTTGTGGAATCCGGCGGCGGCTGAGCTTGCGCCGCCGCGTCGCGCGGCATTCGGACTTGCCGAGCTATACTCGCCGCAAGAACAAGGCGTTCGGCTGGGGATGTTCGGAGCGTCGTACGCCCCTCGTCCGAATTTCACAGCGACTGCGTCCTTCGCGTCCGCATCGGTTGCCGACCTCTTGAGAACCGAAACCGATCCGCAGTCGCTCGGGGGAGAAATTCCGTATTCGTCGACACTCGTGTCCCTCGGCGTCGCGACGGCAACGCGATGGGTGACGCTCGGGCTTGCGGCGCGTTATCGCTACGGCGCTGCGGACGAGGATCGCGCCAGCACCTTCGCGATCGACGCGGGGGCGGTGATCGACCGAGTCGCGGGCACACCTGTCCGGTTCGCCGCGTCTACATTTCTCTTCAAGCCGACGAGCCACAACGACGACGCCTCGTATCAGCTCGCCGCGGACGTTCCGGTGTTGGCCGCCGATACGACCGCGTCACTGCGCGCGGGGTACGCGGCAAACTTCATGGGCATTCGCGGTCGCGAGGGCTACGCGTACGCGATGGGACGGTACCGGCGGCTCGACGTGAGTGCTGGAGTCGCGCAGGCGAATGCCTTCGGAAACACCGAGCTCCGCTGGCGCTTTGGGGCTGGCCTTCACTATGCCGGGTACACGGTGGCGATCGGCCGCGAGGACGGCGCCGCCGGATTGGGCGCGAGCTATCAGATTCTTCTCAAGCGTGTGGTCCCGTGACAGACGCCACGACCAAGGTCAACCTGCTGGAACTGCCGCTCGCAACGGCGGCTGAGCGCTTGCGCGACTTCATGGCGCGCGCCGGTCAGCCATCGTATCGAGCGAATCAGGTCGCGCGGCGGCTGTGGCTGAACCCGGCGCCATCGTTCGAGGCGATGACGGAGCTGCCGACGGATCTGCGCGATCTCCTCGCACAGGATTTCGAGCTGCCCCGCCTCGAGGTTGCCGCGCGACAGAAATCGGCTGACGGCACCGAGAAGTTTCTCTTTCGGCTCCACGACGGCGAAGCGATCGAGACGGTCGCGATTCCCGAAGGCAGCCGGCTCACGCTCTGTATCTCGTCGCAGGCGGGATGCGCGCTGCAATGCGCTTTTTGCGCGACGGGCGCGATGGGATTCACGCGGAATCTCACGCCGTTCGAGATCGCGGGACAGGTCCGTGAGATGGCCCTGCTCGATCCGCCGATCGACGTGACGAACGTCGTGTTCATGGGCATGGGTGAGCCGCTCATGAACTGGAAGTCAGTCGATGCGGCGCTCTCGATCCTGAATGATCCGGCGGCGCTCGGTATTGGCGCGCGACACATCACGATTTCGACCGTCGGCGTGCTGCCGGGAATCGTCGCGCTCGGAGAACGTCCCGAGCAATTCCGCCTGGCGATTTCGATTCATGCGCCAAGCGACGCGCTTCGCCGCGAGCTGATGCCCATCAACACGAAATATCCGCTCGCGCAGGTGATCGCGGCGGCGAAGGTCTTCGACCGGCGCGTCACGTTCGAATACGTGATGCTCGGCGGCGTCAACGACGGCGAGGAGCACGCGATTCAACTGGCGCAGCTCGCGCGCGAGTGTCGAGCGTTCGTGAATCTCATCCCGCTGCATCCCGGTGGTGCGCGCGGTTTCACGCCGTCGCCGCCCGAACGAATTCGCGCGTTCGCAAAGGAGATTCGAAAGCAGGGCGTCGAAGTCGCCGTGCGAAAAAGCCGGGGCGTCGACATCGCCGCGGCCTGCGGACAGCTACGGGTAGAACGGCTGGGCCGGCGGGCGCCACGTCGTGCCAAGAACGACAGCGATATCCAGGTAGCGTGAGCTGTCGGTGCGCGCTTGAATGCGCGCAGTGCCGAGTGCGCGAGCGACGCGCTTGGCCCAATCGGGATGGCCGGACAGATCGAGCACGAGCGTGGTGTCTCGCGCGTCGTTGATCGTTCCGGTCTCGACGACGTCGAAGCCGTGATCGCGTAAAACCTGCGTCGCACGGCGCGCGAGCCCGCGCGTGCTCGTGCCGTTCAACACCTGGACCCGAACCCGCACGCTGTCAGGCGCGCGATCGGGAGCCGCGATCGCGGTGACGCGATGGCCACTTTTGCTTCGAACGGCGGTCGCACCAATGGGCACGAGTACAAGCGCCGCGATCCCGACCAACTGCCACCGCTTCATCGAAAGGAGTTCCAGAGCGCGACAGTTTCGGGAAAAAGCGAATGCCCTTCGTGCAGCGACCACTCGAGCTTCGCGCGCACGACCTGCTCGAACACGCCGTCGAAATCCGCCGGCACCTGCGACGCGAGAAATGCGCGGCTGCGCTTGGAAAAGCTGCGCCCCGGCTCGAGGAAGTCGGCCATGTAGAGCGCGCGACCGGTGCGGTCCCAGTTGAGATAACCGATCGTGTGATAGCGCACGGCATCGAGCACACCCTGGCGTGTTTCGCCATCGCGCTCGAGACGCGCCGCGGCGGCCGGGCCGTGCAGCATCTGCGGCTCATACGCGACGTTGCCGACGAGTGCGCGAAGCTCGGCGTCGGACGCGTCCTTGAGCGCGTCGTGAAAGCGGCCCGCGTCGATCCACGCGCGCCGCTCTTCGCTCGAGATCTCGAGCGCGTCGGCCCAGTCGGCGAGCAGCGACGTGACGCGCGCAATGTGGCCTTTGCGCTTTTCGTTCACGTTCGCCCACGGCGGAAGCTCGAACGTTGCGACTCCGGTGGTGACCGTCAGTGTCATGGCGTCGTTTCTCCCCGCAGCTCGGCGAGCTCTCGCTGCCAGAAGTCCCGGTTGGGCAACTCGGCGTGTGGTACGCGTAGATCCGGCTCGTCCACCACCTGCCGTGCGAAGCAAACGATGTCGAGATCGATCGTGCGCGACGCCCACCGCTCGTGGCGGGTGCGCCCGAGCGATCGTTCGATCTCGTGCAAGCGTTCCAGCAGCTGTCGCGGAGTCAGTGTCGTTTCGAGCGCGATCATTTGGTTCAGATACTTGTCCTGCGGCAGACCGCCCAACGGCTCGGTCTCCTCAATGGACGATTCGCCAATCAGCTCGCTACCAACAGTCGACGCCAACGCCGCCCGCGCTCCAGCCAGGTATGCTCGCCGATCGCCAATGTTGGAGCCGAGCGCGATGTACGCCACGTCGATCACGTCTCGTCTGCCGAGCGATCGACGACGACCTCGGCGTACGACAGCGGCCCTGGCAGCGGCACGTGAATTTTGCGCACGGCGACGCGCGCGGAGCGCACGCGTGGATTGAGGGCGAGCGCCGCTTCGGCCAAGCGATCGGCGATCTGCTCGAGATAATCCGTGTGCTCCTTGACCGACTCGGCGGCGACATCGTAGAGCTTCCGATAATCGACGACCGACGCGCCCGTCGATTCAGCAATGCGCACGATGAGATCGATCTCCACCGGCTGCCGCACGTGCTGCTCGTGATCGAGAATTCCAACCAGCGCATGAAAGCGCATGCCGCGGAGCGTGATCTCTTGCATGGTCGTGGTGAGGGTCAGGTCGCGTCGATCGCGGCGCGCAAGGATGCGGTCAGCTTCGCCGCGGCGTCTACGCTTTCACCCGCCGCACGGACGATCGCACTTCCGACGACGACTCCGTCAGCGATGCGAGCGACAGCGGCGGCCTGTTCGGGGCGCGACACGCCGAAACCGACGCACACGGGTAGCGTGGATGCCGAACGGAGCCGCTCGACGGTCTGCGGCAGCTCGTCGGGAAGTCGCTCGGAAATTCCGGTGACGCCGAGTCGGCTGATGAGATAGACGAATCCACTGCCGTGCGAGGCGATCTCTCGCATGCGTTCCTGCGGCGTCGTCGGCGCGACGAGGCGAATGTACGAGAGTGGGCCGCTGCCGACCCACGCCTCACGCTCCGGATCGGCGCCGACGGGAAGATCCGTGAGCAGAAGACCGGAGAATCCAGCCTGCGCCAGGCGGTCGAGCGCGTCGGTTCCGGCCGCGATGATTGGATTGAGATAGCTCATGAGCACGAGCGGAACCTTCGGCTGTGCTCGCGAGGCGAGATCGAGCAATCGGTCGAACGTCATTCCGTGCTCCAGGGCGCGCTGCGAGCTCGCCTGGATGATGGGCCCATCCGCCATCGGATCGGAGAATGGAAGTCCGAGCTCGATGACATCGGCGCCCGCCGCTTCGAGCGCCGCGATCAGCTCGATCGTGCGCTCGGCGTCCGGGTATCCTGCCGTGATGTAGGGAACGAGCGCGCGTCGCTTTGCCGCGCGCAGCTCGGCGAACCGTTGGTAGATACGTTCGTCCACGCCGGTCTCAGGTGAAGTAGTCGCCGACGCGAATACCATAGCGATCGGGATTCTCGGTTTTGATGATGGTTCGGAGGAACGCGCCTTCCGCGTTGCGGTCGGCGAGGTCGACGAGCGCACCGGGGAACTGCAAGTTGCCCTGCCCGTCCGCCACGATGCGAACGAGCGGACGGGACAGCATGTCCCCCAGCGGATTCACCGCATGCACGATGCCGAGCTCGAAGGTGTCGAGCACGACGAGAGTGCCCACGGGATAGATGCCGGTGAGGTTGGTGAAGGCTTTGACGATCACCGGGTCCATTCCGCGGCGCGGGTTGTCGCGCATCTCGAGCAGCACCTGCGCGGGCGTGAACGGAACGGTCTGGTAGGCGCGCCGTGATGTCGCAGCATCGAAGCCGTCCGCGATCGCGACAATCTTGCTGAAGACGCTGATCTGTCGTGCACGGAGTGGGCGCGGATACCCCGTCAGATCGCGCTTCATGTGGTGCTCATGCGCGACGATCATCGCGCGGTACGGGAGCTCCTGCGAGCCGCGCACCTGAAACAGTACGAGCGTTCCGAGCCACGGATGCGCCGCGATGAGGCGCCACTCCTCGTCGGTGAGTCCGCTGGTCTTGTTCAGGATCGACTGCGGCACGCGCGACTTGCCGATGTCGTGAAACAGCGCCGCCAGACCGAGGTCATACAACTGCAGCTTGTTGAGCCCGAGCCGTTTGCCCAGCGCGACGGAGAAGATGCAGACGTTGACGCTGTGCGTGAACGTGTACTCGTCGTAGTCGCGAATCGTCGTGAGGCCGATGAGGCACGTCTCTTCGGTGAGGATCTGATCGACGATGCTCTGCACCACCCGCTTGATCTTCTTGATGTTCGGGCTGCCGCCCATGCGCACCGATCCCATCAAGTCGCGCGTGGCAGCGACGGAGTCGGCGTAGGTCCGCTTCGCGCGCTCTTTCGCCTGCTCCTTGCTCGCGCCAGGCTCGGTCAACGCGCCAAGCGTGAAGGTGTGCACGCCCGCGCTCTCGAGCTTCTCATTCAGCAGCGTGAGTCGCTCGCTCGGATCGTCCGGGCCGGGCGCCTGCAGAAGCGACAGGAAAATCAGCCAGTCTTTCGGACCGATGTTCGTCGCCACGGTCACGCTGCCGACGCCGCTCAACCGAAACAGCGATAGCAGGTGGCTGAAGCTCGCGAAGTTGTCGAGATCCAGGCGAAGGCGCGTCTGATTGACGAAGATGAATTCGCCCGACAATCGCAGCTCGAGCTCTCCCTCCGTGTTGAGGAGCTCTTTCGTCTGGTGCATCACCTCGGCAAGCGCCTTCTGCACGGCCGCGTTTTCGACGGGATACAGCTTTACCGCGCGCAGTGCGCCGTACACCGTGAAGATGAGTTGCCGCCCCGCGCGGCGGACATACGAGTCCGCGGAGATCTCGCCACTGATGCTCAACGACGGTGACAGTCGCGCCGGCGTGCGCGGCGTGGTCACGCGCTGCCTCCGCCGCGGAGCGCGCGCGTGACCGCGTTGCGCACGATGAAGTCCTTTTCCGCCGCCGCCTTCCGCAGTGCGTCGGTCGCCTTCTCAGTGCCGATCCGCCCAAGCGCCATCGCCGCGCACGCGCGCACCTCGCTGTCTTCTTTGCGTCCGAGAAAGCCCTTGTTGTTCAGCATGCCATCGAGCTGCGGCACGCCCGCTTCGCCGCACAGGACTCCATAGCTCTCGAAGAACGCCATTTTTTCCGTGAGGTCGGCCTCGCGAATCCATCGGCCGCGAATGACGTTCTCGAGACGCGACAGCACCGGCCGATACACGCGCGCTGCGAGCGCGCGCACCGAGGTCACGCGAACGTCGCGATCCGTGTCCTCGATCATCCGCTCGAGCGCTTGCAACGCGCCGGGTGAGCCGATCTCAGTGAGAGCGTGAACGGAAAGCTGGCGCCGCGCGACATCCGGCTCGTTGAGCACCTTGGCCAACGCGAGCACGGCCGCTTGCGCCTTGAGCGCCCCCGCATGCCGAATCGCTTCCGACGACACTTCCGTCTCGGGCACCTGGATCAGTCGCACCAGTTCCGACGTGTTGGCGGCGGCCAATCGGCCGGCGGCCTTGTCGAGCAATGCGCGCAGCCGCTGGTTCTGCGTTTTCGCCATCCAGCTGAACACGGTCGCGAGTGCGGTCGGCCGCAGTTGATCGAAGAGATCGGACAACTCCTCTTCCGGCGGCAGCGCGGGCGTCTCGTCCAGTGCCTGAAGCAGCTGTGATAGCGCATCGGGCTGGCTGATTCGTTCGGTCAGTCCGGCGAGCGCTTCGCGCTGCGCTTTGGTGACCGCGGGCGCGCGTTCGATCGCGGCGCCGGCTTCACGCAGCAGACTGGCCACACCGCGGAAATTCCCGGCCGTGAGCTGATAGAGCATGACCGTCTGCAAATTGCCGACGATCTCGGCGCGCACATCCGGGTCGATCTGTGCCTCGAACACGTCGAGCAGCAACGCGACGATGTTCGCGCGCAGGTCTTGATCGTACTCGCGCTTGATCTCGCGGTGCAGGTAGTCGATCTCGCGCTCGTCGAGGAAGTAGAGCGTGGAGTCGAAGTCCGCCATGTTGATGATGCCGCTGGCGCGCGACTCCGTCACCGCCTCGCGCGTGGCGCGCTCGATCTCGCCGCTGCTCGGAATGGGAATGACCGGATAGCCGTCGGCCACCGCGTTCGGCGTGCCGTCCTGCAGCAGATCAACGTACTTGTATTTGAGAAACGTAAAATCGGCTTCCCAGAGCATCGTGACGAGATCGTCCTCGTCCGCGTTGGCTTTGCGTGCGCGCTGAATGATCTGCAGCAGCTTCCCGACTTCTTCGCCCTCGAAGCCCTTCAGGAACGTCAGCTCGCGCACGCCGTCCTTGTGGAACAGCCACGCGAGATTGTCCGTCGATTTCGCGGCATGGGGATCGCCGGCGACGATCGCGTCATACCAACGGATGTCGGTCTCGAGCACCGCGAGCGGGAGCTCGTCGGTCTGTTTCCACACCACCGTGAATCCGGCGCGCAACGAGTCGGTCGCGCCGCGGTAAATCGGATTGTTCGGCAGGTAGAGCTGTTGCGCGCGCGCCGCCTTGGCGAGCAACCGGAGCAACTCCTCGACCGGCGCTGGCGGAAACGGCGGCTCCTGGGGCTCGACAGGCTCCGGAAGCACTCCAGACGTTATCGGCGGCGAGGAAGGAGGGGGGCTCACGTTCCCAAGATATTCATTTCACTCACTTGCGCCACGTCCTTGTCGCCGCGTCCACTCACGCACAGCAACACGATATCATCCTTCGCCCATCGCCCTTTCTGCGAAGCGACCCAGCTCACAGCGTGCGCCGTTTCGAGTGCGGGAATGATACCTTCGAGTCGGCTGAGGAGACGGAATCCCTCGAGTGCATCGCGATCTGAAACCGCGACGTACTTCGCTCGTCCGGAATCCTTCAAGTACGAGTGCTCGGGGCCCACGCCGGGATAGTCCAGTCCCGCCGAGATCGAATGGGCGGGATGCACTTGGCCGTCGTCATCCTGCAGGAGATAGCTCAGGGATCCGTGCAGCACGCCGGGCCGGCCCTTCGCGAGCGACGCCGAGTGGTGGCCACTGTCCAGGCCTGCGCCGGCCGCTTCGACGCCGACCAATTCGACATCGCGATCATCGACGAACGCGTGAAACGCGCCCATCGCATTCGACCCGCCGCCGACGCACGCGACGACAGTCTTCGGCAGCCGACCGGCGCGATTCAATAGCTGCGCTCTGGCCTCCTGTCCGATGATCGCCTGGAAATCGCGAACCATGCGGGGATACGGCGCCGGTCCGACGACCGATCCGATGATGTAGTACGTGTCATTCACGTTCGTGACCCAGTCGCGAATCGCTTCGGTCGTCGCATCCTTGAGCGTGCGCGTGCCGCTCGTTACGCCGACGACCGTCGCGCCCATGAGTTGCATCCGGAAGACGTTCAGCGACTGCCGTCGCATGTCTTCCTCGCCCATATAGACGACGCACTGGAGTCCGAAGCGCGCGCACACGGTCGCCGTCGCGACGCCGTGCTGCCCTGCCCCGGTCTCCGCGATGATGCGCTTCTTTCCCATGCGTCGCGCAAGCAGTACCTGGCCCACGGTGTTGTTGATCTTGTGCGCGCCGGTGTGGTTCAGATCCTCTCGCTTGAGCCACACCTGAGCGCCGACGTGCTCCGAAAAGCGCGGCGCGTCGCTCAGCGCTGAAGGCCGGCCGACGTAATGCTCGAGCATGTGCTCGAGCTCAGCGACGAATGCGGGGTCGTTGCGCGCCGCATCATACGCGCGCTCGAGCTCATCGACGGCGGGAATGAGCGTTTCTGGAACGTACCGTCCACCGAAGATGCCGAAGCGATCGTGTGCGATCGTGGTCATGTTGGAATCGACGCTCGAACGGCGTCGCGGAAGGCGCGCATGCGCGCGTGATCTTTGATGCCGGGCGCGCTTTCCACGCCGGAGGAGACGTCGACTACGTCGGGGCCGAGCGCTGAGATCGCGACGGACACGTTTTCCGGCCGCAGGCCGCCGGCCAAGACGAGTGGCTTCTTGCGGCGATCGCGAAGGCCCTGCACCTGCCCGCGAATTTCCGCCCAGGGAATCGTCGTTCCCGTTCCGCCGAGCGCGCCGGGCACGTACGCGTCGAGCAGCACGCGGTCGGCCAGCGCAAACGCGTCCTCGACCGACGGCGGCACCGACGATCCCGCGACGCGACACACGGCCCAGATCTCACCCGGGAAGTCGTGCCGGATCGCTTCGATGCGCTCGGCCGTCGTCTCGCCGTGAAGCTGCACGACAGCCAGCTGCGCCCAATCCGCGGCCTTGGTGATCTCGTCCGTCGATTGATCGCCGAACACACCAACGCGCTTGAGCCGCGACACGCCCGCGAGCACCTCCATGGCGCGGTCCAACGTCAGCAATCTCGGGCCGCCTGCGAAGATCACTCCGGCGTAGTCCGCGTCGAGCTCCGCGGCGAACTCCGCGTCCTCGGGACGCGTGAGGCCGCAGAATTTGATTTCGGGTAGATGATGCGAAAGCTCAGGATTCACGAGGGACGCGCTCCACACCGCACAGCGCAGCGACCATCGCGGACGGATCGCCCGCCGCCGACACGACTGAGCCGACCAGCACCGCGTCGGCGCCGCGCGCCGCGACACGCTCGACGTCGGCGCGTTCGCTCACGCCGCTTTCGGCGATCGCGATCACGCTCGACGGCACGCGGCCGAGGATCCGTTCAGACGTCGACGGGTCGATGACGAGCGTTTCCAGATTCCGGTTGTTGATGCCGATCACGCGCGCGCCGGCGTCGAGCGCTCGCTGAAGCTCGTCATCATCGCGCACTTCGACCAGCACTTCGAGCCGAAGCTGACGAGCCGTATCGATCATTCTGACTAACTCGTCGGGCGCAAGGGCACGAGCGATGAGCAACGCCGCCGAGGCGCCGAGCGCGCGCGCCTCGATCAGCTGTACCGGCTGGACGTGAAAGTCCTTCTTGAGGACCGGGACCTGAACGGCTTCGCGGATTTGAACGAGGTCGTCGTTCGAGCCGCCGAAGTGCACCGGCTCCGTCAGAACCGAGATGGCGGCGGCGCCGCCCGACGCATACGCCTTGGCCTGGTCGACCGCGGAAATGCCGGCATTGATCCAACCCTTCGACGGGGATCGTCGCTTCACCTCCGCGATGACCTGGACGGTGTCAGACCGAAGCGCGCTCGCGAACGGCGGAGCATTGGAGGCGTCGGCAGCGATTCGCGCCAGCTCCGCCTCGTGGCTGAGAAGCGCGTGGGCGCGCTCACGCGCCTCGGCGACGATACGGCCCAGGGTTCCAGTTGGCGCAGTCCAGACAGGAGACGCTTGCACTTCGGTCCTTCTTCGGATATCGTAGTTCGGGGCTTATTCGGGGTTATCCGCCCCGGGGTATCCATCTAGAGGCGAACACAGGGCTTGGCCTATGCCGCTCACAAAGCGCCAGCGGGAAATACTAAACTACCTCACGTCGTATTCGGAGCAAAACGGGTACGCTCCGAGCTTCGAGGAAATCGCGGAGAACTTCGACTACAACTCTCTCGCGACGGTGCATGAGCACCTCACGAACCTCGAGCGGAAGGGTTACATCAAGCGCAGCTACAATGAAAGCCGCGCCATCTCGATCATGCCCACCGAGGCGGCACCGCGGGCGGTGGAGCTGCCGCTGCTCGGCGCCGTGGCAGCGGGCATGCCGATCGAGGCGCTCGAGCAGAACGAAACGTTCACCGTTCCGGAAAGCTTCATCGGGCGCGGCGGAAGCCACTATGTGCTTCGCGTTCGCGGCAACTCGATGATCGACGAACAGATTCGCGACGGGGATGTCGTGGTCGTGAACGAGCGGCAGCGCGCCGACAACGGCGAGATGGTCATCGCCCTGGTGAACGGGACCTCCGCGACGGTCAAGAAGTTCTACCGGGAGCGCGACGGTCGCATTCGACTTCAACCAGCGAATGAGACGATGCAGCCTATCTACGTGCACGAGAACGACATCACCATTCAGGGCATCGTCGTCGGCGTACTGCGTCGGTATTAGCCGAAGCTACGGAACCGGGACTGACGAAGGGGGAAGCTCAGGCTGCCGATTCGCGCTACGGCGACAGCTTCGATGACGAAGTGTCGACGTGTTTCGTTATCACGATCTCGCTCACTGCTGGCGCTCCACCCTTGATCTGCTCGGCCTCTTCGGCGTTGGGCGCTGGGGCCTTGAGATCCTGGATCTCGAGATCGGCGTCTTGAGGATTCGCAGTGCGATCGTCATCGGACATAGGTCCTCCTACAGGGGTGAGAGAAGAGAACGGCGTCCACTCAACCATGCGACCGAGCTTCGATGCTTGGCGCGGGCGCCGCAACGTGGGGCAAACACGTCGTTGGCGCAAATAGAGATTTTCTAAAACAACCGGCCGAGGCCGCTCGCGCCAGCGTCGATCAGCTTGCGGGCCGATTCGAGAACGCGGCTCTCAGACGTTCGAGAGCGACCAGGCCAACGCCGGACGCAATCGCGGCTTTCGCCGCTTCCACTCCCTCGCCGAAATCCTTGGCTCGGCCGCTCACGTAGAAGGCCGCTGCGGCGTTGAGAACGACCGACGCCGTCGCCGGCACGTTACCGTCGCCGCGCAAAACGCGCAGCACAGTGGCCGCGTTCTGCTCGCGCGTGCCGCCGGCGATTTCCGTCGCGGATCCGCCGCCGAAGCCGTAACGCCTGGGATCGATCACCCATTCCGAGATTTGACCGCCTCGGACTTCCACTACCTGTGTCTCTCCGAAGGGCGAGATCTCGTCCATGCCGGCGCCGTGGACGATCAGCGCGTGCGCCGTATCGAGCGCACCGAGAGCGCCAGCGATGAGCGCCAGCCGACGCGCATCGGCCACGCCCACGACCTGACGGCCGGCATTCGCAGGGTTGGCGAGCGGGCCCACCATGTTCATCACGGTCGGAATTCCGAGCTCTCGTCGAATCGGGCCGACGTGCCGCATCGCCGGATGCATCAGCGGCGCGAACATGAACACGATGCCGGCATCCTTGAGCGCCGCGCTCATCACACTCACCGGCGCATCGATCGACACGCCGAGCTCCTCGAGCACGTCCGCACTGCCGCACTGCGTCGTGAACGAGCGATTGCCGTGCTTCGCGACGCGAACGCCCGAGCCGGCGATCAGCAGCGCCGCGGCGGTCGAGATGTTGAACGTGTTGATCGATCCGCCGCCAGTGCCGCACGTATCCACGAGCTCCTCCGGCCGTTCGGCCGGAAGCACCACCATCGCCTGACGAAGCGATCGAACGATCGCCGCCAACTCGTCGGGGGTCTCGCCCTTGATGCGCAATCCGACGAGGAGCGATGCGATCTGCACCGGCGTGGCGTCGCCTCGGAAGATCACGTCGAACGCGTCGGTCAGCTCTTGCGGCTGCGGCGCTTCGCCCGCCGCGAGACGCTTGACGACGTTGAGCACGGCGCTGGGCCCTCCGCTGCGCTCGAGGGCAGGCGCGGTGCTCACCGCGTTAGTCGACACTGAGCACTTCGACCAGACGCTCGGCGAGGCGCGCGTGTGACGCCACGAGCGCGATCACCAAGCCGAGCATACGCACGCGATCGACATCCTCTTCGACGAAGATGCCGTACTGCGCGCGGTTCGCGAGATTCACGACGCCGATCAGATCATCGTGGTACACGAGCGGGAAGCTGATGAACGAACCAGTCGTGAAAAACTGATCCTGCAGCAGCGGATGATGATTCGCTTCGGTGACGTCGCGGACGAGAATCGGCTCGCGGCTCAGTGCTACGCGACCTGCGACGCCGTGGCCGATGTTGACGCGGATTCCTTCGGCAATGCCAGGCGCGATGCCCTTCGCCGCCGCGAGATAGAGCGACTCGCCATCAGGCGTCCGAAGCATGATCGAACACCGCTGCGCATGCATGTCGTCGCACGCGAGCGCGAGCAATCCGTCGGCGAGTTGGCGCGGATCGTCGGTCGACGTATCGAGCGACAGCACGCGATCGATCAAATAGATCGTTCGCGTCTTCTGCCGGAGCGCCTCGCTGCGCCGATGCAGCTCCACGTGCGCCTTCTCGAGCTGTTCGACCGCCGATCCGATCGTCCCTTCCACGGCGCCGACTCGCTTCATGGCGCGACGAGCATCTTCGTTCGCCTGTGCGAGCTCTCGCTCGAGCGACACGATGCGCGCCGAGACGAGTGGGCTCGATGGCGTCGTCGCCTGCGTGAGGCGCGACTCGAGCTCGGTAAGCCGCTGCTCGTACGCCGCATGCACGCGCTGCGTGACATCCTCGAGCGTGCGTACCGCGTCCTGGCGCGCGTCGCGCTCGAGGAAGCGCATATACGCGAGCTCGAACAGCGCGATTGCCGGGAGAAAACGCTCGGCGGTCTTGGCGCCGAACATTTTTTTCGACTCGTAGAGCACCAGCAACGCGCTGAGCTCACCTTCGTACGCCATACCGCGAATGCTCAGCCAGCCGCCTTCACCAATCGCGGGCAGCTGAAACAACCGTGCGAACTCTTCGCTCGCATCGCCGAAGTCGACGAACTGGCCTCCCGCCTGGATGGCCGTTCGCTCCCGCGTCGGAATGTGGTCGAAGGTGGTTTCGAGCGAGATCGCGTCGGTCCGCGATCCGACGACGAGCGTGCGGTCGACCAACATCGATCGGCGGCCGTCGAACCGAACCAGGCCGAGGTGGGCATAGCGGTCGACTTCGGCAAGCGCTTCGCCGAGCGCTTCGAGCGCGGCGTCGCGGTTGCCGGCAATGGTCAGCGCGTGAGCGAGAGAAGCAAGCGTGCGCGGCGGCATCGATAGGCAGCTGGGCGCACGCATGAACGCATGAAACAGCGCGCGACGCAGGGGGAATTTTCAGCGCGAAATGTGAGTGAACGCCGCGCGCAAAGTCAATCGGCTGCGTCACATCCGTGGTGCATCGTTGCTTGACAGTCCCCATGGTTCCGGTAGGTTTCACTCAATGGCCGATCGCACTGTGCAGCTCGTGTTGCACTACGACGGCGCCGGATTCAGCGGATGGCAACGCCAACCGGAGCAGCGGACCGTACAAGGCGTCTTGGAGGAGGCTCTCAACCGACTCTGCACCGTGCCGGTGGCGGCGTTGGGTTCTGGGCGCACGGATGCCGGAGTGCACGCCCGCGGACAGGCGGTCGGCATTCGGGTTCCGGATCGGTGGTGGAAACGCGGCAACGTCGCCACGCTGCGACGAGCGCTCAATGCCCTGCTTCCACCGGACGTCTGGGTCGCGGCGGCGACCGAGATGAAGGACGAGTTTCACGCGCGGTACAGTGCGGTGAGCCGGCGGTACGGGTACTACGTCGGCACGGACGACGAAGCACACTCTCCGTTTCGTGGTCGGTATGAGCTGGCATTCGAGCAGCCCTTGTCTCGGGGCGCTCTGGATGCAGCGGCCGCCCAGCTCGAGGGTGATCATTGCTTCCGGGGCTTCGCCGTCCTCGGCACGGCGCCTGCCCACGACGATCATCGCTGTCGCGTGCTCGACGCACGCTGGCGCGACCGCGCGGGCGGACTCGTGTTCGAGATCGAGGCCAACCGCTTTCTCCATCACATGGTGAGATTCCTCGTCGGGACGATGCTCGACATCGCGAGCGGCCGCCGGCCGCTGAGCGACCTCTCGAGTTTGCTGGAGTCGGGGGACAACAGCGAAGTGTCGCCTCCCGCGCCGGCGCATGCGCTCTTTCTGGAGCGCGTCACGTACCCGCGCGATCTCTACATCGAGAGCACATCATGATGTCCTCCAAACATCGCGTTACGCAGATCCTCCTGGTCGCAACCCTGATCGGGTGCTCGCACAAACCGGAACCGTCGTCGGCGCAGCAGACGCAAAAGACGCAACAGGCGCAGCAGCAGCAGGCCTCGGGGATTGTCGTTGCGCCGCCCGATCGCGTTTCTCAAAGCCGGCAGAACGCGATCACGACGGCGGTCGCGAAGGTCTCGCCGTCGGTCGTGACGGTGCAGACGGAAGCGGTCGACCGTACGCCGCAGGATCCCTTCGACATCTTTTTCGGCGGCGGCCGCAGTCAGCCGCACACGCAGGCCGGGTTGGGTACGGGATTCGTCGTTCGAAATGATGGCGTGATCGTCACGAACGCACACGTCGTCGCCGGCGCACAAAGCGTTTCCGTGATGACGCGCGAAGGCGCTGTGTTTCCCGCGAAGGTGCTCGGCTCCGACGAAACGAACGATCTCGCGGTGCTCAAGATCGACGCGAAGAATCTGCCGGCGGTGAAGCTGGGCAACTCGAGCGGCCTGTTGATCGGCGAGTGGGCGATCGCCATCGGCAATCCGTTCGGCTTCTACCTCGGCAACGCGGAACCGAGCGTGAGCGTCGGCGTGGTGAGCGCTACGCAGCGCAATCTCGTCGCTCCGACCGACGGCGGCGGATCGTACTTCGACATGATTCAAACCGACGCCGCGATCAATCCAGGCAACTCGGGTGGTCCGCTCGTGAACGCCGACGGCGAAGTGATCGGCGTGAACTCGAGCATCTTCTCGCCGAGCGGCGGGTCAGTCGGCCTGGGCTTCGCGATTCCGATCAATCGCGCGGCGCGCGTCGTGGACGACCTGCTGACGCACGGCTCATTGCGAACTCCGTGGATCGGCGTGTACCTGCAGCAAACGAAGTCGACGAACCCGCGGGACGTGCTCACGCAGGGTGCCGTTGTGGCGCGCGTGACATCGGGCTCTCCAGCGGATAAAGCAGGCATCAAGCCCGGCGACGTGATTCTCAAAGAAGGTGATCGCGTCGTTCACAATCCGTTCGATTGGAACGCAGCGCTCCTCGACCTTCGTGTCGGTCAGGCAGCGCGCCTGCACATCAGGCGTGGCTCGCGCGAGATGGACGTCGACGTGAACATTGCCGACGTGCCGGAGGTCAACGCGCCGAAGGTGCAGGTGCTGCGCGATCTGCAACTCGTTACTGTGACACCGGCGATCGCTGCCGAGCGCCAGTTGCCGCGGCAGTCGGGCGCGCTCATTTACGACATTACTCAGGATGCGTCGGATCAAACCGGTCTGCAAAAGGGCGACGTGATCATTCAGATCAATCGAAGAAACATCTCTTCTGCGGAAGACGTTGCGCGGGTGGTCAACGGCATCGGGAGCCGCGGTGCGTATCTCAGCGTTGTCGTCGAGCGACAGGGACAGTACCTGGTCTCGCAATTCGGAGTCCGATGACGCCACGCGACCGCTACTCGTCGCCGCTCGCCGAGCGATACGCGTCGAGGGCGATGCTCGAGCTCTGGTCGCCACAGACTCGTCATGCAACGTGGCGCGAGCTCTGGCTCGCGCTCGCGGAATCGGAGCGCGAGCTCGGCGTGCCGATTCCCGACGAGGCGATCGAACAGATGCGAGCGCACCTCACGGACATCGACTTCGACGCGGTGGCCGACTACGAGAAGCGCTTTCGTCATGATGTGATGGCGCACATTCACGCGTTCGGCGACGTGGCGCCCGCGGCGAAGGGCTTCATTCACTACGGCGCAACGAGCGCGTTCGTCACGGACAACGCGGATCTCATGCTGATGCGTCGGGGCATGGAGCTTCTGCGTGTGAAGCTGTTGAACGTGCTTCGCTCGCTGTCGGCGTTCGCGCGCGAGTGGCGCGCCGAGCCGACACTGGGCTCCACGCATCTGCAGCCTGCGCAGCCGACGACGGTCGGCAAACGCGCCACGCTGTGGATGCAGGATCTCGTCCTCGACCTGGCCGACCTCGATCACCGAATCGCTACCCTGCCCTGCCGCGGTGTGAAGGGCACGACGGGCACGCAGGCGAGCTTCCTCGAGATCTTTTCGGGCGATCATGCCAAGGTGCGCGAGCTCGACGCGCGGGTCACCCGTAAGATCGGCTTTGCGTCATCGATTCCAGTGTCGGGGCAAACCTACTCGCGCAAGATCGACGCGCAGGTCTTGGGCGTCGTCGCCGGACTCGCATCGAGCGCGATGAAGTTCAGCGGCGATCTGCGCGTGTTGCAATCGTTCGGCGAGATCGAGGAGCCGTTCGAGAAGGAGCAGATCGGCTCATCTGCGATGGCGTACAAGCGCAACCCGATGCGGTCCGAGCGCATCGCGTCACTTGCTCGATTTGTGGTGACGCTCGAGCCGAACGCGAATCTCACGCACGGTGTGCAGTTCTTCGAGCGAACATTGGACGACAGCGCGAACCGCCGCCTCGTGATTCCGGAAAGTTTCCTGGCGACGGACGCGATCCTCATTCTCATGGAGAACGTGGCCAGCGGACTCGAAGTACATCCGGCACGCATTCGACGGCGATTGGCCGACGAGCTGCCGTTCATGGCGACGGAAGAGCTGATCGTGCGCGCGGTGCGCGCCGGCGGCGACCGACAAGTCGCGCACGAGCGGATTCGCCAGCACAGCATCGAGGCGGCGCGTGCGCTCAAGAACGGTGCGGCGAAGAACGACATGCTCGAGCGACTCTCGACCGACGCGGAGTTCGGCGTGCCCATCGCCGATTTGGAGTCGGCGCTTGATCCGCAGCGATTCGTCGGTCGCGCGCCCGAGCAGGTCGAGGAGTTCCTGGACTGGGTCGTGGCGCCGCTGCTTGCGGGACATACGGTCGAAGCCATCGACGAGGTGCGCGTATGACGCTCGTCATTGGCCCCTTCCCTCTCCGACATCTTCGGCGCGGAAAGGTCCGGGAGGTATACGAGGTCGACAATGATCGTTTGCTCCTCGTTGCGACGGACCGCGTCAGCGCATTCGACGTCGTGATGGCCGAGCCAATCCCCTACAAGGGCGCCGTGTTGACGCAGATCACCGCGTGGTGGCTGCGACAGCTCGAGCGCGATGTGCATCACCACATGGTCTCGGCGAACGTCGACGAGATCATCGAGGCGGTGCCCGTCCTCGCGAGCCGCCGATGGGAGCTCGTCGGACGCGCGATGCTGTGCCGCCGCACCGACGTATTCCCGATCGAGTGCGTCGTGCGTGGATATCTCTCCGGCTCGGCGTGGAAGGAGTACAAGGCGAGCGGCACGCTCGCCGGCGAACGTTTGGCACCCGGGCTTCGCGAGAGTGAGCGCTTCGATCCTCCGATCTTCAGTCCGGCTACGAAAGCGGAGTCTGGCCACGACGAG
>Ga0070681_10000545_pt1 | contig 31026 bp, 35 predicted proteins | sample KBSC83BmetaG_FD_65650 | JGI IMG/M metagenome (GOLD analysis project Ga0070681, IMG submission 65650) | Corn rhizosphere microbial communities from Kellogg Biological Station, Michigan, USA - KBS C8-3B metaG | ecosystem: Host-associated > Plants > Roots > Rhizosphere | place: USA: Michigan...
ATGCAGGATTCTACTTCGCACGCGGTGCTCGCCGTCGCGATGAGGGTGCACGGCGGCCGGCTCGAGGCGCTCGTCCAGCGGGTCGAGCGCCTGCCGGGGGAGTCGCTGGCGCGCGCCCTCGAGCGGGCGGTCGATGTCGGTGCGCTCACGCACCTCGAGCAGCTCGAGACGCGCATCCTGCGCGACGGCACGCTGGCGACGACGTACTTCGGCCTCGCACGGCCCGGCGCGGAGCTGGCCGGCGACTGGCGTGTGGTCGGGACGCGGACGCCGCTCGACGAGCGCGAGCTCGTCGCCGCGGCGCAGGCGCGGCTGCGCGCCAAGCTCTCGTACACGAACCTCGGCTTCGCGCTCGCGCCCGAGGTGTTCACGATCTCAGAGCTGCGCGAGCTGTACGTCGCCGCGCTCGGGCACGACGTGTCGGCGACGAACCTGCAGCGGGTGCTGCTCCGCCGCGGCGCGCTCGAGCGCGTCGACGGCCACCGTGCGCCCGGCCGCACCGGCGGTCGGCCGGCCGCGCTCTTCCGGTTCGCCTCGCAGCGGCTCGAGGTGACGGACGAATTCGCCGCGCTCAGGCCGCCGCGCTAGCGACGATGTCGCGCCAGCGGCTGAAGAGCAGCTGGTGCGTGCCGTCGACGAGGTGCAGCTCCGCGTGTGGGAGCCGCTCCGCGAACGCCTCGCCGATCGACGGCGGGCACACGACGTCACTCCTCCCCCACCACAGCGACACCGGCGCCTGCACGTCGGCGAGCTCGAACCCCCACGAACGGCCGAGGTACGCGAGCTCGCGCGCGAGCCACAAGCCGCCGTGACGGAACGACTCGACGCGGCCCCGCGCGTACGCCACGTCGCACGCCGGATCGCCCGTCGGCGGCGTGGCCATCCGCCCCCATCGCTCCAGCCCGCGCGCCGCGACCCGCGGCGAGATTCGCGCGACGCGCATCGCCGCGCGCACGTCACGCTGCAACTCCGCGACGAGATCGACCGGCGGCATCGAGCCGACGAGCGCGACCCTGCTCACCCGCTCGGGCGCGACGGCCGCCAGCGCGAGCGCGTGCGGGCCGCCCGCCGACCAGCCGATGACGCCGAAGCGGTCGACGTCAAGTGCGCCCGCCGTCACCTCCGCCCATGCCCGCAGCGACGGGAAGCGGCGTGCCGGCCCGCAGCGGTCGACGGCGAGCAGCCGCACCGCGAGCGAGGCGACGATGGATTCGTCGGGATGGCGCGAGAGCCGAGAGTCGCCGCCGCCGTGCAGGTAGACGACCGGCGTCCCCTCGGGGTCGCCAACCTCGTCGACGACTAGCGCGTGACCACCAGGGTGGTGTGCATGCCGAGCCGGCGATGGTTCGCGACGGAGCACCAGAACGAGTATCGCCCCGGCGCGAGCCTCACCGTCAGGTCGGCCCGCGCCCCGGCGGCCACGACGCCCAAGCCCGCGACGTGCTTCGCGCCGATGCGCTGCACCCGCAGGTCGTGGAGGTCCTGGCCGAAGTTCGCGAGCTCGATCACCGCCGTGCCCGAATGGACGCGCAGCCGCGAGAGCGAGAACGAGTACTCGCGCGCCACCACCTGCACGCGCGACGGCGCCGCCGCCTTCGGGTTCGCGTGGAACAGCGAGAGCCCGAGCAGCCCGGTGAGGACTGCGAGCTTCACTTGACCAGCGACGGCCGCTTGAACTTCGAGATGTTCGGCAGGACGCGCTCTGCGTCGAACTCGAGCCACTGCTCGAACAGCGCCGCATAGACGCCGCGGAAGTCGCTCGTCGCCTTGAGGTTCCCGTCACGGTCGAGCCCGGTCGAGAGACCCGGGTACTCGCCGACCTGGGTGCCCGCGGCGCGCGTCCCGATCAGGAACCCGGTGCCGGCCGCGCCGTGGTCGGTGCCGCCGGAGCCGTTCTCCTCCGCACGCCGCCCGAACTCCGTCCACACCAGCGTCAGCACGCGATCGGCGACGCCGCGCGCCTCGAGGTCGCGCTGAAATGCGTAGAGCGACGCGGCGGTCGTCGTCAGCGCGGGCGTCAGCTCGGACGCCTGGCTCGCGTGCGTGTCGTACTCGCCCGTCGCCTCGAGCGCGACGCAGCGCAGCGGCAGCCCGGCCGCGATCATCGCCGCGAGCCCCTGCAGGCTGTGCGGGAACTGGTCGTTCCCGGTGGGGTACGGCACGGCGGGGGTCAGCTTCCTGCCGCCGAACGGCTGGAGTTGGCGGCGGAGCGTCGCCGACTGACCGGCGACCTTCGCCGCCGCACGCGACGCCGCGTCGTGCGCGCCGGAGTTGCCGAGCATGCCGATCGCCTCGAGCATCCGGTCCTCGACCTGGCCCCAGACGCCGGGTGAATAGAAGTCGTACTGGTCGGGCCCGTCGATCGCGGCGACCGGCACCTTCGCGGTCGCGAGCGCCGGCTCCAGCGAGCCCGTCAGAGACAGGCCCTGCAGCGGGTTGTCGGGCGAGCCGACCACGTCGAGGTAGCGGCCCAGCCAGCCGGTCAGCAGGCGAGAGTCCGTTGCGCCGACCTCCCAGAAGTGACGCGAGGTGAAATGCGACTGGTCGGGATGGTCGTAGCCGACCGCCGGCAGCACGGTCACCTTGCCCTCGTCGTGCAGCTCCGCGATCGGGTCGAGCGCGGGGTGCCAGAACAGGCGGTCGTCCTCGGTGTACGGAGTTCCACCCGAGATCGCGAGCTTCGGGCGCAGCTTGCGGTAGAGCGGATCGGCCTGCGGCGAGAGCAGCGAGAGCGCATCCGCGCCGCCCGGTAGGAACACGGTGACGAGAATCGGGCTCTTCGGCATCGACGCAGCGTTGGCAATGCCGTCGTCGAAGATGTCGAGCCGCCCGGCGCCGTAGACCGTGAGCGCGAGCCCGAGCGAGCGCGCCACGAAGCCGCGGCGCGAGAGCCCCGTGCCTGCGGGAGTCGGCATGCCCGGCTCGATCGACGGCAGACCGCGCCCCGCAACCGCACGCAGCGCTTCCGCCCGCGTGCACTCGTCGCAGACGATCCTGCTCAATTCCCGCTCCCGGTACCGGCAGAGCCGGTGCGTCCGCTCCTGCTGAGCTCCGGCGAGCCTACGCTCATGCCGTCTGGAGGTCGGGGGACACGGCGATCAGGTGGCGCAGCGCGTTCTCCGTCAGCACCGGGTACTGCACCTGCTTCCACGTGTCCGAGCGCGCGTCGTGCAGCGCGCGCTGCGTGAAGCGGAGGAGCTGGCGATGGGTCGCGGGCGTGAGCTCCGGGTTGTTCCAGAACGCAAGCGCGCGCTTCAGCGTCGTCGGCGCGTCGATCGCCTCCTTCGCCTTTCCCGGGTCGAGGCGCCGATCGCCGAGGATCTCGCCGACGGCGATCCAGCGGCCCCGGAACGTTGCGGTGTCGAGCCAGCGCGAGTCGTCCCAGCCTGCGACGTTCGGCGGGTAGAAGAGCTGCTGTCCGGAGAGCCCGCCGATCCAGGCCCACGAATCCGTCGTCACACCGGCGTTGATGCGGCGGAGCAGGCCGGCGATGTGCACGACCGGCGGCTTCGTCATCCGCGGCCCGGTGTGCAGCGCCGGGTGCTTCAGCACGATGTCGAGCACCGGCTTGACCTGCCGGCCGCTGCCGTTGTACGCGGCTTCGAGGGCGCGCTGCGTCTTTGCGTCGGGCGGCACCGGGATGAAGTAGCCCCACAGCTTCTGTGTGAAGAACGACGCGTGCTTCGGGTTGTCGAGGCAGAGACGGCAGGCGTCGCGCCAGGCGTAGTTGCCGCTCTTGTGAAAAACCGTCTTCACGCCGGTGTCGTGGCGGGCCGCGTCGAAGTGGAAGTCGTATTCCCCCTTGCGGCGGCCCCACCGGCTCGTCCACCCGGTGAGCGACCGCGCCTGCTCGCGCACGTCACGCTCGGTGTACGCACCACGATCGGCGCCGAGCGTGAACAGCTCCATCATCTCGCGGCCGTAGTTCTCGTTCGGCGCGTCCTTCGTGTTGTCGGTGCCGTTGAGCCAGACGAGCATCGCCGGGTTCGCGGTCACGTCGATCAGCAGCTGCTCGAACGAGCCCAGCCCGTGCTTCCGGAAGAGCTGGTTCTGCGCGAGCATCAGGCCCTGGTCGCCCACGCCGGCGTTCGACGTCGCGAACCAGTCGTGCCAGACGAGCGCCATGCGCTCGACGAGCGGGCGCGACGTGCGCACCATCTTGTCGAGCCACCAGCAATGGTCATGGCCCCACGCGTCGGCAGGCGCGAACGGGCGCCCCTTCGAGTCGTGCGGCTTCGGCCCGACGAGCTTCTCGGCGCCGGGGTTCAGAAGCTGGTGGACGGCGCCGTCGAGACCGAGCTTCGCGAGCGCAGCCGCCTCACCGGGGCGCGGACCGAAACCGGCGCGCCAGAGCAGCCGTTCGGCATGCGACGCGTCGAACTTCCCACGGTAGAACGGCGCCTCCACCGGAGCCCTATCGTCAGCACCGCGGGCAACGCCGAATCACTCGTTAGAGGCGTTTGCGCAACAGGACGCGGGCTTCTCCACGCCCGTCGTAGTCCTCGTCGACCCGCTCCACCTCGAAGCCGAGCGCCTGGTGGAACGCGACCGACCGCTCGTTCACCGGCGACGTGACCGCACGCACGGTCGCCCGCGGCGCGACGGCGGTGAAGAAACGCTCGTACAGCTCACGGCCGAGGCCCGAGCCGCGCTGGGACGGGTCGACGCCGACGAAGTGGATGTACGCCTCGTCGTCGTGCGTCTGCGAGCGGAAGCCGCACAGGAACCCGACGACCCGCCCGTCCGCCTCGGCGACGAACGACGTGTCGCGGAAATGGACGAAGAAGAGCTTCGGCAGCATCGCGGCCATCGGCCGGCCACCCCACCAATCGTCGATCACTCCAATCACGGATGCGTAATCCGCGGGCTCTGCGTGCCGGATCGTCGCCACTAGTCTCAAGGGTATGCGCATGCTCGTTCTCGGCGGCACGCAATTCCTCGGCCGCCACACGGTGGACGCCGCGCTCGCGCGCGGCCACGAGGTGACGATGTTCAACCGCGGCCGGACGCGGCCGGAGCTCTTCCCCGACGTCGAGAAGCTGCGCGGCGACCGCGACGGCAACCTCGACGCGGTACGCGGACGCGAGTTCGACGCCGTCGTCGACACGAGCGGCTACGTCCCGCGCATCGTGCGCGAGACGATCGACGCGCTGGGCGATGTCGGCCACTACACGTTCGTGTCGTCGATCTCCGTCTATGCAGACGCGTCGACGCCGCCGACGGAGACCTCCCCGGTGGCCGAGCTCAAGGAGCCGACCGAGGAGTGGCGCGAGGCCTACGGTGAGTTGAAGGCGGACTGCGAGGACGTCGTGCGCGAGCGGTTCGCGAACGCGTTCATCCCGCGGCCCGGGCTGATCGTCGGCCCGTGGGACCCGACCGGCCGCTTCACGTACTGGCCCGAGCGCTTCGCCGACGGCGGCCGCGTGCTCGCCCCCGCGCCGCCCGAGGCGGACGCCCAGGTGATCGACGCCCGCGACCTCGCCGACTGGATCGTGCGCGCAGCCGACGCCCGGCTCTCCGGCACCTACAACGCGGTCGACCGGCCGATCCCGCGGTCGACGCTCTTCGACACGTGCCTGCGCGTCGCCGGCGCCGATGCCGAGATCGTGTGGGTCGACGGCGCCTTCCTCGCCGAGCACGAGGTCGGTGAGTGGATGGAGCTGCCACTCTGGCTGATCGACCCGGCGTTCGCCGGGATGCTCTCGGTCGACCCGTCGGCCGCATTCGCAGCCGGGCTCGAACCACGGCCGCTCGAGGAGACGGTGCGCGACACGCTCGCCTGGGTCGCCGCCGGCGACGCGCCGGCCGAGACGGCCGGAGGGCTCGACCGGGCGAAGGAACAGGTGGTCCTTGACGCCTGGCTCTCGAAACGTTAGTTTCGAAAGATCTCTTTCGACAACTCGCTCACCCTGACCGACCCGCGGGCGATGCGCGCCCTGGCGCATCCGACCCGTCTCGCGTTACTCGACCACCTCCACTCGGTCGACCAGGCGACCGCGACCGAGTGCTCGGAGTTCGTGGACGAGAGTCCCTCGTCGTGCAGCTACCACCTGCGCGCGCTCGCGAAGTGGGGCTTCGTCAGCGAGGGCGCCCGCGGCGTCGGCCGCGAGCGGCCCTGGCGCGCGACCGCCGCGCGCATCGAGTTCCCCTCGGACGGGATCGAGGCCACGGTGCTCCGCGACGAGCTCGTGGCACGCCAGCAGCAGCGCGTCCGCGACGCGCTCCGGCGCGAGCACGAGCTGCCCGCGTCATGGCGGCGCGCTGTGCAGACCTCGTCGGCGTCGCTCGAGCTGACGACGAAGGAGCTGGAAGAGCTCGGCGAGCGCTTCGAGGCGCTGCTCGACGCCTACCGCGGCCGGGAGGAGCGCCGCGGCACGCGCACGGTGATCGTCAGCTTCGGCGCGACGGCGGAACCGTGAAGCTGCTGCGCGATCGCCGCTTCGCCGCCTTGCTCGCCGCCGAGGTGATCTCCTCGACCGGCACGCAGATGACGTGGCTCGCGCTGCCGTGGTTCGTCCTCCGCACCACGGGGTCGCCGCAGCGCATGACCTGGGTGATCATCGCCGAGGTCCTCCCCGTCGCGGTGCTCGGCTTCTGGGGCGGCGCCATCGCTGCACGCGTCGGCACGCGAAGGACGATGCTGACGTGCGACCTGGCCCGCGCCCCGCTCTTCGCGGCGATCCCCGCGCTCCACGCTGCCGGCGCCCTCCCCTTCCCCATGCTCATCGCGCTGGTCGCCGTGTCCGGCGTCTTCCTCGCGCCGTACTTCTCCGTGCAGCGCGCGGTCATCCCGGAGCTCGTCGGTGAGGATCAGGCGACAGTTGCTCAGGCGGCCGCCCTGTCGCAGGCGGCGAACCGCACCACGATCTTCGTCGGCCCGCCGCTCGCCGGCGTGCTGATCAGCCTCATGGGAACGGCAGACGTGATCTACGTCGACGCGGCGACGTACCTCGCGTCGTTCCTGCTCGTCGCGGCGTTCGTCCGCCTGCCCCAGATCGCCACGGACGGCCCACCCACGGGCGTCCTCGACGGCGTGCGGTTCATGACGCGCGACAAGCTGCTCCGGCTCTGGACACCGGCGTTCACCGTGATCGACATCTGCTGGATGCTCCTCTTCGCATCGCTGCCGGTGCTCGTCGTGACGAGCTACCACGCGAACCCGCGCGTCCTCGGCTGGCTCTTCGGCGCGATGGGCGGCGGCGCGCTCGTCGGAGCGTTCGTCTCGATGACGATCGTCCGCAAGGTCGAGGCCCTGACGCTCGGGGCGGCCGCGTTCACGCTCGAGATGGCATCGCTGTGGATCCTGGCGATCCCCGCACCATGGGAACTCGCATTCACCGGAATGGCACTCGCGGGATTCTTCACGTCGCTCGTGAACACGCCGGTGCACGCGCTGATCACGCTCCGCATCCCGCGCGAGATCCGCACGCAGGCGCTCGCGTCGTTCGGCGTCTTCCAGTGCATCGGCGCGCCGATCGGGCTGCTCATCGCCGGCCCCGCGCTCGCGCGCTACGACACCCGCAGCGTGCTCGCGGCGGTGCTCGGGCTCATGACGATCGCCGCGGCAACGTTCATCGCCGCCGCGCTGGCTGAACGCTCCTCGCTGCGCGCGGCGCTCGTAGACTCGACTGCGTGAACCGCTTCGAGGGAAAGCACGTCGCCGTCACCGGAGCGGCGCGCGGGATCGGGCTCGCGATCGCCGAGCGGCTCGCCTCGGAGGGCGCGCGGCTGACGCTCATCGATCGCGTCGCGCCGTCGCTCGACGGCGCGACGATCCGCGTCGTCGACATCAGCGACCGCGACGCGGTGTCCGCCGCGTTCACCGAGCCGCTCGACGGCCTCGTCGCGAACGCCGGCATCGGCGGCGGCAACGAGCCGGGCGAAGCGGACCGCTTCGACGAGATCCTGCAGACCAACCTCTACGGCACGTACTGGTGCGCCCGCGCCGCCGAGCCCTTGCTCGCGGACGGCGGGCGCATCGTGATCACGTCGTCGATCCTCTCCCGCATCGGCGTCGCGGGATACACCGGGTACTGCGCGTCGAAGGCCGGCCTGCTCGGGCTCACACGCGCGCTGGCGGCCGAGCTCGCGCCGCGGCGGATCCAGGTGAACGCGATCTGCCCCGGCTGGGTCGACACCGACATGACCCGGCTCGGCCTCTCGCTGTTCGAAGGGCTGACCGAGGAGGAGGCGTGGGAGATCGCGAAGCAGGAGGTGCCGCTCCGCCGCATGAGCGACCCGAGCGAGATCGCGGGCACGGTCGCGTGGCTCCTGTCGGACGACTCGGTCGGCGTCACCGGCCAGGCGATCGACCAGAACAACGGCGCGTTCATGATCTGAGTCCGTCCGGTGGAGGTCCTATCGTTGCGCCCATGCTCGAGCGCGACTACCTCCGCCGCGGAGCGGCCGAATTCATCGGCACCTTCGCCCTCGTCTTCGTCGGTGCAGGTGCCGCGATCTACGGCAACGTCGAGCACGCCGCGTTCGCGAACGGCCTCGTCATCGCCGTGTTCGTCTCCGCGTTCGGCTTCATCTCGGGCGGCCACTTCAACCCGGCGGTCACGATCGGATTCCTCGTCACCCGGCGCATCGCTCCCACGCTCGCCGCCTGGTACTGGGCCGTTCAGCTGGCCGGCGCCGCAGCCGCCGCGCTGCTCCTGAAGTGGATGTTCTGGAGCCAGATCGAGACGCAGTATTCGCTCGGCACGCCGTCGCTGTACAGCCAGCTCGGCTCGGGCAAGGGAGTCGTGATCGAGGCAGTCCTGACGTTCTTCCTGGTCATCGTCGTGTTCGCGACCGCGGTCGACGAGCGAGGGGCGTTCAAGCAGATCTCCGGGCTCGCGATCGGCCTGACGATCACGCTCGACATCCTCATGGCGGGAGGCCTGACCGGCGGAGCGATGAACCCGGCGCGCGCATTCGGGCCGGAGCTCGTCGGCAACCATTGGTCGCACTTCTGGGTCTGGTACGTCGGGCCGCTCGCCGGCGGTGTGATCGCAGCCTCGGTCTACGAGCTGCTCTATCTCCGTCCCTCCCGCCCCGCCCCCGTCGGCCCACCCGAGACCGGCGTCGAAGAGCCGGGCGCGGGCGAAGCGGCACTCTCGTAGCCCGCGTCCGGTAGCGTCCCGCCTCGGATGCTTGCGCTCGTCGTCGCCAGCCTGTCTACGGGCCACAAGGTCGGGCTCGCCACCGTCGGTGCGGCCTTCATCGTCTTCGCGCTCGTCTCGTCGTTCGTCCTGCCGCGGCGCAACCCGAACTTCCCGGGCCGCTTCCTCGGGCTCTACATCACGATCTCGGCGCTGTTCTTCGTCGCGATGCTCTCCGCGGTGCTGATCTTCGGCAAGGAGAAGGCGGAGGGCGCCGGCGAAGCACACCAGACGACGTCTGCGCAGACGACGCCGGCGGCACCCTCGGCGACAGGCGATGCGGCGGCCGGCAAAGCCGTGTTCACGAGCGCCGGGTGCGCGACCTGCCACACGCTGAAGGACGCCGGCTCGCACGGCACGATCGGGCCGGATCTCGACCAGCTGAAGCCGGCCGAAGCCGTCGTGCAGCACCAGGTCGAGAACGGCGGCGGGCCGATGCCGGCGTTCAAGGGCCAGCTCTCGGCCAAGCAGATCCAGGACGTCGCGGCGTACGTCTTCACCGCGACCCACTCCTCCTAGAAACCGCCCCCTAAAAGACGAAACCCGCCCGGGGGAGGGGCGGGCATCGCCGCAGTCACGTCAGTCCGCCGGACAGTGTCAGGGGGGAGCCGGCAAGGGCATCCTGCAAGACGAACGGACTGGTGCGCATCAACCAGAAGGGTGATTTTCGCGCGCGGCGGACCTCGAGGCGGAGAAGGAGGGATTCGAACCCTCGAGGCAGGGATTTCCCCACCTAACGCCTTAGCAGGGCGCCGCCTTCAGCCACTCGGCCACTTCTCCGGGCGCGCGCATCGTACCCAAGCCTTCCGAACGCGAAAGCCCGCTCGCGGCGGGCTCTCGACGAAGCGGAGGGAGAGGGATTTGAACCCTCGACGCACCTTTCGGCACGTACGCGATTTCCAGTCGCGCTCCTTAGACCGCTCGGACACCCCTCCGAGCGGCGCCATCCTAGCCGCCGCGAGTTGCGGCGACGGCGGCGCGCAGATGCGCGGCGCCGTCGGGTTCGAGCACCGCGCCGTGGGGAATGACGAGCCGCTCGATCGGCAGCTCGGCGATGCGCTCGAGCGCCGGAAGGAGACGCGACGCGTCGGCCTCGTCGACGAACACGTGCACCTGCTCGCCGGTGCCGCTGATCACATCGCCCGTGACGAGCGTCCCGTGCTCGGGGATCCAGAAGACGACCTGCTGCGGCTCGCCGTCGAGCTCGATCGCCTCGACGCCGGCGGGTAGCTCGGTCGTGGTGGACGGGTTCGGGAGCTTCGGCGGCCACCACGCCTTCGGCGGCCCCCAGACCGATGCGCCGTAGCGCGCGACGAAGTCAGGCGTGCCGCGGTAGTGGGCGCCCTGCGTGAGCAGCACGCGCACCGGCTTGCCGCGCGGGTCGAACGAGTCGCCGACCGGCAGGAACGGATCGATCAGCACCACCTCGTCGGAGCTCTCGATCCGCACGACCGGGACGTTCTCGTCCCAGTCCTCCCCGGGCTCCCAGGACGGATGCGGCGACCACCACCAGTCGAGCTCGCTCATGGAGCAAGGCTAGAAGGTGTCTGACACCAGTGGTGTCAGACACCCGAACGGAGGGGGAGGGATTTGAACCCTCGATCCGCCTTGCGACGGATAACGGTTTTCGAGACCGCCGCATTCGACCGCTCTGCCACCCCTCCGAGCGGGGGCAGTGTAGCCGCCGTCAGTCGAGGATTCTGGCGATCACGTCCTCGCGCTTCAGCACGCGGACGCGGTGCGCCGACCGGGCGAGACGCACCTCGAACCCGGCCTCGCGCGGGAAGAGGATCTTGTCGCCGGGCTCGACGATCGTCACGTCGGGACCGATGGCGGCGACGATGCCGCTGCGGACGTGGGTCGCCTCGTTCGCGGGCACGATGAGCCCGCTCGGCAGCTCGGACTCGTCGAGCGGCTGGACGACGAGGTAGTCGTCGAGCGGATCGAGGGTGGCGTTCGCAATCGGATGGCCTTCCAACACGTCTCCACGATACTCCGACCATGGAGGTCACGAATCCCGACAAGCTGTTCTTCCCTGCGCGCGGGCTGACGAAGGGCGACCTCGTCGCCTACTACGTCGGCATCGCCGAACTCGCTCTCCCCCATCTCCGACGCCGCCCGTTCCACATGAAGCGGTTCACCGGCGGCGTCGAGGGCGAGTTCTTCCACCAGAAGCGCGTGCCGGCGAAGCACCCCGACTTCGTCGACGAGGTGTTCGTCCAGTTCCCGAGCGGCCACTCGACGGTGTTCGCGATCGTCGACAACGTCGACGCGCTCGCGTGGGTCGCGAACCTCGGCTGCATCGAGCTGCACACGTGGCACTCGCGCGTGCCGGACATCGAGCGTCCCGACTATCTGCTGATCGATCTCGATCCGACGACGGACGGCCAGTGGCCGCTCGTGCGCGAGATCGCGCTCGTCGTGCACGACGTGATGGACGAGCTCGGGTTGCGCTCCTACCCGAAGACGTCGGGCGCAACCGGCCTGCACATCCTCGCGCCGATCAAGCCCGACCTGCTGTTCCCGGACGTGCGCCGACTCGCAAAGGCGCTCGCGGTGGAGGTCGAGCGGCGCATCGACGACCAGGCGGTGGCGACGACCACGTGGCGGGTCGCGGATCGGGTCGGTGTGTTCGTCGACTTCGGCCAGAACGCGCGCGATCGCACGATCGCATCGGCGTATTCGGTTCGGCCGACTCCGGACGCGCGCGTGTCGGCGCCGCTTCGGTGGGACGAGGTCGCGTCGGTCGAGCCGGAAGCGTTCACGCTCGAGACGATGGCGGCGCGCATCGCCGACGTCGGCGACCCGACGCGCGGGATGTGGCGTAGCCCACCGTCGCTCCGCAGCCGGTTCGCGAAGCTCGATGTCGAGCCTCCATCGGATTCGTAACTCCCCCTAACACCGCTCTCAAGTCCGCTCCCTACCGTGTCGCCATGCGGCGGCTCGTCGTGCTCGCGGCTCTCGCCGCATTCTTCGTCCTGCCGGCGGTTGCGAACGCGTCGCCGTACATCCGCTACGGCGTGCAGGACGACGCATGGCTCGAGTACGGGCCGGGGACGCTCGACAGCCGGCTCGACCAGCTCGACGGGCTCGGGGTCGACATCGTGCGCGTAACCATCGATTGGCGAGCGACCGAGCCTCGCCCCGGTGTGTACGACTGGGCGCGCGCCGATCTCCTGCTCGACGGACTGCACTCTCGCGGGATCGCGGCGCTCGTGACGCTGTACGGCAGCCCGGAGTGGGCCAACGGCGGGCTGCCGGAGAACTACGCGCCCCTGTCGACGACGAGCTTCGCGGCGTTCGCGCGCACTACCGCGAAGCGCTACCCGTACGTCCGCAGGTGGACGGTGTGGAACGAGCCGAACCAGCGCCGGTGGCTCCGCCCCACGACACCGGCGACGTACGTCAAGAAGCTGCTCAATCCGGCGTACGCCGCGATCCATTCCGTCAGTCCGAGCTCGCAGGTCGCAGGCGGCGTGACCGCGCCGCGCGGATCGACCGGAGGCGTCTCGCCCGTCGCGTGGATCGCGGGTATGGCGAAGGCACACGCGAGGCTCGATGCGTACGCGCACAACCCGTATCCGCTCCGCCCGGGCGAGACGCCGACCAGCGGCGGCTGCGGCCACTGCGACACGATCACGATGGCGACGCTCCCGCGTCTCCTGCGTGACGTGCAGAAGGCGTTCGGCGTCCGTACGCGGATCTGGTTGACCGAGTACGGCTACCAGACGAACCCGCCCGACAGGCTCCTCGGCGTGTCGTACGCCAGACAGGCGAAGTACGTGAGCGAGGCCGCGCTGTGCGCCTACGCGGCGCCCCGCGTCGACGTCCTGATCCACTATCTCCTCGAGGACGAGCCGGATCCGGCGCGGTGGCAGAGCGGCGTGTATACCGCGGCCGACCATGCGAAGCCGGCGCTCCAGGCGCTGAGGTTCCCGCTCACGCAGCAGTCACGCACGGGGCGCGCGACCACGTTGTGGGGTCAGATCCGTCCCGGCGGCGTCGCGACGTATCGGCTGCTGCGGTACGACGCGGGCAGGTGGGTCCGCGTCGGGCCCGATCGGCGGACGACCGCGCGCGGTTACCTGAAGCGGGTCGTGAACGCCGCCCCGGGCGCGCGCTACCGCCTCTGGATCCCCGCGGCGCGCACGTACAGCGCGATCGTCACGGTTTCCTAGCTGCTCGGACGAGGCGGATCGGGCCATGTCTGGTGCGGACGACCTGCGCTAGGCGGCGAACAGCGACTCGACGCCCGGCGCGTTCGGATCGCGCGGTGGGCGAAGCTCACGCCACGTGCAGTCCTGCGGATCCTTGTCGTCGCGCCAGCGAAGCAGCTTCGTCCCATGGCGGAAGCGACTGCCCTGCACCTTGTCGTACCGCACCTCGACCACGAGCTCCGGCCGAACCGGCGCCTCCTCCAGTTCGCCCGTCCCCCACCGGTTCGGCTCCGAGAAGCGCCGGTCCGAGGTCTCGTCGAGCAGCGGCAGGACACGCCGCGCGACATCCTCGCGCGTCTTCGCGGCGACCGCCGCCGAGCCGACGTAGTCAAGCCCGCCGTCGTCGCGATACAGGCCGAGAAGCAGCGTCGCGATCGCCGCGCGGTCGCCCTTCCAGCGAATCCCGACGACGACGCAGTCCGCCGACTTGTGCTCCTTGACCTTCGCCATCCCCTCGCGCGAGCCCGGCAGGTACGGAATGCCGAGACGCTTCGCGACGACACCGTCCAGCCCGAGCGCCTCGAACCGCTCGAGCCACCCGCGCGCCTCCTCCACCGACCGCGTCGCCGGCGACACGCGGAACCCACCGGCCGTGAGCGCCTCGACACGCGCGCGGCGCTCGTCGAGCGGCAGCTTCCAGACCGGCTCGCCGTCCCAGAGCAGCATGTCGAACGCGACGTACTCCGCCGGGATCTCCGCCGACAGGCGGCGGATGCGCGACTCCGCCGGATGCAGCCGCGTCTGCATCGCGTCGAAGTCGAGCGCGCCGTCACGCGCGATCACGATCTCGCCGTCGAGCGCCGAGAATGGCGGCAGCAGCTCGCCGAGCGTGCGGAGCTCCGGGAAGTAGCGGAGCAGCGGCCGCTCGTTCCGCGACCACAGCGCCAGCTCGCCGCCGACGTTCTCGAGCACCCCGCGGAACCCGTCCCACTTCGGCTCGTACTGCCACCCGTCGGCCTCCGGCAGCTCGCGGACGAGCTCCGCCTCCATCGGCGGGAACGGAATCGACCCGTGGAGAAGCGAGACCTCGTCGGCCACGGACCCATCCTCGCAGGACCGACTAACGTTGCCCGCGTGAAGCGTGTCGCGGTCACCGGTGTCGGCGCCGTCTCCCCCCTCGGCCTCGACGCGAAGGAGACCTGGCGCGCGGCGTGCGCCGGCGAGAGCGGCATCGGCTGGATCAGCACCTTCGACACCGACGGCCTGCCCGTCCGCGTCGCCGGCGAGGTCAAGGGATTCGATCCGTCGACGGTCGTCTCGCCGAAGGAGGCCCGGAAGCTCGAGCGCAACGTGCTGCTCGGCGTCGCTGCGGGCCGCGAGGCGCTAGACGACGCGAACCTGAACGGCTTCGACCCGACGCGGGTCGGGATCATCTTCGGCTCTGCGATCGGCGGCGTGCCCGGCGTCCTCGAGCAGCACGACGTGCTGCGTGAGCGCGGGCCCGACCGCGTCTCGCCGAACTTCCTGCCCAACGTGCTCGTCGACTCGGTGTCCGGCCAGCTCGCGATCTCGCTCGGGATCAGCGGCCCGAACTACGCAGTCGTCTCGGCGTGCGCGACGGGATCCCACGCGGTCGGGGAGGCCGCGGAGATGATCAAGCGCGGCGCCGCCGACGCGGTGCTCGCCGGCGGCACGGAGTCCTGCATCGTGCCGCTCATCCTCGCGGGCTTCACCGCGATGCGCGGCCTCGCGGCCGAGGACGAGCATCCACCCCACGCCTCGCGCCCGTTCGACGCGACCCGCGCCGGCTTCGTCATGTCGGAGGGCGCCGGCGCGTTGCTGCTCGAGGACTGGGACCGCGCCGAGGCGAGAGGCGCAGAGATCTACGCCGAGGTGCTCGGCTACGGCGCGTCGAACGACGCGCACCACATGGCGCAGCCCGAGCCGGAGGCGATCGGGGTCGCGGCGATGATGCGCGGCGCACTCGAGCGCGCGAACGTCGACCCGGAACGAGTCGGCTACATCAACGCGCACGGCACCTCAACCCCGCTCGGCGATGCGGCCGAGACGAAGGCGATCAAGGATGTCTTCGGCGACCACGCGTACACGCTCGCGGTCTCGTCGACCAAGTCGATGATGGGTCACACCTTCGGGGCAGCGGGCGCGATCGAGGCGATCATGTGCGTACTCGCGCTGCGCGACGGGATCCTGCCGCCGACGATCAACTACCGCGAGCCCGACCCGGAATGCGACCTCGACTACGTGCCGAACACCGCGCGGCAGACGCAGGTCGACGTCGCCCTGTCGAACGCGATGGGGCTCGGCGGGCACAACGGCTGCGTGCTGCTCGGACGCGCGGCGTAAGCGGGAAATGAAGGTTCAGCTCGTTCGCAACGCGACGCTGCTGCTCGACTCGAGCCACGGCCGGCTCCTCGTCGACCCGATGCTCCGCGCGGCCGGGACGAGCCCGCCGATCGAGAACACGCCGAATCCTAGGCCGAACCCGCTCGTCGAGCTGCCGATGCCCGCGGAGGAGATCCTCGACGGAGTCGAGCTCTGCATCGTCACCCATCTGCACCGCGATCACTTCGACGACCTCGTCCCACTCAACCTGCCGATCCTCACGCAGCCCGAGAGCGCCGACGAGCTGCGGCGGCGCGGCCACACGAACGTGACGACGCACCACCCCGACATCCCGATGACGCGCGGGCACCACGGGACCGGCGAGATCGGCCGTGCGATGGGCGCCGTGTCGGGCTGGGTGGTCGACGGCGTGTACATCGCGGGCGACACGATCCTCTGCGACGAGGTGCACGAGGCGCGTGAGCGCTACCGGCCGCGCGCGACGATCGTGAACGCCGGCGGCGCACGCTTTCTCGACGGGGACCCGATCGTGATGACGGCCGCCGAGGTCGCGCAGCTCGAGGGCACGGTCGCCGTCGTCCATCTCGAGGCGATCAACCACTGCCTCGAGCCGCGCTCGGCCTACACGGGCGCGATCGTGCCGCTAGACGGCGAAGTGATCGACCTGTAGCTCTTCGATCGACGCCACGACGACGTCCGCGAGCCCGAGCGCCTCGTCGTCCGGTGGGTAGTGCGGGTTCGGCACCGCGACGACCCGCATGCCGGCGGCCTTCGCCGAGCGGATGCCGTTGTGCGAGTCCTCGACCGCCCCGCATCGAGCCGGATCCACGCCGAGCCGGCGGGCGGCCTCCAGATACACGTCGGGCGCCGGCTTGCCGCGCGGCACCTCCTCGGACGAGACGGTCACACCGAAATCGCTTGCGAGCCCCGACACGCGGAGCACGGCGTCGATCAGCTCGCGGTTCGACGACGACGCGATCGCGAGCGGCACCCAGGCGCCGATCCTCTGGACCGCCTCCACCGCGCCGGGCAGGAGCGGTGGCGCCTCGCCGTATCGCGCGAGCATGCGCTCGACGATCGCTGCATTGATCTCCTCCGGCGTCCCCGGCACACGCAGCGCCTCCGCCATGTAGCGCGACCACTCCGGCGAGCTCATCCCCATCATGTCGCGCGCCGACCGGTCGGTGTACGTGCCGCCGGTCTCGCGCACATAGGCCTCGCGCACCTCGTCCCACACCTGCTCGGAGTCGACGATCACGCCGTCGAGATCGAAGACCACTGCGGTGATCAATTTCCGCTCCGGCGCCGCGCATGTCGGCGCCTCCGCTCTTTGCTGAGCTCCGTCGAGCCTACGCTCACAACGCGTGGTACGTCCGGTAGGCGTACACGAGGGTCGTCGGTGCGACCCCTTCCTCCACCGACTCGACCTGACCGACGAAGAACGTGTGGTCGCCGGTGACGAGCGCCTCGACCGTGCGCGCGACCAGCCAGCCTGCCGCGCCGGCGATCAGCCGCGGGTCGTCGTCGCGCACCTCGACCCCGTCCCAGAGGACGAGCGGCGGGACCCCGCTGCGCGCGAAGCGCTGCGCGAGCTCGTCCTGGCCGCCGGCGAGCACCGACACGCCCCACGTCTCCGCGTCGCGCAGCAGCTCGTGGATCGACGCGGAGTGCGCGACCGAGATCCCGACGAGCGGCGGCTCGAGGGAGAGGGACACGAGGGACGACACCGTGCGCCCATGGCGATGCCCATCGACGTCGGCGACGACGATCGAGACGCCCGCCGGCCAGCGCCGGAAGAGCGACCGCTGTTCCAACGGCGTGTCGGGCACGAAGCCGAGCCTAGAGCACGCGCTGCGTCAGTTGCCGTGGCACTGGCGGTCGCCGAGCTGCGTGATCTCGTCGTTCGCGACCAGATCGGCGGCCTTGTCGTACGACCCCGGCGACGCACCCTGCCACATCACATCCGGCGTCACGCCCGGGCCCTCGACCGTCGCGCGGTACTGCGTGCCCTTGCCCGCGGGGTGGCTCCCGTGCGGGTTGACGCTGTAGCAGAAGGCTCCGGTGTTGGTGTGTGTGAGGAAGCTGTTCTCGCGCATCCAGCCCGTGCCGTACACCGAGTCGAAGGTGTCGACGTAGATGTTGCGGCCGAACGTATCGAGCGGGTTGCCGCCCGGCGTCGCCTTGTATCCGAACACCGGCTGGCCGTTGTACGTGAACGTGCCGAAGAGGTGATCCCACTGGTGCCACGCCCAGTCGGTGTCGATCGTGAGCACCGGGAGATCGCCGGTCCAGTGCGAGAGGCGAAGCTCCCACACCGACTGGGCCGCACTCGCCTTCACACCGTAGTTCGGGAGCATGCGCTGCCAGGCCTGGAGCGCCCAGTAGGAGCCGTCCGACGCGGTGCAGCCGGTGACGAACCACGCGAGCTTCGGGCCGTCGTACGCGCCGCACGCGTTCTTGAACGTCTTCCAGTAGTCGGTGTGGTACTTGCCCCACCCACCGGCGTAGTCGAGCTTGAACGCGAGCTGCTGCCGGGTCTTGGTCGGCGCGATCGCGTTGACGGCGCCCCAGGCGAGCACGTGCTTCTGCTTGCCCTGCGCCTTGTAGGTGATGAGCGCCTCACCCTTCGAGTTGACCTCGAGCTTGATGGCGCTCGCGTTGCGGTCGACGAGCTGCGATGCGCTCGCGTTCGACGCCAGTCCGCCCAGCACGGCGACGATCATGACGACCAGGGACGACCTCTTCACCTCGAAACCCTCCACCACCGCAGGAAGACCAACACCCCGGTTGTCGGCATCGGCGCTACGCGGCTACGTCACTCGTCCGAGCGTCACTCGTCCGAGTGTCACTCCGATACGGTCTCGGGCCTGTGAACAGGCGCGAGAGGACCGAACTGGCGGTCACCCTGGCGGTGGTCTTCGTCGCCGGCGTCTGCCGCTACGCGGGCGCCGGCGACGTCGTGACGTTCGCCATTTCCGCGATCGCGCTCGCCGCGCTGGCACGGCTCGTCGGCACCGCGACGGAGCAGCTTGGCGCGCGGCTCGGCTCCGGCGGAGCGAGCGTCGTCCAGTCGGCGCTCGGCAACCTGCCCGAGCTCTTCATCGCGATCTTCGCGCTACGCCAGGGCCTCGTCGGCGTGGTGCAGGCCGCGCTCGTCGGCTCGATCCTCGCCAACAGCGTGCTCGTGCTCGGAATCGCCTTCATCGTCGGCGGGCTCCGCAACGGGCCGCAGCGGTTCGACTCCGGCCAGGCGCGAATGGTGTCGACGCTGGCCCTGCTGGCTGCGGCGACGATGGCGATCCCGTCGCTGGCGCACGCGTTCCACACGCCCGCCGAGCCGCACGGTCACGCGCTGTCGCTCGTGTGCGCCGGCGTGCTGCTGGCGGTGTTCGCGCTGACACTGCCGGCGTTCTTGCGTGCCGGCTCGGGAGAGCACGAGCCTGCGCGCTGGAGCACACCGCTCACGGCGCTCGTCCTCGCCGGCGCCGGCGCAGCCGCTGCGCTCACGTCGGACTGGTTCGTCGGGGCGCTGACGCCGGCGATCCACACGCTGCACATGAGCGAGGAGTTCGCGGGGCTCGTGATCGTCGCGATCGCCGGAAACGCGGTCGAGAACGTGGTCGGCGTCCAGCTGGCTGCGCGCAACAAGCCGGATTTCGCGATCTCCGTGATCGTCAACTCGTCGCTACAGGTCGCCCTCGCATTGACCCCGGTGCTGATCTTCGTCTCGCTGCTCTTCACGACACACCTGACGCTCGTGTTCCCGACGCTGCTTGCGCTCGTGCTCGTGATCGCGTCGATCCTCGGCGCGCTGATTGCGAACGACGGTGAGTCGACGTGGCAGGAGGGCGTCGTCTTAGTCGGCTTCTACGTCGTGATCGCCGCGAGCTTCTGGTGGGGCACCTAGGATCTCGAGCGCCTCGGCGAGCCAGAGCCGCGCACGGTCGACGTTCGGCCCGCTCGGCGCGAGCAGGACGGTGTCGAGCTGGAGCTGCGTCATGACGACGAGCGCGCGAACCGGGTCCGGCTCGGTCAGCGCGTCCTCGATCCGCTCGGCGAGCCGCTCGGGCTTGACGGCGAGCGGCTCTGCGCGCAGCGCGACCCGCTTCGTCGTCGGCTGCCAGACCCGATTGATCGCGTAGACCATCCGCAGGACGCGCACCGCGTCGTCGAGCATGCGCTCGACGAGCGAGAGCCGTTCGCCGGGCCGCGCGATCGTCAGGAGCCCGGCGGCCGCGAATCCACCCCACGTCAGCGCCGCGTCCTCGATGCGCTCGGCTGCGAGCTCCTCCGGGTACGTGGCGAGCCGCTCGTGCCAGACGTCGAGCAGACCGCAGGTTCGCAGCGACACGCCGTGCGCGATCGCGTCCGCCGCCGAGGACTCGGCGTTGATCGCAGCGTCGGCGAACTCGCGCGACCACCAGATCAGCTCGAAGGGGATCTCCTCGAAGTAACCGGAGACCCGCGAGGTCTCGGGCCCCTGCGGCCCCCACGACCCGAGCCGCTCGAGTCCGGCCGCCGCCGCGAGCCCGAAGCACGTTTCGAGGTCCAGCAGGTCGTTCGTCACGAGCAGCATCTCGACGTCCGAGACGTCGTCGGCGACCCCGCGCGACACGCTGCCGGTCACGACCACCTCGGGGACGACGTCGGGTGAGATCCCCGCCGCGAGCCGTGCTGCCGCCGCCCGCAGCTCCTCGCTCCGGCCGGTCATGCCGCGACCGCCGCGACGCCGGCGCTCGTCAGCCGCACCAGGTCGGCCGGCGCAAGCTCGATCTGCAGACCGCGCCTGCCTGCACTGACGAGGATCGTGTCCCACGCGAGCGCGGACTCGTCGACGGTCGTCGGCAGCCGCCGCCGCTGGCCGAGCGGGCTGATACCGCCGACGACGTAGCCGGTGGCGCGCTCGGCGTCGGCCGGCGGCGCCAGAGCCGTCCGCTTGCCGACGGCGCGCAGGTCGAGCTGGCGGTCGGCCGGCACGACGAACACCTCGAGCCGTCCGTCCACCGACGCGACGAGCGTCTTGAAGAGCTGCTCGGCGGGGCGGCCGACCGCGGCAGCGACGGCCACCGCGTAGTCGCCGTCCCCCACCTCGACACCCTCGTACTCGTGCAGGCGGAAGTCGATCCCCGCCCGCTTCGCCGTCTCGACCGCCGGCGTCATTCACCCAGCTCTTCCGCGAGCAGCGCGAGGGCGAACAGGCGCCACGCGAGGTCGACGTCGCCTGCAAGGAACAGCGCCGCGTCGCGTGCGGCCGGGAGCTCGCGGACGCGCATGACGATCGAGTCGATCGAGCGCGCCAGCTCGTCGCGCCGCTCCTGCGTGTACAGGTCGGCGGCGAGCGCCTTCACGGCCCGATCGTCGACGTCGAGCTCCCGGTGCGGGTCGCCCCCGGCCGCGACGAGCAACAGCGCCCGGCGGCGCGCTCCGTTCAGCTCGGCGTCGTCGAGCTCCACCGACTGCCCCGCCAGATAGGCGAGCACCGGCAGCGGGTCGCCGAGCTCGCCGGCGTCGACGCGGACCAGCACGTCTGCGAGAGGATCGGCCATGGCTAGTCTGAGCGTAGATGGACGACGTCCTGGCAAAGGCCGAGGAGTGGCGCGCCGCAGGTGAAGAGGTCGCGCTTGCGACGGTGGTCGCGACGCGGCGCAGCGCGCCACGCCCGCTCGGCTCGAAGCTCGTCGTCACGCGGTCAGGTCGCCTGTATGGATCCGTCTCGGGCGGATGTGTCGAAGCCGACGTCGCGGAGCGCTGCCAGGCCGTCCTCGACGGCGAGCTCCCGAGCGTCGTCTCCTACGGGATCGAGGACGACGAGGCGTGGACGGTCGGCCTTCCGTGCGGCGGCGAGATCGATGTGTTCCTCGAGCCGTACGCCGGCCCGCCGGACATCGAGCGCGGCACCAGCTACGTCGTCGTCGAGGGCGAGGAGGCGGGCCGCCGCTGGACGGAGGACGAGCGCGTCCAGACCGGTCTTCGCGAGAGCGTCTTCGCCGAGGCGATCGGGCCGCCGCCGCGGCTCGTCGCGGTCGGTGCCGGCGACATCGCCGAGGCGCTCTGCGCGCTCGCGAAGCCGCTCGGCTGGCGCACGATCGTCGTCGACCCGCGTGCGGGCCTCGCCAACCGCGAGCGTGTGCCGAGCGCGGACGAGATCCTCGTCGCGTGGCCCGACGAGGTCGACATCGATCCCGAGACGGCGCTCGTATCGCTCGTCCACGAGGAGCGCATCGACATTCCCGCGCTGAAGAAGGGCGTCGAGGGAGGGGCGTTCTACGTGGGAGCGCTCGGCTCGCGCCGCGCGCAGGAGAAGCGGGCCGAGAAGCTCGGCGACGTCGCGGCCGGGGTTCGCGGGCCGGTCGGCCTAGACCTCGGCGGGGAGACGCCCGCCGAGATCGCGCTCGAGATCGTCGGCGAGATCCTCGCCGCCCACAAGAAGCGCTAGCCCGAGCAGCACGACGGCGAGGCCGAAGTGGAGCCAGTTGCCTGCGGCGTCGAGCGCCAGCCACCCGCCCGCGGCGAGGACGCCCAGCAGCCAGAGCGCGAGTGACGCGAGGGCGAGCGCTCTCGCACGCGCGACGACGATCGCGGCCGCGCCGAGCACGACGTGAACGAGGTTGAGCAGGATCGAGACGCGGAACACGCCGAAGAGCCTTGCGTGGGAACCGTGCCCGACGTGCAAGTCGCCGTAGTGCGTCGTCACACCGGGGACGAAGCCGAGCACGCCGACGAGCAGCAGCGCCGCGCCCCCGAGCGTGGCGACCGATCCGGCGCGGCTCACCGTCCGCCGTTCGCTGCGGCGGCTTCGAGCGGCAGGTCGAACCAGAAGCACGTCCCCCGGTCGAGCGGGTCGAACCCGATGCGGCCCTCGTGGGCCTCGACGATGCGCCGCGACACGGCCAGCCCGAGCCCGGTGCCGGGAATGCCGGCGGCCGCCGCGTCACCGCGGTAGAACGGCTGGAAGAGCTGACCGCGATGCTCGGGTGGGATCCCGGTTCCCTCGTCGGCGATCCACACGCGCGCGTGGCCCTGATCCTCGGCTGCGCCGACCGTGATCGTCCCGCCCTCGGGCGAGTACTTCACCGCGTTCGAGAGGACGTTGCCGACCACCTGCGCGAGCCGCGCGCGGTCGCCGTCGATCTGGAGCGGCTCGTCGGGCAGCTCGAGCTCGAGCTCGTGGTTCTCGTCGTGTCCCAGCGTGACCTCGGCCTGCTCACGCACCAGCGACCGTAGGTCGAACGGCTCGCGACGGAGCGAGAAGCGTCCCTCTTCGATCAGGCGTGCGTCGAGGAAGTCGCTGACGAGGGCCGCGAGGCGCGTTGCCTCGGCGTCGACGATCCCGAGATAGCGCCGCCGATCCTCTTCCGGCAAGTCGCGCTCGAGGAGAAGGCGCGTGAAGCCGAGCACGCTCGCAAGCGGAGTCCGCACTTCGTGCGACACCATGCTGATCAGCTCCGACTTGTGCCGCTCCGATCGTTCGAGGCTGTCGGCGCGCTCGATCAGCTCGCTCCGGCTCACGGCGAGCGACTCGGTCATCGTGTTGAAGACATGCGCGAGTTCGCCGAACTCGTCGCGCCTGCGTTCGTTGAGGCGCACGTCGAAGTTGCCGGCCGCGACCTCCGACGCCGCGGCCACCGTCTGGCGCAGCGGGTCTGCGACGACGCGCGCGAGCCAGAGTCCGAGCAGGATGAGGAGCACCGGAGTGAGCACCAGCGCGACGATGCCCGCGATCGTCGCCTGGTCGGCCAGGCGTCCTGCTGCGGCGCTGCGGTCGGCGGCGATGACGGCGGAGTTCCGGGCGACCGAGTCGGTGTCGGTGACGATCTGGTCGAGCCGGATGTTGCCTTCCGTGTGCGCGACCGAGGAGCGCACAGCTGACGGTGAGACCTTTGCGATCCCGACGACGGGCTCTCCGTAGTCGTCGATGTACGAGCGGATCTCGGCGCGCAGCGCGTGCGCGCGCCGCTCCTGCCGATCGTTGCTCGCCGACGCGGCGCGTTCGAGCGCGGCCGCTGGCCCCTCCCACGAACGTGACGCCCGACGCCACTGCGCCAGGCTCTTCGGGTTGTACTCCTCCACCACTTGCTGCAGCGCTACGTCGATCGACACGACGGCTGCGCGCACGTCGAAGGCGGCGGCGCTGACGGTCGCCGCGCGTGCGCTCTCGGTGTTCGCCGACTTGAGACGGGCGTTGGCGACGAAGAAGAGAGCAAGCGTCGCCCCGATCGCCGCGGCGCCGAGCGCCGACACGGCGATCACACGCGCGACGACGCTACGCAGCGATGAGCGCTTCGATGACAGAAGCGAGGTCCTTTGGATCGAAGGGTTTGCCGACGAACGCGTCGGCGCCGGCACTCAGCGCCGTGCGCTGGTCGTCGGCGCTCTGCCACGCGGACACGACGACGACGGGAATCTCCTTGTTCCGTCGCTTCGCACGCAGCTCCGAGAGGAACTCGAGCCCGCTCTTGCCCGGCAACATCACATCTAGAACTATCGCCTCCGGCTTCGATTCCTTGAGCACTTCCTGCGCCTGCTCGACATCTTCGGCCTCGACATAGCGATACCCGTCCCCGAGCACGGCCTTGACGAGCTCCCGCAGAGGCAGCTCGTCGTCGCAGATGAGGATGAGGGGCCGCAGCGTCCGCGCTGCCATCGTCATCCGGTCAATCGGAAGAGCAGGATCTCCCGCCGCGGCGAGAGGTTCCTGGCGGTCACGGTCAATGTCCCCCGCGCGTTGTCGAACAGGCCCGTCCCGCCGACGATGGCCTGCGTGTAGAAGAGCCGGGTTCGCAGGATGCCGGCTGTTTCGAGCGTGCCCTTCGGCAGGACGTATGTCCCCTGGCAGGTCTGCTCGCCGGAACCGACGTCCATGCAGGTGATCACTGCGTGCCCGATCGGGCGGCTCGCGCTCGAGCTGCCGAAGAGCGTCATCCGCGCGATGTCCCCGCTCCCGGTCGAGTCGCCGCCGATGTGCGTGAGACGGATCTGCTTGTCGGTCAGGCGCACGACGGCTTTGCCGGTCGACTGCGTGGACCGGTCGGACGCGAACGCCGCGGACCCCACGGCGATGAGACCTCCGACGACGACCACGAACGTCACGAGGCGGGGTGCTGGACGGAACCCGGCCACTGGAATTCCAGTATAGGCCGCGGGCTGCGGGATTCCTGCCCGGCGACTTGGCGGCGGGGGTGGGATTTGAACCCACGGGGGGCGTGAACCCCCAGCAGTTTTCAAGACTGCCCCGTTCGACCGCTCCGGCACCCCGCCGCGCACGTCTTCTAACAGAACGGCGCTTGTAACAGTCTGTTACTAGCCGGCCGCGAAGCGCGCAACCGAGCGGCGCCGCGACGCGTCGGGGCTTGTAACAGTCTGTTACTTGCTGGGTAATCGGTCGCCGCCGAGCTCCGCCGGAGCGCCGAAGTCCGTCAGCACCGCCGGGACGTGGACGGAGCCGCCCTCGTCCTGGAAGTTCTCCAGGATCGCGATCATCGCCCGCGCGGTCACGGCCGTGCCGTTCAGCGTGTGGACGTGGTCGAGCTTCCCGTCGCGGCGATAGCGGATGTCGAGTCGTCGCGCCTGGTAGTCGGTCGTGTTCGACGTCGACGTGATCTCGCGATAGCGCGACTGGCCCGGGAACCACGCTTCGATGTCGTACTTCTTCGCCGCCGATGCACCGAGGTCGCCCGCCGCGATGTTCAGCACGCGGTAGGGAAGCTCGAGCTCCTGCACGAGCTCCTCTTCGATCGCGAGCAGCCGTTCGTGCTCGTCGCGCGACGCGTCGGGTGGGCAGAACACGAACATCTCGACCTTGTCGAACTGGTGCACGCGGAACATCCCACGCGTGTCCTTGCCCGCGGCGCCCGCCTCACGCCGGAAGCACGTCGAGAAGGCCACGTAGCGGCGCGGCAGCTCGTCGAGCTCTTCCTTCGCATGGAACGCGGCCATCGGCACCTCCGACGTGCCGACCAGGTAGAGGCCGTCCTCCGGGACGGAATAGAAGTCACCCTTGTCGGACGGGAAGAAGCCGGTGCCGTACATCGCCTCCTCGCGGACGAGCACCGGCGGCAGCACGGGCGTGTGGCCCTTTGCGGCGATCCGGTCGAGCGCCCAGCGATGGAGCGCGAGCTCGAGCAGTGCGATGTCGCCGACGCGGTAGACGAACCGCGAACCGGAGACCTTCCCCCCGCGCTCGACGTCGATCCAGCCGTGCGCCGCTGCGAGGTCGAGGTGGTCGCGCGGCTCGAAGTCGAACGACGGCGGATCGCCGACGAGCTTGACCGTGACCGCATCGTCCTCGGTGTCGCCGTCCGGCGTGTCCTCGGCCGGAGGATTCGGCACGCGGTCGAGGAGCGCCTGCAGCGCCTCCTCCGACTGTGCGAGCTCCGCCTCGAGCGGCTGCAGCTGATCTTTCACCGCCCGCAGCTCCTCGAGCTGCTCCGGCGTCGGCTTGCCTTTCGGCTTCGTCTTCGCGCGCAGGTCCTCGACCTGTGTCTGCAACTCGCGCTTGCGGACGTCGACCGCCAACAGCTCGTCGAACAGGTCGGCGGCGCCCTTGCGCGCGAGCGCTGCGCGGTAGCGCTCGGGGTCGTGGCGGGCTGCGCGGAGATCGATCACGGCTTCGAGTCTAGAAGCGCTTCCAGAACCTGCGCCACGCCTTCGTCCTCGGCCGACGGGCAGACCCACCGGGCGAGGGCCTTCACCCGCTCCTGCGCGTTCTCGACGGCGATCCCGTAGTCGGGCCACTCGACGAGCTCGAGGTCGTTCTCGCCGTCGCCGAACGCGATCGTCTCGGCCTTCGTGAAGCCGAGACGGGCCGCGAGGAAGTCCATGCCGGCGCCCTTCGTCACGCCCGCCTTCGCGAACTCGAGAAAATGTGGGAGCGACTTCGCGATGTGCGCACGCTCGCCGAAGAGCGCCTTCATCGTCGGCTCGAGCGCGTCGAGCACTGCGGGCTCTCCCACGCAGACGAGCTTCGTCGGCGGCTGGTCGAGCCAGTCGAGCAGCGGCCCGACGACGTGGAAGTCGATCCGGTTCAGATCCGCATACGCACGCGCCTCGGGCGTGTCGTTCGCCACGTACAGCTCGTCGTCGATGTACACGTTGGGCGAGTGCCCCTCCTCGCGGAGGGCCGCGATGATCTCACGCGCGAGCTCGACCGAGATCGGATCGTGCCGAAGCCAGCGACCGTCTTCGTCGGCGACGACCGCGCCCTGGTACGCGATCACCGGCGCGGCGACGCCCGCCGGGGCGAGCGCCTGCCGCACCGACTTCACCATCCGCCCCGTGACGACGATCACCGGCACGCCGGCGGCGTGCGCGCGCTGCATCGCGGCGATCGTCCGCGGGCGAAGCGTGACGTCGGTCCACACGAGCGTGCGGTCGAAGTCGGACGCGACGACGCGAACGTCGCGGGGGAAGTCGTCGGGAAGAAGGAGCGCGCTAGTGATGTGCCCGATGACGTTGCGCGCTTACTGGGTCGCGAGCACCAAGCGATGCAAGGACGCAGTTCTCGTTCATAGCAGCGCTATCGACGAGCCCGAGGACGCGGCAGCGCGCCGCGTGATCGCGGGCCAGGAAGCCCGCGGACGTTGCCGGGTACATCACTAGCCGTTCAGATTGCCGCCGGACTTCGACACGACGTACGCCGTGACGTCCGCGATCTGCTTTGTGCTCAGCTGCCCGGTGAAGTTGGGCATCGCTCCGGCACCGTGCGTGACGCGCTCGACCGCCAGTGAAAGCGGCGGCTTCGCCTGGTCGAGGTTCGGGCCGACGTTGCCGGTCGCACCGGCATCCTTCAAGGTGTGGCAGCCCGCGCAGCCGGCGCTCGCGAAGACCTGCTTGCCGGCCACCGGGTCGCCGCCCTTGAACTGGGACGGGACGGTCGCCGTCTGCTCCTTCGGCACCGTGCCGACGACTTTCGTCGGCAGCGGGGCAGCCGTCTTCTCGCCCGGCTTCGACGTCGAGCAGCCGACCGCGATGACCAGCATCAGCACGAGCGGGAGGAGGCGGCGCACGAGCGCGAGTCTATACACGGCCCGGGCTGTTCACGCCTGGTTAAGCAGCCGACTGCGAGCCCCGCGCCATCCCTACAATCCAGGCCGTGAAGCGCAGGTCATATGGACGTGACGCCGGGCTGACGATCCGGATGCTCCTGACGAGCGGGCTGCTCGGCCTGCTCTACGTCGTCTTCGCGATCGTGCTGTTCCAGGTCCTGAACGTCGGGCTGGCCCCGATGCTCGTGATCGTGATCGGGATCGCCCTCTTCCAGTTCTACACCTCCGACAAGCTCGCGCTGGCGGCTGCCGGAGCGAAGGTCGTCTCGCGTGAAGACGCGCCGCAACTGCACGACATGGTCGAGCGGCTGTGCGGCATGGCCGACCTGCCGAAGCCGAAGATCGCGATCATGAACACGCCGGTCCCGAACGCGTTCGCGACCGGTCGCTCCCCGAAGCACGCGGCCGTCTGCGTGACGACCGGGCTCTGGGAGCGCCTCGAGCCGAAGGAAGTCGAAGGCGTCCTCGCCCACGAGCTCTCCCACATCGCGAACCGCGACGTGCTCGTGATGACCGTCGCAAGCTTCTTCGCGATGCTCGCCGCCATGCTCACGCGCTTCGGCCTCTACGCCGGCATGTGGGGCGGCGGCGGGCGCCGCGACAACAACGGCCCGCCGGTCTGGCTCATCGTCTTCGCCGTCTCGATCCTCGTGTACGCGATCAGCTTCGTCCTGATCCGCACGATCTCGCGCTACCGCGAGTACGCCGCCGACCGTGGCTCGGCGCTGATCACCGGCGCGCCGGAGTACCTGATGAGCGCGCTGCAGAAGATCTCGTCGCAGATGACGCTGATCCCGAACCGGGATCTGCGCCAGGTCGAGGGCATGAACGCGTTCTTCATCATCCCGGCGAAGGTCAAGAGCTTCTCCTCCGAGCTGTTCATGGACCATCCGCCGATCGAGAAGCGCCTGGCCGCGCTCGCCGAGATCGCGCGCGAGATGGGCCGCCCCGTCGCGTAGCCAACCGGCTCGCTAGCCTCCCGGGGTGGGGCTTCGCGACATCCTCTCCGGCCGCAAGAAGCTTCCCGGCCCGAAGGACGACCGCCTCTTCGCCTTGACGACCGCCGCGGTGACGCTGCAGGTCGAGCTCGGGCTGACGTGCGCCGGGGCAGCCGCGATCACGTTCAAGCCGCAGTCGTCCGGCGAGTTCCGCAGTGCGTTCGACGACGTCGACAAGCTGCTCGACGCGGTCGCGCAGCAGTCCGGCTCGACGGTCGAGCGATCCTCCGACGAGTACGGCTACGACTGGATCGTCGTCCATGACCCGCAGCTCGAGGATCTCGTGGGGACGGCCCACACGCTTGCGTCGGAGCTCACCGCACAGGGCTTCGGCGAACAGCTGCTCGCCGCGATGTTCAAGTTCGACGGCGGGACGAATCCCGTGTACTGGATCTACGGGTTCAAGCGCGGGTCGTTTTGGCCGTTCGTGCCCTCGGGGAAGGACGAGCGGGACAATGCCACCGAGCTGGAGCTGAAGGCGAAGCTCGAACACGAGCTCCCGATCGAACCCGACCTCACCCGTTGGCTCGCGCTCTTCGACGCCCCGCTGTAGCGGCTCCCGCGGCGCTGGCGGCGCTCGTCGCCGTCTCGACGCTCGTCCACTGGCTGACCGGGAGACGCGTCGCCGGGCTCTGGATCATGCCGGACGAGGCGATCTACGGCGTGCGCGCCCTCGGATTCTGGCAGCACGGCTCGCTGCCGCTGTTCGGCTCTTCGGGGGCCGGCTACAGCGCGCTCTACCCGGTGTTCGCGGGCGGCCCGCTCTCGATCGGCAGTCAGGCGACCGGCTACGCGATCCTCAAGGTCGTCCAGGCGCTCGTCATGTCGCTCGCGGCGTGGCCGGTCTACGCATACACGCGCAGGTTGGTGCGCGCGGGCTATGCGCTGCTCGCCGCCGCACTCACGCTCGCGTGCCCGCTCGTCCTCTTCTCGGGGTTCGTGATGACGGAGGTCCTCTACTACCCACTCGCCGCGGCGGCGCTGTTCGCGTCGGCACGCGCAGTCGCGACCGCAACACTCAGGGACCAGGCGATCGCGCTCGTGCTGATCGCAGCCGCAGTCGCGACGCGGGTGCAGGGCATCGTGCTCCTGGCCGTGCTCGTCCTCGCGCTGCTCGTCGACGCGTTGCTCACGCGACGGCGGCCGGATATGCGCCGGTTCTGGCCCGTCTGGTCGCTCACGGCGGCGGGTGCGCTCGTCGCTGCGCTCCTGCCCGGCACCTTCGGCGCGTACGAGACGGCAGTCAACGGGAGCTACAGCGCGGGCCCTGCCGCGCGCCTGACGTACGACCACTTCGCCTTCCTGATCCTCACGGTCGGCGTCGTCCCCGCCGGCGCGCTCGTCCTCTGCCTCGTCGAGGCGGCGCGCTCACGCACCGTCGATGCGGCGACGCGCGCGCTCGTGGCGATCACCGCGAGCGCGGTCGTTCTCGTCACGCTCCAGGTCGGGACGTTCAGCTCGCGGTTCTCGCCGCATCTCCTCGGACGTGATCTCGCGGCGTTGCCGCCCGTCGTCTTCGCGGTGTTCGCCGTGTGGCTCGGCCGCGGCGGGCCGCGGCCGCGACTCGTCACGTCGCTCACCGCGGTCGGGCTGCTCGCCGTGCTCACCACGGTCCCGTGGAACGACCTCGTCGTCCCGGACGCGCTGCCCGACTCGCTCGGGATCGCGATCCTGCTCGACGACCCGCTCGGCTGGAGCCCCGCAACCGTCGTCGCGATCCTCGGCGCGATCCTGCTCCTCCTCTTCGCGCTCGCACCGCGACTCGAACTGCTCGCCGTCGCGGTCGTGCTGCTGCTCGGCTGGGGGACCGTGGCTGCGTCGGCACGCGTCGACACTGCGACGGACGGCGCGCAGGTTGCGCTCGTCGGCACGCCGCGCGACTGGATCGACCGAAACGCATCGTCCGATGTCGCGTTCCTCTACAACGGCGATCTCGCCGCGTGGACGGTGGTATGGCAGCAGCGGTTCTGGAATCCCCGCATCGATCGCGTCGTCTCGATCCTCCCTCACTTCGTGCCGGGACCGATCCCGCAGCGAGTGGTCGCACTGCCGCGGGACGGCCGCCTCCCGATCGACGAGCGCTATGCCGTCGCCAACGATCACGTGCAGTTCGAGGGCTCGCCGGTCGCCCATCAGGACCGCGGCCCTAACCAGTACGGCTTGACGCTCTGGCGGCTGCAGCAGCCTGCGCGGCTCTCGTACCTCATCCAGGGCACGATCCCGAACGGCGACATCGACGGACACGCCGTCGTGAACGCGTTCAACTGCGCAGGCGGGACGCTTCAGCTCACGCTGCTGCCCAAGGCGACGGACCGGC
>Ga0070681_10000548_pt1 | contig 31010 bp, 24 predicted proteins | sample KBSC83BmetaG_FD_65650 | JGI IMG/M metagenome (GOLD analysis project Ga0070681, IMG submission 65650) | Corn rhizosphere microbial communities from Kellogg Biological Station, Michigan, USA - KBS C8-3B metaG | ecosystem: Host-associated > Plants > Roots > Rhizosphere | place: USA: Michigan...
CGATCGCACGCTCTGCATCGTCGCCACGGGCAATCCCGCGGACGGCCAATGGGCGATCGCCAATGTCTCGTTGTCGCGGGCGAACTGAGGAACACGGTCGAATTTCTTGTTGGACGAAGCAAAGGATCAAAATCCATCGGCACATGTTCAAGCGGCGCGTCCGTGAACCTGGCCGATAAACATCGAGGGGTACAACGCCATGTCCATCGTGCATCGCAGGAGTTCGTTGTCGCTCGCCATCTCGGCGTCGCTGTTCGCGGTGGCCGCCGCATCGACGGCGGCGCCGCCGCAATCCGGCGGCCAAACCGGAGGCCAATCCGCGCAGACGATGACGCAACCCGCGCCTGCGTCCGACCAGCAGCAGCCCGCGAAGGACAAGACGGACGGCAAGACACCGCAATCCGATGACCTGACCACGTTGTCGGTGATCAACGTTGTGGGCGTGCGTGCCTCGCAGATGCGCGCGATCGAGCTCAAGCGCGATGCCGACAACATCCAGGACAGCATTACGGCCGAGAGCATCGGCAAGCTGCCCGACGTCACCATCACCGACGCCCTGCAGCGCGTCACCGGCGTGCAGATCAATCGCGAGGCGGGCGTCGGGGGCACGGTGGACGTGCGCGGGCTGCCCGAAGTGAGCACCATGTTGAACGGCGAGGTATTCCTCACGCCGGACCAGATCGACTCGCAGCAGCCGGATTTTTCCATGCTGCCCGCGACGCTGTTCCGCGGCGTGGACGTGATCAAGTCGCCCACGGCGAGCCTGCTCAACAGCGGCATCAGCGGCTCGCTGGACCTGCACACCTACAGGCCCTGGGATCTTCCGAGCGGATTCACCTACAGCTATTCCGCGGACGGCGAGCACGGCCAGACGACGGGCAAGTGGGAGCCGGAGGCGAGCGGCCTGATCTCCTACAACGACGGCGGGCGCTGGGGACTGCTGCTGTCGGGAAGCTTTTCCGACACGACCCAGGAGAACTCGACCGAAGGCCTGGACCAGTACGGAGTGGTGCTGAACGGTGAAAACGCGCTCAGCGCGGACAGCTACTACGGCTTCCTGACGCCCTGGAACGACGCGCCGATTCCATCCCAAATCAAGCAGAATCCGGACGGCAGCGTCGACGTCAACGGTGATGGCAAGTCCAACGGCGTCTTCATGGGCAGCCAGAACATCGCGCTGTACGACACCACCACCCAGCGCCGGCGCAAGGCGGGCAACGCATCGTTCCAGGCCGACCTCGGCGGTGGATTCACGTTGACCAGCGATTATTTCTTCGCGCGCCAGGACCAGTACGACCGCAACGTCGGCATCCAGTTCAATTCCACCAACTGGGAAGGCGCGACCTACGTGCCGCTGGACTCGCGCGATACCGGCAGCACCGTGGCGGGCCAGTACGGCACGCCCGACGATCCACCGTGGCAGGACATGCACCTGTACACCACGCAGGTGTACGAGAAGTGGCCGGGTGACGTGGAATCCTTCTCGCAGATCACGCAGAAGGCGTCCATCACCAAGAACTTCAACGTGCAACTGAATTTCGACAATGGCGGCCCGTTCACCGCGTCCCTGCGCGGCATCCGCGACACGGCACACCAGCTCAACCTCGAGACCGATCTCAACATCTCCAACGCCGACGGCGCGCTGTGGCCCAATGATCCCGAGGATGCGGCGCCGCCCGGCGTGTACATCTATCCCGAAGAACTGGGTGGCAACCGGGTATTCAACGACAACGGCATTCCGTCGAACACGATCCCGATGATCGCGGATTTCACCGGCCGCAACATCATGGTCACCCTGCCCGATGCGCTCGCCAGCAACTTCGCCAACCCCGATGGCTGGTCGCTGAAAACACTCGAATCCGCCGGGAACTACGACCGCAGCGTCGGCCTGAGCGCGCTGCGCTTCGACGGCCACTACGATTTCGACAACGGATTCAAACTCGATTTCGGCGCACGCAACAGCATCCGCAGCGCGGACAACGTCGGCTTCGCCCTGGTCGCGCCGGTCTACGCCGGCATGGGCGCCAGCGATCCCAACGGCTGCCTCGTGCGCTACGTCGCCGCCGACGTGGTGATGGACGACCCGAGCTGCTCGGCCGGAAACAGCCAGGGTTATTTCCGGGCGGGCCCGCTGTCGTCGCAGCACCTGTCGCAGACCCCGCCGCTGCTGGCCGACAACTGGAAGGAATACGACGACCTGCTGGGTTCGGGGATCAACTTCTGGGCGATCGATCCGTACTCGATGGACAACCCGGAGGCGTACTGGAATTCGCTCTATCCGGGAAGCATGCGACAGGAGGAGCCGGGAACCACCTGGGCGGTATGGATGAAGGAAACGTCCGCGTACCTGCAGGCCAACCTCAAGGGCGACATCGGCAACATGCCCTACAGCGGCAACATCGGCATGCGCGCGGTCCGGACGAACTTGAACATCACGCAGCACCTGACCGGCGCGCCGGCGCCGTACGGACTGGAGCCTGCCGACTCCGGCACCGAAGTGACGCGACGGCAATACACCGACTATCTGCCCGCGGCGAATTTCGCGCTGGACCTGACCGACAAGCTGAGGCTGCGCCTGGCGTACTCGAAGAACATGATGCCGCTCGACCTCAGCACCTGGGGAGGCGGACTTTCGCTCAATTATTCGTTGACCGAAATTCCCGGCCAGCCGGCACTGTTCCGCGTGGCAGGCGGCAGCTCGGACGGCAACCCGAACCTCGATCCGTGGCGATCCACCAACTACGACGCGTCGCTTGAGTACTACATCAATCCGTCGAGCATGATCAGCCTGGCGTTTTTCCGCATCAACGTGCGGAGCTTCATCCAGAGCGGCAGCGTGATCAATTGCGACCTGCCCGACGAGGACGGCGTGGTGCGCAACCGCTGCGTGGTGATCACCGAGCCGATCCAGGGCACGGGCAACAGCATCCACGGTGCGGAATTCGACTACCGGCAGGCGTTCACCTTCCTGCCGGGATTCCTGCGCAACACCGGCATGGAGTTCAATGCCACCTATGCGCCCAGCGATTCGGGGCAGACCGACCTGGCCGGCAACAAGATCCCGTTCCAGGACAACTCCAAGGAATCGGGCAACCTGATCCTCTGGTATCAGGACAAGAAGTTCCAGGCGCGCGTGGCGCTCAACTACCGCTCGAGGCGCGCCGTGTCGGCGGACGTCGGCGCCATCGCCGGCCTGGAGATGTACCAGGCGCCGACGAAATACGTGGATGCGTCGTTCTCGTACAACCTGTCCAAGTATGCGGAACTGTTCGTCGAGGGGACCAACCTGACCAACGAGTACCAGCGGTTCTACCTGGTCTGGCCGGACCAGGAAGGGCATTCGAACTTCTTCGAGCGCATGTACATGGTGGGGGTGCGCGCGCAGTTCTGAATCTGCGCGCGGCCGAAGCCGCTGGGCGGCACGCGCGCCGCCCGCGCGCGTGAGGGGGGCCTGTGCCGCCGGACCGCGGCGGTTTTCCAATCGGGGACGACGAACAGCATGCAAAACCCAGGATCCGCCCCGCCCGCGCGCAGCGCGGGCTTCCATCGCTCGATCGGGCTGCTCTCCGGCACCGCGATCAACATGACGCAGATGTGCGGCATCGGGCCGTTCATCACGATACCGATCATGGTCGCCGTGATGGGCGGGCCGCAGGCCATCATCGGATGGATCGCCGGTGCGATCCTTGCCGCCTGCGACGGCATGGTCTGGGCGGAACTCGGCGCGGCGATGCCGGGCGCGGGTGGAACGTACGTCTATCTGCGCGAAGCGTTCCAGTACCGTACCGGGAAACTCATGCCGTTCCTTTTCATCTGGACGGTGCTGCTGACGATCCCGTTGATCATGTCGACCGGCATCATCGGGATGGTCGAATACCTCGGATTCTTTTTCCCGCACATGGGCTGGACGACGGTGCACGTGGTCAGTGTGCTCGCAAGTTTCCTGGTGGTGTTCCTGTTGTACCGCCGCATCGAATCGATCCGCGCGATCACGGTCGCGCTGTGGATCATCATGCTGGTCGCGGTGGTCGGCACCTCCGCGGCGGGCTTCAGCGATTTCCACCCGGATCTCGCCTTCACGTTTCCCGCCGATGCCTTCGGCAGCCACTTCTTCGTGGGCCTGGGCGCGGGCCTGGTGATCGGCATCTACGACTACCTCGGCTATTTCACCACCGCGTACATGGGCGACGAGCTGCGCGACCCGGGCCGGACGATGCCGGGTTCCATACTGATCTCGGTGATCGCGATGATGTTCGTCTATCTCGCCATGAACATCAGCGTGCTGGGCGTGGTGCCGTGGCACGACGTCGCCACCTCCAAATCGATCGCGTCGCTGGTGATCGAGCACAGCTGGGGCCACACCGTGGCCGCGGTCATGACCGTGCTGATCATCGTCACCGCCTTCGCCTCCGTGTTCGCCGGTTTGCTCGGCGGCTCGCGCGTGCCGTACCAGGCGGCCCACGACAAGGTATTCCTGTCCGCGTTCGGGCGCCTGCACGCGAAGCACGGCTTCCCGCACGTCGCGCTGCTGACGATGGGCGTGGTGATGGCGGCGGGCACCTTCTTCGACCTGACCGAAGTGATCAACATGCTGCTGGCGGCGACGATCATCGTGCAATCGGCCGCGCAGATCGTCGCGCTGGTGGTGCTGCGCAAACGCCAGCCGGAACTGCCGCGGCCGTACCGGCAGTGGCTGTATCCGCTGCCGTGCGTGGTCGCGATGCTCGGATGGATCTACGTGTACGTTTCGGCATCCAGGCTTTCTCTGATCCTGTCGGGCGCGTGGATCGTCGCAGGGCTGGTGGTTTTCATCGCCTGGGCCAGGGTCAACAAATCCTGGCCGTTCGCACCCGTGGAAGTACGGGAAACCTACCTGGGGACCGATTGACCATGCGGATAACGATGCGATCCGTTTTTTCGGCGGCGATCCTGACGATCGCCATTTTGCCGGCCGCGCATGCTGCAAACGGTGTCGCGCCGACGCAGGTGGCCGGCGGCGCGGGCCGGGTGCTCGCCATCGACCACTGGCAAATCCAGTCCAGCGCCAAGGCGCAGGAGGGCGGGGCGGAAATCTCCGGAAATGGTTTCCAGACGAAGGATTGGTATCCCGTCAGCGGCCGCGCGACGGTGATGGCGGGCCTGCTCGAAAACGGCAAATACCCCGATGTGTTCTACGACGACAACCTTCGCGCGGTGGAAGTGCCGGATGCCGGCCACCACCGCTTCGTGATTCCCTGGTGGTATCGCACGCAATTCGCGCTGGCGAAGGACGCGCAGGGGTTGCACACGCTGCTGCGCACGAACGGAATCATCGGCGGCGTCGACCTCTGGATCAACGGACACGAGATCGCCGACCACGCGGCGGCCGCGGGCGCCTACCCCGTGCGCGAATTCGACGTGACGCGCTGGGTGCACGATGGCCTGAACACGCTGGCCATGCGCGTGCATCCCGCCGAACCGCAGCGCGATTTCTCGATGGGCTGGGTGGACTGGAACCCCGAGCCGCCCGACAACAACATGGGGCCGTGGCGTGGCGTGGACATCATCCGGACCGGTCCGATCGAGTTGCGTTTTCCCCGGATCGCGCCGGAGCTCTCGCCCGACCTTTCGCACGCGGCGCTAACCGTGAAGGTCGAGGCGCGGAACCTCGACGGCGCGCCGCACGACGCCACGGTGGTGGGCGAAGTCGCGGGCGTTCCGCTGCAGCAGAAGATCCATCTCGCCGCGGGACAGGCGCTGATCGTTTCGTTTTCACCCAGGACCGATCCCGGTCTCGGGGTCGATCATCCGAAAATATGGTGGCCGATCGGCATGGGCGATCACCCGCTGTACGACCTGAAGCTCGGCGCGTCGGTGGACGGCGCGGAGTCCGACCGCGCCATGGCGACGTTCGGCATCCGCAGCGCGACTTCGAAGCTGACGAAACAGGGTTACATCCAGTTCTTCATCAACGGCAAGCCGGTGCTGATCCGCGGCGGTGGCTGGGCGCCGGACATGTTTCTGCGCACGCCGCCCGGGCGCATGGAGGCGGAATTCGACTACGTCCGCGACATGGGGCTCAATGCGATACGCAGCGAAGGCAAGCTCGAGGACCAGCACTTCTATGACCTGGCCGATCGCTACGGCATTCTGGTGCTGCCGGGCTGGGAGTGTTGCGACAAATGGGAGTCGGCGGCGAAGACGGGAGGCGAACCCTGGGACGATGCCGACATGAAGGTCGCGCAGGAGTCGATGGCGAGCGAGGCGCGGCTGCTGCGAAACCACCCGTCGGTGATCGGCTTCCTGATCGGCAGCGACAACGCGCCGCCGCCCGCGATCGCGGGCATGTACGTCGATACCTTGCGCGCGGAAGGCTGGAACCTGCCGATCATCTCCGCGGCGACGGACCAGGCCAGCAAGGCGGCCGGGCCGTCGGGCATGAAGATGGCGGGGCCCTACGACTGGGTGCCGCCCTCGTACTGGTACGCCGACAAGCTGGGCGGTGCGTTCGGCTTCGATTCCGAGGTGAGCGCGGGCGCCGACATTCCGCGCCTGGAGGATGTCCGGCGCATGCTGTCGCCGCTGTCGCAGGAAGCGCTGTGGAAGTATCCGAAGACCCGGCAATTCCACTCGACCGCGTCATGGTCGCCGTTCGCGACGCTGGAATTGTTCGACGACGCGCTCGCGAAACGTTACGGACCTCCGAGGAGCCTCGACGATTACGTGCAGAAGGCCCAGCTCGACAATTACGCCAACGTGCGCGCGCAGTTCGAAGCCTTCAATGCGCACATGGATGCGGCCAGGCCATCGACGGGCGTGATCTACTGGATGCTCAACAACGCATGGCCGTCGCTGCACTGGCATCTCTACGACTGGTACATGAACCCCGCCGGCGCATATTTCGGGGCGAAGAAGGCCAACGAGCCGGCGCACATCCAGTATTCGTACGACACGCGCGCGATCGTGCTGGTGAACCACGCGCTCACCGACCGGCGCGGCCTGCATGCAACCGTGCGGTTGCGAAACCTCGATGGCAGCGTGCGTTACAGCAAGCAGTTCGACGACGTGGATCTTCCGGGCAACCGCACCTTGGCGCTGGCGACGCTGCCCGCGCTTTCCGGTTTGTCGCACACCTATTTCCTTGAACTCGAACTCGCGTCCGGCGACGGTCAGCCCGTCAGCCGAAACGTTTACTGGCTTTCGAAGCAAGCCGACGTGCTCGACTGGGAACATTCGAACTGGTACATGACGCCGGTCACGCGGTATGCCGATTTCACGGACTTGCAGTCGTTGCCGGCCGCCACCATCGACGTGCGCGCGACCACGCGGCGCGAAGGCAACGACAACGTCACCACCGTGACGCTCACCGCGCCGCAGTCCTCGAAAGCCGTCGCCCTGTTCCAGCACCTGTCCGTCCGCCGGTCCGCGCATGGCGAGCCTGCGCTGCCGATCCTGTGGAGCGACAACGACATCACGCTGTGGCCGGGCGAATCGGTGACGGTGACGGCACGCTACGCAGCGAAAGGAGTCCCCGGACCGATGGTGGAGGTGAGCGGCTGGAACGTCGACGCCCGGAGCGTTCCGGCTGCAACGGCGGGCGAGCCGGACCCGGCGACCGACGCGAATCGCCACTGACCGGCGCGGACACGGCCGCGGCGCTGCGGATGCGGAACGCCATGCGAAACCGGAACGACCCTTCCATGATGCGCGCAACGATCGACGATGTCGCCCGCATCGCGGGAACCTCGCGCAAGACGGTTTCGCGGGTGGTCAACAACGAGCCGAACGTCAGTGAAGCGACGCGCAAGCTGGTGCAGGACGCGATCGCCGCGCTCAAGTACCGGCCGCTGACCTCGGCGCGGAGCCTCGCGACGAATCGCTCCTTCATGGTCGGCCTGCTGTACGACAACCGCTCGCCGAGTTACATCATGGAAGTGCAGGCCGGCGTGCTCGAAGCCTGCGAGGCGCAGCATTACAGCATGATGGTGCAGCCGCTGGTTTCGGCGTCGCCCGATTTCGTCGAACGCGTGGAAGACATCCTGACGCGGCACCGGCCCGATGGACTGATCCTGACGCCGCCGATCACCGATCACGCGCCGTTGCTGAAGAGCCTGCGCAGGAACGGCATACCGTTCGCCTCGATCTCGCCGCGCCACCCGGAGAAGCAGGTCGGGGTGATCCTGCAGGAGCGCGAGGCCGCGGCCGAGATGGTGGCGCACCTGGTTGCGCTGGGACACGCGTGCATCGCGCACATCGTGGGCGACCTGGGGCATGGCGCCGGCGTGTGGCGCCTGGCCGGTTATCGCGACGGCTTGAAGCGCGCCGGTTTGAAGGAGGAACCGGCGTACATGGTACCCGGCAGGTTTTCCTTCGGATCGGGCGTCGCCGCGGCGCGCAAGCTGCTGGCGCTGAAGCCGCGACCGACCGCGATCTTCGCGGCCGACGACGACATGGCGGTCGGTACCATCTGGGCCGCATCGGAGGCAGGGTTGTCGGTGCCACGCGACTTGTCCGTGTGCGGTTTCGACGACACCGCGATCGCGACGCAGGTGTGGCCGCCGTTGACGACCATCCACCAGCCCGTGCAGGAGATGGCCCGCCGCGCCACCGACGAATTGCTGCGCCTGGTGCTGGGGAAGGGCGGCGCGGGCATGGTCGAGCTCGATTACGAAATGCGCATCCGCGCTTCGACCGGGCCTCGGCCGTAGCCGGTTCGCGGCACGCAGGCGACGACGGGCTTCCTCGCCCGCGTCTGCGATACTGCACGGCGAAGCACGGTCATCAGAGGAGCGCCCGCATGCCCGCGGCATCGAATTCCGCCAAGCGATCGAAAACGCATCATTTCATCTCGGGACTGCCGCGCTCCGGCAGCACCTTGCTGGCCGCGATCCTCAGGCAGAATCCGCGCTTCCACGCCGGCATGACCAGTCCGCTCGCGGACATCATGGGGGTGATGATGGCGGAGATGAGCAGCAAGAACGATTTCTCGTTCGCGATCTCCGATGAGCGGCGCGTGGCGGTGCTGCGCGGGCTGGTCGAAAGCTTCTACGCGGAGGAAGGCGCTGCGGAAGTGGTGTTCGACACCAGCCGGCTCTGGTGCAGCAGGATGCAGATGCTCGACGTGCTGTTTCCCCGCGCCAGGGTCATCGCATGCGTGCGGCAGTTGCCGTGGGTGCTGGACAGCATGGAACGGTTGGTGCGCAAGCAACCGGTCAACGTGAGCAAGGTCTTCCGGTTCGACACCAACACGACGGTGTATTCGCGCGTGCAGGCGCTGACCGATCCGCGCGGGATGGTCGGTTTCGCGTTCCAGGCGATCAAGGATGCGTTCTACGGGCAGTACGCCTCGGGCCACCTGATGCTGCTGACATACGAGACCCTGACGCAAAGCCCCGAAAAGGCGATGCGCGCGGTGTACGAATTCATCGGCGAACCCTGGTTCGAGCACGACTTCAACGATGTCGAATACGGCGCCAGCGAGTTCGATTCGCGCGTCGGCATGCCGGGCCTGCACACCGTGCGCTCACGGGTCGAGGCCCCGGAACGCAGCACGATCCTGCCGCACGAGATTTTTCACCGGTTCGTGGGCGAATCCTTCTGGCTGGACCCCAAGAACAACGTCAGCGGCGTGCCGGTGGTGTGATCCGCCCGCCGCACCCGACCGTGCGGCGGACTTGCCGGACGGTCCTCGCGCGAACGATCGCGCGTGCGGATCGGATCAGGCGGCGGCCTCCAGCGGCACGCGCTTGGGCACGCGAGGCTCGGCCGCGAACTCGCCCTGCGCGGCCAGCCTCGAGAACAATCCGCCGCGGTGGATCAGTTCCTCGTAACGGCCGCGTTCGACGAGCCGGCCGTGGTCCATCACCAGGATCAGGTCGGCGTTGCGCACGGTGGAGAGCCGGTGCGCGATGATGAAGGTGGTGCGGTCGCGCGCCAGCGCATCGAGTGCGCGCTGGATGCGCGCCTCGGTCTCGTTGTCGAGCGCGCTGGTAGCTTCGTCCAGGATCAGGATCGGAGAGTCCTTCAGCATCGCGCGCGCGATCGCGAGCCGCTGGCGCTCCCCGCCGGAAAGCGAACGCCCGCGCTCGGCCACAGGCGTGGCGTAGGCGTGCGGCTTTTCGGCGATAAACGCGTGCGCGTCGGCCGCGCGCGCGGCCGCTTCCAGCGTCGCCGCGTCGGCATGCGGATTGCCGACCTTGAGATTCTCCTCGATCGAGCGATGGAACAGCCCGGCCTCCTGGAACACCACCGCGATGTTCCTTCGCAGCGAATCCAGGTTGACGCTGCGGATGTCGATGCCGTCGATGGTGATGCGGCCGCCGTCGGGATCGTGGGCGCGATAGAGCAGGCCCAGCGCGGTGGTCTTGCCGGCGCCCGTGGGGCCGACCAGCGCGACCTTCATGCCCGGCTTCACGCGGAAACTCAGGTCGTGCAGCGCGGACGCATTGCCGTCGTAGCTGAAGCCGACGCTCTCGAACGCCACTTCGCCGCGCACGCGCGGCAGCATCGGCGCGTCGGGTTCCTCCATGATCGCGGGACGGGTGTCCATCACATCGAAGAAATCGCGCAAGCTTTGAGACTGGAAGAACAGGTTGGAGATGAAGGTGGCGAACTGCTCGAGCCGCCCGATCAGCAGCATCGAGAAGCCGACGAAGCTGACGATGCCGCCGATGGAAATCCGCCCGTGCGCGTGGAGCATCGCGCCGAGCGCGAAGATCGCCACCACGGTCAGGGTGCTGGCCGCGCGCGAAAACACCGACAGGGTGGCCCAGCCGTTCAGCACAGGATATTGCGCCGCCAGCGCGCGCGCGGTCATTTCCTTCAGGCCGTGCGCCTCGTCGCGTGCGCGCGTGAAACTCTGCACCACCGCCACGTTGCCGAGCACGTCGCCGGCGCGGGTGGAAATCTCGTGGTAGTGCTCCTGCACGCGTTGCTGCGCCGAATTGGTGCGGCGGATCGCCAGCGCATTGAAGGCAGCGAAGGACACCAGCAGCGCGATCATCAGCAGTGCCAGCTCCCAGTTCATCACGAAGGCGATCGGCAGCAGCACCAGCAGCGAGAGCGCGGTTGTGAGCTGGTCGCGGAAGAAGGTGAGCCACAGCGAAAACAGGTTGTCCGTGCCCGAATGCAGCACCCGCATCAGCCGACCCGTGTGGTGCGTGCTGTGGAACGACAGCGGCAGCCTGATCGCGTGTTCGAAGAACATGCGGATCGCGGACATGCGGCGGCGGTAGGCCATGCGGTCGGCGTGCAGCGAAACCAGCACGCCGGCCACCACGCCCGCGAAGCCGGCCAGCGCCCACGCGCCAATCAGCAGCGCGGCGTGCCCGTGCCTGGACGTCAGCACATCGATCACGCGGCCGAACAGCATCGGCTCGGCAAAGAGGATGCCCGCCAGGGCGAGATTGCCCAGCGCGAGCGCGATTGCGAGGGCGCGCTCGGGCGCCAGCAGGCGCAGCGCGCGCAGGTAAACATTGAGGATCGACATGTCCGCAGTCCCGTCGACGTCGGCAACGACGGCGATACTTCAACACCCTGCGCCTTGCGATGCGCTGAATGACGGGCGTGGATTTGCACGATGCGCAAAATCCATCTCGCCTCGCAAACGTTTTTCTAACTTCATCGGCGTATGTTGCGCGCATGAATACGCGGCGCCTGCTGCCGATCCTGGTGACGCTGGCCCTCTGCGCCTGCGCGCAACAGCCGGCGCGCAGCCCGGAAACGGCCGCGGCGGAGCCCACCGGCGGCGAAGCGGGAAAACACACGGGGATCGACTATGCGAAGTACGTCGTCCGCACGGTCGGGATGTTCGCCTTTTCGTCCTTGTATGACTGGGACTCCAACGATCCCGGCCATGCGGTGGTCTGGACTACCCCTTTCGAGGCGTACCGGCTGACCTTGCTGGGACCGTGCTTCGAATTGCAGCACGCGCCGATCATCGCCTTGACCTCGAACGGCGGCACGGTCACGGCGGGTTTCGATTCGGTGCTGGTGCGCGGCGACCGCTGCACCATCCAGAGCATCGAGAAGCTGGACGGCAAGGCCATCCGCGCCGCGCGCAAGCAGAAGCGCGACTGAATCGACGGGCCTACATCACGTCGACGGCAAGGGCGCCGGACGTTCCACGCCAGACCAGTGGCTGCGCGCGATAGACCTGCGGCAGGAGCCGCTGGAGGTGCACGACCTTGGGCGCGTCGTTGATCACGATGTATGGCTCGTCCGGGTGTATGCGCGCGTAGTCCTGATGGTAGTCCTCCGCCGGATAGAACGCATCGAACTTCACCACCTGGGTCACGATCGGCGCGCCAAAAACCTTGTCAGCGCCGAGTTGCGCGATGTAGGCACGCGCGATCTTTTCCTGCTCCGGATCGGTGTAGAAGATCACGCCGCGGTATTGCGTGCCCACGTCCGGACCCTGCCTGTTCAATTGCGTCGGGTCGGTGGCCACGGAGAAATACACGCGCAGCAACTGGCCGTAGCTGACTTGCGAGGGATCGAATTCGATGCGCACCGATTCCGCATGGCCGGTGTCTCCTTCGCTGACGCGCTGGTACTGCGCGGTGGCGCGCCCGCCGCCCGAATAGCCAGAGGTCACGTTGGTCACGCCGTTGACGTGTTCGAACACCCACTGCAACCCCCAGAAGCAGCCGCCTGCCAGCACGGCGGTTTGCGTTCCGTGCCTGGCGGCGAGCGGCGCGTCCTGCTTCGGCACCGGTACCGCGTGCGCCTCCTCGCCGACCGCGCCGGGGCTGCACGCCGCGACGAAAAACAGGCTGAGCAAGGGCAGGATCAATGTGCGTGTGGGTTTCATGATGCGCCCGTTGGGGAATCGGTGATGTCCCGATGACCGTTCCATGCGATGGAAGCTTACAGCAGGCAGACGAACCGTCCGCGCAAGCAAGAGCGTCTGCCGCAAAACTCAGCGATCGATTGCAGCAATCATCTGCGCCACCGAGTCCACATCGTCTTCGGGCGAAGGCGGAACGGAGCGGCCCAACGCGTCGACCGGACGCTGGTATCGGTTGAGCATGATCGAGAAGACCAGGTGTTCGCCGTTCGCCGCGGTGACGTAGCCCGAGAGTGCATGCACGTGCGTCAGCGTGCCGGTCTTGGCTTGCAGGTTGCCGGCGGCGGGTGTGCCGAGCATGCGCCATTTCAGGGTACCGTCCACGCCCGCGACCGGCAGCGCGTCGCGCAACGCGCCCGCGAACGGTTGTCGCGCCAGCCAGGCCAGCAGTTTCACCGTCGCGGCGGGCGTGACCAGGTCCTTGCGCGACAACCCTGCGCCGTCTTCGAACATCGCCTCGCCATCGGCGATGCCGATGCGAGCTAGGAACGAACGCATCGCGCACAAACCCCAGTCCGCGCTGGTCTGCGGCGGCTCGACGCGATCCGCGCACGCGCCGCCGCGCGCGGCCTGCACGCCGACCTGCTGCAAGAGCATCTGCGCGTAGCGATTGTCCGAGTGCTTCAGCATGTGCCCGATCAGTTGCGACATCGGCGGCGATGCAATGCTCGCGATTTCCATCATTGCGTTCATGAGCGCGGCATCGCGCTCCGGCCAATGCAGCGCGCGCACGCGGCCGTCCAGCGCGATGCCGCGCCGCGCCAGGGCGTCGCGCAGCAGGTTCGCCGCGAACAGCGCGCCATCGGGGACGGAAAGCGTATACGTCCCTTGCGCCACGCCAGCGCGCAGGCTGCCGCCGGCATAGAGCACGTCCGAACCCGGCGGGCGATACAGATTCAGCGGCGCCGCATCGCCGGTGAGATTGGCGACGCGCAAGCCGGATTGCGAAGCATCGAGCGCGACGGTGCAGCAACGCGTACCCCGTCGCGCAACGTTCACGCGCACCACATCGCTCTGCGCGCCCAGCGCCCCGGACTGCGCACCGTAGCCGCTCTGCAGGTCCAGCGCTTCCCAGCCTCCACCGAACAGCGGACCGGAAAAATACGTGTCGTCGGCGACCAGGTCGCCGCGCACGCGGCGCACGCCACGCGCGGCGAGTGCCTGCGCGAGCCGGTCGGCCCAGTCCGGCGCGACATCGGCGGTGCCCAGCGATGGATCGCCGCGGCCGTAAAGGACAAGGTCACCGGATAGCGTTCCGTTGCCGCCGGGCGCCGCCGTGGCGTACAACGTGGTCGAAAAATCCGCGTCCGCGCCCAGCGCCTGCAAGGCGAGCGCGGCGGTGTAGAGCTTGGCGTTCGATGCCGGCAGGAACAGCGTGCCGGAGTCGTGCCGGTAAAGCACGGCGCCACTGCCCAGCGAAACCACCTCGACGCCCCACAGTGCATGCGCGAAACGCGGCTGAGCGACGAAGGCATTGATGCCGTCCGCCAGGGACGATGGCGCAACGCGCGGCGTGGCCGCGCTCGGTACCGCCGGCAGGGGTTGTGCGGGCGCAGCGGGCCTCGGCGCCGGCGCACTGGCGCAGCCGCCCAGCAGGGCCGTGGCGACCGTCGCGATGGCGAACCGTTTCAAGCGACCCGCCTTTGCAGCGCCATCGCCGCAGCCGGATTGCGCGCCTTGGCCGCGCTGATGAAATACACGAAGACCTCGCGCGGAGCTGGCTTCATCCCGTCCGCGCGCACCACGCGCGGCAGGTCATCCGGTTCGCCGCCTTTGCTCCACAGCCCGACGCGCCCGGCCCATGCGTCGAGTTCCTTCGGCGGATAACCCTCGCTCTCCGATTCGCGGCTGCGCATCAGCCGCGCGTAGACGAAATCGCCGGTGACGTCGGCGAAGTTCGGGTACTCGCGTGAATCCGTGAACACGCAGGCGCAGCGGTGCGCGCGTGCCAGTTGCAGGAATTCCTCGCAAAGGAAACTCCGGTTGCGCACCTCCAGCGCGTGTCGCAGCGGGGCTCCGTCCAGTTCGCGCGGCAGCAGGTCCAGGAAAGCCGAAAAATCGTCGCGTTCGAACGCGCGCGACGGCGGGAACTGCCACGAAATCGGACCCAGCCTGTCGCCGAATTCGCCGAGCCCTCCGGACACGAAGCCGCGCATCAATGAACCTGCGGTTGCGAGCTTGTGCATCTCGGCGACCTGCCGCGGCGCCTTCAGCGAAAAAACGAAGCCTTCCGGCGTTTCGTCGCGCCACCTGGCGTAGACCTTCGGCGTCTGCGCGCGATAGAAGGTGCTGTTGATCTCGATCGTGGCCAGATGCCGGCTGGCGAATTCCAGTTCGCGCCGCTGCGGCAAGCCCTTCGGATAGAAATTGTCGCGCCACGGCGCGAAGTTCCAGCCGCCGATGCCGACCTTGACGCGCGCATTGCGCGCACCGGCCAGTTCGTCCGCGATCGGCGCGTCGGGCTTCTTCATCGTTCCGTCCGGGAATGGTCCTGGGCAAGGATGTCGCGATCGTGCGGCGCGCGCAACGCGGTCCCGACCGTCGCCGCGACGGAATTGCCGGCACCCGCCACCCCCCGTCACGACGACGATCGGGCCGGCGGTGGCATCATGCTCGCGCATCGGCGCATACTAACTTTTTCGTGCAGACGGAGTTCGACATGCAAAGCAAGGGATCGGCGACCTGGAAAGGCGGCTTCAAGGACGGACGCGGCACGATCAGCACGGCGAGCGGTGCGCTGGAGGCCGAGGGGTATTCGGTGGGCTCGCGCTTCGAAGGCGACAAGGGAACGAGCCCGGAAGAACTCATCGCCGCGGCGCACGCCGCTTGTTTTTCGATGGCACTGTCGCTGCTGCTGGGCAAGGCAGGCATGGATCCGGATTCGATCGAAACCTCCGCAACGGTGACACTGGAAAAGATCGGCGACGGCTTCGAGATCACCTCGTCGCACCTCGACGTCAGCGCGCGCATTTCCGGCGCGGACAACGCAAGATTCCTCGAGGTCGCGAAACAGGCGGAGCAGGGCTGCCCGGTTTCGAAGGTGTTGAAGGCGCGCATCGGCATGGATGCGCGGCTGGTGGACTGATCCGACAGCACTTGATTTTCCATGCGCGCCGTCGCAGTGTTCGCTCCACCGGATACCCGAGGAGAGTCCCATGAAAGGCATGGAAAAGCAGAAGAAGGAAACCAAGAAGAAGCCGGCGAAATCGCTGAAGGAAAAACGCGCGGAGAAGCACGCCAAGAAAGCCGCGCGGAGCTGATGTTTCAGACCAGTCGCTGCGGATGCGTATAGACGTTCATCGCATTCCCCCGCGCGAATGCGATCAACGTGACACCGGCTTCGTCGGCGAGTCGGATCGCCAGTGAAGTCGGGGCTGAGATGGCGGCGACTATCGCGACGCCGGCGGTCGCTGCCTTGTGCACGATCTCGTGCGACGCGCGCGAAGTGATGGCCAGGAAACCCGCCTGCGAGCGCCACGCCGCGCCCGCGGAAGCATCGGCATCGCGCGCCAGCGCGCCGATCAGCTTGTCCAGCGCGTTGTGCCTGCCGACGTCCTCGCGAACCAGGATTCCGCCCGCGTGCGCGTAGCCCGCGGCGTGCACGCCGCCGCTGCGTTCGTTCAACGGCTGCCGCCGGGCGAGTTCGCGCAAGCCGCGCGCGATCGACGCCGATTCGATCGACGCGCCGGATTGAATCCGCGGCACCGGCCGCACCGCTTCCATTAGCGACTCCACGCCGCACAAGCCGCAGCCGCTGCGGCCGGCGAGGTTGCGCTTGCGCCCTTCCAGCGCCTCGAAGCGCTCGCTGGGAATCAACGCCTGCAACGAAACGCCGTGTTCGTTGCGCAGGCAATCGACCAGCTCGAATTCCCGCGCGTCCCCGACGACGGCTTCCGCCAGCGCGAAACCCAGCGCGAAATCCTCGAGGTCGCAAGGCGTGGCCATCATCACCGCATACGGCACGCCGTTGTAGACCAGGGCGACCGGAATCTCCTCGATCACCTGCTCCACCGTTTCGTCCCGCCCGGCATCGCGGATTCGCTGCGCGCGGACCGGCGACAGGCCGGGGGATGTCGGGATCGAACTCATCTTGCGGCTGTAATCGCGGCTCGGGTTTTCCGGAAGTATAGGCGGGCTCGTCGAAGCGGACGCGGGGTGTCGGATGTCGGGCGTATACTCCCGCGCCTGCGGCACCGGGGAACTGGCGCGATGCGTGTCTGGGCCGAACTGAGGCGACGCAACGTGTTCCGCGCGGCCACGCTTTATGCCGCCGCGGCATGGCTGGTCGTGCAGGTCGCGACCCAGGTGTTGCCGCTGTTCGGCGCGCCCAACTGGATACTGCGCGTGATCGTGCTCGCATCGGTGATCGGTTTCCCGTTCGTGCTGGCGTTCTCCTGGTACTACGAGCTGACGCCGGAAGGATTGAAGCGCGAAAGCCAGGTGCCGCGCGAGGAATCGATCCGCCACATCACCGGCAAGCGGCTGGACCGCGCGATCATCGCGGTGCTCGGCGTGGTCGTGGTCCTGCTGCTGGCGAACACTTTCGTCCGCCATCGCGACGTGGCGAGCGTTCCCGACAAGTCCGTGGCGGTGCTGCCATTGCTCGACGAAGGTGGCGGCGCGGCGGGCGACCAGTACTTTTCCGACGGGTTGTCGGAAGAGCTGATTTCCGAATTGACGCGGATCGAGGGACTCAAGGTCATCGGCCGCAGTTCCTCCTTCCAGTTCCGCGGCGACACCAGCGACAGCAAGGCGATCGGCGCGAAACTCGGTGTTGCGACGCTTCTGGAAGGCACCGTGCGGCGCGACGGCGGGCGGCTGCGCATCGTGGTCGAGTTGATCAACGCGGCCAACGGCAGCAGCCTTTGGTCGCAGGTCTACGACCGCGAGTTGAAGGACATCTTCGACGTGCAATCGGACATCGCGCATTCGGTCGCCGCGGCGATGAAGATCGAGTTGCAGGGCGGGGGCGCCGGCGACCGCCCGCCCGGCGGCGATCTCGATGCCTACAACGCGTACCTGCAGGGCAAGTTCTACGGCGAGCGCGGTACCGAAGCGGACGAGCGCCGCGCGATCGCCTGGTTCAACGAGGCGATCCGCATCGATCCGCGCTACGCGCAGGCCTACGCGGAGTTGTCGTCATCGTGGACGAACCTCACCAGCGTGTTCCTCGGCGGCGCCGACAGGGAACGTGGCTACGCCAACGCGCGGATGGCGGCAGGGCTGGCGCTGAAGCTGGCGCCCGACCTGGCGTCCGCGCACACGGCCAACGGATACCTGCTCTATGCCGCGGATTTCGACTGGAAGAGCACCGAAGCCGAGTACCGGCGGGCGTTGCAGTTGACGCCCGGCGATGGCGAGGCCAAAAGCCGGCTCGGCACGCTGCTGGCGACGCTCGGGCAACCCGCGGAGGCGGTCGAGCTGACGCGCCAGTCGCTGGAGACCGATCCGCTGCACACGATCTCCTACAGCAGCCTCGCAAATTACCTCGCCGCGCTCGGCCGCCTCGACGAAGCGGAGCAGGCGATCGGCAAGGCCATCGAATTGCAGCCGTCGGCGCAGTACTACCGCACGGAACTCGCGATGATCCGGATCCAGCGCGGCGATGCCGCCGGTGCACTGCGGGCCGCGCAAGCCGAACCGGCGGGCAACTGGCGCGACATCGCGCTGGCGCTGGCGCGACAGATCGGCGGCGATCAGGCGGTGGCCGACGCAGCCTTGCGGGACGTGATAGCGAAATACGCCGACGACGGCGCCTGGCAGATCGCGCAAATGTATGCATTGCGCAAGCAGCCGGACCAGGCGTTCGCGTGGCTCGAGCGCGCGCGCGCGAACAACGACCCGGGCATTTCCAACCTGTTGACCGATCCGTTCCTGCTCGCGTACAAGGACGATCCCCGTTTTGCCGCATTCTGCAGGAAGGTCGGCTTGCCGTTTCCACCGCGCACCTGAACCCGCCCGCGGCTTGCCGCTATCATCGGCCTCGTCCCATGAGGGCCCGGCATGGCGGAGCGAAAAACCAGATCCGGATGGGTGGCGCGGCAATGGCGCACCGTGCGGCGGCGGCCCCGCTACACGCTGTGCGCGCTGTTGTTCATCGCATTGGCGGCCGGCTTCTGCCTCGGCGGCATGCAGCCCGCGCGAGCCGTGCTGCTTGCGTTCGACATCGCGACTTCGGTCTTCCTCGCCGCGACCGTGGCGATGTTCGCGCGCGCGCAAACCGAGTCGATGCGCGAACGCGCGCGCACGCAGGACGAAGGTTACTGGGGCTTCCTGTTGAGCAGCGCGGCGGTCGCGCTGATCGCGCTTGTGGCGTTGGGCATGGAGCTGCATGCGAGCAAGGGCGGGGGCGTGGTCGAGATCGCGCTGGCGACCTGCAGCCTGCTGCTGTCCTGGTTGTTCCTCAATACCATCTTCGCGCTGCACTACGCGCACGAGTACTACGGCGACTTCGGCCAGAAGAACACCGGCCTGGAATTCCCCGGCACCGACAAGCCGGACTACTGGGATTTCGTCTACTTCGCTTTCGTAATCGGCATGACCTTCCAGGTCTCGGACGTGCAAATCAGCCAGCGCGGGATCCGCCACGTCGCCACGGTACATGCCTTGATCGCGTTCTTCTTCAACGTGATCATCCTGGCCTTGAGCGTCAACGTCGTCGCCGGGCGCGCCTAGCCGTCAATCGCTGCCCGAGTCGGCGGCGCCGAGCATTTCCGGAGAGTGCGTGGCTTGCGTGTGCCGCACGATCAGCGGCTGGGCGAACACCGCGGCGAGTATCACGATCACGCCCGCGTAGAACCACCCGTCGAGCTGGTGCTGTTCGCCCAGCAGCACGATCGCCAGCACGATCGCGTACACCGGTTCCAGGTTGGTCGCGAGTTGCACGTAGAACGCGGACAACCGGCGCAACGCCACCAGCGCCAGCGCGAAGGGCAGCAAGGTGCACGCCATGGCGAGCGCCAGCAACAGCGCGGCATCGCGGATGCCCGGCAGGACGAACGTCGCTCCCGCGTGCGGCAGCAGCGGCGCGAGGATCGTCAGGAACACCGCGCCCGCGCCGAGTTCCAGCGCAGTCACGGTGAGCGGGTCGGCGTGCTCGACCATGCGCTTGTTGAGCGCACCGAAGCAGGCCACGAACAACGCCGACAGCGCGCCGACCGCTATTCCCGCACGCATGCCCGCCGGCACGCCGCCGACCACCAGCGCCACGCCGGGCACCACCGCGACCGCCAGCAGCAGTTCGTGCACGTCGAAAGCGCGTCGCGCGATCCAGGGCTCGATCAGCGCGAGGAACACCGGCGCAAGCGCGATGCAGGTCGCGGCCACCGACGCGTTGGCGAGTTTCACCGCGCCATAGAAGGTCAGCCAGTGCAGCGCCACGATCACGCCGATGCCCGCGTAGATCGCCGACAGCCGCGGCGAGAGCGTGCGCAATCCGCGCCACACGCGCGGCACGCAGGCCAGCGCCGCGGTCACCATCAGCATGCGCCACCACACCAGCGGAAGCGTGCGCAACGTGATCAGCTTGCCGAGGATCGCAGTGAAGCCCCACAACAGCACGCAGAAATGGATTTGCCACTGCGCCTTGGCGTGGGGGGTCATGGCGGGGGGCCGGACGGGAATCGACAGAGAATAATGTAGCTGTCCAGCCCCGGTCCCGGTCCCGCTATTTTCCCGACGCCTTCGCCGGCTTGCGCACCTGCGCGATCAGGCCCGCGCATGCATTTTCGTTGTCGTGGCTGGGCGCGATCATCGCCGCCAGCGCGGCCAGGGGTGCCGCCACCGTGCCCAGCAACGCCGCGCCCGCGCCGCGCGCCAGCAGCGGGCCTTTCTCCACGCCGGCGCCCGGGTTCTTCAGCGTTCCGCGCAGGTACAACGGCGAGCGCAGCGAAAGGATGCGGATGCCCTTGCTCCGCGGGTGCAGGGTGAGATCGAGTTGTTCCGTCGCGAGATTGACCGTGCCGTCGACATCGATCGTGGTCGTCTCCGTGTCGATCAGGAACAGCGTCGAGCGCCACAGCCCGTCGCGCGCGTTGAAATCCGCCGCCGCGCAATTGATCTTCACCGGCTCGTCGCCGAACAATTTGAGCTTGGCGATGTTGGCGAGGTTCAAGCCGGCTTCCTCGAGCAGCAGCCTGCTCACCTGTCCGTTGTCCACCAGCAGCTTCACTTCGCCGTCGGACGTGCCGAGCAATTTCGCAACGGAATTTCCGTCGCCGGTCAGCGTTGCATCGCCGTTGATCTGGCCGAGGCTGGACTGCATCAGCTCGACGGTGGGGAACAGCTTCTTCAATTGCGCGCGCCGCAGGCTCACCCGCATCTTCCCGCGCATCGGATCGCCTCTGCCGTCCAGCGCGAGGTGCGCATCCATGTCGCCGCCGGCCACGCCGAAGCGCAGCGGGTCCAGCGTCAGCACGCCGTCGTCCATCACGAGGTGCGTGGAGAGGTTCTGGATCGGCAATTCCTTTTTGGCCTCGATGCGCCTGCCTGTGAAGCGGACATCCGCGTCCATCCTGCGCCAGCGCGTGGTGTCGAACGGCTCCACCGGCAGCAGCTTGTCGGCCGGTTGCGTGACGGCGTCGCCGCGCCGCGCCTTCGATGCGTTGCTGTCCGCGCCGATCAGCGGAGCGAGATCGGAAAACTTCAGCACGTTGGAGGTGAGGGCGCCGCCGAGTTTCGGTCGCGCGCCCGCCGTGGCGTAAGTCATGTCGCCGTGCACGTCGCTTCCGCCGACGTGCCCGTCGAAATCGCGATAGCGGAACACGCCCTCGTGCACGCGGCCTGTCAGATGGCCCGTGGTGGTGAAAGGCGGCGTGGCCGGCAGAGCAAGCCCGGTGAGCGCATACAGATGCGACATGCTGTCCGCCGACATCTTCAGGTGCAAATTTACCGCAGCCAGATGCACCGGATCGGTCAGCGTGCCGGCGAGCGCGATGTGCACATCGCGCAGCCGCAGGTCGGCCTGCAACGGGAACGGCAACGACGCATCGCGCAAGGCCAGCACGCTGCCGATCTTGCCGCTACCCGTCGCTTTGGCACTGCGCCAGGAGCCTTTCGCAGTCCAGCCGAAGTAGTAGGCTTGGTCCGAATGCGGCGGCGGTTCGCCACCGGCCTTGTCGTCCTTCGCCGCGGCGATCTGATCGAAGGGAATCGGTTTGCCCAGCGGCTGCACGGCCACGTCCAAATGCAGGTCGAGTTTGCCGTCGTCGATGCGCATATTGCCGGCGTCGAATCCGACTTCGCCGATGTCGAGCTTCCATTCCCCGCCGCCCTGCGCGAACCGGAATTGCCAGTTGGCGCGGCCGTTCTTGTCGCGCTCGATGTCCACGCTCGGCGCGAACAATTTCAGCGAAGGGATCTCGATCGTGTGCCCAATCAGCGCCAGCGGCGAGAGGCTGAAACGGACCTGCTGCACGGTGGCGAAGCGCGGCTGCCTTGCCCACGCCGGATTGGCGATGCTGATGTCGCGCGCGGTGAAACGCGGCCACGGAACCCAGCGCGACAGGCCTTCGGCATCGGGATTGCGCGACCAGGCGACGGTCAGGTCGCCATTGATGGCGACCGGCCGATCGATCGAAGCGCTGAGGCGCTGGTCCAGCCACGGCCGCGCGCGGTTCCAGTCGAACAGCGCGACGACGAGGATCGCGGCGACGATCAACGCCGCGATGACCACCACGATCCAGATCAGGATTCGCCTCGCCAGCACCATGCCCAATTCCTTTTCGGCTTCGTTACAGCCTACACGACCTTGCGCCCGCGCCGCGCGCGCGGCAGGTTTCCGTTCATGCTCGTCACTTGCGCGCCGGCAGGTGCGCTCGCAAAGTACGCGAATCCACCGCGGAGAGAACGACCATGCTCTGGAACAAAAGCCGTTCGAGCGACAACGTGGTCGAGGCCGAAGGCGGCGGTGGCGGCGGGCTCGGTTTCGGCAGGATCCACCTTGGCGTGGGCGGCACGATCATCGCGATCATCATCGCGATCATTTTCCCGCAGACGCGCGGGCTCATCTTCGGCCTGCTGACCGGCGGCGGTGGCGCACCGACCACGCAGCAGACCACGCAGGTCGACGCCAGCGATCCGCAGGTGCAATTCGTCAAGCACATCCTCGGCAGCACCGAGGACGTGTGGAGCGCGGATTTCCAGCGCATGGGACAGCAGTACGTCGATCCGAAGCTGGTGCTGTTCCACGGGCAGGTCGGCACGGCCTGCGGTGGCGCATCATCGGCGGTCGGCCCGTTCTACTGCCCCGGCGACAAGCAGGTGTACCTCGACCTGGATTTCTTCCAGGAACTGGCGACGCGTTTCCATTCCGACAGCGATTTCGCGCGCGCCTACGTGATCGCGCACGAGATCGGCCATCACGTGCAGGATCAGCTCGGCATCATGGACGCCGAGAAGGAAGCCCAGTCTCGCGGCGCACCGATGGAAGGCGCGAATGGATTGTCGGTGCGGCTGGAATTGCAGGCCGATTGCTTCGCAGGCGTCTGGGCCAACCAGTCGCAGCAGCAGTTGCAGTGGCTGCAACCGGGCGACATCGAAAGCGCGCTAGGCGCGGCCTCGCAGATCGGCGACGACACGTTGCAGAAGGAATCCCAGGGCACGGTGATGCCCGACTCCTTCACCCACGGCACTTCAGCTCAGCGCGTCCGCTGGTTCAAGGCCGGTTTCCAGTCCGGCAATGTCGCCGACTGTGATACGTTCAAGGCGCAGACGCTCTAGACGGCTTGGCGTCCCGCACCGGCAACGGCACGTTGCACAGGTCGATCCTTCCGGCCTTGAAGTGATACCACGCGTCCGAGCGGTTGCGGCGGGATTCGACCAGCGCGGTGAAGGTCGGGGTGTCGGTGCGCAGCACTTCGAGCTTCTCGCGCTGCTTCGGCGGCAGGTCGGAAGCGAGGCGCACGCGCACGATCGGCGTTTGCTGCGAGGGTTTTTCGTAGAAGCCCAGCGGACCGGTGCCGCGCGGCAATGACGAGAGCAGCTCCATGCCTTTAACGACACGGCCGACCACCGCGATATTGCGGTCGAGCTGGCGCGGCGCCTGGCCGATCACGACATAGAGTTCGGTGCCGGGGCCGGAATCGGGCGCGTTATCTCGGCCGGCGCCGACCATTGCGTAGCAATGCGCCAGCCAGGTCTTGCTGGTTTTCGGATCGCGCGCGGCGGGAAATCCGTTGCTGAAACCGACCTGCGGAGCATAAATGTCGCCATCCGGCAGTACGGTGAACGGCAGTTTAGGATCGACGTCGCGCTCGAACTCCGGTGGAATGGTGTTCCTCGCCGTGCCGATCGATTTCTTGTGTGTGGGATGTTCGACCTCGGCCTGCGGGTCGCCCCATTGCGTCACGAAACCGTCCTGCACGCGCAGGATGGCCGTGCCATCCCAGTAATGCTCGTGGGCCAGCGTGCGGATGTTCTGCGCGTGCAGCGGTGCGTAGGCGGGAGCGAGTTCGATCACCACGCGACCTGATGGCAGATCCATGTACAGCGTGTTGTTCGGATCGAGTGCCCGCCAGTCGGATGGCTTGGATGCGTCCAGCACCTGCTGCATCGTGGGTGCGGATTTCGGTTTTGCCACGGCATTCGCCGCCATGACGCCGAGCGCAATGGAGAGGCCACCTGCCATTGCCATCGAAGAAAGCTTCATGTGTGTGTCCTGTCGGGATGCGGCACTGCGAGTGCGCATCATAGAACGTCATCCCGGCCATGGATTGGCCGGGATCCAGAGCCAAGGAAGTCAGCGATCAGAGGATCAGAAACTGGATTCCGGGTTCCGGCTGTGCGCGGCCCCGGAATGACGAAAAAGGAGAGGGCTTGCTTGATGATCAAGGCGCGTGCGCGTTTTCCACGATGCGTTCGATGGCCACCGGCAGGTAGCGCCGCGCGTACGCCGGGCCCAGTTGCGCGAACACGCGTCGCGCCTGGTCCAGGCGCGCATCGTCCGGGGCGTACACGAAAAGGAAAGCGCCGCCGTCGCGGGCAAGATCGGCGTCTTCGCGCAGATACCCGGTTTCGGTGCCGGCGAATTCCACCAGCCGTTGCTCCATGCGTTCCAGCCAGCTCGCGCCGTGGCGCGATTCCAGTTGCGCGATCACGAATTCTCCGGTCGCCGCGCGCACGTCTTCGGGCGGCACGCCGGCCTTGCGGAACGCCGCTTCCGCGGCCTCGGCGTCGGCGAGGTTGTGGTAACCCGCGATGATGTAGTGGCGAGGATAGAAGATGCCGAACGAGTGATCGCCTTCCTTGAAGAATGCCCAGTGCTGGGTCATGGCGCTTGCCCTCCCGCTGCGGAAAGGAGTTCTTGTGCAATCGTAACTCCCGCGCCTTAGGATGGCGTGAATCACGCCATCCCGGGTTGCAACCTAAACGCCGCTCTTTCGGCACTCACTTCACCGGCATGCCTGCTTGCGCGCCCTCGTCGGCATCCAGCAGGAACAACTGATCGCCACTGCTCCCGGCGGAGAGGATCATCCCTTCGCTGATTCCGAAGCGCATCTTGCGCGGCGCGAGATTGGCGATGAAGACCACACGGCGGCCCACCAATTTTTCCGGCTCCGGATACGCGGCCTTGACGCCGGAAAAGATCTGCCGCCTGCCCAGGTCGCCCGCATCCAGTTCGAAGCGCAGCAGCTTGTCCGAACCTTCGACGTGCTCGCACACCATCACCTTGCCGATGCGCAGGTCGAGTTTGGCGAAGTCGTCGATGGAAATGTTCGCGGGCATGGCGGCAGGTTCATTCATGGTGGTTTTCAGTGGCGTGGCGGGTCGTACCGGCGTCCCGACGGCGGCGGCGCTGGATTGCAGCGACTCCTTCGAAGCCTCGATCATTGCTTCGATCTTGTTCGGATCGACGCGCGTGGCCAGCGGCGTGAAGGCATTGATGCGCGCACCGAGCAGCGGCGCGCGCGCTTCGTCGAAATGCGAAGCCGTGCCCCCGAGGAATGCGAATGCGCGCTCCGCGATCGCCGGCACCACCGGCGCCAGCCAGATCGTCAGCAGCCGGAAATAGTTCAGCGCCAGCGTGCAGACAACGTGCAGCCCGTCGCGCCTGCCTTCATCCTTCGCCAGCAACCACGGCGCGTTTTCGGCCACGTACGCATTCGCTTCGTCCGCGACTTCGATGATCAGGCGGATCGCCGCGGCGCAGTCGCGCGATTCGAACAGCGCCGCGCAACCGGACAGCTTCGCCGCCGCCGCGTCGTAGCGCTTGCGCTCGGCGTTCGGCAAAGCATCCACGAGCTTGCCATCGAAAAACTTGTGCACGAATCCCGCGCAGCGGCTGGCGATGTTCACCCATTTGCCGACCAGATGCGAATTGACGCGCTCCTCGAACGCCTTCAGGTCGAGGTCGATGTCGGCGAGCGTCGGCCCCAGCATCGAGGCGAGGTAATAGCGCAGGTAATCCGCATCGAGGTGCTCGAGCCAGGTACGCGCGTTGATGAAGGTGCCGCGCGACTTGGACATCTTTGCGCCGTCCACGGTCAGGAAACCGTGCACGTTCACCGCCGTCGGCATGCGCAGCTTCGCGCCGTGCAGCATCGCCGGCCAGAACAGCGTGTGGAAATAGATGATGTCCTTGCCGATGAAATGGACAAGCTCGGTGTCTTCGGTGTCGACGCGTGTGAAGCGCTCGAAATCCACCGCAGTCAGCGCGCCGCCGCTCTCGCACAGCTCCTTGAAGGCGGCGAGGTATCCGACCGGCGCATCCACCCACACATAGAAGTACTTGCCGGGCTGGTCGGGGATCTCGAAACCGAAGTAGGGCGCGTCGCGCGACACGTCCCAGCTGCGCAGGCCGGTGGCGAACCATTCCTGCAATTTGTTGACGACTTCGGCTTGCAGGCCGCCGGCAGCGCGGCGTTCTTCCAGCCAGCCTTTCAGCAATTCCTCGAAATCGGCGAGCCTGACGAACAAGTGCAGCGATTCCTTTTCGACCGGCTTCGCGCCCGACACCACCGAATACGGCTCGATCAGGTCCGTCGGCGTGTAGGTGCTGCCGCAGACCTCGCAGGCGTCGCCGTACTGGTCCTTGGAATGGCAGACCGGGCATTCGCCCTTGACGAAACGGTCCGGCAGGAACATCTCCTTGACCGGATCGTAGAGTTGCTTCACCGCGCGCGACTCGACGTGCCCGCCGCGTTCCAATGCGCGCCAGATCGCATACGTCAGCTCGCGGTTGGTCGCGCTGTCGGTGCTGGAGTAGTGGTCGTAGGCCACGCCGAAATCGCGCAGGTCGGTGGTGTGCTGCCGCCAGACGCCGTCGATCAATTCCTTCGGCGTGATGCCCTCGCGCTCCGCGCGCAGCATGATCGAGGTGCCGTGCGCGTCGTCCGCGCAGACGAAATGCACGGTGCGCCCGGCCATGCGCATCGCGCGCACCCAGATGTCGCCCTGCACGTGCTCGACGATGTGGCCGATGTGGATCGGCCCGTTCGCGTAGGGCAGGGCGCAGGTGACGAGGATTTCGCGCGGCATCGCGGCTTCGCAAGCAAAAACGATCGGCGATTATGCCACGCCTGACCTGTTGCGCCGGCGCGCCGCGAGCGCGTGGAACACCCAGCCCGCGACCAGGAACCCGAACGAGCCGACGAATACCTTGACGAAGAATGCGGTGCGGTCGTGTGTATCCGGCGGCGGGATCAGCGCCAGCACGATCGCCACCAGAGTGGTCACCGCGCCCACGCCGTTGATCAGCCAGCTTCCCGTCGCGCCGCCCGGCATTGCCAGCGCACCCGCCATCTGCGCGATGCGCCGCCGCATCGCGATCGCCGCGGCGAACATGTAGAGATAGGGGATGAAATACACGATCAACGTGGCGTCGGCGAGCATCAGGTACGCGGTGTGCACCGACGAGCCCAGCGTGGCCGCGAGAATGAAGACGGCGGCCAGGCCGCCCTGCACCAGCAGCGCGACGTGCGGCGTGTTCCAGCGCGGGTGGATGCGCGCGAATGCCGGCGGCAGGAAACGGTCCAGCCCGCCGACGAACAGCAGCCGCGCCGAACCGATCAGCCATGCACCCAGCCCGCCCAAACCCGCGAGCGTCATCAGCAGCGCCACCGGCGGGCCGAGCCACGGCAGGCCGTGCGCGATGCCGGCCTGCGCGATCGACTGGTTGACGCCGCCGATGATGGAAATGTGCTGCGCGGGCAGCGCCCACATCAGCGCCAGCGTGCTCAGCACGTAGATCGCGGCGATCGCCGCGCCCGACAGCATCAGCGCGCGCGGGATCGACCGTCGCGCATCCACGATCTCGCCGGCCAGGATCGGCGCCAGTTCCAGTCCCGCGAAGGCGAAACACATCTGCGAGAAGAAGATCACCGTGTCCAGCTTCGAGACCGAAGGCAGCAGCGACGCCGCCGGCATCGGCGTGGCCGAACCGGATGCAAGCAACGCGATCACGCCCACCGCCACCGCCACGACCGCCGGTATCCATTGCGCCAGGCCGCCCAGATTCTGCAGCCAGCGCCCGCTCTTCATGCCGATGATGTTCAACCACAGCGCGACGAACAGCAGCAGCAGCGACGCGCCCGCGGTGTAGGCCGCGCTGTTTTCCAGCGCGGCGAAACGCAGGTTGAAGATGTAGAGCGCGAAGACGACGGTGGAGAGCGTCAGCGTGGGGAAGTAGAGGATGTTCGACGACCAGTACAGCCAGCCGGCGATGAAGCCGTGGCGTTCGCCGAACGCCTCGCTGATCCACACATAAAGCCCGCCTTCCTTCGGCATCGCCGAGGACAGCGTCATCACGCACAGGCCCTGCGGGATGAAGAACGCGACCGCCGCCAGCACCCACAACACCAGCGACGACGGCCCGCTGTGCGCGGTCAGCGCCACCCAGCGCAGGCCGACGATCGCCGCCACGTTGAACAGCACCAGGTCGAAAGTGCGCAGGGTTTTGGCGAGAGCCACGGACGAACTTCCTCAGACGCGAGCGGGCGCGCGAGGCGCAGCATAGTGGAGACCCATCAGCGATCGTCATCCGGCGCAAGCCGGGAGCCGCGCCTCGTTATTGTCGTCATTCCGGGGCCGCGTCGGCTTCATCGGCGCGGAACCCAGAATCCAGCTTCTTCTGCAATAGCCCAAAGAGTGGATTCCGGAACACCGCTGGCGCGGCGTCCGGAATGACGAATGGAGATTCCAGTAGCCCGGATGAAGCCGCGCCAGCGGCGCAATCCGGGAAACACGACCCCGGATTCCGCTGCGCTCCATCCGGGCTACTTACTGTTTCTCCAGAGCCAGAAATGTGTCAACGCTTGGCAATGCAGCGGCCTGCTTGGGGGCACCGGCCATGGATCGCGGAGCCGGGCCACCTATCGTGAGCACAGTCACGACGGCCACGATCAGCAGAAGATTTCTTGAATTGAGATTCATCGGTTTCTCCCCGGCGGCTGCATCAACAGTTCGGGCTTTTATGTTTGCAAGATCGAAAACCCAGAAAAATAGGCGGGGGCTGACAAGCTCAGCACCTTGAAGACGTGAAGCTGGGCTTCGCTGTGCTCAGCCCAGCCTGCGCGGACTGCCATGGCATTCATAGCATAGACGCAAAGCGGAATTCCGCTCGACTAGACGAAACCGCATCTTCCACTCGTTGTCGGTCAGCCGGATCACCGATAAACAAAACTACTACGCCGTCAAATGAACCGGGCCGAACATTCTTGAACGCGGCCACTATCACATCAGCGGTCTTGGAAGAATCAGGCCCACCTACACAAATCATGTTGCCGGGTAGCAGGGTGACGGTAACCACGCCATTCAAAATATTCTGCACATGCGAGCGGGCGGCAACGGCCGCTGAATCGTCGCCAGCCGGTACAAAGTACATGTAGGGAGTGTTCTGCACGCCATCCATATGGGCATGTGCCACTTGGGATAGGTAAGCGTGCCAGCCTTGCATGTCCGTCACGTTGGCCGGCTTGGCCCGTAGTGCCCGACCATTCGGCATAGTCACTTGAGGGACCATGGGTGCCGACACTCGCGGTGGAAGTTTACCCATATTGATTAAGACGAAAGTGCAAGCCAGGATGGCGAACAAGAAACAAAAAATAATAGCCTCTTTGACAAATTTCTTGGCCTTCCATTTTGCAGTGTGTGCGAGGACGTGCGCTTTCCTTTTTGCCGCTTCCACTGCCAGCTCTTGAGCTCTCAGTTGAATATACTTTGCCTGCTGTGAGAGCCGTCCAGCGCCAGGCATATCCGCGCACACTTTGATCCAAAGTGCTTCATCCAGATGACCGGCAGTAACCTCATCTGCGGCGACCTTATAGAACGATTTATCAGTCATTTTTGGCCCCCTTGCGACCCGCTTATATTTTGCTCTTTAATGACTTTATTCCTAGCTGATCCATGAAATACTATGTTTTACCTTCCCATCTATTGATTTTCCCAATATCAGCTGGGCTGCATATGTGTAGCCGAGTTGTTTGCGGAAAGCGACAAGCTTATGTCTATCATGTGTAAAATCTACGCCCTCCTTCTTCACTTCAATTACTACTAAATTGTAGTCATCTGAATTTCGTTGATGAATGAGTATGTCTGGCAGTACAAGCGCGCTCATGTCAAATGCTATTAAGTGATCAAGTTTCTTCTTATCAGCAAGATGTCGATTGTATTCACAGTCGACGGTAAGCGGCGGCATGATGGTTGGCGATTGCGCGATATAGTGCGCGAGCCTAAACACCATAGCGCGCTCACTCGCGTCGAGCTCTAACAACACGCTATCTTCACTCGAGAATCGGGCAACTGCGTGTTCTAAAAGATCGGCTGCTTCATTTGGAGTCATTGCGCGCATGCCAAGTTGATCGCGCTAGTCGTTCTTCCTCACCCACACCTGCGACCTCCCCAGCAGCGAGAAGCCGATGTATCCGTGCACGTCGAGCTTCCGTCCGTTGTCGACGAGTTTCAGCTTGACCTTGTAGGTCTTGCCGTTCTTGGGATCGAGGATCTGACCGCCGCTCCACTCGTCGCCGTCCTTCTTCACGCCCCACATGATGGTCATGCCGGTGACGGGCTGGTTGTGGCGTTCGCCCTCGCATTCCTTGCAGACCGGATTGGTCGTGCCCTGCTCGGAAAACAGCACCTGCTTGACCGTGCCTTGCAGCACGCCGTCCGGCCCTTCGCTGATTTCGATGATGGATTTGGGCTTGCCGGTTTCGTCGTCCACCTGCGTCCAGGTGCCGACCGGCGTGTC
>Ga0070681_10000563_pt1 | contig 30583 bp, 25 predicted proteins | sample KBSC83BmetaG_FD_65650 | JGI IMG/M metagenome (GOLD analysis project Ga0070681, IMG submission 65650) | Corn rhizosphere microbial communities from Kellogg Biological Station, Michigan, USA - KBS C8-3B metaG | ecosystem: Host-associated > Plants > Roots > Rhizosphere | place: USA: Michigan...
CTGGACGTGGGCGGGCGCGGCGACAAATCCTTCAACGACGGTGCCTACGCCGGCGCCGACAGCGCCACCAAATTCCTCGGCTCCAACGTCCGCTTCATCGAGCCGGGTGAAGGCGCCGATCGCGAAGCGGGGCTGCGATTACTCGCCGCCGAGGGAATGAATCTCGTCATCGGCGTCGGCTTCATTTTTACCGACGATCTGGCCAACCTCGCCAAGGAATACCCCAACACCGCGTTCGCGGGAATCGACTACGCGCTGGCGACCGACAAAAACGGCAATGTCATCCCGCCGCCGCCCAACGTCGCAGCGCTAAAATTCCGCGAGGAAGAAGGCTCGTACCTCGTCGGGGCGCTGGCGGCACTGGTCAGTCACACCAAGAAGGTTGGCTTCGTCGGCGGGATGGACATTCCGCTCATCCACAAATTCGAGGCCGGCTACCGCGCTGGCGTCAAGAAAGTCTGCCCCGATTGCCAGGTGATTGCGCAGTACGCCGGCGTCACGCCGGACGCGTTCAAGAATCCCGGCAAGGGCAAGGAGCTCGCGCTCAGTCAGTACAACCAGGGCGTCGAGGTAATCTTCCACGCCGCGGGCTCGACCGGGCAGGGCGTGTTCGAGGCGGCGCGCGCGACCAACAAGCTAGCCATCGGCGTCGATTCCGATCAGAACGACGAAGCGCCCGGTCACGTGCTCACCTCGATGGTGAAAGGCGTCAACACCGTAACCTTCGACACCATCCGCCGGGTGCAGGAAGGAACCTTCAAGGGCGGGATTTACTCCTACGGCCTCAAGGAAGGCGGCGTCGGCTACGTCTACGACGATCGCAACAAGGCGCTGATTCCCGACAGCGTGCACCAGCGGGTCGAGGAGCTCAAGCAGGAAATAATCGCCGGACGGATCAAGGTGCCGAGCACGAGATGAGCGCTCCCGCGGTTCTCATGGAAGGCATCGACAAGAGCTTCGGCCCCGTTCACGCCAACCGGGGCGCGTCGCTCGAGGTGAGCAAGGGCGAGATCCACGCCCTCGTCGGTGAGAATGGCGCCGGCAAATCCACCCTGATGCGCATCCTCGGTGGCTTGATGAAACCCGACGCCGGACGCGTCGAGGTCAACGGCCACGATGTGACCGGCTGGTCGACCAACGATGCGATCGCGGCGGGGATTGGCGTCGTGCACCAGCACTTCATGCTCGTCCCGACCTTGAGCGTCGCCGAGAACCTGGTGCTGGGCTGCGAGCCGAAAGTGCGCGGCATCGTCATGGACTACGACAAGGCGTCGGACGATGTGCGCAAGCTGTCCAACGACACCGGCCTGGTGATTACGCCCGACCGACTCGTCTCCGATCTCTCCGTCGGTGAAGCGCAGCGCGTCGAGATCCTCAAGGTTCTGTTTCGCGGGGCTCGCATCCTCGTGCTCGACGAGCCGACTGCGGTCTTGTCGCCGCCCGAAGTGCGCGAGCTGTGGACGGTCCTGCGCAGGCTCCGCGACAACGGCGACACCATCGTGCTCATCACCCATCGCCTCGATGAAGTCGTCGAGCTGTCGGACACCATTACGGTTATGCGCGCTGGTCAGACCGTCGCGCGCATCAAGACCGCCGATACGACGCCCGCCGAGATCGCGCGGCTGATGGTCGGACGGGAGGTTTCGCTCTCCGCGGGAAAGCGAGTTCAGCCCCTCGCGCAGCCGACCGGTCCGCGCCCCAACCAGGGACTGGAGGTTCGTAATCTCACCGTCATGGGCTCGCGCGGCATCCGCGTCGTCGAGGACGTCAGCTTCAGCGTCAAGCCCGGTGAGATCCTTGGCATTGCGGGCGTCGAAGGAAACGGTCAGACCGAGCTGATCGAGACCCTCGCCGGCCTGCGCCCGGTTTTCGCCGGCGACATCGTGATCGATGGCGTCGACGTTACGCGCCGCACCGTCGCCGAGCGTCATACCGCGGGTCTGTCGCACATTCCAGAAGACCGTCACCGTCGCGGACTGATCCTCGAGTACACCGTCGCCGACAATCTCATCCTCGGCGTCGAGAAATTGTTCTCGAAGCACGGCGTCATCGATCGCGACAAGGTCGGGCAGAATGCGCTGCACGCCATCCAGTCGTTCGACATCCGTCCGCCAAATCCGGTGCTGGCTGCGCGCGCGCTGTCCGGCGGCAATCAGCAAAAGGTTGTCGTGGCGAGAGAGATGGGACGCGGCTTCTCGGTTCTGCTCGCATCGCAGCCGACCCGGGGCGTCGATGTCGGTGCGATCGAGTTCATCCATCAGCAATTGCTCGACGCGCGCGAGCACGGCAAGGCAATTCTGCTGGTGAGCGCCGAGCTCAACGAAGTGCTCGCCCTCTCCGATCGCATCGCGGTGATGTATCGCGGAAAATTCGCGGTCGTGATGCCGTCCGCCGAGGCCAGTGAGGAAGCGCTCGGCGAGTACATGATCGGCGCCAAGAAAGGCAACGCCGCGTGAGCGCTTCGGTCGCGAGTGGGCGGCAGCTCACTTTCTCCGCCAAACCGTGGCGTGAGCACCTCGAAGAAGCCCTGTTTCCGCCGCTCGTCGCGCTCCTCGTCGCGCTGATTTGCGGGGATCTGTTGATCCTCAGCTACGGACAATCTCCAGCTGCCGTCTATCGACTGCTACTCGAGGGGACGTGGGGCAACGCTTACGGATTCGGCCAGGTGCTCTACAAGGCGACGACGCTCGCCTTTACCGGACTCGCCGTGTCGTATGGATTGCGGGCCGGGTTGTTTAACATCGGCGGTGAGAGCCAGCTCGCGGCGGGCGGATTCGCGGCGGCGCTGGCCGGTCTCGCGCTGCCTGTTGGCGCGCCGCTCGTCATCGCGCTGCCGCTTTGCATGATCGCCGCTGGCGCTGCTGGTGGTGTTGTCGGCGCTGTGCCGGGATATCTGCGCACCAGGTTCGGCGCACACGAAGTCATCACTACCATCATGCTCAACTTCGTGGTGCTGGCGCTGCTCAACTGGTTCATCGCCGGCCACCTGCACGTTCCGGAGACGCTGCACACACCGGAGATCCACGCCGGAGTCCTGCCGCGCCTCGCCGACATCGACTCGCGCTTCCACGGGTCGGCCGCCAATCTCGCGCTCGTCGTCGCGATCGTCGTCGCGGTTGCGGTCTGGTTCTATCTCTTCCACGCGCGTGGTGGGTACGAGCTGCGCGCCGTCGGGCTGCAGCCCGATGCAGCGGAGTACGGTGGGATCAGTGTTGGCCGGGTGTGGATGCGCGCGATGACGTGGTCCGGGGTCATCGCCGGAGTCGGCGGCATCAACTACGTCCTCGGCTACAAGCACTACTATGAAGATGGCTTTGCGAGCGGCGCGGGATTCCTAGGCATTGCCGTCGCGCTCGTCGGAAGGAATCATCCGATCGGCGTGCTCGTCGCTGCGTTCTTCTTCGCCACGCTGTCGCAGGGTGGCCTCGCGATTCACGCCTTCGTGCCGAAGCAGATGATGGACGTGCTCCAGGGCGTGGTGATCATCGCCGTGGCGATGTCGGTGCCCGAAGTGACCCGCGTCCTGCGCGGCGCCCATCGCAGGAGCGACGCGTGAACCCGATCTCCTTCGTGACGCAGATGATCCGTATCGCGATCCCGTACCTGTTCGCGGCCAGCGGTGGCGTGATTGCGGAGCGCTCGGGGATCGTCAGCCTCACCCTCGAAGGTTTCATGCTGAGCGGAGCCTTTGCAGCCGTGCTCGGCACGAGCTACACGGGGAGTCCGTGGGTCGGTGTGCTGTGTGGAATCATCGGCGGGCTGATCTTCGCGATGATTCACGCGGTGGCTACCATCAGGTACCGCGCCGACCAGGTGGTCGTCGGCGTCGCGATCAACCTGCTGGCGATCGGCGTGACGAGATTTTTCCTCAAGCTCTTCTTCGCCAGCTCTTCGAACTCACCGCGCGTGGCCGGCTTCGGCGGCAACATCAGGGCGAACGGTTTCGACAATCCACTGCTGTGGATCGGGATTCTGGTCGCGCCGGCGGTGACCTTCATGTTTTATCACACGCCGTTTGGATTGCGGATCCGCGCCGCCGGTGAGCATCCCGACGCGGCGGAGAGTGTGGGCGTGAGCGTCAAGCGCGTGCGCTACATCGCGGTTGCGCTCTCGGGGATGCTCGCCGCGCTCGGCGGAGTTTATCTCGCGCTCGACCAGCATCAGTTCACCGATCAGATGACTGCCGGCCGCGGTTTCATCGCCATCTCGGCGGTGATCTTCGGAAGGTGGGATCCGGTGCGCGCCGCCGGGGCGTGTCTCCTGTTCGCCGCGGCTGAGACCCTGCAGATCCAGCTACAGGGCTCGCACGCGATCGCGTCGCAGTTCATCGAGATGATTCCGTATGTCCTGACCATCATCGCACTCGCGGGGGTCGTCGGACGGGCGGTACCGCCCGCCGCGCTCGGTAAGGCGGAGGCCTGATGCCGGCGCGGGGAGCAGTGCGCGGGCACATCTCCCGCGTGGCGAGCGCCAAGCTGTTCGTGCTGATCGTCACGAACTTCGTGGACATGGTGGGATTGCTGATGATCATCCCACTGCTGCCCTTCTACGCGCGCGACTTGGGCGGCGGCGCGCTGGTCGTTGCGATCCTGATGGGCGCCTTCACCGCGGCGCAGCTGCTGAGCGCGCCATGGTGGGGACGGTTCTCGGACAGGCACGGCCGGCGCCCAGCGCTGCTGGTGGGACTGACCGCGTCGTGCATTGCGTACGTGGTGTTCGCGTTCGCGCACACGATCTGGCTGCTGCTGCTGTCGCGGCTGGTGCAAGGTGCGGGCGGCGGGACGGTGGGTGTGATCCAGGCTTATGTCGCCGATTCGGTCGAGCCGGACAACCGCGCCAAGGCGCTCGGCTGGCTCTCCGCCGCGACCAATGTCGGTGTAGCGATCGGGCCCGCACTCGGATCCGCGGCACTCGCGTTTGGTTCGCGGGGACCCGGCCTCGCCGCTGCGGCACTGTGCCTGATCAACATCTTCTTCGCCTGGAAGTTTCTGCGTGAATCGCGCGATCTCACCGAAGCGCACGACAAGAAGCCGCGAACATCAAGAACGGCGATCGCGCACGTCATCACGCATCCTGGCGAGCGAGCACCGCGGCTGATCTGGATCTACTCCATCGCAATGGGCGCATTCTCCGGATTGATGGCGATTCTCGCGCTGTTTCTGGCCGATCGTTTCGGCGTCGGCAAAGACAATATCTGGATTTTCTACACCTACGTCGGCGCGATCTCGGTGGTGACACGTGCGGGAATCCTCGGCCGAATGGTGGACCACTTCGGTGAGGCGCGGCTGTCGCGCATCGGACTGACGCTCCTCGCTCTCGGCTTGGCGACGCTGCCCCTGGCGCGTGGCTACGTGACGCTTGCCATCGCCGTCGCGCTGATCCCGTTGGGCACCGCGTTCACTTTCCCCTGCGTGACGTCGATGCTTTCGCGCGTCATCTCCAGTCGCGAGCGCGGGCTGTACATGGGAGTACAGCAGACTTTCGGGGGATTGTCTCGCGTGCTGGTCCCGTTGTGGGCGGGATTCTCCTACGATCATTTCGGCCAGGCAGTCCCGATGTTCACTTCGGCCGCGCTGGTCCTGGCGACGATCGCGCTCGGCTATGGGATAGATGACGGGCGGAAGGCGGAGCTGCGCGTCGCGAGCTAGAAGAGAGAGAGAGAGAGAGAGAGAGAGAGAGAGATAGGAGAGAGATTGCAGGCGACGATGCATTTCCGCGCAAATGTAGCGTAGGAATATTATGCAACATTTCTTGCAGCCTAATCCCGAGCACTATTGTGAGCGCTCAGCGCCGAAGTGAGGACGGGACTTGGGCTTCCGGACTCGGCGCGACATACGTAAGGTGGGGAAAGGCTGCGAAGCTTGCAGCGTTTCAACTTCTCTTGCAAGCTAATAGGCGTTAGGCGGATGATAAACCACTCAAGCGTTTCAGAACCGCGTAACACGATCACATCGGATGACGAGGCTCGCGTAATTTCCGCCCTCGACAACGATGTCGGTGTAACCCTGGGTGCGGACTACGCAAAGTTCATCAGGCAAAAAGCGCGATCCCAAAGAGAGTCCGTAAACGGTCCTAATCACGTACACGTCGATGCGGAGGAGTACGAGCAGCGCGTCACAGAGTACGTCCAACAGGAGTTTTTGGACGCTCATATTGACACCACGTGGCCGACGTGTCCTTTCCACACTCGGCATCCGCTTTGGATACACAAGCGTCAATGGGTCTGTGAACAGCTCAACGTGGCGGTCGCGCCGATTGGTGGTCTTCGTGCCATACGTAACAGCGATGGTTCCTATCGCATTCTGACCGATGAAGATCACGCACCCACCGCCTAACGGTAGTTGCTGCAGACGAGCGCGCATAATCGTTGGGTTTCTCGCCTGTCGAGAATGTGTGACGAGGCGGTGTTAATGCGCCTTGTTAGTCGATCGCTCGCAGCAGAACTGGGGCGTTAGGCGTACGCACACGCATCAGCGCGGAGCAACTTGATCTAGCCGCCACTTAGTGCTCCATTCCACGGATGGAACTCCGGTTCTATATAGACCCAGACAGTGGCGAGCCTCACATCTACAGACACCAAGTCTCGGAACGCGAAGCCGAGGACGTGTTGCGTCGACCGATCGAGGACCGAGCCGGCCGCGACGGCTCGAGAGTCGCGATTGGTCAGACTAGAGCCGCTATTTGCGAGTCGTTTATGTGCTCGATCCAGAACCTGAATCGTTATTCGTCATCACCGCCTTGGATCTGGGTCCTAAGGCCTTGCGCGCTTTAAAGCGCAGACGTAAGAAGAAGCTATGAGCAAATCGAAGCTACCCAAAAACTGGGACGAAGCTCGCGTCGAAGGAGTGCTCAAGCATTACGAAAACCAATCCGACGACGAAGCGACTGCCGAAGACGAGGCTGCGTATGATGCCACGACCTCGACGTCGATGGCCGTACCGGTGGATTTAGTCCCGAAGGTGCGCGAGCTCATTGCCAAGCGAAAGGCGAGTTGAACTCGCAGCGACGCCTAACGGTATTTGCTGCAGAAGCGCGTGATAATCGTTGGGTTTCTCGCCTGTTGGATCTTGCCCGTTGGAGATTTCATCGCGCATGGTGAATAGATCGCTCGCAGCAGAACTGGGGCGTTAGGCCGACGAACATATGAGGTGGCGTTATGAACTTGCACGAGGCCTGCTATCAAGGACGCCTAGACGTCGTATCCCGCCTCCTTGCCAGCGGCGCCGATCCCAACGCGCCAGCGGATTCGACCGAGCGCGAGTGGATCTCCTGTGCTGGAAATCCTAGACCGCTCAACTGTGTGGCGATTGCGTGGACAATGACAGAGAACCATGTGGAAATCGCGAGAATGCTCGTCGAGCACGGCGCAGTCGTGGACAACTCTGTGCTTCAGGACCACACCATCGAAATGGTGCTTAGTACAGCTGACGCCGCTCTTCGACGACTCCTAGAGACGGCACGCAACCGGTGAATCGTCGGAATCGAAGCAATGAAGATGCGCGCGTCGCACCTGCGGCGCGTGACTTCGCACCCCACTGCTGCCTGACGAACGATGCACCAGACGGGCGCAGCCAGGTCGTGGGGTTTTGCGCTTCAAAGCAGAATCGCGCGCAGCCGAACTTGGCGTTAGCTGACGACAACTGGATGGAGATCCGGGAGTGATTGCGCCACGAGCATCGGATGCCCCACCAGCGTTCGGATACTCCCCGCTATCGGTGCCATCGTCCGCGATGGTGGCGAATCTCGAAGTCGCGCGGCGCTATCTGGCGGCACTCGAAGCCGGGGCGGTCGGCGACGACTTGGCGGTATTCTTTTCGCCCGACGTCGAACAGATCGAATTCCCGAACCGCCTCGTCCCGACTGGTGGTCGACGCGGGCTGGCCGAGATGCTCGAAGGAGCACGACGCGGCCAGCAGGTATTAAGCGAACAACGCTATCAGGTCGAGCGCGCCTTCGCAGACGGCAACACTGTCGTGCTCGAGGTCCTGTGGGTCGGGACGCTGGCGATCGACCGCGGGAGTATCCGCGCCGGACAGGAGCTGCGAGCGCACTTTGCAGTCGTGCTCGAGCTGCAAAACGAGCGCATCATAGCCCAGCGCAATTACGATTGCTTCGATCCGTTTTGACATCCGTCAAGCGATACTTCGTTGCGCCCGTCAGCTAACGCCCCGCGTCTCTGCTACGCTCCTGTGCTCTCACCCAGTTCAACGATCAGCTCGTCCAGCTGATCGAACGTCTCGACCATCGCATCGGCTGCTCCGGTGCCGGCAGCGTCGAGCGCTTCCTTCGTAGCATAGGTCTCGCGCAGGACCACCAGCGTCTTGCCGCCCTTTTCCTCGAAGGTCACCGTGGTCACGGACCCGCCCTCGCCACCTTCGTCATTGGTCCACGCGAGGCGAGAATTCGGCGTCACTTCGACATAGGTGCCGAAAAACGCGACGGGCTCGGGGCCACCGACGTCGAAAGCCAATCGGTACTTGCCTCCGACACGTGCATCCATCTCACAGGACAGCAGCTTCATCCCCATCGACTTGGGCACCCACCAACGCTTGAACAGCTCGGCCCTGGTAAATGCCTCGAACACGATCCGCGCCGGGCCGTTGATGGTCCGGGTGACGACCACCTCACGGTCCGACTTCCGTTCAACCGTGGTGCGGTTTTTCACTGCGCCGGTCTTACTTTCGATTCTTGCGTTCATCGCTCTTCCCCTTTCGTGTGAGTTCCTCGACGACCTTGTCCAACTCGTCGAAGCGTTCATCCCAGCGCTGGCGGTACCTCTCGAGCCACGCCGTCTCTTCCTCCAATCGGCGCGGGCCCAGCTGACACGTCCGCACCCGCCCGATTTTCTTCGTCGTGACGAGCCGCGCCTGCTCCAGCACTCCCACGTGCTTCTTCATGCCCGTGAGCGTCATGTGGAACCTCTCGGCGAGGTCCGTGATCGAAGCGTCGGCTCGCCCGAGCTGCTCCAGAACACCGCGCCGCGTGGCGTCCGAGAGCGCGGCAAACGAAGTATCCAGCCGGGTCGTCGTATACTGAACCATATGGTTCAGTATTTAACGTAAGCGGTCGCGATACGCAAGGGCTGGCCGCGAAGAACGATGCGGCCTGAGCCTAACTCAACCGGGTGTAAGTCAGAGCGAGATCACCTTCCCAGTTGACTCCGTCTTTCGACAACTCACCGCGCCCGACGATCGTGCGTCCGTCGGAAGAAATCGTTCCCGTAAAGCGCTGTGAAAACTCCGGAGCGTTACGCCACCACTTCCATACATTGTCGGCGATGCTGACCTCGTACCTTCTCGACACCCCCCGCTCGTCGAAATACAGCATCGAGCAGTCGCCAGTTTTGTCGTCAGTACCGAAGACGGCGATGGCGCTGGGGATTTCCGGCTCGTCAATCTGGGAATGCATGATCAGGAACGCGCCACCCTCGATCCACGCAAACGAACTCCGTCCATGAAAGATTTTGCCCGGAACCATTGGATGGGTCCCGGTTGTGCTCCAGTTGCCGACCAGTACGCTCAACGGCTCGAGCGCCGGATTCGCCTTCGCCGCTTCGTTGCCACTTTCGCTGGACATTGCTCAAGATTATCCCGCTTCGTTGGATTACGCTCGGAGAGTTCTTTTTGAAAGTCCGATACCGGTTCGCCGGGCCTTTCCTCATACTCCTCGCACTCGCCGCCGGCGCGCCTCGGCGTGGCACCGGTCAAACCCCGTGGCAGCCGTCGCCGGGCCACTCCCAAATCCCCATCTGGCCGGGTGTTGCCCCCGGCGCGATGCCAACCAGAGGACACGAGGTAGCAGGTACCGTCGTCGACTCCACCGGCAAGCCCAAGCCCGTCGGCGGCAGGCCGTGGATCTATGTAGACAGCGTCTCTCAACCGACGATGACCGTCTACTCACCAAAGGGGCGCAACACCGGCGCGGCTGTCGTCGTGTTCCCCGGCGGTGGCTACTTCGTTCTTGCCATCGATCTCGAGGGCACCGAAGCCTGCGACTGGCTGACGTCCAAAGGCATTACGTGCGTGTTGTTGAAGTACCGCGTCCCGTGCTTCAGACTCGGGCCGTATCGCGACTGTCGGACTGCATTGCTCGATGCACAGCGAACCGTCGGACTGCTGCGCTCCCAGGCAGCGCGCTGGCACGTCGATCCCAACAAAATCGGAGTACTCGGCTTTTCGGCCGGCGGGCACATGGTCGCCGCGATCAGTACCCATTTCGACAGGCGTCTGTACCGCCCTGTCGACGCGGCCGACTCGGTGAGCTGCCGCCCCGATTTCGCGATCGCACTCTATCCCGGACATTTGGCGGTACGGGAAAAGGGCTTCGTGTTGAATCCCGATCTCCGCATCACCAGGCGCACGCCGCCGACGTTGCTGATCCAGGCGGAGAATGATCCCGTCGATCCCGTGGAGAATTCGATCGTCTATCACGCCGCTCTGAGAAAAGCTGGCGTTCCGGTCGAGTTGCATTTGTTCGCGAAGGGCGGACATGCTTTCGGACTGCGTCGCACCAGTTTTCCGATCACGGAGTGGCCAGCGTTGGCCGAGCGTTGGCTCGAAAGCATCGGCGTGATCTCGAAGTAAGCACACCGAAGACAGGAGAATCATGGGCAAGGTATTCGTGAACATTGCGCTTAGCCTCGATGGCTACATGGCACCCGAGGGAATGACCATGGAGCATTGGGAGGACCCTTCGTACAGGAACTGGGGCGCCAAGTGGGGCGCGCTGATGTCCTGGCTCATGAAGCAGCAATATTTCCGCGACAAGATCGGGTTCGGACCGGGCGGAGAGACCGGCCCGGTCAATGACCTCGTTCGCAGCACCTTCGAGCGCAGCGGCGCCAACATCCTGGGCAAGCGAATGTTCGATCAGGGCGAGGCGTCCTGGCCGGAGGAAGCTCCATTTCACACACCGGTCTACGTTCTTACCCACGAGAAGCGCGAGCCGTGGGTGCGGCCCGGCGGGACGACTTTTTATTTCGCTAACGACGGGCCGGAGCGGGCGCTGGAGCTGGCTCGGAAAGCCGCAGGCGACCGTGATGTTCGCATCTCGGGTGGAGCGAATGTCGTTCAACAGTACCTGAACATGGGTGTCGTCGACGAGCTGGAAATCGCTCTGGCACCGGTGTTGTTCGGAAGCGGGCGACGTCTATTCGAAAACCTGAGCGAGCCCGGACCACAGTTCCGCATCGACAAGGTTCTCGATGGACCCGCTGCTACTCACTTGCGGTACGTGCGTAAGTGAGGGCGGTTGGCTAATCGCTGACGAGCGTCGCATACTTGCTTACCATGCGACATCGCGCGCTCATCTTCTCTGCGCCCGCCCTGCTGCTGGCGAGCGCCGCCCAGGGACAAACCGATTACTACCGTCACTCGGTCTTCGACAACAGCCTCGAGCGCGACTTCTACTTCTATAGCTTCGCGCAGACAACGGCGCCGAGCACCCTCGAAGGAAAGAGCTGGCGATTGCCGGTCGACAGCGTCCACTTCCTCTCACCACCGAACGCGCTGCGCATTCACTGGCAGTCAATGCCCGGCGGCGGCTGGGATGGCGAAGTGCACCTCGACAATTTCCGGAACCGCTCACCGGGACTCTCAGGGCGCACGCTCTACTTCTGGATCTGTTCTCCCACGCCAATCCGCGCCGCGGACCTGCCCAACCTCATGCTGTCGAACGCGCGCGAGGGACTCCAGGTCGCCACCTTCCCCGGCAGCTTCACCGCGCCCGAGCCACTCAGTCGTTACACGCATGATCTGCCCGCGAACAAGTGGATCGAGGTGCGCGTCCCGATGGCAACGCTGCGCAGTGCGTCCATCTATCCATTCGTCCCGGAGCAGCTGCAAAGCGTCATCTTCCTTCAAGGTCGCGCCGACGGCGTCGAGCACACGATGTTCGTCGACCAGGTGCGTGTCGGCGACGAGTGGTCGTCATCAAGATCACTCGCGACGCTCCCCGTTCCCGCGCGCGTGACTGCAAAAGGATACGAGCGCCACGTTGTGGTGACGTGGGACGCGGGCGATGAGCCTGTGGCGCATTACATCGTGTACAGGTCGGAGAATGGCGGCGCCTATCGCCCGGTCGGGATCCAGGTGCCGGGCATCCATCGATTCGTCGATTGGCTCGGACGCGCGGGCGTGACGGCCAGCTATCACGTTGCCACCGTCGATTGGAGCAACCGCGAATCCGAACCCTCCGCATCGGCAGTCGCATCGACGCACGCGATGAGCGACGACGAGCTGCTGACGATGCTCCAGGAAGCTGCCTTTCATTATTACTGGGAAGGCGCCGATTCGAGCTCCGGCATGGCGCACGAGAACATGCCGGGCGACGATCGCATCGTCGCCACCGGTGCGAGTGGATTCATGGTCATGGCGCTGCTCACCGGCGTCGATCGCGGCTTCATCGCCCGCGCGCAAGGTCTCGAGCGTCTCACGAAGATCGTGAGCTTCCTCGAGCGCGCCGACCGCTACCACGGCGCGTGGTCGCACTACATGAACGGCTCGACCGGTCACACGATGCCTGTCTTCGGCATGCTCGACGACGGCGGCGATCTCGTGGAGACCGCGTTCCTGATGCAGGGACTGCTCACTGCGCGACAATATTTCAAAGGCACAAGCCCCGCCGAGCGGTCGCTCCATGACCGCATCACGCGCCTGTGGGAATCCGTCGAGTGGGACTGGTACCGCGACGCGTCGCAGCAAAAGGACTTCATCTACTGGCACTGGTCGCCGAAGTGGGGATTCCAGATCCATCACCCGCTGATCGGCTTCAACGAAGTGCATGTGGTCTACCTGCTGGCGATCGCGTCGCCGACGCACGGCGTTCCCGCGAGTACGTACTACTCGGGGTGGGCGAGCCAGGCACCGATGGCGCAGTCGTATCGCGAAGGATGGTCGGGGAGCAAGGACGGAAACCATTACAAGAACGGCAACACCTATTTCGGCATTCCGCTCGACGTCGGCGTCGGGACGGGTGGCCCCCTGTTCTTCGCGCACTACTCGTACATCGGCGTCGACCCGCACCAGCTGCACGACAAGTTCACATCGTCGTACTTCCAGAATTTCCGCAACATGGCGCTGATCAACCGCGCGTACTGCATCGCCAATCCGAAGCACCAGGTCGGTTACGGCGCCGACGCGTGGGGACTCACCGCGAGCGATGGTCCGTCGGAGTACGTGCCGCACGCGCCGGACAGCGCGCACGACACCGGGACGCTCACCCCAACTGGGGCGCTGGCGTCCTTCCCGTACACTCCCACCGAATCAATGGCCGCGCTCAAGCACTACTACCGCGACCTCGGCGCCGAGCTGTGGGACATCTACGGCCCACGTGACGCATACAATCCGGGCGCGGACTGGGTCTCGCCGATCTACATGGGGCTCAACCAGGCGCCGATCGTGGCGATGGTCGAGAACTATCGCACCGGATTGCTGTGGCGAACGTTTATGTCCAATCCCGAGATATCGGTCATGCTGCAGAAGCTCGACGCCGCGAGCAGATGAAGCCTTTCATTCCACTTTCACTTCGGCGAAACGATGCTCGGCTGAAGTGAAAACATCATCGACGCCCGCGCGGCCGAACACCTGATCGAAGAACGATCGTACGAGCTCGGTGGTGATCGTCAACGCACGCTGCGGATCGATCGAGCCGAATTTCATCCAGCGAGCTGCACGCGAGGTTGTGTGAACGGAGGCGAGCGCAGCGTCGGTGAAATTGAGATGCTCCGCGCCAGTTATTAGTACGCGATGCGCCGACACGGATTGACTGGAAACATTCGCCCACTCGTCGCTGCGTCGTTTCTCGCTTCTCTCCAACCCGTCACGAGTGAGCTCCACGCGCTTTGGCGGCCACTCCGCAGGCGCTTCGTCGACATTCGGCATATCGGAATTGAGAAGCAGAATCGGTTGATGCGGGCGAATCTCGCGGGCATCGCCCATCAAATCACCGTCGATGTTGATCGCCCCGCGAATCGTCGTATCCCGCGCAGCAAGCGCGAGGGACACTGCGCCTCCGATCGAGTGACCGAATGCACCGATGCGGCTGAGGTCGATGCGATCGTGCAGAAAGCCGTAACGGTCGAGCGCCGGGATTTTGCGCATAACGAAGCCGGCGTCGTCATTGATATACGACTGGTCGCTGGCAATGCTGGCGCCATTGCCAAGTGATCTTCGCACCACGCGGCCGTCGGGAAAAGTCACCGGATCGGAGAATCCTGTCGGCGAGAATCCAACGACGATGTAACCGTGACTCGCGAGATCCTCGAGCAGCACGCTATAGTCAGTGGCCAGCCAGCTCAGCCCGGGCGTAAAAAGGAGCACGGGCAACCGCGACGTCCCGGCGAGCAGCGGCGCGTCGCTTCGCGCATGCACGACGAATTCTCTCATCGCGCTGCCAATGTCGGGTCCGAGCTTCGTCTCCAGCGCTTGCAATCGGCGTGTCTCCCAATCCGCCGGTAACGGCGCCTCGGCTCCGGCTTTTCCCCGACTACTCGCCGGATACCAGATCGAGGCGCTAATCTCTCTCCAGCGCGTGGTATCCGTCGGATCGCGCCGAGTGGTGTCGATCCAGACGACATTCTGTCTGCCGACCGCATAGGGACCGGTTGGCTTGCGGTCGATTTGCGCGTGCGACGGCGAAGTTGCCACCGCGATCAGTACTATGATTGCAAAGCCATTGCTCATTTTTTGTGGACGGGTACGAGTGGTAGTATGACAATCCAAGATTCTGACACTTAGGATCGGCATAGAGTTGAGAAAGTTCGGGGACCGGGCCGCTAGCGAAGCGTCGCTGATCTCGCGTAAAGTTATTCCCACACCCAGCCTGTTCACTTTACGAGGATAAATCCGTGCGCGTGTCGTCTCTACGGTTCACCCTTGCCTTCGCCTTTCTAGCGGCCTTCGCAACCTCGATTGACGCGCAATCGCTCGCCGATCCAACCGTTGAGATGCATTGGCGGCACATTGGACCGTTTCGGGCGGGCCGAGGACGTGCCATCGCCGGCGTACCGTCGCAGCCAAACACCTTCTACATCTCCTTCGACAACGGCGGAATCTGGCGCTCGACCGACTTCGGCTCCAACTGGTTCCCGCTCTTCGACGATCAGCCGACGGGATCGATCGGCGCAATCGCAGTCGCCCCGTCCAATCCGAACATCATCTATGTAGGCAGCGGCGCGGGAATCATTCGACCCGATCTCGCCACCGGCGACGGCGTCTACAAGTCCACCGATGCGGGAAAAACGTGGACGCACCTCGGGCTCCGCGACAGCCAGATGATCGCCTACATCGATGTCGATCCAACAAATCCCGATCGCCTGTTCGTCGCCGCGCTCGGCCATCCTTACGGGCCAAACGAGGAGCGCGGGATATTCCGCTCCACCGACGGCGGAAAGACCTTCCAGAAAGTTCTCTATAAGGACGAATACACCAGCGGCAATGACGTGCGCATCGATCCGGCGAATCCGAACATCGTCTACGCGGTGCTCTGGCAGCAGCAACAAAGCTTCATCGAAGGAGGCGGATTCGGTGGCGCGGCCAACGGCGTCTTCAAGTCCACCGACGGCGGCACGACCTGGAATCAGCTCACCAATGGTCTTTCCGGCGTCATCCAGGCGAACATCGCCATCGCGCCGAGCAACACGAAGGTGATCTATGCGCTGGCAGCGACGGCGACGCCGAGCAACAATGTCACCGGCGTGGTGAATCTCTACAAGACCACCGACGGAGGCGAGCACTGGGCCCCCGTCATCAGCGACTCTACTGGCGCCATGGATCCGCGTCCGCTCGCTCGCATCGGCGGCGGCGACCTTCCGACCGTGACCGTCGATCCGAAAAACGAGAACGTCATCTACAGCGCATCGGTCGTCATGTGGCGCTCCGACAACGGCGGTGTCACCTGGACTCCGGTTCGTGGCTCGCCGGGCGGCGACGACTACCAGCGCGTGTGGATCAACCCGAACAACACCGACATCATCCTCGCCGTCTCCGACCAGGGCGCCGTGGTCTCGGCCAATCACGGCGTGTCGTGGAGCAACTGGTACACCCAACCGACCGCGGCGATGTACCACGTCTCGACGGACAACACTTTCGCCTATCGAGTCTGCGGCGGACAACAGGATTCGGGGTCCGCGTGCGTGGACAGCCGCTCACCCGACGGGATGATCACGTTTCACGACTGGCATCCGGTGAACATCCAGGAGTACGGAATCGCCGCGCCCGACCCCAAGAATCCGGATCTCGTCTACGGCAGTGCGCGCACCAACGTGTCGCTCTACAATCGCAAGACTTCCCAGACCACCCAGGTCGGTCCCGACATGAGCGGAAAGGGTCCGAACGGCGAGAGCTACAACCGCAACGTTCGCACGATGCCTATCAACTGGTCGCCGCTCGATCCGAACACGTTGTACTACGTATCCAACGCCGTATGGAAGACGACCGATGGCGGCAATCACTGGGCGCGCATCAGCCCCGATCTCGCGCGGCAGACGTGGGCCGTACCCGCCAACGCCGGCAAGTACGCGAGCACCGTGACGCCCGCGCCGCTCGGAACGATCACCGCGCTCTCGCCGTCGCCGAGGAACATCAACGTTATCTGGGCAGGCACCGACGACGGTAACATTCAGGTGACGACCGACGGCGGCGCGAAGTGGACGAACGTTACGCCGCCCTCGATCAAGCCGTGGACACGGATCTTCAACATCGAAGCGGGACACTTCGACGTGAACACTGCCTACGCGGCCGCGAATACGATGCGCATCGACGACATGAATCCCCACCTGTGGCGAACGCACGACGGCGGACGCACGTGGACTGAGATCAACAGCGGTATCGCTCCGGGCGCGGTGACCAACTCGGTCCGCGAAGACCCGAGGGTGAAGGGACTTCTATACGCAAGCACCGACACCCAGGTGTGGGTCTCCTACGACGATGGCAACCGCTGGCAATCTCTGCGCATCAACATGCCGGCGATCTCGGTGCGCGATCTTCAGCTCAAGGACGACTCCGCGTGTCTCTGTTCCGATCTCATCGCCGCGACACACGGCCGGGGATTCTGGATTCTCGACAACGTGACGCCGCTTCGCGCTCGAGCGACAGCGGGTAACGCGACGTCCTCGTCATATCTGGTGAAGCCCGCAACAGCCGTCCGCGTCCGCTTCGCGGAAAACGATCCAACGCCGTGGCCACCCGAGATTCCAGCCGGCGAGAATCCGCCGGCTGGTGCGGTCATCGACTACTTTCTCGCCGCGAATGCCGGTAAGGTGAGCCTCCAGATCATGGACGTGAGTGGGAAAGTCATTCGCACCTACTCGAGCGACGACACCGTTCCCGGTCCCGATCCGGCTTTGAATTCCGAGGAATACAACAAGGTCTGCCAGCGGAATACCAACGCGCCGCACTGTTCCGTTCCACTCTACTGGGCAGCTCCGAATTTTGCCCTGTCATCGCGTTCGGGAATGCACCGATTCATCTGGGACATGCGCTACGATCCAGTCCCGGGCACCGGCCCGTCGGAAGGCGGGGCGGTTCCGCACCGAACGTATCTCGTTCCAAATACTCCGTGGGCGCCGCCCGGCTCTTACACCGTGCGGCTCGTCGTCGACGGCAAGACCTACACGCAGCCGCTCAGGCTCGTGCTCGATCCCCGGGTGAAGACTCCCGCCGCGGCCATAGCGCAGGTGTCGGCCCTTTCGCGTGAGATGTACGACGGAGCCGTCGCGCTTGGCGCAGCGTACGTGGCCGCGCGCAAGATGTCAGATCGACTGACGAGTGCTAGCGACGCTGCGCTGAAATCGGAGATCGACTCGATTGCACCACCGCGAACCGCGGGCGGGAGACGGGGATTCGGGTTCCGCCAGGCGCCGAGCGGGCCACCCACTTTGGAGAGCGTGCAGAACGCGATGATCGCAGCGGCGATGGCAATGCAGGCAGCCGACGTCGCTCCGACCGCGAGAGAGCTCGATGCCGTTGCGAGGGCCAGAGCGCAATACAATCAGATCAGAGCACGCTGGAGCGCGCTGGCGCCAAAGCGGGATTCGCGGTGAGCGACCGCGTTCTTTGACTATCCCGCCCTGAGCGCCCCGAGAATCGCCGGCAATGCTCCGACAACCCACACGATCGCCGCCGCGATGCCGGCTTGCTGCTTGGAGATCTTTCCAACGACGTGCAGTCCGATCGCCAGCAGCACCGTCACCCAGATCGTGAACAGGTCGACGCGGCTGCCCAGTGCGATGAGTACAGCCGATGTTTTGTCCGGATCCATGAAGCGTGCGAGGTTCAGCCCGACGCTGTTCGCCGAGTTGAGACTGTCGGGGCTCATGAACAGCGCCTGCGCCGCGTTGACGAGAACCTGCACCAGGCGCGGGATCTCGGAGTAGGTCGCGACCATGATCGCCGCGGCGACCGATTCCTTGGCGTCGAACAGCTTGCCGACCAGCCACAGTACGATACCGGTGCCGAAGACGGTGATCGTCAGGATCACGATGAAAAAGAGCGGCGCCATTTTCTCGAAGAATCCGCGGCCCGACGCCAGCTGCTCAGCGGTGAGATTTGGATTCTTGCGCATCGCCGCCGCACCATTGCGCGCGAACTCGGCGTCCATGATCGGCTGCATCGCGTTCTTTGTGAGGAAATAGAGAACCACAGAGGCGACGAGCAGAATGAGGAGCGCCATCCCGAACTTCCCGTCCGCCCTGCGCGCAAAGACCTGCGACGGGGCGTAGAAAATGTCGACGAAATCTTCCCACAACCCAGCTTTTGCTGGTGCAGGCTCTACATCCTTGACGGCATCGGCATCAACGCCCATTGACGCATCCTCGAGGTTGGAGTCATAATCGCCCCAAGCTTAGCACCATTTGGCCCACCCCACCACAAGGATCTGACATGCAATCGGATTCGAAGTCACCGCGCCCGATCGACCTCGACCCGCTCGTTCACCCGAAGGAAAAGATTTATTTCGCGGTGTGTTTGGTGGTCAGCCTGGTGATCTACGCCGTCCTGGCGACGATCATTCTCTCCGGAAACCCCGCCGCCGGCCCGATCATTTTCTACATCGTCATCATCGTGGCCATCGTTTTCATCGCCCACGGGTTATTCCTCGGTCAAGTCCGCGGTAACGGCGTTCGCGTATCGAGCCGCCAGTTCCCGGAGCTCATGACCATGGCGGAGGAGCACTCCCGCCGCCTGAACATGGAAACACCCGACATTTTCGTCCTTCAGGCCGGCGGCATTCTGAATGCGTTCGCGACGCGCTTCCTCGGTCGGAACTTCGTCATTCTCTTCTCGGACGTTCTCGCGCTTGCCACCCAGAAGGGTGAGCGCGCCGTGAGCTTCGTCCTCGCCCACGAGCTCGGCCACGTCAAACGGAAGCACATGACCCGGCGCGCGCTTCTGTATCCGGCGATGGTTTTTCCATTTCTGGGCGGCGCCTATTCGCGGGCCTGCGAATACACCTGCGACCGTTTCGGCCACGCGCTCCAGCCCGACGGCAGCGTCGATGGCCTGCTCGTCCTCGCCGCCGGCCGCGACCTGTACACTCAGGTCGACTCGACGGAGTACAGCAACCAGCGCGAGACCGAGGCGGGATTTTTCGTCACCTTCGCGGAGATTCTATCGACCCACCCGAATCTCCCCAAGCGGGTCGCCGCGCTCGATACTGTTCGACCACGAACGACCGTGCCATCGTTGCCCGCGGTGGGGAAGGCGATGCCCGTCGGGTGAGACAAGTGCAACGGAACGGGTGCGAGTTGTCAGTAGCATAGATGCGAGTGATCGGTTCACGACGTCGGGACGTCTCTACTCGTGTTACGGCACAGGCCGATGCCTGTACCATGAACGCCGCCAGAGACGTCCCGACGTCGTGAACCCTCAACTGGCCACTACGCTACTGACGTCTCGCACCCGTTCAGTTGCAGTTACCTAAGCCAGCCGCTCCTCAAAACTTCTGGCGGCCACCGCCATGAGCAGCACCAACAAAATGAGCAGCACGCTGTACGCCGCCGCCGTCCCGAACGCCAACGCTCGCAACTGGGCGAGAATCTCCATCGAGATCGGCCGGTTCGAGTGAGTGTACAGCACCACGCTCGCCACGAATTCCCCTACCGCCGTCACCGCCGCCAGTAACCCGCCCGCCACCAGCCCCGGGCGAGCGGCGGGGAGAATCACCCTCCGCATCGTCATCAGCCACGATGCCCCGAGCCCGCGCGCCGCATCCTCCAGCGACGCGTCCATCTGCCGCAGCGATGACTCCACCGCCGACGCGACGAGCGGAATGTCGCGAATGAAATAGGCCAGCGGCAGAATCCAGAACGTACCGACCAGCAGCACCCGTCCCGTCAGCAGATCGTTTCTGCTGAACGTCGCCGCCAGTCCCAGCGCGATCGCCGTGGCCGGAATCGCCCACGGCAACGCCACGAGCAGCTCGAGCAGTCCGCGCCCCCTGAACCTGCGGAACACAATCAGGTATCCCGCGATGAAGCACACCACCAGATTCGCCGCCGTCGCGATCAGCGCCATCGACACGCTGTTGGTGATCGGCCGCCACAGCTCCGCCTCCGAGAACAATCGCCTGTAATTCTCGAGCGTGTACTCTGGTGGCAGAACCTGGGTTGTCCACACCCCGTCGCGCGCGAACGACACCAGGATCACCATCAGATGCGGCAGCACCAGCATGATCACGAGAAAAGCGGAAGCGACCGTCATGAAGATCTGGATCTTTCGCGACCTGATCACTCTCCGCGAGCGCCCGCCTTTGCTCGCCAGGGTGTAGCGGCGCTTCCGATCCAGCCACCTGAAGAGCGCCAATCCGGCCACCGCGCTCAGCGCCAGCACCGTCGTCTCGACGTACGCGAGGCCCATCGCGCCGTTGGTCTTCGACGCCAGGATCTGCGTCGACAGCACTCGCAGCCCACCACCGAAGATGTACGGCGCCGAGAAGGACCCGAGCGAATTCATGAAGACGAGCAGCATCGATCCAAGCACCGCCGGCATCAACAGCGGCAGGGTCACCCTGCGCAGCCGCTGCAAGGTACTCGCGCCCAGCCCCGACGCCGCCTCGTCGAGCGTCGCATCGAATCGCTCGAGGCCCGCCGAGACGAACAGGAAGACGTACACGTACATCGTGTAGGCGTGGACGAACACGATCGCGCCGATCCCCTGCAGCCGCCAAGGCGCTTCCGCCATCCCGAACGCGCGCTGGATCGCCCGGGTGATGACGCCGCTCTCTCCGTACAAAAAGAGAAACGCAATCACGCCAACCAGCGGGGGCAGAGCGGCAGGAAGCGTCGCCACCGCCCGCAACAACCGTCGCCCCGGAAACTCGAACCGCCCCAGCAGGAAGGCGAGCGGCAATCCCACCGCCAGCGATGCGAACACCGACGCGACCGAGATAACTATGCTCGTCCACAGCGCCTCGCGGTCGGCCGGACTGTTCGCGAATTCGCGCCAGTGGCCGAGCCCATTCTCGAAGCTGCCGGCGATCACTGCCACGTTCGGATAAACCACCGTCCACAACAGCAGCACGATGACCGGAACCGCCAGGATCCAGCTCTGTCGCCTGAACGCGGACTTCATCCCGGCACCAGCGGAAACGGCCCCTTGAGCGGCGACACCGACACGTTGTCGTCCTCGTGCGCCGCACTCGACGGGGATTCGACATCGACCGTGATCCCGTCGGCAAGCTGAATCCTGTACACGACGAGTCCGCCCGCGAATCGCCGGTTGGTAATCTTCCCCTTCCATGCCAGCACGCTCGCCCCGCGCGCCATCTCCAGCGCATCGGGCCGCAGCACCACGAACGCGTTCGCCACCGGCGAGGTCGCGCCGCTCGGTCTAGTCACGCCCAGATCGCGCGCCACTCCGCCGATCGTCACCGTCGCGATGTTGCCCTTGTCGACAGCCGGCACGATGCTGCCGCGCCCAATAAACGCCGCGACTTCTCGCGACGCAGGCGCATGATACAGATCCTCGGGCGTCCCCGACTGCAGCAGCTTGCCGTTCTTGAGCAGCGCGATTCTGTCCGCGATCGCGAACGCATCTTCCTGATCGTGCGTCACGAACAAGGCCGGCACTCCCACCCGCCGCAGCATCGCGCGCAGATCGTCGCGCATGGCCTGTCGCAGCGTTGGATCGAGATTCGACAACGGCTCATCCAGCAGCAGCGCCCTTGGCTCGATCACCAGCGCTCGCGCCAGCGCCACCCGCTGCTGCTCGCCCCCCGACAACGACTGAATCGGCCGACCGCCAGCGCCCTCGAGCCCGACGCTCGCCAGCGCCGCGCGCGCCTTCTCCAGGCGCTCCGTCTTGCCGACTCCACGCGCCTCCAGTCCGAACGCGACGTTCTGTTCAACCGGCATGTGCGGGAACAGCGCGTAGTGCTGGAACACCATTCCGAATCCGCGACGCTCCGGCGGCACCCGTGTGATATCTTCGCCACCGAGAGTGACGGTCCCCGTGTCGGGCGCCTCGTAGCCCGCCGCGATGCGCAGCGTCGTCGTCTTGCCGGAGCCTGACGCGCCGACCAGCGCCAGCAACTCGCCCCGACCTACCTCGATCGAGATGTTGTCGACGGCCGTGAAATCTCCGAACCGGCGCGTGACGCCGTTCAGAGCGAGCGAGCCGCTCTTGCCGGACGAACTCTCGTTTCGCGCCTGCGGCGCGCCGGTCACTGGTTCTTTCCGCGGTTCCTGATGTTCGCGTCCCAGTACTTCATCCACTCGTCGAGGTGCGCGGCCATTACTTCACGATCGACTGGCATCGGCTTGATCTGCGTCATCGCGTCGCGGATCCACGACGGAAGCTTCTCGACCGGGATGTCCTTCCGCGCCGGAATCCGCAGAAACGAATCCGCCGCCGCGATCATCGCTTCCGGCGTCGTCACGAACTCGTAGTACTCTTCCGCTTCCTTCTGATGTTTCGTCCCGCGCACGACCGCGATTCCATCCACCAGTAGCGGCGTCCCGCTCTTCGGTATGACGTACTTGATCGGGATCCGCGTCCGCTGCTCGAGCGTCGCGAAATCGGGCATGTCCCACATCGTCACCACGCCTTCCTGCCGGCCCAGCTTCTGATACAGGATCGTCGGATTCAGGGTGTACTCCCGGGTGTTGGCGTCCAGCTTTCGCAGCCAATCATAGCCTGCATCCGGCTTCCCCGTTTGCGCAACCGAGCGAGCCATGATCGCCCCGAAAATCGCGCGCATCGTCCCCGACGCGATCGGGTCCCGGATCACGATCTTCCCCTTCCACTTCGGGTCGATGAGATCGTCCCAATCCTTCGGCGCCTCGGCGTCGCTTACCGCTTCGCGATTGTAGCCGATCACTTCGGGCGTCAGATACGTCCCGTACCAGTTGCTGTTCGCGTCCCTGCCCTCGGAGTCGATTGCATCCGCCCACGTCGGCTTGTACGGCTGCAGCAGATTCTCTTTCGTCGCGCGATCGAACGCTTCGGCAGGCGCACCGAACCACACGTCGGCCTGCGGATTCGGCTTCTCCGCTCTCACTCGCTCCAGAACTTCCTGCGACCCCATGTCGACCCACTGCACATCGATGTCGGGGTGCGCCTTCTCGAACGCCTTCTCGAAGTAGTCGAGCAGCTCCTTTCCGTGCGGCGAATAAACTATCAGCACCTTGCGATTGTCGGAGCTGCACGCCGACAGACACATCGCCAGCGCCGCGGTAAATCGCAGGACGCGTCTCATTTTATGGTGTTGCCGCCGAGCAGGTTGGCGAAGATGCGCGCGCCACCGGGCACGCCGGCCGGCAGCTGTCGGAACAGCGCCAGCGGGACGTAGATGTAAGTGCCACGCCCGTACGCCGCGGCGAGAATCGCCGCGCGATTCGGCTGCTCGCCGGGATCGTTCATCGCCAGCATCGTCCGATAGCGCGAGTCGAAAGTGCTCGGCATGTACGTGGCGCGCTCCTGCACCCAGCCCTTGAAATCGTCCTGGGTGATTTTGTTCGGCGAGTTGAGAAGCGGCGATTTGGGATCGGTGAAGGTCACCGGCGCGTTCTCGTCGGTCACCCGCTCCGCCGGCTGCTTCAGAGCCATTGGGTAAGGCATGATCCCCGGCCGCTGCATCTCGCCTTGACCGTACTGCACCACCATCCGCCCGCCGTTTCGCACGTAGGAGAGCAAGTAGTCGTTGTTGCTCTGCAGGCTCCCGCTCGCCTGGTATGCGCGCGGCCCTACTACGATTGCCGAGAATTTGCCGAGATCCGTCTGCGGGATCTCGTCGGGATCGATGATCGTCAGCGGAACGCCGAGCTGCTGCAACACCGGCGCAACGTTATCGCCGACGCCCGGGATGTAGGCGACATTGAGGTGCGGCGGCAAAAGTACATCGACTGCGTTGATCGCCAGAGTCGACGGCCGGTAAATCCGCTCTGGATCGATGTGCGGGTAGTCGATCGGGACGTAGCCCGAGCGGAAGGTCTGACCTTTCGCCGCCGCCGTTGCGGTGATCAGGTGACTTCCCCTCGGCAAGGTTCCCCGCACCTTGAACGCGAGCGTACGAACGCTGCCGGGCGCCATCGTCACCGTGCGCGACAGCGAGTCGGCCGACAGTCCGCGCGGCAGCGTAAGCGTCACCGTCACTGGCGCCGTGTCGGACATCGCTGACCGAAGCGTCGTTCGCACCAGCTGGTTGAACTGCCCGTTCGCACGCGCCATCGCCTCTGCCTGCTCGAGAGTGATCGAGATCCCGGGCGCGACGATCAGCGGTTGCTGCACATCGCCGCGCACGCGATCGACGTAATGGAAGACCATCGGCGAGGAGATCTCCATCTGGGCTCCGCCCACTGGCTGCACCATTACGTGCGCCCAGCTGCGGCGCTCACGCTCGTCTTCGGAGATGCCGTCGATTTTCGGGGTGAACAGATCACCGTTCCGCGGCTGCGCCAGCCACCACGGCTGCGTGATTTCCTTACCAACGAACCACTCTGTCCAGCGATAACTCGAGTCGGGCGCAACCGTCACGCGCTGGAACTCGACCGGCGAGATCACGACCGGAACACGGCCGCGATTATAGAGCGTCATCGTGATCCGCGCCGAGTCTCCTACCGCGAGTGAGCGCCTGTCCGCCACCGCTTCCAGCGCAATTGGCGACGGCAGCTCCGGCGGTGTCACTCGTCCGTCCTGCACCAACAGCTTCGTCGTGTCGAGTCCGGCGAAGATCGATTGTTCGTCCTTTGCCGCCGGCGCGGGAACGCGCGAATCCTCACGCGTCAGATAATCCCACACCACTCCTTTCCGACGCAGCGTTCCCTCGCCCTGCGATTTGTGCTGCGACCTGCTGTCGGCGGCGATCTCCTGATAAGACAATCCCAGGTACGGATCATACTCGCCGACGTTGATCGCGATGGTCCTGTCCTGCGGTGAGAAGCGCGCCAGCCGATAGAACTTGAGCGGCGTCCACGGCCGCCCAAACGTTGCCACGGGAAACCGTACCGTGTCGGCAGCGAGATTGTAGGCTTCTCGCGCCACGATCGCCGAGATCTGGTGCTGGCCGTGGCCGTCGCGCGGAGTGCCCGAGAAAGTCGTTATCACAATGTGCGGCCTGAACGCGCGCATCACCGTCACTACATCATTGAGCAGCGAATCCTGTGGCCAGTGCTTCCTCGTCTCGTCGGCAGTCTTCGAGAACCCGAAATCGTAGCCCCGCGCGAAATACTGATGCGCACCGTCGATTCTTCTCGCCGCCAGCAGCTCCTCGGTGCGGATTACGCCGAGCGCTTCACCGAGCTCGTTGCCGATGAGATTCTGTCCGCCATCGCCGCGAGTGAGCGACAGATATGCTGTCTCGACCCGGCGACCTCGCGCCAGCCACGCGATGAGCTGGGTGTCTTCGTCGTCGGGATGCGCTGCGATCCAAAGCACCCGCATCCGCTCGGGTGCGTTCTGCACCCGCACGCTCGCCGTCGATGGATAGATACCCTGCGCCCGCGCTGGGGACGGCGCCAGAACGAGCCCCGCCAGAGCGGCGATTGATACTGCCCGTTTCACTTGTCGGAGGATGCTGCTCAGGTTTTGACCGCCATCCCGCGGCGCTTGACGCCGGGCAGCTGCTGCATCGGCGCGTTCACTTCGGCCACGATGCGCTCCTGCTCCTTCTTGTGCGCCTCGGCGTAGCCTTCCGCCGGACTGGCCCGATCCGGTCGACCGACATATCGAGTTAGAAGTGCGTTGCCCGTCGAGACCCTCAGTCGCGGCGATACGTACGACCACGCGCCCTGGTTCTTCGGCTCCTCTTGCGCCCACACCACTTCCTCGATCTCCGGGTACAAATCGACGATCTCCGCAACCTGATTGCCCGGCCACGGGTAAAGCTCCTCGACCCGAACCAGCGCGACGTGCGGCGCCCGCTTCGCGGCGAGATCGTAGTAGATCTTGCCCGTGCAGAACACCAGCCTCGTCACCGACTCTCTCGACTCCGAAGCTACGGGGTCGTCGATCACCGGACGGAACGCGCCGCTGGTGAGATCGGTGAGCTTCGACGCAGCCTCAGGCAGACGCAGCAGGCTCTTGGGCTGCATCAGAATCAGCGGCCGCCGCTCGTAGAGCTGGGCCTGCCGCCGCAGGATATGGAAGTACTGCGCCGGCGTCGACGGATACGCGACGCGTTGATTACCCTCCGCGCACAGCTGCAGGAACCGCTCGAGTCGCGCACTGGAATGCTCGGGACCCTGCCCCTCATACCCGTGCGGGAGCAGCAGCACCAGCGACGAATCCTGTCCCCACTTCGCGCGATCCGCGGCAATGAACTGGTCGATGATCGGCTGCGCGACGTTCACGAAATCGCCGTACTGCGCTTCCCACAGCACGAGGGTCTTCTCCGCCGCGGTGCTGTAGCCGTACTCGAATCCGAGCACCGCCATCTCTGACAGCGGACTGTTGTGCACTTCGATCCGCGCCGCCTTCTCGCCCGAGCCGTCAGTGACGTGCTCCAGCGGAACGTAGGTCTCCCCGCTCTCCGAATCGTGCAGCACCGCCTGCCGATGAGAGAAGGTCGCGCGCTGGGAATCCTGCCCGGTCAACCGCACCGAAGTTCCCTGCGTCAGCAGGGATGCAAACGCCAGCGTCTCCGCGTGACCCCAGTCGATCCCGCCTGCGTCGCCCATCGCGTCACCGCGACGCGCCAGCGTCTTCGCCACTCGCGGATTCACCTTCAGCGTCGCCGGCCACTTGAGCAGGCGCTCGTTCAGATCGCGCAAAAGATCGGCGCTCACCGCGGTGTCGCCGCTGCCCGCGCCCGACTGATCCGCCTGAGCGGCTTTCGCCGGATTGTACTCGGGCGGATGAATCTCGCCCGCCTTCATTGCCGTCTGGATTCGATCGAAGTTGGCGGCGGCCTCGGCATCGAGCCGCTTCACTTCGTCGTCAGTTACCACACCTTCAGCCACGAGCCGGCTGCCCCACACCTCGCGCGGTGAAGGATGCGACCGGATCTCCTTGTACAGTTTGGGCTGCGTAAAGGCCGGCTCGTCGGTCTCGTTGTGACCGTGACGCCGATAGCCGACGACATCGATCAGGAAATCCTTGCCGAACCTGGCGCGATACTCGATGGCCAGCCGGACCACGTGCACGCAGGACTCTGCGTCGTCGGCGTTGACGTGCACGATCGGCACCTCAAAGCCCTTCGCCAGATCGCTCGCGTAGCGCGTCGATCGCCCGTCGATCGGATCCGTCGTGAATCCAACCTGATTGTTGACGATGATGTGCAATGTGCCGCCGGTCCGGAAGCCGTTTAAGCCCGAGAGATTGAAGGTCTCGGCTACGACTCCTTCGCCCGGGAACGCGGCGTCGCCGTGCACGCAGATCGGCACCACTGCCGATTCGTCGCGCTCACCATCGCCGGCGAGAACCTGACGCGCGCGCGCCACTCCCTCGAGCACCGGGTTCACGACCTCGAGGTGGCTGGGATTCGGGATCAGAACGACTTCGACCTCACCGCCGTTGGCGACCTTTCTCGTTCCAGTCGCGCCGAGGTGGTATTTCACATCTCCCGTTTCGCTGACGGCGTTGGTCGCGGCGTGCTTGCCCTCGAATTCCTCGAAGATCGTCGCGTACGGCTTGCCGAGGGTGTGCGCCAGCACGTTGATGCGGCCGCGGTGTGCCATGGCAAGATCGACCTCGCGCGCGCCGTGCGCGGCAGCGCTCTCGATGGCGACATCGAGCATCGGCACCAGGATATCGGTCCCTTCGATAGAGAACCGCTTGTAACCCTGATACGCGCGGCCGAGGAATCGCTCCAGCCCATCGACCTCGGTGAGCCGCTGCAGGATCGCTTTCTTTTCTTCCGCGCTCAACGGCGTGTTGAGCCGGCCGCTCTCGATCTGCTCGCGCAGCCATTCGCGCTCTTCGACGCGTCCGACGTGGGTGATCTCGAATCCGATCTTCGACGAATACAGCTCCCGCAGGCCCTTCACGACGTCGGCCGCGCTGCCCCCACTTGCGCCGAGCGCAATGCCTGGAATGCTGGCGAGATGTTCCTCGCTGAGACCGTGGAATTCGGGCGTCAGCTCGGGAGTGCCTTCCGGCGGCGTCCCGAGCGGATCGAGTGGAACGGCGAGATGGCCGTAGCTGCGGATCGCGTCGACCAGCTCAGCTGCGGCCGCAATGTCGCGAAGAAAAGCGGGATCGAGTTGTCCCGCTGGAGTGTGTTGTCCGGGCACTGCCGACGGTGCTCCGCCCAGGCTCTCGGCGAACCGAAAAAACTGGCGCCACGATTCGTCGACCGACGATGGATCACGCCGGTACGCCTCGTACGCTTCGCTTATGTAACCGTCGTTGAAGACGCCCGTGATCGGGTTCGAGCTCATGCTCCTAAATTTAACCGCGCTCCATCGCTCTTGGCGCGGTCATGAGCGGGCTGAGCGAGTATTTGGGGCGTGCCGCCGCCGCGCGCAAAATGCGCAGCGCCGGCGCTTCCTCGAGCGTCGGTAGGTAGAGGAACCCCGCGATGCCGTTGACGTCGAGCAGCTGCAGCTCCTCGGCGTGCCGCGTCAGGCTGACCGCAACCACCGGCGTATTGGACAGGAGAGAGTCGTGCTCCCACGTCTCGAGTGGAATCGTTGCGAGCACATCGTAGTCGCAGATCACGACATCGGGCGCGCAGCTCGCCGCGGCGATGACGGCCGAGTCCAGCCCGACCGCGTTCGTGGTGGTCAGCCCCATCGCCGCGAAGTACCTGGCGATGTGCTCACTGAGGTAGCAATGCCGCGCAACACACAATGCGCGGAGAGCACTGGGGGTGCTCCCCGGGGTTGCCGAAGTTTGGTCCAAAGTCATGCGCCGTTGACCATAAACCGCATCCACCAAATGGGCAAGCCGAGCAGTGGCTTGTGTTTACTGGACGGCCGGAGGGTGAAAGTGCAACTGAGAACTGCAAAAGAACGGGTGCCAGACGTCAGTGGCATAGATGCCGGTGATTAGTTCACTACGTCGGGACGTTTCTACTCACCTTACGGTACAGGCATTTGCCTGTGCTACGAATGCAGCTACGTGACGTCCCGACGTAGTGAACTACAGGCTGTTGACTATGCCACTGACGTCTGGCACCCGTTCTCTTGCATTCCCAGACACCCGTTCAGTTGCAGCCAAAAAAAGCGCCCCGGACTCAAAGAATCCGGAGCGCCTTTGAATCACCGCTGCGCGAGGACTAGTAGTGCTTCGTCTTGTCGACGTTGTTCCCGATGATTCCGCCGAGGATCGCCCCGGCCGCCCCCCCGATGATGGCACCCTTCACCTTGTTCTTGCTGGTGACCGCGCCAATCACTGCACCCGCGCCGGCGCCGATCGCGGCGTCACGCTTGGTGTGCTTCTGCACCGTCGGCTGAGGAGCCGGAGGGTAATAAACCGGAGCCGACGAGTAGCCGCCCGAAGAAGACGAACGGGACGACGTGGTCCGACGTACTGGTGACGACGTTCTGCGAACGGTGGTCCGCGGCGCCGACGCCGTGCTGGTAAGGGACTTCGCGGGAACCGTTGTGACTCCAGCGCGCTCGGCGGCGGTTATGCTGTCGAGTGGGGTGTATGGCGATGCCTGTGCGGCCGTCGCAAGATCGGAATTCAATGCATCATCGACCTTTTTGTCATTGCCTCCGCAAGCAAAGGCAAGCAACGCGGCCGGAAGGATTGCTAGCTTTTTTAACATTTTAAAGCCTCCAGAAATGACCCCCGCGCTACGCGACGGCGCCCATATGGAGGGCAGCCTCCATGCCAATAAAAGGATGTAGTTAAGCCACAGTAGCGGCTGCTAACTCGTCCGTCCGCGCCATATCGTCCTCTAAAGAGGCCGGCAAAGTGAGACGAAAAGTGCTACCCTCGCCGGGCGTCGAGCACACCGTCAGGGAGCCATCCAACAGCTGAGCCAGTCGTCGGGAAATCGGCAGTCCCAAACCCGTCCCGGGCTGCTTCGATTCTGTCACCTGCACGAACTCCTCAAAAATGCGCGGGAGGTCATCCGTCGCGATCCCCACCCCCTGATCGACTACCTCCACTTCTACACCCTTGTCGTTGCATTGTTTGCAGCGCACACAGATCGGCTTGCCTTCGCCGAACTTGATCGCGTTCGAGAGCAGATTGAGAAGGAT
>Ga0070681_10000565_pt1 | contig 30460 bp, 28 predicted proteins | sample KBSC83BmetaG_FD_65650 | JGI IMG/M metagenome (GOLD analysis project Ga0070681, IMG submission 65650) | Corn rhizosphere microbial communities from Kellogg Biological Station, Michigan, USA - KBS C8-3B metaG | ecosystem: Host-associated > Plants > Roots > Rhizosphere | place: USA: Michigan...
TGTTTTGCGGCGGTGATCGTCCCCTTGAACTTCGTTCGCGCCATCGCGCCGCGCATGCACGTCGTCGCGAGCGTCGGCGTGTTGTTCTCCTCGCTCAAATGCGCGAGCACGACGTGCTTGAGCTCTTTGTGGACCATCTCTTTCGCGAAGCGGCCCGCGTCCGGATTGCTCAGGTGTCCGAAGCGCGACGCAATGCGGCGCTTGAGCGACGCTGGATACGACCCGTGCTCCAGCATATGCTCGTCGTGGTTCGACTCGATGACGAGAATGTCGAGCGAGTCGCACGCCTTCGCGATGCGCCGCGTCACGTAGCCGATATCGTAGAACAACCCTGCGCGCGCTCCCGTCGAGCGGCTTTCGATGACGAAGCCAACGGGCTCGGTCGCGTCGTGCGGAATGCGCGTGCTCACCACGGTCATCGTCGGAAAATCCAGCGTCGCGCCCGGGCTGAAGACATGGACGCGCCGGCCGGACAGCTCGCCTTCTTTCGCTGTGCCGGCCGTCGCGTACAGCTCCCATCCCCATTTCTTTGCAGCCGACATCGCGCCGGACACGTGATCCGTGTGCTCGTGCGTGATCACGCATGCATCGATCGAGTCGGGTTTCACGCTGATCGTCTTCAGCCGGTTCGCCAGCGTTCGCGTTCCGAAACCGCAGTCGACCAGAATGCGAGCGCCGTCGCACTCGACCAACACCGCGTTGCCTTTGCTGCCGCTGCCGAGCATCCAAAGCTTCACGTCGCGCGCTCCACGGACCACCGGCCTGCGTGAACGGACTCGAGATGTTTGCGTGCGCGCTCCGAGAGCTCGACATGTCGGCGCGACATCACTCGCACCGCGGTCTCGCAGAACTTGTCCGCGTGAAACGTGTCGTAAGGTTCGCCGTCGCCCCAGGAGAACGGTGCGACCACTTTGGGCGGCATGGCGCCGTACACGTTGGCGCCCGCGCCGAGCACCGTTCCCGTCGTCAAGCGGAGTCCAATGCCAGTCTTCACGTGATCGCCGAACATCGTACCGAGAAACTGCATGCCGGTGTCGCGCTCGCCGGCCGGCGTCCAGAGCGCGACGTTGCCGTACGTGTTCTTCAAGTTGCTCGTCACCGTGCTGGCGCCGAGGTTGACCCAGCGACCGAGATACGAGTGACCGACGAACCCGTCGTGACCCTTGTTCGAGTGCCCGAGCACGATGGAGCTGCTGAACTCACCGCGAACTTTCGAGACGTCGCCGATCGAGGAGGTCACGATGTCGCCGCCCATGATCTGGACGTCGCGCCCGATGTAGCACGGTCCGGTGATTCGCGTGAAGGCGCGGATGTGCGTGCCGGGCTGCACGAGAATGGGACCGGCGCTCGCGTCGAAGACGACATGCGGCTCGATGACCGTGCCGGGATCCGCAACGACGATCACCGGATGCTCGCCGATCACGGACGCATGCGGCGGCGGCGCGCCCTGCACGGTCTCGCGCATTGCAAGCCGAGTGATATCGCTCAGCAGCTGGTCGGGAAGGAGGCGGATGAAATCCCAGATCTCCTCGAGCCACCATCCCTCGAGATCGGAGATCGCGCCGGTGCCGGCGAACAGCTCGTCGAGCGTGAGGGTGCCGTCGGCAAACGCGGAGATGTCGAGCGGCGCGCGGAGTCTGATTGCGGCGAGACGGTCCTTGGCGCGCCAGAGGCTCGTCGTCGCCGCGCGCTGCATCGCCTTCGGCAGGTTGGTCGCGAACGCGGGCACGAAGCGGGCATTCGCGACGATCGTCCCCGACGGCAGCGTACCCGACGCCGCCTGCGCGGCGCTCGGCTCGTCGAAGGTGGCGAGGCGGCCGCCGGCGACGAATTGCACGGCATCCTGCGGCGGGAAGATCGACGTCCACCGGTCGCGAATGAGCGCCGTGCCCGCGCGCATCTCGGCCATTGGACGCGTCGAGGCGAACGGCTCGAAGCCGCGCGCCTTGAGATCGTCATAGAGGACGAGGATGCTCATACGCGATCCCGAACCGCGGGCGGCAGAGCTTCCATGAGCGTTTTCAAATCGGTTGCGCGGTCGGTCGTCGTGATGAGGACCGTGCCGTTCTCGATGACCACGACGAGATTGGACACGCCGTACAATACGACGGATGATCCCGCCGCGTGAACCACGTTGTTCTTCGCGTCCACCGCATGCAGGCTGCCGTGCGCGACATTTCCGTTGCGGTCGACCGGGCGAACGCGCTTGAGCGAGCTCCAAGTACCGATGTCGTCCCAGCCAAAGTCGCCGGGCAAAACGACCACGCGGTCGCTGCGCTCGAGGACGCCCACGTCGACTGAGACGGGAGTGACCGCGCCGAAGAATGCGCGGATATCGTGAGAGTAGGCGTGCAGCGCCGGCGCAATCTCCGGCGTGAGGCGCCGAACGTCGTCCAGAAAATCGCCCACGCGCCAGACGAAGATGCCGGAGTTCCAGAGGTAGCCCGAGCGCATCATCTCGCCCGCGCGAATCGTATCCGGCTTCTCGACGAAGCGGGCGACCTTTTGGACGCCTGGCTGGAGCTCGCGTCCGGGCTGGATGTAGCCAAAGCCCGGATCGGCGCGAGTGGGGACGACGCCAACGGTGACGAGCACCTGATGCTGCTCCGCGACGTCGGCGCCGCGGGTCAGAGCGGCGCGAAACCCGTCGGCGTCGGCGACAGCCCAATCGGCATGCACAGACACCATGACCGCGTCGGGGCCATCGCGGCGAGCGATTTCGTGAGCGGCCCAGACGAGCGCGGCCGCGGTTCCGCCGGCGCGCGGCTCAGCGACGATATTGGCCTTTGGAAGGGCCGGAAACAGCTTGGCGACGGCGGGCACCAACGTCTCGTTGGTGAGTATCAACACACGGTCGAGCGGCGTGATCGGCGTGACGCGCGCGACGGCATCGGCGAGCAATGGCTCGCCGGTCACCAACGGAAGGAGCTGTTTTGGACGAGACGGAGTGCTCAGAGGCCAGAAGCGCGAGCCGATTCCACCAGCGAGGACGACGGTCCAGCGGCTCATGTCGCCTCGGCGTTGGCGTCATCGGTGGAGAGGCCGACGAGCTCGGCCGCGCGCGAGTAGAGCTTTTTGGGGCTGAACGGCTTGGTGAGGAAGTCGTTCGCGCCGAGCTCGACGGCGCTCGTGTGCTGCTGCTCCTGTCCGGCCGCCGTGAGGATGATGCACGGCAGATCGCGCCAGCGCGGATCATGTCGCATGACGTTGAGCACGTCGAGCCCGCTCGCATGTGGCATCATCAGGTCGAGCAGTACCAGGCAGATGTCTTTTTCCCGCTCCAGGACCTGCAGTGCTTCGCGGCCATCATACGCGAGCGTCACCCGAAAGGGTCCTTGCTCGAGCTTCATCTTGATGATGCGGCCGATGTGCGGCTCGTCATCGGCGACGAGCACATGGCACGTCGGGGCGACACTGGACACGTGGACTCGGTGAACTCAGACGAGAGCGGCGATGTGTTCTCTGTTGCGGCGCAACTCGAAGAGGAGTTGTCCGATGTTCGCACCTGGACCAACGAGTACGAGCAGCACAGCCTCCGACGACAACACGGAGACGATGGCGAGTCCGTTTCGATGTTCGAGCACGGCGGTCAGCAGTTCGCCGCGACCGGTCGCGGCGCCGAAGTCATCGGCCGGGCCGATGATCGCTGGAATCCGGGCCGCCACGTCCTCGGCGTCGAGACTGGGTCCGGTGTGACTGTCGATGAGGAGCCCGTCGCGGCCGAGTACGATGGCGGCGTCGACGCCCTCTCGCTGCCGGATGGCGGCGACCAGATCTCGAATACTCGGCATGTCGAGTTAGCAATGCTCCCGCAAAGTGGTGGCGAAGCTAGAGATCAACATGGTCGAAGTCAAGCGATCGCAATCGCTTGAAGAATGTTCCACGTCCTCATATCCTTCGCGCTTGAGTCCCGAAAACATGCCTGAACGAATCTCCGCCAAAATGCGTGGCGTCGCTGCGCTTGCCGTCGGCACGGTGGCCATCGCCACCGCCAGCTGTAAGGGTCTGACCGATCTTCCGGCCGGACTCTCGACAGTTGCCGACAGCGGCATCATCTACGCCATCAACGGCGCTCCGTCAGGCGCGCCGACGGCGGTGCATTTCTTCACCGGATCGCGCACCGCGGCGGATGCGAGCTTCTTCTTCGACGTCGCGTTCGACATCGACGCGAGCGGGAACGTCGTGCTGCTGCCGCAGCGCACCGTGGCAAGCCAGCTCACGACGACGCACGGCGTCGGACTCCAAAAGAGCTCACTGGCCTATGATGCGATCACGTCGGGCATCAAATCGGGCTACCGCGCCGATACGGCGCTGGTCGTGAATCCCGGTCAGGTCGTGCTCGTGCAAGTGCAGGATCCGGCATGTGCAGTTTCGATCGCGAGCACGTCGATCTACGGGAAGCTCGTCGTTCTGTCGGTGGACACCGCGGCGCGCACGATGCAAATCCAATACGCCTCCGATCCGAACTGCGGATTTCTGTCGTTTCAGCCGGGCATCCCGAAGAACTGACGCGTGCACGACCTTCGAGTCCTCCGCGAGCAGGTCGACCAGCTGCGCGACGGGCTGCGCCGTCGTGGCGCGCTCGACGGATTGGCCGAGGTGCTCGAACGCGGCCAGACGTTGCAAGTCGAGCGCCGCACGCTCATCGCCGCGGCTGACGAACGCAAAGCGCGGCGCAATAGCAACGCGCAGGAAGTCGCGAAGCGCAAGAAATCCGGCGAGAGCGCCGACGATCTGATCGCGCTCGGCCGCGCGCTCGGCGATGAGATCACGACACTCGAGCACGAGCTCAGCGCGACCGAGGAAAAACTGCGCGGCGTGCTGCTGGAGATTCCGAACGTCACACTGCCGGCGGTCCCCGCGGGCGGTGAAGAGAACAACACGATCGTTCGCGAGTGGGGCACACCGCGCGCGCCCGAGGGAGTGAAGCCGCACTGGGAGATTGCGTCGGCTCTCGGAATGATCGATCTGGAGCGGGCCGGAAAAGTCTCGGGGTCCGGCTTTGTTTTCTATCGTGGCAAGGGAGCGCGGCTCATTCGCGCGCTGCTGAACTACTTCATGGACGTGCATCGCGAAGAGCATGGCTACGAGGAAGTGTGGCCGCCGCTGCTCGTGAATCGCGCGACGATGACGGGCACGGGGCAGCTGCCGAAGTTCGAGGACGACGCCTACGCCACACGCGGCGATGATCTCTTTCTGATTCCCACGGCCGAAGTGCCCGTGACGAATCTCTATCGCGATGAGATTCTCGAGCCAGGCGCCGTCCCGATGGGATTCGTTGCCTACAGCAAGTGCTTTCGGCGCGAAGCTGGTTCGGCGGGAAAGGACACGCGCGGCATTTTGCGCACGCACGAATTCGACAAGGTGGAGCTCGTGCGGTATGCGGCACCGGAAACGTCGGGCGATCAGCTCGAGCTGTTGACGCGACACGCGGAGACGATCCTCGAGCGCCTCGGGATTCCGTACCGGCGAAAGCTGCTGGCCGCGGGCGATACGGGTTTCAGCTCGGCGATGACGTACGATCTCGAAGCGTGGGCGCCGGGCGTCGGCGCGTGGCTCGAGGTATCGTCGTGCAGCAACTTCACCGACTATCAGGCACGACGCGCCAACATTCGATATCGGCCGGCGAAGGGGGAGAAACCTCGCTTCGTGCACACGCTGAACGGTTCCGGCCTCGCGTTTCCGCGCACCGTCGCCTGCATCCTCGAGCACTATCAGCGGCCAGACGGCACCGTGACGGTGCCGGACGTGCTCAAGCCGTATCTCGGGTTCGACGTCTTTTCCTGACCGGTCATGCGACGACGCGGCACGCCCGAGCTGCTGGTCGCCACGCTCATCCTCGTTTTGATCGGGTGGTACATCTGGTACACCCACAGCGTGTACGTCGACCTTCAGGCTGACGCGAAGCGTTCGACGGACATGTATGCGCGCGTCTTTCATGCGTTCGCAGATACGTCGCAGGGCGCGACCACCGCGGCGTTGGTCGACCTGACGAAAAGCATTCGAGATCAGGGCGTACCGCTCATCTGGACCGACACGCGCGACAGCATCGGCGACCACGCCAATCTTCCGTTCGAGAAGAACGGTCGCGTTCCGGACGACGATCCCCGCGTGCGCGAATACGTCGGCGTGCTCGCCAAGCAGCATCCGCCGATCGTCGACTCGCTCTTCGGCAAGATTTACTTCGGCGATACGCCAGTCGTGCGCGGCCTCCGAGTCATCCCGGTGCTGCAGGCGCTGATGGCCGGTGTTCTCCTGTTCTCCGGGTTGTACATCATTCGGGCGAAGCACGATGCCGCCCGCGAGCGACTGTGGGCCGGCATGGCGCGCGAGTCGGCCCATCAACTCGGCACTCCGCTCTCGAGTCTCGCGGGATGGATCGAGCTGCTCGAGGAGCGCGCGAACGACGAGACGTCACACGCCGCTGTGACCCACATGCGCGGAGATCTCGATCGGCTCGATCGGGTTGCGCATCGCTTCGAGCGCATCGGGCGGGAGGCGAAACACGAGCCGCTCGATGTCGCAAAGATCGTGGCCAATGTCGGCCGCTATTTCCAAGCGCGCGTGCCAACGCTCGCGAACACCGTGAGCGTCGAGTGGAGCGTTGCACCCGATCTTCCTCAGGTCTTCGGCGATCCCGTGCTCCTCGAGTGGGCGGTTGAAGTGTTGGCGAAGAACGCGGTCGATGCGCTCGCCGGACGCGGCGGCCACATTCGGTTGGCCGCGACGCGACGTCCGGAGTCCGGCATGCTGATCTCCGTCTCGGATGATGGACCCGGCGTACCGCCGGAGCTCCGTAGTCGTGTGTTCGATCCCGGATTCTCGACGAAAAAGAGCGGATGGGGCATCGGCCTGTCGCTCGCGAAGCGCATCGTCGAAGAGAATCACGAGGGCAAACTCCTGCTCGCGAACACGGAGCAGGGCGCGACGTTCGAGATTATTCTTCAGTAATGCCCTCCGCTCCACTTCGCTTCGCTCCGTGTCGCATCAGGGTGACGGTATAGATGGGTCTCGATGACAGCCTCACCGCCGGATTAAATCCGGCGCAGCGTGAGGCCGTGCTGCATGTGAACGGTCCGATCCTCGTGCTCGCAGGCGCGGGATCGGGCAAAACTCGCGTGCTGACGTCGCGCATCGCGCGCCTGATCGACATCGAAGGCGTGGATCCCAAGCAGATCCTCGCGGTGACGTTCACGAACAAAGCGGCCGGCGAGATGCGCGAGCGCATCGGACGATTGCTCGGCAGCGAGCCGTCGGGGATGTGGGCGGGCACGTTCCACGCGATCGGTGCGCGGATGTTGCGCGCGGCCGCGCATCTCGTGCAACGCACGCCGGCGTTCACGATCTACGATTCGGACGATTCGCTGAGCGTCGTCAAACGATTGATGGAGCGACACGACATCTCGACCAAGCAGGTGTCGCCGCGAACAATTCAGGCCGTCATCTCCGACGCGAAGAACGCCCTCGTGCCGCCGGCGGAGTTCGAGCGGCTTGCGATGGATCCGATCGCGAAGGCGGCATCGCAGGTCTACCGTTCGCTCGCTGAAGCGCTACAACTCGCGAACGCCGCCGACTTCGACGATCTGCTCGTGCTTCCGGTGCGGATGCTGCAGCAGCATCCGGAAAAGCTGGAGCAGTATCGCCGTCGCTTTCGTTACATCCTCGTGGACGAATATCAGGACACGAATCGCGCGCAGTACGAGCTGGTCAAGCTGCTCGGCGGCGAGCACGGCAATGTCTGCGTGGTCGGCGATGACGATCAGTCGATCTACGGCTGGCGCGGCGCAGACATCCGGAACATTCTCGATTTCCAGAAGGATTTTCCCGGCGCGAAGGTCGTTCGGCTCGAAGAGAACTACCGGTCGACGCCGCAGATCCTCGAGCTGGCGAACGTCGTCATTCGCGCCAACACGTCGCGCATGGGCAAGACGCTTCGCGCGACGCGACCTGGTGGGGATCGCGTAACGCTCGTTCGCGCGCTGGACGAGCGCGACGAGGCGGAGTTCGTCGTCGAAGAGACCGCGAAGCATCGCTCGCAGTCTCGCCCGCTCGGCGATGTCGCGGTGTTGTATCGGACGAACGCGCAGAGCCGCGCACTCGAAGAAGCGCTCCGGCGGCACGCGATTCCATATCGTCTCGTCGGGTCCGTCCGATTCTATGACCGGCGCGAGATCCGCGACTTGATGGCATACCTCAAGCTGATCGCGAATCCGTCGGACGACGAAGCGTTCCGGCGCGCGGTCGCGGTGCCGAAGCGCGGGCTTGGCGAAACGACGATCGAGCTGCTTGCCGAAGGCTCACGAGCGCGTGGCGTGTCGATGTTCGAGGGCGCGTCGATCGACGAGGTCATTGCGCCGCTGCGTGCCGCAGCTCGCCTTGCGCTGGCCGAGTTCATTCGGCTAATCGCATCGTTGCGCGATCGCGCGACAGAAGCAGCCGTTGATGAGTTGCTCCGCGAGCTCGTGGAAGCGATTCGGTACGGCGATTACTTGCGAGCCGAAGGCCCGGAATCGCCGGAGCGATTGGACAACGTTCGCGAGCTGATCACCGGAGCCGCCGAACAGGTGGCAGATGAGCTGGGCGAAGTTGGGCTTCGACCGCTCGATCACTTTCTCCAGCGCGCGACGCTCGTCGCCGATATCGATGGTCTCGGAGAGGACGCCGATGCCATCACGCTGATGACGCTCCACAACGCGAAGGGCCTCGAGTATCCGCTGGTGTTCATCACGGGACTCGAAGATGGCCTGTTCCCGCTCGCAAAGGCGTTCGACAATCCGCCATTGCTCGAGGAAGAACGCAGACTGTTCTATGTCGGGATCACGCGCGCCGAGCGAAAACTCTTTCTGAGTCACGCGGAAGAGCGTCGCCGGAACGGCGAGTTGATGGCGTCGCGACAATCGAGCTTCCTCGACGACATTCCGGACACGATGCTGGAGAAGCGCGGCACGATCAAAGTGCGCAGCTCCGGCCGCGCGATGATGCGCGCCGGCAGTGGGTTCTCTTCCTACGGCCGCGGCTACGGTCGTGGCGACCGAATCGGCGGTGACTTGGGTGACATGCCGCCGCGGGCGTCCCCGGCAGCGCGTCGACCTGGAATGCCGGTGCAGGGATTTGCGCCAGTTGTCGCGGCCGAGGATGAGTCGCAGGACGCGCCCGTGTACGCGGCCGGCGTTCGCGTGAAGCATCGGAAGTTCGGCAGCGGCACGATCGCCGAGCTTGCGGGCTCTGGCCGTGACGCGAAGGTGAAGGTCGACTTCGACGACGCGTCGATTGGACGTAAGACGCTCGTCATCGCGCAGGCAAACCTCGAGCGCGGCGACGACTGATGGCCGTCACGCTCGATGACGTGCGCCACATTGCGTCGCTTGCGCGCCTCGCCGTGTCGGACGATCGCGCGCAGACACTCGTGGCCGAATTGAACACGATCCTCGCGCATATGGACGTGTTGTCGAGCGTGGACACGACAGCGGTCGACGCTGCCTCGACGGGCGAGCGCGCCGCGCCGTTGCGCGAAGATGTCGGTCCGCAGATCCCACTTGCACGCCCGCGCGAGGACTTCGCGCCTCGCATGGCCGACGGCTTCTTTCTGGTGCCGAGGCTGTCGACGCACGAAGACGCGGAGTCGTCGTGACAGCGGCGACCGAGTCGGTTCGCGCCGCGTTCGCCCGCGCCACGGAGGTCGGCGCCGGTCGAAGCGCGTTGAACATTCTTTTATACGCAGACCAGAACGGCGCGCTCGAGCGGGCGGCCGAGTTGGACCGCGCGCCCACGGGCGGTGCGCTTGAAGGTCGACCGGTCGTTCTCAAGGACAACATCGCTACGCTCTCGCTTCCGACGACGTGCGGCTCTCGGATTCTCGAGGGCTATGTCAGTCCGTTCGAGGCGACGGCCACGCGGCGTCTGCGCGATGCGGGGGCTGTGGTCATCGGGAAGTCGAACATGGACGAGTTCGCGATGGGCTCGTCGACGGAGAACAGCGCGTTCGGTCCGACGCGCAATCCGCTTGCACCGGATCGCGTGCCCGGTGGATCGTCGGGCGGATCCGCCGCCGCGGTGGCCAGCGGAATTGCGCGCATTGCGCTGGGCTCCGAGACGGGCGGATCGGTGAGGCAGCCGGCGGCGTTCTGCGGCATCGTCGGCGTGAAGCCGACGTACGGCCGCGTGAGTCGCTACGGGCTCGTGGCGTTTGCGTCCTCGCTCGATCAGATCGGCGTGTTCGGGCAGCGCGTCGACGATGCGGCGGCGTGTCTCGGCGTCATCGCCGGCGCTGATCTGCTCGACTCGACGTGCGCGCCCGAGCCAGTGCCCGACTATCGAGCGGCATCGCGTGACGGAGTGCGCGGCCTCGTGATCGGCCGGCCTGTCGAGTACTTCCCGGCCGAGTTGGACGGCCGCATTCGCGAGAAGTGCGATGCCGCGTTCGCGCGGCTCGCAGGCCTTGGCGCCGAGGTGCGCGATGTATCCCTTCCGCATTCGCGACTCGCGATCGAGGTCTACTACATCATCGCTCCCGCGGAAGCGTCGTCGAATCTCGCGCGCTTCGACGGCGCGCGATACGGGCTGCGAATCGAGGGCGACGGTCTTCGCGGCATGTATGAAGCGACGCGTTCGCGTGGATTCGGCGCTGAAGTCACACGCCGCATCCTGCTCGGGACGTACGTGCTCTCGGCGGGCTACTACGACGCGTATTATCGGAAAGCGCAGCAGGTTCGAGCCCTGATCGCCCGCGACTTTCAACAAGTGTTCGCCAGCGGCGTCGATCTTCTCTTTACGCCGACCACGCCGACGACCGCATTCCCGATCGGATCGAAGTCGGATCCGTACGAGATGTACTTGAGCGACGTGTTCACGTGTACGGCGAACCTCGCCGGCGTGCCGGCGATGTCGCAGCCGATTGGGCGCATCGATGGGCTTCCCGTTGGCGGACAGTTCATCGCGCCACATTTCGCGGAGCGGCGGATGTTCGCCGCGGCATACGCGCTGGAAGCGGCGTTGGGCGAAGAGGCGGGGCGATGACGACCGGGGACGGGCGACGGCTGACGGACGACACACGACGGACCACCGGCGATGGACCAACGGCGACCGGCGAATTCGAGATGGTCGTTGGGCTCGAGGTGCATGTGCAGCTCAAGACGGCAACCAAGATCTTCTGCCGCTGTTCGACTGACTTCGGCGCGCCGCCAAACGTCAACACGTGTCCCGTGTGCTTGGCCTTGCCCGGAGCACTGCCGGTACTCAACGACCACGCCGTCGAGTTGGCGATTCGCGCTGCGCTGGCGCTCGGCTGCGAGATCCAGACGACGTCGATCTTCGCGCGCAAGAACTACTTCTATCCCGACCTTCCGAAGGGATACCAGATCTCTCAATTCGATCGACCCGTCGCCACCAACGGCCGGTTGCGGATCGTCGTCCGTGAAGGCGATGCGCCGATCGACATCGGGATCACGCGCGCGCATTTGGAGGAGGATGCGGGAAAGTCGATTCACGATCGCTTTCCATCGGCCACGGCGGTGGACCTCAACCGCACCGGCGTGCCGTTGCTCGAGATCGTCAGCGAGCCCGATCTTCGCGGCTCCGAGGCGGCCGCGGCGTATTTGCGCGCGCTCAAACAGATTCTCGAGTACGTCGATGTCAGCGATGTCAGCATGGAGGAGGGAAGTCTCCGCGTCGACGCGAACGTCAGCGCGCGCCGGTTCGGCGACGAACGCCTCGGAACCAAGACCGAGGTCAAGAATCTGAATTCCTTCTCCGCGGTCGCGCGCGCGCTCGAGGTCGAGTTCGCGCGGCAATGCGCGATTCTGGCCCGGGGTGGTCGTGTCGAGCAGCAGACCATGCTGTGGGATGAACGCGCGGAAGAAGTGCGACCCGCGCGATCGAAGGAGGGCAGTCACGACTATCGGTATTTCCCGGAACCTGATTTGCCGCCGCTGGTCGTGTCACCCGATCGCGTCGAGCGTATTCGCGCGGCTCTCCCGGAACTGCCGAGCGCGCGACGTGACCGATATCGTCGCGACTATTCGACGCTCACCGAGTACGATATCGGCGTGCTGACCTCGAGCGCCGCGGTCGGCGACTACTTCGAGCAGCTCGCGAGCGGCAGCGGCGATGCGAAGACCGCCGCCAACTGGCTCATGGGCGAGGTGCTCGCCGCGCTCAAGTCGACCGGGCGCGGCATCACGTCATTTCCCGTTCGACCCGACGCGCTTTCGACGCTGCTACACATGGTGCGCGATGGCACGGTCAGCCACAGCGCGGCGAAGCAGATCTTCGGCATCATGATCGCGACCCGCGACGCGCCGACGCAGATCGCCGAACGCGAGGGCTTGCTCAAGGTGACGGACGATTCCGCCCTCGTTCGCTGGATCGACGAAGTCTTCAGTGAACATCCCGACGAGGCGAAGCGATTCGTCGCTGGCGAGCGCCGCTTGCAGGGCGTTTTCGTCGGTCATGTGATGAAACGCTCGGGAGGCAGCGCCGATCCCAAGCGCGTGAATCAGTTGCTTGTGTCGCGGACCGCGGGCACGTAGAGCAGTCCGCCGACCGACGTCGCGTAGGGCAGCGTCGCCGCCGGCATGCCGAAGTGGCGATCGGCTTCTTCGCGAAGCGCGCGATCACCACCGGCGCGCAACACTTGTCGCCGCACCCGCTTCGCGAGCTTGAGCGCATCGTGCCCTGACGGGTCCAGATGAAACGGCTCCGCGCGGTCCATGCGGATGAGCAGGTCCATGATGAAGTCGTACGAGCGCGCGAGATAGCGCGCGACATCATCATCGGCCAGGTCCCAGCGACTCTTCTCCGTCATCATCTGGAAGATCCGCTGCCACGATTCGTTATCGGCGACGATCACCATTCCGCGAAAGATCCGGCGGTTCGTCGGCGTGCTGAAGATCGTGGGACTGAGCACGCGATCGAGCAGCGAGTCCGAGCGCGAGTGATCGATCAGTATCAGCTCTCGCGCGTGCCGCGCGCACTCCGAGCCGAGGTGCGTCTCGAACCGGCTCTCCCAATACGAGTGACCGAATCCCGACGTGCTCGACGTGATCGCGAGCTGCGTCGGGACGAAGTAGTTGTGCGCGATTGCGTCGGCGGCGAGATGCGACAGATAGCCAAGCGCAAATGCGCGGAGCGGATCGTCACGGGCACTATCGAAGATCTCCATGCCGACATTCCACGAGTGGCAATGCCGGCCGACGGGAGCGTATTTCTTCGCGATGCTCGTATCCGCCGCGATCGAGCCGTACAGGAAATCGTGCGGAAACTCACGCAAGAGCGCCGCGATCGCGGGCGGCAGCGCCGCAAGGGACCGCATGACCGCGTCGCCGAGAAAGACGTGCGTTCCCGGCGTCCACGCATGCGCCGCGTGCGGCGTGATGGCAATCGCGACGAGTACAACCAGCACCAGCGATGCGGCATTCCACACCGATCGCCGTCGCCGTGAACGAGCCGTGCCGTTAGATCCCAAGACGCTTCCGCTGGCGTCGGACGGAGCGGCGCAGATCGCGAAGCTCCGATTCGACGGCGTCGTCGATGGCATCACGGGCTCGTCCGAAATACTCCGAGACGCGCTCTCGCATCTCACGACGGGGAATTCTATCCCAGGCATCCTCGCCATGTTCGGCGACCCAATGCGCCCCGCGCTTCCCTAGTCGCGCGGCGTGCCGTCCGGCCCAGCTTGCTCCCTCGCCGACCCGCTCGAGGACCGGCGTCATCGGACGACGTCCGGACGGTCCGCGGCGCAGCAGGTAGGTCAATCCCGCGCCGACGGTCATGCCCAGGAGCGCCGCCGTCAACAGGTCATACTGGTGATCTCGTTCGTCGCCGTAGTCGCTCTCAAGCGCGCCGCCGTTGTCCAGGGCGCGGACGGATCCGGGGGCCTGGCGGGATCGCCGGCGCGGGCGATTCGGGGCTACTGTCGTGGCCATCTTCTACCTCCTGATTGCTCGTGGCGTCGGCCGACTCGGCCTCATCGAGCTCGTCAGACGCAAAGTCCGTCCCACTCCGCGCACGAAAAGCCTCCGTGCCGCGCCGAATACCGCGCACGGTCGATGCCGTCGAGATGAAGAGCCGTTCAGCTTCGTCCTGCGCGACGTCGAGCAGCGCGTTGAACTCGCCGAGCCGCTCCTCGCTGGCGACCAGCGCGCGCTGGACGCGTTTGGTAATCTCGTCGACTGTTTCGTTGACGCGCTCGACGTCCTTGCGGACGGATGCGGCCATGCCGCGGACATCGTCGGAGATGTGCTTGACGTTTTCAATGACGGGCGACAATTCAGTCCGCACCGAACCGAGGCCAGCTCGCAGCTCCTGAATCACCGCGCGAACCTCGAGCCCGACGCGCACCGCAACGGCGGCGGCGCCAAGCACCGCGAGCGCGGTGATTACATTCGCGACTGCCGACAGCGCCAGCCAGTTCATCGTGACTGCCTCGGTGCGAAGTTGGGACACCCGGCTGCCGCTCGAGACGCGGGCGTCCCCATAAAAATGCAATGACGAGGCCACCCCATGCTGGGCGCATCCTACCGGTCGAGCGCACCGAGTGCAAGCCACATCGCGCCCAAGCAACCAAAGCACCGGGATGTGCGTCCTCCCATTGACCAATTCTTGCAAATCCCCTCATTGTTCGCACCCACTCACTCACTCGCACAAATTCTCGCACGCACATGAGCGCACTGCAGTATGTCGTGGAAGGCGGCCAAAGGCTCTCGGGCACGATCCGCCCGTCAGGAAACAAGAACGCCGCGCTGCCGATCGTGTGCGCCGCGCTGCTTACCGAGCATCCCGTGGTGCTCGAAAACGTTCCCAGAATTCGCGACGTCGAGACACTCGTCGAGCTGATTGCGTCGACGGGCGTCGATATCCGCTGGGCGGAGCGCAATACGCTGCACATTCACGCGAAGCAGGTGGTGTCGTCGCGCCTCGATCCGGATCTCTGCCGAAAGATTCGCGCGTCGATCCTCCTCGCGGCGCCGATGCTCGCGCGTTGCGGCGAGATCGAGTTGCCGCCCCCTGGCGGTGACGTGATCGGCCGCCGGCGCGTGGACACGCATTTTCTCGCCCTCGAGCGGCTCGGCGCACATTTCGACTTGAACGAAAGCTTCCATCTCACGACGCCCGGTCTTCGCGGTTCCGATGTCTTTCTCGACGAGCCGAGCGTGACGGGCACCGAGAACGCGCTGATGGCTGCCGTCGCGGCGAGCGGCACGACGATTCTGCGCAATGCCGCGAGCGAACCGCACGTCCAGGACCTCTCGCATTTTCTGGTCGCGCTTGGCGCCGAAATCGACGGAATCGGCACGAACAAGCTCACAGTGCAGGGCGGTCGGCCGCTGGGGTCTGCGACGCATCGCATCGGGCCGGATCACATCGAGGTGGGGTCGTTCATCGGTCTCGCGGCGGTGACCTGCTCCGAGATCCGCATCGTGGACGCGGGAATCGAGCATCTGCGGTCCACGCTGATGGGATTTGCGCGGCTCGGCATCTCGTGTGTGATCGACGGGCCAGACTTGATCGTGCCCGCCGAACAGGAGAAGGTCATCCAGAGTGACCTCGGCGGACACGTCCCGAAGCTCGAGGACCAGCCGTGGCCGCAGTTTCCGGCCGACACGATGTCGATCGCACTCGTCACGGCGACGCAGTGCTCCGGCCTGATTCTGATTCACGAGAAGATGTTCGAGTCACGCCTCTTCTTCGTGGATAAGCTGATCGGCATGGGCGCTCGCATCGTGCTCTGCGATCCGCATCGTGCGCTCGTGTCGGGACCGTCGAAGCTGCGCGGCAGCTCGGTGGAGTCGCCGGACATTCGCGCCGGCATGGCGATGCTGCTCGCCGCGCTGTGTGCGGAGGGCGAGAGCCGCATCAACAACGTCGGGCAGATCGAGCGCGGCTACGAGCGCATCGACGAGCGTCTGCGGGCGCTCGGCGCGCGCGTCGAGCGCGTGGAGGATCGCCGCACGACATGACGATCGCGGAAGAATCGGAGTGGGTGCCGGACGTCGCCGATTTCGGGGTCCGCGCCTTCACGACGACGCGAACGACCGGCAGCTTTGGTCTCCTGACCGAGGAGCCAGTGCACGTTGTCATGGGCCGGTGGTCCGCGCTCAGGCGCGAGCTGCGAAGCGGCGGTTCACGGCTCGCAACGGCGTCGCAAGTACACGGTGCGCGGGTGATCGTGCATCAACCCGGGTGGGAAGGGTGGCTGCGCGCCGGCGATGCGGACGGCCATCTCTCGATCGAGCGCGGCACGGCACTCGTGGTGACCGTCGCGGACTGTGTGCCGGTGTTTCTCGTACACCCGTCCGGGGCGATCGCGCTGTTGCATTCGGGATGGCGTGGGACCGCGGCTCGCATCGTCGAACACGGAATCCTGGGGCTTACCGAGCGTGGAATTCCGGCGTCCGAGATCCGGCTGCACACCGGACCAGCGATCTGCGGCAAATGCTACGAGGTGAGTCCTGACGTCTATCGGCTGCTCACCGGTCGCGACACATCAGGGCCAACGACGGTGGATCTTCGCGCGCTGATTGCCGATCACGCGAGAGCGATGGGCGTGCGCCACATCAGCACGAGCGCATCGTGCACACGCTGCAACAACGATCGGTTCTATTCACACAGGGCCGGCGACGCAGGTCGACAGCTTGGAGTCGTGATCGCAGATCGGTGAAAATCGGAGCGGGAGCGGCGAACGGCGTGCGGCGAACGGAGCGGGATGTGAGCGAGGGGTGCGGCGCAAACCAGCATGCCGCACCCCTCGCTTCAGCTCATCACCATCTCCGCACTCCGAACTAGTTGACCCGCTCCTCAGCGAATCGCTAGTGCAATGGCTTGCTCGAGCACTTCATCCTTTCCTGCCGCGAACGTCGCAGCCGTCGGTTTGATGACGACGTCCGGTGCGAGGCCCACGCCCTCGAACGTCGTCTTGTTCGGCGTGTACTCGATCCACTGCGACAGCTCGTACGTCCAGCCATTCGGCAGCTCGCGAACGATTGGTCCGCCAGAGGCGCCGCCGGTCGTATCGCCGACGATCGTCGTCTGCGGTCGCACTCGCATGGCGAGCACGAAATCCTCGGCGCTGCTGTAGTCACCGCGATTCGTGAGGACGAACACGGGACCGGAGAAGTGATGGCTGCCCTGCGGGTCGACGGTCTCGGTGACGTAGTTCGTGAAGTCGCTATGGTTTTTTCCGTTGCGATAGCGCAGGTACCCGAACGTTCGCGAGCGATCCATGAATCGGCCCGCGACGTCGTTCGCGACGCCTCGCTCTCCGCCGCCGTTGCCACGAATGTCGATGACGATCGATTTCGCATTGCCGAGCGAGCCAAGGGCCTCGTCGATCTCGTTGCCCCAACCGCCGCCCAGGAAGCTCGCGATCCGGATGTAGCCCACATTGGGGGCGGCCATACCATAGCGAACGTGTCCCTGTCCACCGCTCGTGGTCGCGGCGGACGCGACGTATTTCATCATCGTCGCGTGTTCATTATATCGCGTCGGCATCGTGTCGTACGGCGCGATGTACCGCATCGTCCGGCCATTCGCGGTGAGCGTGACGTGCGGGTCCTTGAGCTCGGCGAACATCGAGGCGAGCTCCGCCGCGAACGCTTGATCCGATGTGGCCGCCAGCGCCGCGGGACGATGCTTCGCGCCCACGGCGTTCCAGTCGATTCCCTTCAATTGAAAGAAGGAGTAGTGCAGGTCGAACTCCTGCCACACGGCATCGAAGAGCGACGCGCGATCCGTCGAGGGCGGCGGACCAACGAGGTCGCTCGCGCAGGCGGCGCTCGCCAGCGCGAGACCGGCCGCGGCGATGGTTCTCAGTCTCATCGCGGCGTCCTCCCGAAGCGGAGCACGACACCGAGATTGAAGCCGGTGGTCACCGTGCGCGCGCGCTGAATGTCGGCATAGTCGAGCGCGTTCGCGTGGAACTCGCCAATGAGGCCGAGCCGGCGGCGCGCCGATGTTTCGAAGCCCGCTGTGAAGTTGTAGCCGCGCAGATTCGCGAGCGTCACGGCGTTGAAGCTGGGCGACGCCTGATCGATACGCACGTCGGTATACGGGTGATGCGCGATGCCGACCAACGGCACACTCAATCCAAGGAACGTGTTGCCGCCGAGCGCCGAATGCTGCCAGCGCACCGCGGGACCGAGGGTCGCGTATCCGTTGACGTAGCTCGTGGTCGTTGCGCCTGGATCGGCATAGTGATGCGTGAGCACACCGCCGCGAACGTCCAACGCGAGTCCCGCGCTGAACGCACTGGAGCTCGAGAAGCCGCGGAGGAGTGACGTCGTGAACGAGCCGTCGTACGCCCGCTCATGCACGCTGGTGCCCGCGTCGGCGCGCGACGAATACGTGCGGCGCGCGCCCTCGCCTTCGACGATCGCATTCCAGCGACCGAACGAGCGTTGATAGCGAAAGCGCGAGTCGAGGCCCGTGCCGCTGAATGGAATCGGCGACGACGACGCGTCGAGGTGATCGTTGATCGTGAACCCGCCGGTGATGGCGAGTGATTGCGTGAACGGTGGTGCGGGGGGGCGCGTTTGCGCGGCGCTGGCGTGCAACGCCAGGACACAAAGACACGCCACCATCGGCGAGGTCTTTCTGAACAGCATGTGACTGACCCGGAGGAGAGTTCGCGAGGCGAGCGCGCGACAGAGGGAACCGAGGGGAACACCGCGGCGCGCGGTCGGGAGTGCGAGATCGTCTGCAGAGCGAGGGGCACAGGGAAGTGGCGCCACTCGCGTCTCTCGTATAACAGACGATCGTACACCACTCGTGTCAATTATTTCCGGCGAGCGCGACAGTAACAGCGCGCACTGTCGTTGTGCGCCCGACTTGACACCGGCGCGATGCGATGGGTGCGGCGACCGATGCGCATCGGCGTGTCGGACGCGTAGGACTTTGGACGAACGCGATGTGACGTCCGACGAACGCGACGCGGCTTTCTACGAACGCGGCCACGAACACACACGGCCTGCACGAGGGTATGAGCGGTGTTCGGCGCGCGGCTTGCCCTCCCCGGGGAGTGCGGAAAACTCTTTTTGGGAGGAGGCAGTACGATGCAACGAAGTGGGATGGCTCGTGTTATTAGAGCATGCTCAACGGGTCGTTGGGCGATCGCCGCGGCCGCGCTCGTCGTCGCCGGCGCGTGCGGTGATACGGAGTTCAATACTGTTGTGCCGATTGCGGCAGCCGTGACGGTCAGCTCCGCGACGAACAATCAGAGCGCGATCGTAGGCCAAGCGCTGCCGCAGCCCGTGTCGGTGCAGGTGACCGACGGCGCCGGCAATCCGATTGGCAACGTGACGGTGACATGGACCGTGTTGACGGGTGGCGGCAGTGTGTCGTCCTCGACCAGCACGACCGATTTGAATGGCAACGCGACGGTGATCTGGACGCTCGGTCCGACCGTGGGCGCGCAGACGTTGAGCGCGTCGATTGCGACGGGCGCGTCGACCACGATTACGGCGACGGGTCTGGCGAGTGGCACCGCGGGTGTGACGATCGTGAGCGGCAACAACCAGACGATCGGCGTGAACACGGCGTCGGCGCCGATGGTCATTCACATCTCCGATGCGTTCGGCAATCCGGTCTCGGGCGCCACGGTGAACTGGTCCGCCCCAGCGGGTGCAACGCTCAGCGCGACGTCGACCACGACGGACGCGAGCGGCAACACGTCGGTGACGTTGACGTCGGCGACCCCGATGGTCGCTACCGTCACGGCATCGTCGGGTTCACTCACGGCCGCGGTTTTCACGGTGACCGTGCAGTAAGAATCGTAAGCGCACCAACGACCAGCTTTGTACGCGGGGCGCGGCGAACTGCCGCGCCCCGTCGTCGTTATCGGTTCCTTGTGTTCACCTGGCGCGAGCCCAGACGCACTGAACACAAAGAAGTCGCTAAGTCCGGTGCCACCCACCCTTGGGGCCGCTAACGCGGCCGCGTTCGCCTCGTCGTACCCGTGCATCCACACGAAGCGACCACCACCCGCGGCGCATGATCGTGTCTCTCGTCATCAGAGAACCCTCAATGGAGATAGCCGGATCATGCAACGCGGAATTAGTGGGGTGGCGCGTCCCGCGGCCCTGAGCCTCGGGCGGATTGCCACCGCGGCACTCGTCGTCGCCGCGGCGTGTAGCGACAGCAACAATACGGCGCCGTCGCCGGTCGCGACCACGATCACCGCCAACGGCTCGACGAATGCGCAAACCGGTGCGGTCGGCACCGCGCTCACGCAGCCGATCACCGTGACGGTCGAGGACCAGAACGGCGTGCTGATGTCGAACGCGACGGTGAACTGGACGGTGCTGTCGGGCGGCGGCAGCGTCGCGTCGGCGAGCAGCACCACGGACGACAGCGGAACTGCGACCGTCGTCTGGACGCTCGGCAGCACCGTTGGGGTCGACTCGTTGAAGGCAGCGCTCGGAACCGGGACATCGGTGACGTTCACGGCGACGGCGACACCTGGCTCGGCGTCCGCAGTGCGCGTCACGAGCGGCGATCCGCAGTCGGTCGCAGCGGGGTCGGCAACTGCGCCACTCGTCGTTCAGGTGGTCGATCAGTTCGCCAACCCGATTCCGGGCGCAACGGTGACGTGGTCGGTGCAGGGCGGCGGAACGCTCAGCGCGACCTCGTCGACAACGGACGCGACCGGCACCGCTCAGGTGACGTTGACGACCGATTCAACGCCGGCGTCGTACACGGTGACGGCCACCTCCGGGAACATTACCCCGGTGACCTTCAGTATAACCGCGATGTAGTGAGTGATTGGCTCGACCGTTCGCCCCGGCCGGCGGACGTGAGGACTTTGGAGGGTGACTCGCTGGGCGTGGCCACTTGCCGCGCCCAGTGAGGTGCTCTACTTTATTCTTGCTGCGCGGTCCTTGCGGCCGCGAGTGAAATGTGGGGGAGGTTCCCCACATTTTTTTGTTCTCGACGCCTTCCTCGACAGGATGTGAAGGACGCGCTGGAAGATGTTGTCAGGATGGAGCTTGACGCGGCGGGGTTCGATCTCGTTGAGCTGCGGCGGGGCGGCACGCGAAGCCGGCCGCTGATCGAGGTTCGCATCGATCGGCGAGACTTCGCGGCGGTCACCGTGGACGATTGCGCACGAGTGTCACGGGTGCTGGAGTCGCGGCTCGATGGAAGCGGGCTCGTTGCACCCGAGTATGTGTTGCAGGTGTCGTCGCCGGGCGAGCGTCCGCTTCGCACGACGGCGGAATGGCAGCGGTTCGTGGGGCGATGGGCCAACGTGCTCGCACCACAGCACGGCGGTCGCATCGAAGGAAAAATCCTCGCGGTGGAGGGAGAGTCGGGATCGGAAGTCGCGGTGTTATCGCCCAAGGCGGGCGTGGAGCGTCGCATCCCGCTGGCTGACGTCACGGAGGCGCGGCTGGCGTTTCACGTCTAACTACTCGTTAACAATCCGAGAGGATCTGGATGGTCAGTTCTGCAGAGATACTCGCCGCGTTTCGCGAGGTGTCGAACACGAAGCAGCTCGATCGCGCGGAACTGTACGCCCTCCTCCAGGACGGCATTCTCGCCGCGCTCGCGAAGAAGTACGGACCCAACGTCCAGGCGGAAGTCAACATCGACGACGGCAAGGGTGACATCCGCATCGTCCTCCTCAAGACGGTGGTCGCGGCGGTCGAGGATTCGAGCAATCAGATCTCTCTCGACGACGCCAAGTCCTTCGACGAGAGCTTCGAAGTGGGCGACGTCATGGAAGAGCCCATCGACTTCGCCGTCTTTGGCCGTGCGGCAGTGCAAGCCGCCAAGCAGCGAATCATCCAGCGCGTGCGTGAAGGTGAGCGGACGCGCATTCGCGACGAGTTTGCGACGCGTGTCGGCGATCTCCTGTCGGGCGAAGTGCAGCAGATCGAGCGCGGCAAGCTCGTCGTCATGCTCAACAAGTTTCGCGAGGCGGAAGCGATCATTCCGTATCGCGAGCAGAACCATCGCGAGCACTTTCATCAGGGCGAGCCGATCCGCGCCGTCCTCAAGCGCGTGGAAGAGACGCCCAAGGGGCCGCGTCTCATCCTGAGCCGTGGCGATCCGCTGTTCGTGAAAGCGCTGTTCAAGCTCGAGGTGCCGGAGATCCAGCAGAACATCGTCGAGATCAGGGCCGCCGCGCGCGAGGTGGGCAGCCGAACGAAGATCGCCGTGTTCTCGCGCGACGATTCGATCGACCCGGTCGGCGCGTGCGTCGGCCTCAAGGGCTCGCGCGTGCAGGCCGTTGTGAACGAGCTCAACGGCGAGCGCATCGACATCGTCCCGTGGTCCCCGGATCCGGAGCGGTTCGCGAAGCTCGCGCTGGCGCCGGCGAAGGTCGCGCGCGTGTTCAGCGATCCGGGTACGAAGACGATTCAGGCGGTCGTGGACGAAGATCAGCTGTCGCTCGCCATTGGGCGCAATGGGCAGAACGTGCGCTTGGCCTCGGAGTTGACGGGCTGGAAGATCGATCTCTACTCGAGCCGCGAGTGGATGGAGCGCGGCGGTGAGGCGCAGATCTTCGCGCCGTTGCCCGAGGAGACCGAAGAGGTGGCCGACGTTCGGCTGTCGGACATCGGGGGCATGCCACCGGCAACGGTGGCGGTGCTCGAGGAAGCAGGCTATCGCACGTTGAACGACATCATCGACCTCGAGCGTGAGGATTTCCTCAAGCTTCCGGGCATTGCGCCGGAGGAAGCCGATCGCATCATGGCCATGATCGATGAGCTGACCACCGAAGATGGCGGCGGCAGCGAGGGGACGTCAGCGGCGTAACGTAAATGGAAACGGCGACCAGGCAGCGCATGCTGCGTCTGCTGGGACTCGGCGTGCGAAGTCGGAACGTCGTTGTTGGAGTCGAGCAGGTGAGGGAAGGAGCAAAGCGCAACAAGATCGTCCTGGCGGTCGTCGCACGCGACGCATCGCCGAATAGTCTCGAGAAGGTCGTGCCGCTGCTGAATGCTCGGCGCGTTAGGTTTATAGAAGTGCCGTCCGCCGCGGAACTTGGCGCTGCGGTCGGACGTGAACAAACCACGGTTGTCGGCATCGTCGACCGTCAACTGGCGGCCGGCGTGAACGCGTTGGTTGCGTCGCCCAAGATGGAACCAGGGGAGGATGTTTGAGCAAGCTCTCAGTCAGTGAATTGGCCAGCGAATTCGCGGTGTCCTCCGAAGAAGTCGTCTCACTTCTTCGGCAAATGGACATTCCCATTCGCAGCCATATGAGCATGCTCACGGACGACCAAGTCGCCCGCGTTCGGGCGCGATGGGAGCGCGAAAAGCGAGTACGCGCCGAGAAGCAGGGGACTCCAGCGCCGGCGGCGCCACGCCGTCGTCGCAGCGTCGCTGTTCCCGAGCCTGTCGCCGCCGAGCCGGTGAGTGCGACTGGCGAGCCAATTCGTCGCCGGCGCAAGGCTGCTGACGTACAAGCGGCTGCCGAAGAGCAAGCCGCTGCCGCCGCCGCGGCAGCGGAAGCTGCGGCCGCGCTCGCGGCGGAACAGGAAGCCCTCGCGGCCGAAGCGGCCCGCGTCGAAGCCGCGCGCATCGAGGCTTTGCGCGCGGAAGAAGCCGCACGTGCCGCGGCAGAAGCTGCCGCAGCAGCTGCCGCTGCGGAGCGCGCCGAAGCTCGCGCCGAAATCGAAGTTCCACGTCCGGCGCCGCAGACCGATGGCGCGCGTCCGACTGCGTCGTTCCCCGCCGCACCTGAACGTCCGCGCCCGCGTCCAATTACGCCGGGCGCTCCGCGTCCGCGCCCAGTCGCGAGCAGTGGCGGATTTCCGCCGCGTCCGATCGCATCCGCTGCGCCGGGCGGTGGTCCCGCTGCCGGTGGTGGCCCGGGTCGTCGTGATGACCGTCGCGGCGGAGGTGGCGGCGCCGGAGGCGGTGGCGGTGGAGGAGGTGGCGGCGCCGGAGGTGGCGGTGGCGGCGGCGGTGCTGGAGTCGCCGAGCGAGGCGGTGGACGTCGCAAGAAGGGCAAGCGAGGTGCGGTCGACCAGGAAGCGGTCGATGCAAACATCTCGAAGACGATGGCCGCTCTTCGCGGCTCACCGACGACGCGTCGCGCGAGCGACTTGCGTCGTGGCTCGCGCGAAGAGCTCGAGGCCGCGCGCGCCGCGGAAGCGGAGCGCGAGCGAAAGACCGTTCGCGTCAACGAGTTCATCACCGTCAGCGAGCTTGCGCAAATTCTAAAGGTGCCCGCGACCGAGATCGTTGCGTTCGCGTTCAAGAACCTTGGGTTGATGGTCACCATCAACCAGCGTCTGGACTTCGACCAGATCGAGCTGATCGCGGGCGAATTCGGCTTCCAGGCCGTGCGCGAGGACGCGTATCAGGCGGAAGAAGGGGTGACGACCGCCGAAGCGGACCGCGCGGAAGATCTCGCGCCCCGTCCGCCGATCGTGACCATCATGGGTCACGTCGACCACGGCAAGACGTCCCTCCTGGACTACATCCGCAAAGCCAACGTCGTCGCGGGCGAAGCGGGCGGCATCACGCAGCACATCGGTGCGTATCACGTCTCGCTGCCGAGCGGCAAGAACATCACGTTCCTCGACACGCCGGGCCACGAGGCGTTCACCGCCATGCGTGCGCGCGGTGCGCAGGTGACGGACATCGTCGTACTCGTCGTTGCCGCGGACGACTCGGTCATGCCGCAGACGATTGAAGCGATTTCGCACGCGAAGAACGCGGGCGTACCGCTCATCGTCGCGATCAACAAGATCGATCTGCCGCAGGCGAACGCGGGCAAGGTGAAGCAGGAGCTTCTGCAGCACGGCGTCGTGCTCGAGGAGTTCGGCGGAACTACGCTCGCGACCGAGATCTCGGCGAAGAAGGGCACGAACGTCAGCGATCTGCTCGATCAGATTCTGCTCCAGTCGGAAATCCTCGACCTCAAGGCGAATCCGAATCGCCGCGCGGCGGGAACCGTCGTCGAAGCGTCGCTCGATCCGGGCAAGGGTCCGGTCGCAACGGTGCTCGTGCAGAACGGAACGCTCGCCGTGGGCGACGATTTCATCTGCGGCATGTACTCGGGTCGCGTTCGCGCGCTGCTCGACGAGCGCGGCAAGCCGGTGAAGAAGGCCGGACCCGCGATTCCAGTGCAGATCCTCGGCTTCCAGGGTGTGCCGATGGCGGGCGATCAGCTGCTCGTCGTCGAAGACGCCGCCGCCGCGCGCGAAGTTGCGCAGCGGCGCGAGCGCCTCGACCGCGAAGCGAAGAGCCGTCGCGGCACGCGTGGCGGCGTCACGCTCGAAGATTTCATGGCGCAGGCCGCGGCCGGTGTCGCGCACACGCTCAACATCCTCATCAAGGCCGACCAGGGTGGTCCGGCCGAGGCGTTGGCGGATGCGCTCATCGGGTTGTCGACCGGCGAAGTGAAAGTCGAAGTGATTCACCGCGGCGTTGGTGCGATCACGGAGTCGGACATCCTGCTCGCGAAGACCGCAGGTGCGATCATCATCGGCTTCCACGTGCGCCCGGACAACAACGCGCGCACGGCGGCTGAGCGCGAAGGCGTCGAGATCAAGCTTTACCGCATCATTTACGAAGCGGTGGCCGACGTTCGCGCGGCGATGGAAGGCATGCTGCGGCCAGAAGAGCGCGAGGTCGTGCTCGGCGAAGCGCTCGTGCGCGAAGTGTTCCGCATCTCACGCATCGGTACCATCGCGGGTTGTGCGGTGCGCAGCGGCGTGATCAACCGTCAGGGTCGCGTGCGCGTGATTCGCGACGGCGTCGAAGTGTTCGATGGCGCGATCGCGTCACTCAAGCGCTTCAAGGACGACGTCCGCGAAGTGCGCGAAGGCTTCGAATGCGGCATCGGCGTCGAGAACTTCAACGACCTCAAGGTGGGCGACGTCATCGAGTGCTATCGCACCGAGGAAGTCGCGCGCACCCTCGAATCGACATCGGCAAGCTGAGGGCGTAATGCCGAGCGAGCATCGCCGCTCTGATCGAGTGGCGGAGGCGATTCGTGAGGAGATCGCAACGTTCCTTGCCGAGGATGCCAAAGATCCGCGGATCTCGCGGCTCACGACCGTGACGGGTTGCGACGTCACGCGCGACCTGCGTCACGCGAAGGTGTTCGTCAGCGTGATGGGCACCGACGCGGAGCGCGCCGCGACGTTTGAAGGGCTGGCGAGCGCCGCCAGCCACCTGCGCTCGCGCGTCGGACGCGCGCTTCGGCTGCGCCTCGCGCCCGAGATCACGTTCCTGCCCGACGAAAGCATCGCGCGCGCGGCCCGAATCGAAAGCCTGTTGGCGCAAATCAAGGAGCCGCCGTCTCCGCCAGCGCCTCCCAAGGGCACCGATGGGGACGACGACGAGTGAACTGGGCGGGCTGCTGCTGGTGGACAAGCCGGCAGGAGTCACGTCGCACGACGTCGTCGCGATCGTTCGCCGCGCGTTTCGCACGAAGCGCGTTGGACACACCGGCACACTCGATCCGTTCGCGACTGGCTTGCTGCTGATTCTGCTCGGCCGCGGCACGCGGCTCATTCCGTACGTCGAGCAGGAACCGAAGGTCTACGAGGCGACAATCCGGTTCGGCTCCGAGACCAACACCGACGACGTGACGGGCGACGTGACGCGATCGGCGCCGCTTCCCACAGCTCACGCAATTGACGATGCGATCGTTCGCCTCAGCGGACGATTCGAGCAAGTGCCGCCGGCGTATTCTGCCAAACAGGTCGAGGGAACCCGGGCGTACGCGGCGGCGCGGAAGGGCGCTCCGCTCGATCTGCGTGCGGTGCCGATCACGGTGCTCGCCTGGCAGATCCTCGCGCGCGAACCCGACACGATCACCACGCGAATCACCTGCGGTGGCGGCACGTACATTCGAGCGCTCGCGCGCGACCTCGGCCGACTGTCTGGTAGCGCCGCGCATCTCGCCGCGCTGCGGCGATTGGCCGCTGGCCCATTCGCGGTGGACGACGCGATGTCGCTCGACCGTCTCCAGCGCGGCGATGCGGCGCTCTTGCCGCTCTCGTCAGCGATTCCGTCGTTGCCAGTGCAGCGGTTGGCGGCCGACGAGCTCGCGCGCGTCGTCCACGGCAACACGGTGACGTCCCGCGTCGCGGCGCCGCGTGTCGCGCTCGTGAGCTCCGACGATGCGCTCGTCGCCGTTGCAGAGCCCGAAGGCGATGCGTTGCGCCCCAAGCTGGTGCTGCGCGATGCATGACGACTTGGGCTTCCCGCAGCTCGCCAACGGATCGGTCGTGACCGTTGGCACGTTCGACGGCGTGCACATCGGCCATCGCGATATCGTGAAGCGGTTGCGCGAACGCGCAGACGCTCACGGTTTGCCCGCGCTGCTCGTGACATTTCGGCCGCATCCGCTCGAGGTGGTGAATCGGTCGGCCGCGCCGATGTTGCTGACGCCGGATGACGAGCAGCTGGACGCGCTCGCCGATGCAGGTCCCGTGTTGGTCGCGGTCCTTCCGTTCACCGACTCGCTTGCTCGCTATTCGGCGGAAGATTTCGTGTTGCGGCTGCTGCGCGATCGATACCGCATGCGGGAGATCGTCATCGGCTACGATCATGGGCTCGGCCGCGGCAGACAGGGCGATGCCAAGGTCCTCACCGAGCTCGGTCGAGCGAATGGCTTCGGTGTCGAGGCGGTTCCACCCACCCTCGACCGCGTGGGTGCTCCGATCTCGTCGAGCTCGATTCGAAACTTCATCGCGCACGGCGATCTCGAGCGCGCGTGCGCCGCGCTCGGGCGACCCTACACGGTGCGTGGCCGGGTGGTGCACGGCGACCAGCGGGGGCGCGATCTCGGCTATCCGACGATCAATCTCGAGCTGCTTGCGGCCCGAAAACTTCTCCCGCCCGATGGGGTATATGCCGTTCGCGCCCAAACATCACGCGGCTCGTTCGGTGGTATGATGAACCTCGGCGGACGTCCGACCTTTGGCGACGTCAACCGAAGTCTGGAAGTGCACTTGTTCGATGTTGGAGGCGATTGGTACGGGGAATCCGTGTCGGTCGCGTTCGTCAGCCGGCTGCGCGACGTCAAGCGGTTCGACGGGATCGACGCGCTCATCGCCCAGCTTGGCAAAGACGCGGCGGACGCCCGGCTCGCGTTGACGCAAGCGTAAGGCAGAGTTAACGTTATAGGCTTCGTTGAACGACTCCCACCTTCTACCCGCAGTCGTATGCCCCTGAAGTATCGCGTCTCGATCATCGTGGCTCTGTGCATTCTGTCGGGATGGTTCCTCTTCCCGCGCAATGTCACGCAGCGCCAGCGCGGTCCGGACGGAACGTTGCACGACGTCACTTTCCGCCGCGTCCCGCTCCAGCAGGGTCTCGACCTCAAGGGTGGAACGTACCTCGCGCTCGAGATCAACGACTCGCTGCAGAAGATTCCGTCGGACAAGAAGGGTGAGGCGATCGACCGCGCGCTGAAGGTTGTGCGAACGCGCATCGAAGGCTTCGGCGTGTCCGAAGTCGTCGTGCAGAAGCAGGGCAGCGATCGTATCGTCGTGCAGATTCCTGGTATTCAGGATCCGGAGCGCGCGCGCAAGCTCGTCGAAGAGCAGGCGTTCTTGTCGTTCAACATCACCGATAAAACCCAGGCGCTCGAGCGAGCATTGCCGAGGCTGGATCAGGTGATCAAGACGCGCGGTCTCACCGCGAAGACCGACACGTCGGCCAAGGCGGGTGCGACCGCGGCGCAGAAGGGCATCCAGGGGCTGCTCACCGGAACGGACACCGGCAAGAAGGCCGACACGACCAAAAAGGGCGCTGCCGCCGCGAAGGACACGGCGAAGGCCGACTCACTGAAGATTCAGCCCGGTGGCGCACTCTCGTCGATTCTCGAGCAGGGCCAGATACCCGGCCAGTTCTACGTCGAGTCGAGCAAGGTGCCGGCCCTCGACAGCTACCTCGCCGATTCCGCGGTGAAAGCTGCGATGCCGCCGGGGAAGGACTTCGTGCCTGGTGTCGACTCCACGCCGCTCGGTGGCAAGTTCTATCGCTCGTACTATCTGCTGGACGCGAAGCCGATCATCACCGGCGAGCATTTGACCAAGGCGCGACCGAACACGAGCCCGACCGACGGCACGATCGTCGAGTTCGAGCTGGACAACGAAGGAGGTCGCCGCTTCCGCAACGAGACTGGTAAGCACATCGGCGACTACATGTCGATCGTTCTCGACCGCCACGTGATGAGTACGGCGGTGATTCAGAGCGCGATCGGCACTCGCGGTCAGATCACGATGGGCGGCAAGGGCCTCGACGCCGCGCAGGATCTCGCGCTCGTGCTCAACGCCGGCGCGCTGCCAGTGCCGCTCCGCGTCGCTGAGACGCACGTCATTGGACCCAGCCTTGGCCAGGATTCGATCGACGCCGGGCGACGTGCCGCGATCATTGCGGTGGTGCTCGTCGTTGTGATCATGCTCGTCTACTACCGCTTCTCCGGTTTGTTGGCGGTCGGCGGCCTCGTGCTCTACATGCTGTACACGCTCGCCGCACTCGCCGGATTCGACGCTGTGCTGACGTTGCCGGGAATCGCGGGTTTCGTGCTCTCGATCGGTATCGCGGTCGACGCCAACGTGCTGATCTTCGAGCGCATCCGTGAAGAGTTGGATCGCGGGAAAACCGTCCGCACGGCAATCGATGAGGGCTTCAGGCATGCGATGCCGGCGATCGTCGACTCGAACGTCTCGACGATCCTCACTGCCGCGGTGCTCTATCAGTACGGCACCGGTCCAGTGAAAGGCTTCGCGGTCACCCTCATCGCCGGTATCTTCGCGTCGCTCATCACCTCGATTTTCGTGGTGCGCACCTTCTATCTCCTGTGGCTCAACCGCTCGCGCGGCGCCCAGACGTTGAGCATCTAAATGCTGCGGATTCTTCACGACACCAAGTACGACTTCGTCAAGCACTGGAAGACCGCGGTGGGCGCGACGATCGCGTTCATCGTCCTCGGTTTCGCGCTGATGGGGTATCACGAGGCGCGTACCGGCGCGGCCGTGAACTACAGCATCGAGTTCCTCGGCGGCTCCTCCATTCAACTGCGGTTCGCGCAGCCGGTGCACGCGGACGCCGTTCGTTCGGGCGTCGACGCGGCCGGCTTCAGCGGCTCGCAGATCGCCGCGTTCGGCACGCCAGAAGACTTTCTGGTCAAAGTGCCGCTCAAGGCCGGTGCCACCTCGGCGCCTGACGCTCCGGCGATCGGGCAGCAGATCGTCGCCGCGTTTGCGAAGACGATGCCCGGCAACCCGGCGACCGTGCGCAGCGCCGAATCGGTTGGTTCGTCGGTTGGCGCTGAGCTCAAGACGAAGGCGTTCACGGCGATCCTGATTTCGTTCCTCGTCACGCTGATCTACCTCGCGTTTCGATTCGAGTGGCGCTTCGGCGTGGCGGCCGTCATCGCGACCGCGCACGACGTCCTCACGACCATGGCGTTTCTCGCCATGATGCACCTCGAGGTGCATCATGGCGAGAAACGCCATGGTCGTGAGGACGTCGTGCGCGGTCGCGATGAC
>Ga0070681_10000566_pt1 | contig 30443 bp, 22 predicted proteins | sample KBSC83BmetaG_FD_65650 | JGI IMG/M metagenome (GOLD analysis project Ga0070681, IMG submission 65650) | Corn rhizosphere microbial communities from Kellogg Biological Station, Michigan, USA - KBS C8-3B metaG | ecosystem: Host-associated > Plants > Roots > Rhizosphere | place: USA: Michigan...
AAAACCGGCGCAACGGCTGCGCCCCCGTGAAACGCTGAAGCATCGCCGAGAGCAAAAGTGCCGCTTGTGCACCAGCAAAGTCTCATTTTATATTTACAACCCAGCAAATCACAAGCTAGTATCGGACGAGAATCCCCGCCAGGCAACTTCCCTCCCCGACGCGAGTGCCTCAGTCCTAAAGCCGTTGGTCCCGAGCGCAGACCCGATGAGGCCGAAGTCGAAGGCGTTTCGACTCCGCCCGCCACGCGAGCTACGCTCGACGCGACGGAATGGATCCCGGCGGCGCATCCCTTCGGGAAGGCGCTCCGCCAATGTTTCGTCAGCAGGAGTCACGCATGCAGCACGCCGAAGGCGCCGCCGCGCCGCATGACACTCGAACCGCCTCGCGCGCAAGCGCTTCATTGCTGGCGTTCGCCCTGATCGTCGGCCTCTTCTTCCTGTGGGGCGTCGCCAACAACCTCAACGACATCCTGATCAAGCAGTTCAAGAACGCGTTCACGCTCAGCGATTTCCAAGCCGGGCTGGTGCAGAGCGCGTTCTATCTCGGTTACTTCCTGCTCGCGATTCCCGCCGGCGTGTGCATGCGCCGGTTCGGCTTCAAGAGCGCGATCCTGATTGGGCTGATCCTGTATGCGGTGGGCGCGCTGCTGTTCTACCCCGCCGCCGCCACGCAGACCTACGCGATTTTCCTGTGCGGGCTGTTCGTGATCGCGAGCGGATTGTCCTTTCTGGAAACCTCGGCCAATCCGCTGGTGACGGTGCTCGGCCCGCCCGAGGGCGGCGCGCGCCGGTTGAACTTTGCACAATCCTTCAATCCGCTGGGTTCGATCGCGGGCGTTCTGATCGGGCGCGACTTCATTTTCAACGGCATCGAGCACACCCCCGAACAACTCGCCGCGATGACCCCGGCCGCTCGGCACGCGTATTTCGTCAGCCAGTCGATGACGGTGCAGACACCGTATCTGGTGATCGCCTGCGTGGTGGTCGCGTTCGCGCTGATGATCGCTATCGTGCCGTTTCCCACGCACGGCGAAGGCCAGATGGATCGCAGCAGCGGCACGCGGCATTTCGGGCGCTTGCTGCGCGACCGGCATTTCCTTTCCGCGGTCGCCGCGCAGCTGTTCTACGTGGGCGCGCAGGTCGGCGTGTGGAGTTACCTGATCCGCTATTGCCAGGGCACGCTGCCGGGCACGCCCGAGCGGCACGCCGCCGATTACCTGATGGCCTCGCTGGTGCTGTTCACGCTGGGGCGTTTCGCGGGTACCGCGTTGATGCGGATCGTTGCGCCGCGCAAATTGTTGGCACTGTTCGCGGCGATCAACGTGGTGCTGTGCGCACTGGGCGTGATGCTGCCGGGGCATCCGGGACTATATGCGCTGGTGCTCGCGAGCTTCTTCATGTCGGTGATGTATCCGACGATCTTCGCGCTGGGCGTGGACGGCTTCAGCGACAGCGAACGCAAGCTCGGTGCGTCATTGCTGGTGATGGCGATCATCGGCGGCGCGGTGCTCACTGCACTGATGGGCGCGGTGTCGGATGCGGCGGGAATCGCCCGCGCAATGCTGGTGCCGCTGGGCTGCTTCGTGGCCGTGTTGCTGTTTGCGATGCAGCGCGTTCACGCGCAGCACACCTGAAGATGCGACCGTGCGCCTGTACTACGCCCTCGACCTCAAGGATGACCCGGCGCTGATCGCCGAGTACCAATGCTGGCACCGACCCGAAAACATCTGGCCGGACATCGTCGAGTCGATCCGCGCTGCCGGCATCCGCGATCTCGAAATCTTTCGCGCCGGCAACCGGTTGGTGATGGTGATGGACGTGCCGGAAGATTTCTCGCCCGATGCCAAGACCGCGGCTGACGCCGGAAACCCGCGTGTGCCAGCGTGGGAAGCGTTGATGTGGAAGTTCCAGCAGCCGCTGCCGTTCGCGAAGCCCGGCGAGAAATGGGTGCCGATGACGCGGATGTTTTCGCTGAAGGAAGTGTTGGACCGCAAAGCTTAGAAAGAAGAGAACGCAGTTCTGATTGTCGTCATTCCGGATCGCCGCTGCGCGTCGTCCGGAATGACGACAAGGTTCAATCGGCGCTTCACGGCTGCCACGCCGGGCCGTCCGGCCATGCAAACTGGCCCAACGTTGCTTTGCGCATTTCGGTCGAGAACCCCGGCGCCGTCGGCGCGGTATAGCGTCCCCCATGCACGCGCACCGGATCGGTGAAGTGCTCGTGCAGATGATCGACGTATTCGATCGCCCGATCTCCCATTGATCCGCTGATGGCAACGAAATCGGCCATCGCGAGGTGCTGCACCATCTCGCACAGGCCGACGCCGCCCGCGTGCGGAAACACCGGCACCCCGAACTTCGCGGCCAGCAGCAGGATCGCGAGATTCTCGTTGACGCCGCCGACCCGCGTGGCATCGATGTGCAACAGGTCGACGGCGCACGCCTGCAGCAGTTGCTTGAACATCACCCGGTTGTGGGTGTGCTCGCCGGTCGATATGGGCACCGGCGCCGCTGCACGACGGATTGCGGCGTGGCCGAGGACGTCGTCGGGGCTGGTCGGCTCTTCGACCCACGCCGGACGAAACGGCGCGAGCGCGCGAATCCATTCGATCGCGGGCCCCACGTCCCAGCGCTGGTTGGCGTCCACCGCGATCGCGATGTCCTCGCCCGCCGCGGCGCGCGCGATGGCGAATCGGCGCACATCGTCGTCCAGGTTTTCGCCGACCTTGAGCTTCAGGGTGCGAAAGCCGTCCCCGACTGCCTGCCGCGTCAACTGCGCCAGCTTTTCATCGGAGTAGCCGAGCCAGCCAGGCGACGTCGTGTAAGCGGGATAGCCGCGTTGCAGCAGTTCGGCGATGCGCGCTTCGCGGCCGGGTTGCGCGCCACGCAGGATCGCCAGCGCCTCGTCGGGCGTCAACGCGTCGCTGAGGTAACGGAAATCGATTGCCGCGACGAACTGCTCGGGCGACAACCCGGCGATGAATCGCCACAGAGGCAATCCGGCCCTGCGCGCCGCCATATCCCATGCGGCGTTCACGACGCCACCGATGGCCATGTGCATCACGCCTTTTTCCGGGCCGAGCCAACGCAATTGCGAATCGTGGATCAGGCTGCGCGCGAAACCGCCGAGATCGTCCAGCAACTCGGCGACGCCGCGGCGCTCGACCAGCCCGCACAATGTCCGAACCGCCGCAGCCTGCACCTCGTTGCCGCGTCCAATCGTGAACACCAGCGCGTGGCCGGCGAGCTCCGAAGCGTCGTCAGTGCGCAGCGTGATGTACACCGCCGAATAATCGGGATCGCGGTTCATCGCGTCCGAACCGATCCGTCCATGCGAGGTGGGAAAGCGGATGTCCTCGGCCTCCAGCGCCACGATCCGCGCCGTGCGGCCGATTTCGATTCGCGAAGGTGCGCCGCGGATATCCATGGCGATCAGGACGCCGCCACCCGCTGACGCTGCACGCCCAGCCCGGCGATGCCGAGTTCCATCACATCACCCGGCTTCAGGTATACCGGCGGCTTCTGGCCCAAGCCCACGCCCGGCGGCGTGCCGGTCGAAATCACGTCGCCCGGCAGCAGCGTCATGTAGCGGCTGGTATGGCTCACCAGCGTCGCGACGTCGAAAATCATGGTGCGCGTGTTGCCGTCCTGGTATGGACGCCCGTTCATGCTCAGCCACATCTCGAGGTTCTGCGGGTCGGGCACCCCGTCGCGCGTCACCAGCCACGGCCCGAGCGGCGCGAAGGTGTCGCAGCTTTTGCCCTTCATCCATTGGCCACCGTGGTCGAACTGGAATGCGCGCTCGGAGACGTCGTTGGCGATCAGGTAACCGGCCACGTGATCGAGCGCGGTGTCACGCGGCACGTTGCGCGCGGCGTCGCCGATCACCACGCCCAGCTCGACTTCCCAATCGACCTTGGTTGCACCGTGCGGAATCACCACGTCATCGAACGCTCCGACGATCGCGCTGGTCGCCTTCATGAACAGCACCGGCTGCTTCGGTACCGGCTGGCCCGATTCCGCGGCGTGGTCGGCGTAGTTCAAGCCGACGCAGATGATCTTGCCGACGCGCCCGATCGGTGCACCGAGACGCGGGGTGCCCTCGACTTTCGGCAACGCTTCCGGGTCGAGCGCGCGCAGGCGTTGGATACTCTCATTCGTCAACACATCGCCTTCGATGTCATCCACGACCCGCGACAAATCGCGAAGCGCACCATGTGCATCCAGCATGCCCGGCTTTTCGCGACCCACGTTTCCATGGCGCACCAGCTTCATCCGCAGTTCCCCTAATCGGTCCAGCCGCCGTCGATCACGTGGACCGCGCCGGTGGTGAACGATGCTTCGTCGGAAACGAGATATACCGCCAGCGCGGCGATCTCGTCCGGTTCACCCAATCGTCCCATCGGCTGACGATCGATGAAGCTTTTCCAGACGACGTCGCGATGGCCGCCCAGCGCGGCGACGCGCCGTTCCAGCGACGGCGTCTTCACGGTGCCGGGACAAATCGCGTTGCAGCGCACGCCGTACGCCACGTAGTCCGCCGCGATGGCCTTCGTCAGCCCGATCACCGCGGCCTTGGTCGCGCCGTATGCAAAACGGTTGGGCACGCCTTTCACGCTGGACGCCACGGACGCCACGTTGACGATGCTGCCGCGCCCGCGTTCGAGCATGCCGGGCAGCACCGCCTTGCAGAGACGAAACATTGAATCGACGTTGATCGCGAACGAACGCCGCCATGCGGCCTCATCGGTGTCGAGGATGGTCCCCGCGTGCACGTAACCCGCGCAGTTGAACAGCACGTCGACCACAGGATTTGCTTCCACCAGCGAGGCTATCTGCGCGGCATCGGTGACGTCGAGCAACGCGGTGTGCATAACGTCGTTTTCCGCGGCTAACGACCGCAACGCCGAAGCATCGATGTCGGTGGCCAGCACTTCCGCACCCTCGCGCGCGAATGCCAGCGCCGTCGCACGGCCGATACCCGCGCCAGCGGCGGTCACCAGGCAACGCTTGCCTTCGAGCCGCGCGCTCACCGAGGCACGTCCACGGCAGGCATCGGTGCCGCGGCATCGATGATTCCAGCGGCCTGCAGTCTGCGCCACACGCGCGCAGGAAGCCGCTGGCTGCTGCGGGCGATCGTGCTTTCGACTTCCATCACGTTGCGCATGCCGGCAACCACGGCGCACACGGCCGGGTGCGCCAATGGAAATTGCAGCGCCGCCGCGCCCACGTCGACGCCTTCCTCGTGGCAGATCGCGTAGACCTCGTGCGCGCGCTTCAATGTGTCCGCGCCCGCGGGTGCGTAGTCGTAGGTCTTGCCGGGGGCATGCGGATCGCCGAGCAGGCCGGAGTTGTACGGTGCGGCGACGATCACCTTCACCCCGCGACGATGCGCCTCGTCCAGCATCGGCAGCGCGGCCACCTGCTCGAACAAGGTGTAGCGTCCTGCCAGCATGATGCAGTCGAGGTCGAAGCGCGGCATCAATTCCATGCACACCTCGACCTCGTTGACCCCGATGCCGATCGCCCGCGCTGCGCCCTGCGCGCGCAACGCGGCCATCGCCGGCAACGCTTCGTTCAAAGCCTGTTGCAGCATCTGTGGATGCCTGTCGCCATGGGTCAGGCGACCGACGTCGTGCAGGAACAGGATGCCGACATGGTCCAGTCCCAGCCGCGCCAGGCTGGATTCGAATGAGCGGCGGACGCCGTCGCGGCTGTAATCGAACACCGCCCGGCTGCCGCGCACCGCGAACCCGTCGCTGATCGGCGCGCGCCGCGCGGGATCGGATTCGATGCGTCGCCCGACCTTGGTCGAGACCGTGAAATTGTCGCGCGGCACGCCCGCGAGCGCCCTTCCCAATCTGCGCTCGGCGAGGCCGTGACCATAGAACGGCGCGCTGTCGAAATAGCGGAGGCCGAGTTGCAGGGCGCGATCCAGCGCCATCTGCGCCTGGTCGTCGCCGACTTCCGCATACAGGTTACCGATAGGCGCGGTGCCGAAACCGGGTCCGACGATGCGCACGCGCGAAGCTGCGATTCCATGCGAGGCGGCACTGGCTTCGTGCTCGGCGCGGGACTCGCAGCAGGCTGCGTCGGTTGTCACGGAACCGGGCTCCGGCCCGATGGGATTGCTGGATTCGCGCGTTTCATGGGTGGATTATATATCCATATACGCAACTCGCGTCATGTCGCCGTTCGGGTGATCGTGGCATCATCCGCGCGAACCGCCATCGCCCAGGACTCCCATGACCAATCGCCGCCGCTTCCTCAAGTCCGCAGCCTTGGGCGCCGCCGCCGCGGCGCTGTCGCCCGTCGCAGGCGCCGTCGACGCCGGAACGCCGAGTATGCCGACGAAGGGTGGCGTGCGCGTGGTCTCGACTTGGGATTTCGGCGTGGCTGCGAACCAAGCCGCGTGGACCATTCTTTCCAAGGGCGGCCATTCCCTCGATGCCGTCGAAGCCGGCGCGCGGGTGCCCGAAGCCGACATCAAGAACCACAGTGTCGGGTTGGGCGGCTATCCCGATCGCGACGGCCACGTCACGCTGGATGCCAGCATCATGGACGCCGAGATGAACTGCGGCGGCGTCGCCTGCCTCGAGGACATCGAGCACGCAGTGTCGGTCGCGCGACGGGTGATGGAACGCACGCCGCATGTGTTGCTGGTCGGCGACGGTGCCCGCCAGTTTGCGCTGGAACAGGGATTCAGGAAACAGAACCTGTTGACGCCGGCCGCGGACAAGGCCTGGCATGAGTGGTTGAAAACCGCGCATTACAAGCCGGTCGTCAACAGTGAGGTGCGCAGCTACGGCGCCGGCGTACCCGGCGGCAAGGACAATCACGACACCATCGGCATTCTGGCGCACGACGCGCACGGCAAGCTGGCCGGCGCCTGCACCACCAGCGGCATGGCCTGGAAGCTGCGCGGCCGCGTGGGCGATTCGCCGATCATCGGTGCAGGCCTGTACGTGGACGGCGAAGTCGGCGCGGCGACTTCCACCGGTGTCGGCGAAGAAGTGATCCGCAACGCCGGCTCGTTCCTCGTCGTGGAACTGATGCGCCAAGGTCGCAGTCCCCGGGAGGCTTGCAAGGAAGCCGTGCTTCGCGTGTTGCGCAAGCACCGTTCGACCGCAGACGACATCCAGGTCGCATTCCTCGCGATGAACAGGGATGGCGAGGTCGGTGCGTGGGCGATCCAGCCCGGCTTCGTCTACGCGGTGTGCGATGCGCAGGACCAGCGTGCGCTGATCAAGTCCGGAAGCGTGCTCGGCGCATGACCGAACACCTCCTTGAAGCGGCGGCCAATTCGTTTGCCTCGGCGCTTGCGGCCGAAGCGGGTGGCGCGGCGCGTGTGGAATTGTGTGCGGCGCTCGAAGTCGGTGGCCTGACACCGTCGCATGCGGCCATAGCGATCGCGCGAGAACGCCTCGGCATCCCCGCCCACGTGCTGATCCGTCCGCGCGCCGGCAATTTCGTGTTCGATGATCTCGAATGCGAGGTGATGCAGCGCGACATCGAAACCTGCAAGACGCTGGGCTGTGCCGGCGTGGTGCTGGGCGTGTTGACTGCCGAACGCGACGTGGACGTGCCGCATTGCCGTACCTTGATGGACGCAGCGGAGGGAATGTCCGTGACCTTCCACCGCGCCTTCGATTTCACGCGCGACCCGGAACGCGCGCTGGACGCCATCATTGCACTGGGTTGCGATCGGCTGCTGACCTCGGGCCAGGCCACGGACGCGATGGCCGGTGCGCCACTGATCCGCAAGCTCATCGGCCAAGCGCGCAACCGCATCACGATCATGCCGGGTGGCGGCATCACGGCGCAAAACATCGTGGCGATCGCGGACGCCACCGGCGCGCGCGAATTCCACGCCACCGCCAAGAGGCGCATCACCACGCGCATGGATCATTCGCCTCCCATGCTTGGTGAAATGGAGGATGCCCACTGGCAAACCAATGCGGCCGAAGTGCGCGCCTGTGTCGACGCACTGCAGACACTGTCATCATCCGCGCACCCGTCCCGTAGGAACCCATCGCAATGAATCCCGAACCCATGAGCGAATACCTGCCGGACACGTCTGCACCATCGGGGCGCGCCCCGGGTACCCGCGTGGCCCAGACGGTGATGACTACGATCTTCTTCATGTGGGGCTTCATCACGGCGCTTAACGACGTGTTGATCCCGCACCTGAAATCGGTGTTCACGCTCAACTACACCGAGGTGATGCTGGTGCAGTTCACCTTCTTCGGCGCGTACTTCATCATGTCGCTGCCGTCGGGCAAGGTGCTGGCGCACTGGGGTTATCGCACCAGCATCATCATCGGGTTGATGGTCACCGGCATCGGCGCCCTGTTGTTCCTGCCCGCCGCGCAAGCACAGTCGTATCCGCTGTTCCTGCTCGCGTTCTTCGTGCTGGCCAGCGGCATCACGCTGTTGCAGGTGGCGGCCAATCCGTACGTGAGCCTTTTGGGCGCGGCGCGCTACGCATCGGCGCGGCTCAATCTGGCCCAGGCGCTGAACTCGCTGGGCACCACGATTGCGCCGAAGCTGGGCGGGTTCCTGATCCTCTCGGCGGCGGTGCTGGGCGCGGCGGAACTGGCCAAACTGCCGCCCGCCGCGCAGGCCGCCTACAAGGCGCAGCAGGCGCACCTGGTGCAGGGCCCGTACATCGGCATCGCGATCGTGCTGCTCGTGCTGGCAATCGTGGTGTGGCTTTGCCATTTGCCGCAACTGGAAAGCACCGCCACGGCCGACGATTCCCGGCATCGCTTTGCCGACGCGCTGAAGCTGCGCCGCGTGTGGCTGGGCATGCTGGCGATCTTCGTTTACGTCGGCGCCGAAGTTTCGATCGGTAGCTTCATGGTCAACTATCTCTCGCGGCCGGACATCGGGAACATGAGCGAAGCGGCCGCCACCGGCTACGTGTCGCTGTACTGGGGCGGCGCGATGGTGGGGCGCTTCCTCGGCTCGGCGCTGCTGACGCGCATCGACACCCGCAAGCTGCTGGCCTTCAACGCCGCGATCGCCGCGCTGCTGGTACTCACCACCATGCTCACCTTCGGCCACGTTGCACTTTGGAGCGTGGTCGCGATCGGCCTGTTCAACTCGATCATGTTCCCCAACATTTTCACGCTTGGCATCGAGAAATTGGGACCACTGACCGGCAAGGTGTCCAGCCTGCTGGTAATGGCGATCGTGGGCGGCGCGATCATCCCGCTGGCGCAGGGCGCGCTGGCCGACCACGTCGGCGTGCACCACGCCTACGTGCTGCCGCTGGTCTGCTATCTCTACATCATCTATTACGGCCTGAAGGGCTCGCGCGTCGCATGAACACCGTCTGCTGTTTCGGCGAAGCGTTGATCGACTTCCATGGCACGACGTCAGGCTCCGCGCCGGTATTCACCGCCCATCCAGGCGGCGCGCCTGCCAACGTGGCGGTCGCGGTTGCGCGACTGGGCGGACGCGCGGCGTTCGCCGGGATGTTCGGCCGCGACATGTTCGGCGACCTGCTGCTGCGCGAACTCGACGCGGCCGGCGTGGACACCTCGCACGCGCACCGCACCGATGCCGCCCATACCGCGCTTGCGTTCGTCTCGCATGCCGCCAATGGCGAGCGCGATTTCAGTTTCTACCGCCCGCCTTCGGCCGACCTGCTGTTCCGCGATGCGGATTTCGACGCGTCCCTTTTTGCCGCTGGCACGCTCTTCCATGCGGGCTCGTGCAGCATGACCGAACCCGAGTCGGCGGCGGTCACGCTGCAGGGGATGACGCACGCACGCGAGGCCGGCGCGCTGCTCAGCTACGACATGAACCTGCGGCCGCCGCTGTGGCCACGCGGCGAAGATCCCGCGCCCACGATCTGGCGTGCGCTCGAGCTGGTCGATTTCGTGAAGTTGAGCGCGGAAGAACTCGCGTTTCTTGCAGCCTCGATGGGCCATGAACACGCGGTATTCGCGCGGCTGTGGACGAGTCACGCCAAACTCGTGGTCATCACCGATGGCGAGCGCGCCACGCGCTGGTTCGCGCCGAATGCGAGCGGCGAACGCAGCTCGTTTCCCGTGCGCGCGGTCGATACCACCGGCGCCGGCGACGCCTTCGTCGGCGGATGTCTGTACCAGTTCGCGAAGTTTGGTCTCGATGCCGCAACGTTCGAATCGTTCCTCGCAGACGTGGACCGGATCGACGTCGTGCTGCGTTTCGCCTCGGCCTGCGGGGCCCTGGCCGTCACACGTGCCGGCTCGTTCGCGGCAATGCCCGCGTTCGCCGAGGTCGAGGCTTTCCTGGAGCAACACGCATGAGCGAATTTCCCGATTTCCGCTCGCCGGCCTTTCTGCGCCAACACATCCGCGACACGATGGCGTTCTACCATCCGCACTGCCTCGATCCGGCCGGCGGCTGCTTTCATTACTACAAGGACGACGGCGCGATCTACGACCGTTCGCACCGGCACCTCGTCTCGAGTGCGCGCTTCGTGTTCGATTACGCGATGTACGCGCGGGTCTTCGGCGGCGCCGAATACTTTGATGCCGCGCGCCATTGCGTGTCTTTCATCCGTGACGCGCACCGGAACCCGGCGACAGGCGGCTACGCATGGACGCTGCGCGATGGCAAGCCGCAAGACACCACCAACCATTGCTACGGCGCAGCCTTCGTGCTGGTCGCGTATGCCCATGCGCGCATGGCCGGCGTCGACGAAGCCGCCGCGTGGATGGATGAACACTGGAAGCTTCTGGAGCAACGCTTCTGGGACGCCGCCGCCGGGTTGTATCGCGACGAGGCCGATGCGAACTGGACCTTCTCGAACTATCGTGGCCAGAACGCCAACATGCACATGTGCGAGGCGATGCTGACCGCGTTCGAGGCCAGCCACGAACAACGCTGGCTCGACCGCGCCTACACGCTGGCCGACCACATGACCCGTCGCCAGGCGGCCAAGGCTGGCGGCCTAGTGTGGGAACACTACGACCGGAATTGGGACATCGACTGGGAGTACCACAAGGACAATCCAAGGGACCTGTTCCGGCCCTGGGGTTTCCAGCCCGGCCACCAGACCGAATGGGCCAAGCTGCTTTTGATCATGAGCCGCCATCGCGACGCCGATTGGCTGCTGGCGACCGCGCAGCACCTGTTCGACACCGCGGTCGCGCGCGCCTGGGACGATCAATACGGCGGACTGTGCTACGGCTTCGCACCTGACGGTTCGATCTGCGACGACGACAAATACCACTGGGTTCAGGCCGAGTCGCTGGCTTGCGCCGCGCTGCTCGCCAATCGCACCGGCGAAAAAAGATATTGGGATTGGTACCGGCGCCTGTGGGAATACGCATGGGCGCATTTCGTCGACCACGAATATGGCGGCTGGTATCGGATCCTGGCCCGCGACGGCCACAAGTACGACGACGAAAAAAGCCCCGCCGGCAAGACCGACTACCACAACATGGGCGCGTGCTACGAAGTGCTGAACGTGCTGGGCTGACCCATGCGTCGATACGCCGTCTGGGGTTCAGCAACCGGCTAAAACGAAATCACGCCACTCACACGCGCGCGCGGCGAGGATGATGCCGGCAGACAAGGACGAACGCCATGAGCGCCGACAGCCCGCTCGCCGACAGCGCCGTGTTGATCATCGACGTGATCAACGACTTCGCGTTTCCGGGCAGCGACCAACTGCTCGAACAGATGCCGCCGGTGGTCGAAGCCATCGACGCCTTGCGCCGCCGCGCCGACACCTTGCAGCGGCCGGTGATCCACGTGAACGACAATTTTGGACGCTGGCGCTCCAACTTCGATCAGGTAATCGAGTTCTGCCGCCGTAGTGGTGCGCCCGGCGCCTCCATTGCGGAAAAACTGGCACCGCGCGCGAGCGACTACTTCGTGCTGAAACCCGGCCAGTCGGGTTTCTTCCAGACGCCGTTGCCGGCGTTGCTCGACCATTTGAAAGTTAAAAATCTCGTGCTCGCAGGCGTGGCGGGCGACCAGTGCGTCCTGACTACCGCCATGGACGCGCACATGCGCGATTTCAAGCTCTGGGTTCCAGCGGACACGACCGCATCGATCACGCCGAAGCGCAACCAGCGTGCGCTCGACTACATCAGCGAAGTGCTGCGTGGAAGCGTCGCGCCAGTGCTCGACCATTGAGGCAAGGCAAGTCCCGGTTGCCGATGATTACGCGAACCATGGGTGAACCTGCCGCCCAATCCGCACCTTCCGTTCATGTGCGTCGGGCGAAGATCGTGCCCGGCGCAATCGTGCAGAATCTGACACAAGGAGCGTGTCATGCCCAAGGCAGGCAAGCCGTCGTGGTGGAAAAGGTTGGGTGCTGGATTGATCACCGGCGCGGCCGACGACGACCCGAGTGGCATCGCCACCTATTCGCAAGTAGGGGCCGCGTTCGGTACCGGCATCCTGTGGACGGTCCTGCTGGCGTTGCCGCTGATGATCGGAATACAGGCGGTGTCCGCGCGCGTCGGGCGCGTCACTGGTGCCGGCCTGGCAAGAAATCTTCGCGCCGAATTTCCGGTTCCGCTTGTTGCCGTGGCGGTCGTGCTGCTGGCGGCGGCCAACGTCATCAATCTCTCGGCTGACATCGGCGCGATCGGCGCCGCCACGAAGCTGCTGCTGGGTGGTCCGGCAGCGCTGTATGCGGCGGTGGCGGCGGTGCTGTCGGTGCTGCTGCAGATCTTCGTGCCGTTCGGACGCTACATGCCGATCCTGAAACTGCTCACCTTCAGCCTGTTCGCGTACGTCGCCACCGTATTGATGATCCGAGTGCCGTGGCTGCAAGTCCTCAAGGACATGGTCTGGCCGAGCGTCCCGCTGAAGACGGACTTCGCCGTCGCGATCGTGGCCGTGATGGGCACCACCATCAGTCCTTACCTGTTCTTCTGGCAGAGTTCACAGGAGGCGGATGAAACGAAGGCAGATTCCCGTCGCACGCCCCTGAAGCACGCGCCGGCGCAGGCTCCGCGCGCCCTGAAACGCATCTATGTCGACACCATCGTCGGAATGGTGTTGTCGGAAGTGGTGGCGTTCTGCATCATCCTGGCGGCCGCAGTGGTCCTGCACGCCCATGGCAAGACCGACATCCGCACGTCGGCCGACGCGGCGATGGCATTGAAACCGGTCGCAGGCCGATTCGCTTTCCTGCTGTTCTCCAGCGGCATCATAGGAACGGGCCTGCTCGCGATTCCGGTGCTGGCCGGATCGGCTGCATTCGCGCTCGGCGAAACGTTCAAATGGCGCACCGGCCTCGAACAGAAGCCCGGCCGCGCGAAACTGTTCTACGGCGCGATTGCGGCGGCGACGCTCGGCGGCATGGCGTTGAGCTTCACCCCGATGGACCCCATCAAGATGCTGTTCTGGAGCGCGGTGATCAACGGCGTGGTCGCGGTGCCGCTGATGGTGCTGATCATGCTGATCGCCAGCCGCAGGAAAACCATGGGCCGGTTTCCGATTCCAGCTGCGCTCAAGGTCCTGAGTTGGGTGGCGACGGGCGTGATGGGCGCCGCCACGATCATCATGTTCGCGACCGCGTTGCTGCCGAAGCGCTGACAGCCAGAGCGCGATGAAGGCCTCGGCGGACCTTCTTTTGGCGCGGATGAAACGGCCACCCCTGCTTCGACCGCGACCTGTCTACTTGTTGCTCGACGAACGCTTCCTGCTACCGCCGGATTTCTTTGCGGCCGAACGTTTCCTGCCGCCGGATTTCCTGGCCGTACTCCTTTTGCTCGTGGACTTCCTGCCCGAAGATCGTTTTTTGCTGCTGCCGGACTTTTTCGCGGACGTGCGTTTCCGGCTACTCCCGGATTTCTTGGCCACAGAGCTCTTCTTGCTCGCCGACTTCCTGCCGGAAGAGGTTCTTTTGCCACTGCCGGATTTCTTCGCCGAAGAACGCTTCTTGCTGCTCCCGCCGGACTTCCTCTTGCCGCCCTTGTCCTGCTTGTTGACCGTGCGCCAGGCGCGCTCCCCGGCCTCCTTCTTCGACACGCCTTTCTTTTCGTAACCCTCTTCGATGTGTTCGGCCTTCCGTTTCTGCTTGGCCGTGTAACTGGATTTGTCTCCGCGCGGCATCTCAACCACTCCTTGTGCGATGACCACGGTCAAGCTAGCAACGGTCAGGTCGCCAATACGTGAAGGCAGCATGCCGCGTGGCCGCGCAGCACCCAACGCAGGACAACGTGAAAGGAGGCGCCCTGGGAACGGCCAGAGCGAAAGGCCGGTTTCAAAAAAAGGGCCTATCCAGAGTGACTGACCTGCCGGAAGAGGGAATCGAACCCCCGACCCACGCATTACGAATGAGAATTCATTCTAAGATGTGGCGCGGTTTTCGAGGTATTTTCCGTCACAAGGTACAAATGTAGGTACATGCATGGCTACGATCGTTGCTTTGAAGTACAACACCAGGAGCGAAGGAGCCAAGGGCGGCAAGAAGACAAGGAAAAAATTCAAGGCGATCGTTCGCCGCGCTTCCCTGGGCGTGCCGCTTCTCACGAAAACGTTCACGTCCGAAGGTGATGCGGCAGCTTGGGCGCGCAAGACCGAATCCGAGATCGAGCGAGGCCTATGGCTTGACACCGGCAAAGCGTCCAGCACCCGCCTCGGCGAAGCGCTCGCAACTTACAAGACCGAGGTCACCCCGCGGAAACGCAGCGCCAGTAGCGAATTATCGGCATTGCACATAATCGAGGAGGACGCTGGCGCGCTCGCGTTGCTAGATCTTGCCCTGCCCCGCCTCACCGGCGCCGATTTCGCAAGGTTACGCGACAAGTGGAAGCGAGATGGCGTGAAGCCTTCGACGATCAGGCGCCGAATGGCGATCCTTTCGCACCTATACACCATAGCTCGGAAGGAATGGCGAATGATCGGATTGCACAATCCGATCGGCGATGTCGCCCTCCCCCGCGTTGCCGACGCGCGCAGCCGACGAACCAGCAACGATGAGGTGACCGCCATCTGCGCGGCCACGGAGTCGAAGGAACTCGCCGACTTCCTGCGGCTCGCGCTCGCCACCACGATGCGCCGAGGTGAGCTGCACGCTTTGCGTTGGGAGAACGTCGATCTCGACGGACGCATCGCCCGGCTGCCGCCGGAAGTCACCAAAAGCCTCAAGGGACGCAACGTTCCGCTGTCCAAAACCGCCATAACGGTCCTCAAGGGCATTGGCCCCCGTAAAAGTGGCCCGGTATTTCATTACGACCCCCACACGTACACACGCGCATGGAGGCGTGCAGCGACGCGTGCGCGGGATCAGTACCTCGACGACTGCGAGAAACGCGGCGTTGAACCCGATCCACACTTCCTTGTCGACGCCAAGCTCCACGATTTGCGGCACGAAGGGGCATCTCGCTACGCCGAGAAGAAGAAGTTCAATACGCTCGAGTTGGCAGCAATCACGGGCCACCAAGACCTACGGATGCTCAAACGTTATGTGCATCCTGACGCGCGCGAGCTCGCTAAGCGCATGGGTTGACCGAAGAACTTGCCGCCACCTAGGTGAGTGGGATACGGCGCCGGAGGGAGCAGATCGAAACGTTAGGATCGGCAAGCCTCCTGGGGTCCCGCGCTGTGGTATCTGACACAAGCGCGCAACACGCCAACTCGCCACCGACTGCGCGTGCTCCGCGAAGCCCGGTTTCCCCGGGTATCGAGGAGGATGCACATGTTCACGACGAATGTTTCGTCAGCAATTGTTCGCGCTGCAGGAGCCGCCTCTCACCTTGGACAACGGGCGGCATTGCTCGTGGGGCACTTCCAAGGTTACCTACCGCCGAATCCAGATTCGATCCAATTGATCGCGGCCTTGACGGGCATTGCTCTTGTCCAATTGAATCGGATGCTTCGCAAAATGCTCTTCAGAACGCGAGACATCAATGGGAGCCGGACATTCCAGACGCCTCAGCACCAAGGCGAATCGGAGGCGTGAAATAGCCGTCGAGCCGCCAAAACGAACAGACCGCCGCAACGCGCGCGTCGCCGATCAAGCTCATTGCCTCAAGACCACAGCCCCGGAAAGCCGGGGCTGTTTCTTTCAGAAGAAGTACCCTCACCCGGCGGCGGCTTATATTAGCCGCAGCAGTGGATCTCGCCCGCGAAAGGATAGACTCCGCAAGAATGATCTACGACCAAACAGATCATCGGTAGCATCAGACAGGCAGGGACGATGGCTGCCACTGGGTCGGCACCGCTAGCACAGCGTACCTCTGCAAACGAGGCGTGCAGTACGTCGTTGCTCGAACATCGATGTACGAATCCAAACCAGCGGCAGATGGAGCGCGAGCCAAGACTCCCCACCTGCTCATGCTAGGGCCGGTAATACTCAGCCACGCTTTCTTTCCCCGAGAGCAAAGCTAGCCGCGTCGTGGCGCGCGTGCATGCAACATAAAGATCTTCTCGCGTGAATGCCACCTGCCCATCAGGAATTCCGACGTCGACCACGATGACAGAGGCAGCCTCGATGCCTTTGAACGCCTTGATGGTGGAAAAGAAGACTATGCCTGCGTTCCCAAAGTCCCGGATGTCAGTGCTCAGACGGAGGCCGTACCCCGACACATGGCCCTTCATACTTGAGTTTTCGAGTTTGTATGGGCTCAGTATCGCTATCGAGCCTTCCCCGCGCCATTGGCTGGCGAGCTCCCAAGCGCGCTTGGATTGGTCACCACTGGATTCGACAAGCGGGGGTACGCCCTCGGGCATACCCGGCATCGATTGGACCATGGTTTCCAAGTACCGATTGGATGCCTCATTGATCTTCACCGTGTTACGGCAATTGTGGTAGAGGTGGAAAACCACTTCGGTCCCGATCGGGGCTCCTTCCCCAGCCCCGTAAACGTCTTGCTTCCAATCGGCGAAGAATGCCCACGCTCCGTCCCGCGACAGGAGCTCTAGGAGGGCGATGAGCTGCTCTTCGGAGAAATCCTGCCCTTCGTCCACCAGGATCGCTTCGTACCTCGGAAGGCTCGCCGCCTTGTCCATGACGAGACTTGGGAGGTGCTCGCGATGGAACCCACTCTGTCCTGCCATGCCCCGCGATTCTGGACAGAAGTCCATGAATAGCCTGTCCACGTTCCAAATGAACGCGGCATGGTCTGGGTAGCGCATCCGCAAACAGTCGGCCAACGCGCGGTTGTAGCACACGTAGATCGCATTCCGGCCCTGGTCGACTAGTGCTAGTAGTCGCCACATGGCGAGCACCGTCTTGCCGGAGCCGGCCGGACCAATCACGGCCACCCTTGGGAGTTGGAACAGCCCCTGCAAGCTGGCGAATTGCTGCCGGGTCAGCAGTTCTATCCTGCCAGTGTCATCGGTCACGTCTGCGCCCGTGTCCACTTTCTGAACATGGAATTGCCGATTCTTCAGATGGTCGATGATGGACTCGAGGACCTGGCTCGTGAATTGGGCCCCCTTGGATGCTCCGCCGCGCTTTTCCAACCCATTTCGCAGGCGGGATGCCAGTTGATTCATGTGGCGCCGAGTCGCGATGGTCGACTCGTCGAACATCGGCGGAAGGCTCTTCGCCTCGCCTTGTGGGTATATCACCAGATATGCATAGCGCCCCGGGAATTCCTTCCACTGCTTCTCGTCGGCCAAAGCGCCAACCAAGTCATGCATGTTCCGCATCGCTTGCTCAGGCGGGGGCTCCTTGAGTGCGACCCATTCGTCTTCGCCCTGCTTTCGCCGCCAAATGCCGTCATCCCCAACCATGAACTCCCGCGAGCCCTTTACTTCGACCACGACCATGCCCACGCCTGGCGCGAGCACAACGAAGTCCGCTTCGCCATCTCGAACGTACCCGTTCTTTTGCAATGTCCATTTGACGCTCGGCATGACCACCCAATCGGCCGGCAGCTGGTTTTTCAGCGCCTTCAGCACCTCGTTTTCCCAACGGTCGGCCGGTTGGTTGCCAATGATCCTAGGCATGGGTCAATCGTCCCCTAATTCGAAGGCTTGGCTATGAAGTGGAACTTGGACGCCTTTTCCTTGGGCACGAAGCCACCGTTGGTGCGCAATCGCGGCACCTCCATTCCACGCTTGAACGATGTAGTCACGGGCAACAAGTGCCCCTCCGGAGTGGCCGCCAACCATTCCTCGCCGTCCGCTATCTGGCTGATCTCGTGCCGCTTCGACGTGATCCAACGCTTTCCCGCAGCCTCGAATAGCGAACCTTCGGGAAGGCCGGCGATTTCGTCCGCGCCGAAGGCCACGGGCGCATCAGAACCCTTTCTGCTAGGCGCGCTTGGCACGGGATTCGGATCAACAAGTTCGTCGACGAAGCTCTTGAGGTTCGCCCGCACCCAAACCATTCGCCTGGAAAGATTGAAGGAGTCGATACAGCGAATCCTGTTGATGCCACTTTGAATCGCCACCCGGTGCGCATCGCCGATGGCATTCCGCTCGTGGGCGGAACTGTCCCAGAGTGGATGCACGACCACATGCAAGATGCCTTTCTCGATCCATCCATGCACGGTTTCTTCGTGGATCACGGAATCAACCGAAAATCCGTTCTTGACATATGCGTCAACCAAGATGCCGGCGCGCTTGAGCCAATTGCCTTCCCTGCCGATTGGGAGGGCTTTTCCATCCGCGGCCACATCCAACCCTGGCTTGTATGTTTCGTCTAGCATCGACGCAAGTAGCTCGAGGCCAAGCTCCCATTCCAAAAGTCCGTGGACTTGCCTGTTCCGGAAGCCACGAAGCAGCAAGTCCGGGCTTCGCCATTCATTCCCAGGCAATTTCGCGAGCTCGAGTTCATCACGGATAGCTCGCCCCATTTGGGATGCAGGGCCGTCACCAAACAGGCATCCGCGCAAGATCGACTCCCAGGAGGCGCGCGCCGAATCAACTAGGCCGGCCCCGTTTGGATGCGCGTCGGCTAGGTAAAGCTCGCCGCCACCAACTCTCGAAAGTGCATGGACGGAGGCGATTTCAATGTCCATCGAATCAACATCGAGCTGGAGGGCGATCGCTCGTTGGACAATGGTGGCTGCCGAGTACCAAGCGGCGCGGCGGCGCACAAGACTTGGCTCGTCTGTGCCTTCGAAGTATTTGAGCCCCTTTCCATCTAGCATCCGGATGGCAAGTATGTCCGTCGTCTTGGGCGAGGTAAGGGCTACTTTGAAGCTTGGATTGCGATCCTCGTACTGCCAAATGGATTCTCCTTCCACCCGGCCCCCGCGCTCATTGATGCCATGGACATTGGAGAAGCCGAAGTAGTCGCCACGGTTGGTGTTCGTTCGATAGACGGGCGCCTGTCGACCCAGTTTGATTTCTGCATTGCGAACTTGCTCGTATTCGCCCTCCGACAGCTTGGGACTGGCGATGTTCGTTGACCCGGAGCGTCCCCGGCTTTCGCCGCCACCAAGCGCTGGCTTGGTGGTGTCCATGTCCGTTGCGAACGCGCGTGGGGCCACGGCCAGATAGGGTCTGGCGGCCTGGGCGTTGCAATTCGGGCACGGAACTCCCTTGGGCGGTTGTTCCAGCCACGCGGGATCCCACAGATTCGAGGTGTGTCCCAGGAGTCCATCGACGGGTACGGGCTCTACCTGCAAATGCCTGCAAGCACCACACTGGACATGCACGTATGCCGCACCGATCGGCGATCCCGATGCGTTCCATTTCCCGCGGAAATCATTGAACAGGGGACCCGTAATGTATTTGGGAGTAAGCCTGCGCTTGTCCCAGGTTCGTTCGGACCCGGGGGCAAAATCGGCTACGGCTTGGTCCGAAGGCCTGTCTAGAGAACGCGCCTCGCCCCGCTCGTTATGTCCGCCAACCGGGAGTTCGAAGTAGAGTTCCCGAACACTTGTTGGCATGCCGAACATCGGTAACACGCCGGCCTCGGCCAATCGGTAGGCCAGGGTCGATGCGACGAATTCTGTACCCCGGACGGCATCCGTAACTTTTTCCGGCAGGCGATCGGCGTAGTCCACCAGGCCCTGGGTCGAGACCTCGGATCCCCTCGCAATCGTGCACGCCACGTGTCGGACCTCGGCGTGGTGCTCGCGAAGCCACTGCTCGAGCAATGCGGTGTTGCGCGCGGCTTCATTAACCAGTCCCATTTCCCCATGGGTATCGGGTTCTTGGCTCGTCGCCGTCCAAGTCACTCCAAAACCCCTGAACGCACGGCGAAGGATTTCCTTGCCCACGAGGCGCTCCGCGAGTATGCGCTGGTCGTCGCCAATCGCGATGCGCGGTTGGGGCGGGACGCCACCCGTCATTTCACCCGGGTGCTCGAAATGTATGCGGTCATGCGTTTGGCCGCGGCAGAACGTGAACGCCGCTGAGAACGCCTGCCCCTTTCGACCCGCGCGGCCAACGCGCTGTTGGTAGTTGAAGCGCTCCGGCGGCATGTTCGCCTGGAAGATGGCTTGCAACGAGCCAATATCCACGCCGACTTCCATGGTCGTCGTGACGGAAAGGAAGTCGATGGAATCAACGTTCCTCAAGACCTTGCGGGTCGCGATGTCCTCGATGGTCTCGTCATCGAAAAAAATGTCGCGGAAATGCCGCTGGCGTTGGGCCTGGTCTTGTGTTTGGCCGGTTAACTCCTCGGCATGGATGCGGAAGGTTGATGCCTCATTCTGGGCTTCGTGCGCGTAGTAATGTTCGTCCTCGAGCTGCTTCGCCGATGTCAGGCCATTTGGTTGGGGCGCAAGACTGCCGAAGCAGCGCGAGCAAATTCCAGCGGAAGCATGCCAATGGATGCGACCGCAATTGGCGCAGGTCCAAGGGACTTCAGCCTCGCCAACCACGCGGACCCAGGTTTTCTCCAATTTGACCACGCCCCATTGATCGCTTCCCACGGCATGTCCGGCCCCCATGAATGCGTCGACCACGGCGTTCCGCAACGTACCAACTTTGGCACCATGCATGGCCGCCACTTCTTCGAGGTAGCGGTAAACGCGTTTCTTGGCGGGCCCTTCGTTGTTGGCGCCAGTCGGCTGGTCGCGCGTCCACCCGTTAATCAGCCTGTCCCAAGGATTGGGATCGAGGCGGTATTCCTCAGTTAGGATGCGCAACACACTGTCACAAGCCTCTCGAAACGGACCCGGCTGCATGCCGGTTGGTGGCTTCGGCGTTGGCGAGGGCGGCAAGGCAAGGTGTCCGATCCCCTGGGCTTCGAGGTCGTAGAGGAGGCGCCCGGTCAGTGTCCGCCACGCACTCTTGCGCAAGGATTGGCTGATCTCGTTCACGTAGCCGGCGTTTACTTCGGACGCAAGTTCGGGAGCGAGCAGCCCGCGGTCATCCTTGAAAACCGATGTCCAGCCCTTTCCTTTGGCCACCTTCTTTTTCTCAATCGAAGCGCCACCAGGGTTGACGCCCTTCTCGACGAAGTCTCGCCACAAGGGGCTTAGCTGCCGGTCTATCAAATTAGGCTCGGCGAGTACGTCGTTGACTCGCACGTATCCTGGTATGTAGGCGCGCACCCTTGCCACTCGTTCGAATTGCTCCCGGGTGGCCATGTCCGGAGACTTAATCACTGAGTTTGCGGCCTGGGCAAAGAGCGCAACTTCATTGAAATCGGTTTCTCGGAGGGCGCTTCTTGCCTCGGTCATGAAGGTCTTTACTTCGTCCCCTTGCCCGGTCTCCATTAAGGCGAGAGCCTTCCTTTTCAGGGGCTCGATCCCGCCAGTTGCCCGTTCCTTAAGCTCTTTATTGATAAACGTACGGAGCAAGAGCATCCATTGCTCTTCTTCGACACCAACGGAGAGGTTGGCCGCTGCTTCGCGGCTGTCGGAGAAAGCCACTAGCTTGCGCGTCTTTCCCTCGGGGAGCACGCCCATCAAATGTTTTGAGCAAAGATGGGACATCCGAGCCAAGCCGGTCACGAACGAACGGATGGGCGTTCGCCGACCATAGCGTCCGGAATAGTCGATGTGGCACGACGGGCAGCGCTGGGGCATGGCCGGGTATTCGTGCCGGCTTTGTGCCTGTATGTCCGCCTTGAACCAGTAGCATGGCAAGCCACCATCCTTGGCTCCGAGGGTCACGAGTCCAGTCGCGGGATTGATGACTGCCGGGATCCATTTGGCCGGCTTTGAATCCATCGGTCGCCCATTGTTGGATGCGACTATCGTGCCGTGGCTCCACTCGAGGTCGTCGCGCTTCACGGCTGGGTCATTGTCAGGGTTTCGCAGCCATACCACTCCGACGTCCTTGTAATTCTGGGCGTCAGTCCGGGTCTCGACGGTGCTTTCGGGCAGCCCTTCGATTTGGGTTTCAAGGGGGGTTAGTTCGAACTGGCTTTCAATGCCAAGGCCGTTCGTCAGGGCAATCTTGTTGCCACACAAGAGCTGCGTGCCACAACACTCGCAATACAGCACCTCGAGCACTCGACTGCCGTCCAGGGAAAGCTTCCTGTCAGGCAAGAGAGTGCCGACGCGGCGGCAGGGATCGACGTTTGAAATCGCAACGGTAGCCCAGAGTCCTTCGACATTCTTTGCCATCCAATGGAAGCGTAGGCGAGGGAACGACAGCGCCCTTTTGCTCGCCTCCATGGAGCCGATCGCGAGAAAGAGCCCCCTCGTTGCGACCAACCGTGCGTCTTTTGGAAGCGACGGGAACCAGTAATTGCAAACATCGTGCAGGGCCCTGGCGCGGGCTTGCCCGCCGACATCGAAGCCGGCGAGAAGGCACTTGTTGCTTCTTCCTTCGTCAGACCCGAGTAACTCCACGACGCGAACAACTTCGGGTGTATCCAAACCCCCGCTGCCGTCGCAGGCATTGCCCGCGGCGAGGCAAGCTCGCGCCATGGACTCGTCGAATTCCGGGGCGTCGTCTTCGAGCGTGTACAAGAGCTCACCGGACTCGACGTGGAAGCGCCGCTTCGCCTCACCAGGCGAATAGCCGAAAAACCCTCCGAGGAATTCATAAGTGGAAGGGTCGCCCCCGTCCAAGGATGCACTGGATGCAAGGATGCGGAGCTGTGGACTATTCGGGTCTATACCGAGTCGGTCCAGGAGAAGGCGGATCAGGTAGGCAACCTCGGTACCTGCGGAACTACGGTGCAAGTGAAGCTCGTCGATGACCAGCTGGAAGACATTGTTCTCGCGATCTTCGGCAAGCCAGTCGCGCGTCTTGTCGAAAATATCGGAGTCGGCTCGGTCGCCCGGGATGTTCGGATCCGCATGCCGCATCAGCATGATCGAAAGCATGCTGACGTTCGTCACGAGGATGTCTGGTGGCGTTGCTTGCATCTCCCATCGATGGAACATTTCCGCAGCATCCGGCGACATCCGCTGGATGAAGGTGGCTTCATCGTTCGCGTCCGCGAGTTGCTCCTTGGCAATGTGGATTACGGTCTCGTCGCCCGAGGCCTCGGCCGCTGCCAATGCATCCCGGCACCGCGACAGCTTTTCGCGCATCGACACGTAATCGCGAATGGCACCGCTCACTTCCTTCGATAGCTCGGCTCGCTTTCCGGCGTTCGACTTTCCGTTAGCCTTGAAAGGGTGCCCCGACACCGGAGTCGACCCGTTGTAGCGGCCGAACCGGATGCGGTTGCCGGCCAGATGCTGGTCCAGTGCGGCAAGGACGGAATCAGAGTCCAGGGCCGAGCGAAGCCTAGACACCTGGTCTTCGACCAGTGCGTTCATGGGATACAGGACCAGCGCTCGAACGGCGGCAGCCCTCGACTCGCCGCGCAGCACCTTGCGGGTGTCGTTCCATTTCGGATGCGAATTCTTGGCCTTCGCCCAAGCCACGGGTTGCAACTTGGGACGAGGCCACGGTTTCGAAGGACAGGTGGCTTCGCGCACGACATTCGCAATGACGGGCAAGAGGAACGATTCGGTCTTTCCCGAGCCGGTCCCCGTCACGACCACGCAGTGCTTGCCGTCCAGCGACGCCCTGAGCATCCGTTGTTGGTGGACGTACAACGGATGGGGGCCACTGAAGAGCCCTGCGCCGGCGATCGCCTTGAAAGCCTCGCGACTCTTGTCGTCGAGATGAGGCAAGTCACCGGTTGACAAGTCACGGAGATATCTGCCGGGCTTGTAGGTGGGAATTGGCTCGACAAAGGGGGTCTGGAAGAGCACGCCCGGGGTGTCTAACAATCCCAGCCGTTCCTTCTCGAATGACTCCGAGTTAGTACTAAACGCCGAGGTTATGTAGCGCTTGATGCCGTCTTGGAGGAGCTCATATGCGCCAATTGGGTCTTTCATGTTTGGTATTCCGATGATCGCCGGGCCTCCTTGCACGGCAGGCCTCAGATTTCGTCTAGTTTCGCGCCAAGCTTTTGGGCGACGAGCGTGGCAACCGGCTTCGGCACCGATCGATAGGCGAGCCACCGGCCCTTTGCCATGCCGTCATAGAAGCGATTGACGGTTAGGACCCGCGGCCACCCTTCCTCCGTCGAAAGGGCGATCCTGCTACTGGCAGGATCTTTCCCAGCGTGCTGGATCTTGAACACTTCCGGTCCATCGCCGCTGCAAAAAACGAGTGCCCTTTCCAGCACGAAGGGCAGGCTGATTCGAGCGGGAAGCCAGAGGGTGCCATCTGCGCCAGAATAGGTAATGGGCATTGGGTGGACTCCATCCATTCCAGAGAGTCCGCCCACCCATCGCGCGAATGCATCCATGGCAATCCAAACGCCCCAACGCGAGTCGCGAACGAACGCAAACTTCCCTCCGTCGGACAAGACGTAAACGTTGTCCATCCCGGTGTCCAAATCTCGAACTTTCCAAAGCTCGCAAGCGACATGTGCGGGATTGGCGTTGAACCTGCCCGTTGATGCATTGAAGCGCTTCGCGCCATCTCGTGCGCTGCCAATGGATTCCATAGGGTTGCGAAATGCTTCATCGCGCATGCTCCCAATGTCCGACGACCATTCGGCGATCGCGACCGCCGGATCACTGGAATATCGCAGGTCCAGTTTGGAACACATGGACCGCACTGCATCGCGGTCCTCGGCGAGCAAGCGAAGGGATCTGAATGCCCCATCGTCGCCCCGCCCCAAATAGGCGGCCCAGACCGACGATTCGCCTGCGATGCGGTCCCATTGAGGGAGACGCAGCGCACCGGTAACGCCGAAGCAGTGCTTCCCTGACGAGGTTAGTGGAAGCTCGTAGATCGTAGGCGCTACCGCGTGTATTCGCGACATGTGGCCCTTGGGAGTCGTCGCGATTTCGATGTGGCCACGACTGCGCAAGTCGAGCAGGACCAGAGGCGGCTCGCCTTCCTCGCCACCATCCCTCAACAAGCGCATGAGCTGGTCCCTGGCCACGCCGTAGCTGACACTGCCTGCCTGTGCCAGCGAGTCTAGGAAAAACGCTCGTGCATTTGCCGGACCTTGTCCTTGGACCGGCAGGCTTCTGATGCCCCCCGTTGTCATGTTGAATCGGACGCTATCAGGCAACTTGAGGGCGGCTTCGCCAAGGGCTGGCGGCGGAAGTACGCCGGACAGCCCATCCCGGGAAGCAATAGGCCTCCCGAACCTGTCGAGGCTGGATGGCTGTCCCGTATCCACGAGTTCGCCGCCCAAGCCGGCGATCCTTAGCTTTGCTTGGCCCAGGAGGTCGCCGTCCGAAAACGCCTTTACTTCGTAGGACGCACTGTTGGAATTGGCGAGATCGATCTTGTACCGCGGCCGTGGCCTGAACTGCATGCCATCCTTGCCTCCCGGCGACCGCGAAGCGGCCTCCTCTTCAAGACGCATGCCTTGGGAGCATTCGATCTTCACCGCCACAGGAGCATCCAATTCAACCACGGGTAAGTCATACGGCAGGTACATCTTGCTGTACCCGCGCCTGACCGACCTACCGCCCACGAACCGAATCGCCCGCGGTTTTGGATGGGGATGGTCTTCGCCATCTGGCAATAGCCGTTGCTCGGTTGATAGCGCCGCGCACTCTTGCAGGCAGGCAAGGAGCCAACCGGCGGGCAAGCCCATTGCGGAGATGATCGAGTGCTCTGGTTCCTCCCGCTGCAAGTAGTCCCTGAGCCGATCGGCATTCCTTGGTGGAGCAAGCAGGTATGCCTGTCCACTCGCCGGAAGGTTTCCTTCGCGGAGCTCGATGTCACCATTCAACCCGTCGAATGACGGCGTGAGGATCCAAAGTCGTCGTTCCGGTAGCAGGAGCCGGGCGTGGGTCGGTTCGGGATCACCACTGGCGAAGCATTCGATTTCGAACTGAACAGCCCCTTCGTCCGCTTGCCCGGCGATTCTCCAAATGTCCTCTCCCCCGCTAGGACCGCGCGCACTCGCCGCGCCTTCAGTGCCATTGAAGTCACCTTCCCAGGATAGGCCAGAATGCCTTAGCTTGAAGCGGCCGGAATCCTGCAGCGGGGGAATAGACCAAAGCGGGGCGAGTTCAAGGGGCTCTTGGCGGACGACGACGAGACATAGGCCCATTCCTAACTCGGAAGAAGCATCGGAGCCCCGGTGTGGAGCCCCGGTCTCACTGTTGCCTTTCCTCGCCGGCAGCGTCCCGTCCCAGTCCGCGTATGCCGCGGCCGTGGCCGCCCGGATGGGTTGCTCGAACGCTGCATTGCCCAGCGCGCTACGGAAGGCTGCACTATAAAACCGCTGGGACGCCCTGGCCTCGTCGAGGATGCGGCTTATGTCAGAGTCCGTGAGCTCATGTCCGGGGCGAACCTCGGCGTCTACGAACGCATGGGAAAGGTCCTCCACGTCGCCCTGCTGGAGAATGCTTTGGGAGCGGGCAACGCCGATACGACTGTACCCACCGAGGATCCTGAGCTTGAACCAGCCGAACTTGCCTTGCAGTTGCTTAGTCCACGCCTCGAGGTCCCCCCAAGCCCGCTCCATCTTTTGCATCTCGTTAGAGCCGAATGCCGTGTATAGCTTCAAGTCGTTTCGCAGGCCTTCGTAGTAGCCGTTCGGGTGCTCGGCGTCGTTTCTTACCAAAGCAGCAAGATATGGAAGGTACGTGGGCGCCCTGCTTCCCCGATAGATGGGATCAAGATCCCCCGGGTCCTTGTAGTTGCTCGGTCGCAATACGATCGGGTTCGTTCTTTGCCTTACCAGCGAATACGAACGCTCAACCAGCGACGTTCCCGCCTTGGCCCAAGCAGGGCCAGTTCTAATGGCCCCCAGGAATCCCTTGTCACCACCAATATCCTGGCCAATTTGGCCGAGTAGCTCTTTGTCCACCCTCAGGAATACTTCTTCTCCCCGAGATGCTTCCGAGAAGAAGCTACGCAGGAGGCGCAGATTCCATTCGCTGAATTTATCCTCGAGCGGCTGGCTCTTCGACGACGCCAGCAAGTCGAACACGCGGCTAAGCGGGCTCGCCGGCTCGTCGGCCGACTCCAGCATTCCAACGACACTGGTGTTTACAACATACAGCTCGCCGTCGTGTGCCAATAGAGCAAGCAAGTTCCCGGGCTCGGCGTATATGCCGAGGCCGTGGATCCAAAGCCTCGGATCGCCTGCCTTCGTCTCGGGCCGGTAAAGCGACGTCGTGGTTTCGACGAGGCCACCTTGCTCTACGATCCACGTCTTCGCGTGAACCTTGGCTTTCGACCCCTTTTGCTGCGAGGCATAGTCATGCAATCCCGACTGGCGAAAATAGCCAACAAGCTGCCCGTGCGCGTCCATGATGGACTTTGCCAGCCCGGTTTCGGTTGGAACCAGATAACCCGCCTCAAGCCCCCTCGCCGCTAGGAAACGAATGACTCCAGGGATGTCCCTGTCCGCCTTGTCCAGCATTGCTCCCCTCCCCCGATTTCACTTACCCCTATTCCGAACGCAGGATCCGTGCCAAGTGCTCCCCGACCGCCTGGGCCAATGCGACAGGGACCGCATTCCCGATTTGCGTGTATTTCGGCACTTCGCGATCGAACACGCCTTCCCTCGGGTTGCCTGCCCGTCGGATGCCGCCGGTCGATTTCTTCCCAGAGAATTGATACCAGTCCGGAAACATTTGGAGGCGCGCCCATTCGCGCACGGTCAGGATCCTCGGTTGGGAAAAATGGACGTAATCATCCGGCAACGAAGTTGCCGTGATTGTTGGACCATCGTCTTCCCAGCGTTCTGGCAATAGCCGCTGCGCGAATTTCTTGGTCCGGTAGGCCTCCGGCGCTATGCCGCCTGATGCAATCATCGCCGAGAATTTTTCGATGACCCGCGGCCGGTGCTTGCTGTAGCCATGCTCGGTGAGCGGCGCACCTTTCGGGCGCGGCGAGCCGCCCAGGCGTGGCCTGCGTAAGAGCCTCTGGACCTGGGTGCGCGCGGGGGACGGGTAAAAGGGCGTGGTACCGCCATTCTCGTAATTCTCGTCGACAAGATCGCCTAGCAAGTCGATTGGATGGGGCGCCTTCTTCCTTTTGTCTGGCCTCGGAAGAAATCCTCGTTCAACGGCATCATCGGAAGGCCTATCGATGATCAGCGGTGATTTCACATCATCGCGAATGCCGACGAGCAAGACCCGTGGTCGATTTTGCGGAACCCCGTACTCTTTCGCGTATACGAGGCGGTAGGCGACGTCGTAGCCGGGGATGGCCTTAAAGGTGTCGCGCACTTGGCGCCAGATGTCACCCTTCTCCCCACCATCATTCCACCTTGCGGTGAGCAATCCGCGCACGTTTTCAAACAAGAAAGCGCGCGGCTTAAGCCGGTGGATGATCGCCGCCATGTCTTGGAACAGGTGGTTGGACGGGAGTTGTTCCTTATGTACGGAGTAGGAGCGGCGATGACCAATCCCCGAGAATCCCTGGCACGGTGGACCGCCGACCAATAGGTCGATTTCACCATGAGCAATCCCGAACTCCGATCGCAAACGATTTTCGAGCGCGCGGAGGTAGGAGGGCTTCGCCAGCATGCACTTAACGTCGGATGCATGGAAGCGAGGATCGGCGAGGAGGGGATTGATCTCCCGCCGATTGGCGATATAGGTCGCTCGGGCGTCGTCGTTTAGTTCGTTGACGAACACGGGCAAGAATCCGGCGTACTCGAGCCCAAGGGAGAGGCCACCACAACCGGCGAACAGGTCTACGACCTTGAGTGAGTTTTTGGGATCCATGCTGCCAATGCCAGATTCATCGCGCCCGTCGACGCCGGGCGGCGCCGGGGACGGTATCCTCTCGTCTCCTGTTAAGCAAGTCCAAAAGGTGCCTGATCGTTCGTTCTCGCTTCTTTGCCGTGGCGAGGGAACACTCCCAAACAGTAACCGCGGACCAGCCGTCGCGCCGTAGTCGCCGGGTGTTGCGCCTGTCGCGTTCCTTGTTTGCCGCGAATTTGTCGCGCCAGAAGCTGCTGTTTTGCCCAGGGATACGGCCCTTCTGGCAGGAGTGGCCGTGCCAGTAGCAACCGTTCACGAACACCACCGTCTTGAGTGCAGGAAACACGAGGTCCGGCTTGCCGGGGAGTCCCCTCCCATGCAACCGATATCTGAATCCGGCCGCCCACACTGCCCTTCGCACCACTAGCTCCGGCTGGGTGTCTTTCGACCGGATCAAGGACATGCGGATGCTGCGTTCTAATCTGCTGAGAGTGTCGACCATCGAAGGAACTGCGTTCTTGCCAAGCCAATAAGGGACCCGAGCTACACCGCGCCTTCTCTTACGCGTCCGCGCGTAAAGTGCAAACTCTAGCGTTCGATGATCAGCCGCGGCGCCGCGCGCGCCTGCGCGACGGCGTTCCAATGGTTGCTCCTTCGCGTTTCCGCTTGGCTATGCGGGCACGAGCGATGTCGGCCGCCCCCCCATGCGGCAACGAGCGACCCAGCAACGATCCAAAAGACGCTCTCCGATGAGACTTGGCTCATGGACCATCCTCCCGCTCAGCGTCTGCCGGGAGAGGATGGCTTTCCTCAACCACGATCTCCATGAGCTCCCCCACCCCGCAATCCAAGAACCTGCAGAGTGCTTCGATGTTGTCGGTTGTCGTGTTGTAACGACGCGCCCCTGCGATCTTGGATAACGTCGTCCGATGGATCCCGGTCTCGCGCGCAATCTTCTCCAACGTGATTCTCTGGCGGGATTCGAACTCGCGCTTCGCGATGAGCTCCTTGAGGTGAAATCGGATCACTCGGCTCAACCTTTTTTGCTATGCCTCCACCTGTCCGGGGGCGTCAGGTGAACGATATATGCGCGGAACGTGCTTGACAATCACGTGTTCTATCGTAGCATTAAGTCATCAACCGTGATTCCGGAGAACGCAAATGGTTCCGCCGACAGCAGCGACAGACTACCCGCCACCGGCGAACGGCGGTTTGCCATCCGAGCCACGGCATGCGCGCGACGCACGCACGCACACCATGTATCAAGCTTCACGCCAGCCCAACGCGATGGTGGCAGGTCAATACTTGCTTACTTCCGTCGCCAGCCGCCGCACCAGGTCGGGGGATCGCTTTCTGAAATGCCGTCTGGAAGATTCGAGCGGATATCTGGACGCGTATGCTTGGGAATGCTCTGAATCGATCGATCAAGTACAAGCGATTCAAACACCGGCGCCCGTCCAGGCAGTATTCCGCACTCGCGAACTC
>Ga0070681_10000568_pt1 | contig 30431 bp, 40 predicted proteins | sample KBSC83BmetaG_FD_65650 | JGI IMG/M metagenome (GOLD analysis project Ga0070681, IMG submission 65650) | Corn rhizosphere microbial communities from Kellogg Biological Station, Michigan, USA - KBS C8-3B metaG | ecosystem: Host-associated > Plants > Roots > Rhizosphere | place: USA: Michigan...
ACGATCATCATCGGCACCAAGAACTTCGGTGAGGAATACATCCTCGGCCAGCTCTACAAGCAGGCGCTCGAGGCAAAGGGCTTCACCATCAAGTACAAGGAGAACATCGGCTCGACCGAGCTGATGACGTCCGCACTGCAGAGCGGGAAGATCAACTTCTATCCGGAGTACACGGGCGTGATCGTGCAGGTCGTCTTCCATCATGCGAAGTCGCCGACGACGGCGAAGGCGACGTACGCCCTCGCCAAGCAGCTCGAAGCCGCCAAGGGCTACACGCTGCTGAACGCGACGCCGTTCTACGACACGGACGTCGTCGTGGTCACGAACGCGTACGCAAAGAAGTACGGCTTGAAGTCGATCGGTGATCTGAAGAAGGCGGGCGCGTTCAAGTTCGGCGCCTTCCCCGAGTGCAAGACCAGGAACACGTGCCTCGTTGGGTACAAGAAGCAGTACGGCCTGACGAACGTCTCGTTCGTTCCGCTGTCCGGCATCTCGGTGTACGCGGCGCTCGACGCCGGCACGATCCAGGCCGGTGACGGGTTCTCGACCGATCCGCCGCTCGGCAAGCCCTCGAAGTACACGGTGCTTGCCGACCCGAAGCACGTGACGGGCTTCCAGAACGTGGCTCCGATCGTGAAGACGTCGGTCGCGACTGCGGCCGGCCCGAAGTTCGCGAGCACCGTGAACGCGGTGTCGGCGAAGCTGACGATCCCCGCGATCGTCGCGATGAACAAAGCGTTCTACGTCGACAAGAAGTCGGCGGCGTCGATCGCCAAGGCGTTCCTCAAGGCGAACGGCCTGGCGTAGATAGGTAGGCGCGCGGCGGGGTGGCTGCTACGGCAGCCGCCCGCCCATCGCGCGCGAGGCGCCGAGCGCGCCGAGGAGCAGCAGCGCAGCGGCGCCGGCGAACCACGACGTCACCTCGCGCTCCACCGGGCGGCGGGCGATGCTCTGGCCGAGCTGCTTGTAGATCCTCTCGACCCTGTCGGCCGACTGCGCGCGGAAGGTGGCGCCGTCGGTGTCGCGGGCGATCGCGGCGAGCGTCACGGGGTCGGGGCGGACGACGAAGCGGCCGCCGCCGCCGCCGAAGAACCCGCCGCTGCCGCCGCCGAGCGTCCCGTGGTTCGTGCCGAGCGCGACGGTGAAGACGCGGATACCAGCGCGCTTCGCACGGTCCGCTCCCTGGAGCGGTGTCAGGTCGCCGCGAGTCTGCGCGCCGTCGGAGAGCAGCACGATCGCGCCGGGGATCTTGCCGTCCTTCCCCTTCTTCACATCGCCGACCGCCGATTGCACGACCTGCACGGCGACGCCGAGCCCGTCGCCGATCGCCGTCCCGCCTTCGGGCTCGAGGAGCTCGATCCCCTCCTGGAGCAGCGCCCGGTCGGTCGTCGGCGGCACGAGGACGTCGGGCCCGGTCGAGAACGAGATCAGCCCGATGCGCACCTTCTTCGGGACCCGCCCCGCAAACAGCGACATCGCGTGCGCAGCGGCGAGCAGCCTCGTCGGTTTCACGTCGTTTGCCCGCATCGAGCCGGAGACATCGACGAGCAGTACGACCGTCGCGCGGTCGGCTGTCTCGTGCACCGTTGTCCGCGGACGGGCGACGGCGGCCGACGCGACCGTGAGCGCGAGCAGGAACAGCGCGAGCGGGATGAACGACCGCCACCTGCGCCTTCGCTGCTCGACGACCGACGCCAGCAGCTCGAGGTTCGTGAAGGCGACCGCGTAGCGGGCGCGCCGACGCTCGAGCCACCAGACGAAGAACACGACACCGGGAACGACGACGAGCAGCGGCAGCAGATACGGCGAGCCGAACGTCATGGTGCACACTCCGCGCCGACCTGGACGATCGCGTGCGCGTCGGGTGAGAGCGCGTCGGTCGACGACGCAGTCACGACGACCTTCTTGCCGACGATGGAGTGACGGGCGCTGACGAGACCGACATTGGCGAGGTTCGGCGGCTGCTTCGTCCGGAACGCAATCGCATGCCACCCTCCGACGAGCTTCTCCGTCTTCAGGCAGGACACACGCCCGAACTTCACGTCACCCGGCCCGACGACCACGATCCGTGAGCGGTACTCGAGAGGCTCACCGACCGGCACGACGCGCGCAGAGACGGTCGATCGGCCCCCGCCGCCCTGCGTCGGGATACAGCCGAGGAGCGGCTGGAAGGCCTGCGTCTTCCGCGACACCGAGACGGCGTGGAAGAGGGCGTACCGCGTCGTCGTCTGGCCCGGCTGAACCGGCGCGCTCAGGCGGCCGTCGAACGAGACGCGCACGTCGCGAGACGTCGCCTGAGCATCGAGCCCGCCGACGACGCTGCGGCCTTCGGGGCACGAAAGAAGGTAGTCGGCCATGCCGTGCGCGGGCACGACTACCCATGGGCCCGGCACGCGGATGCACGACGGGATGCCGTGGCACTCATTCGTCGCCGAACCGACGGGAGCCAACGCCGCTGCGACGGCGAGCGCCGCGACGAACGTGAGGAGCGCTGCCTTCACGGGATCCTCCGGAACCAGAGCCCGGAGAGCAGGCCTCCGGCGAGCACGAATGCGAGCCCGCCGCCTGCGGCCGCCGCGCTGACTTCGATCGTCTTCTTGCGCTTGCCGGTGCGCGAGCCGAGATCGTCGTAGGTGCCTTTCACGTCGACCGCCGCCGCGCCGCCGGTGAACCGGCCGCCGCTGCCCTGCGCGAGGGCCTCGAGCGCCTGCGGCTGCGCCGGGACCTGGATGCGCTCCGTGAACCCGCCCTTCAGCTTCTGTTGGACGACACCGTCAGGCGTCCCGAGCAGGATCGCCGAGATCGGGATCCGCGCCTGCCGCGCCCTGGCGGCAGCCTGCTGCGGGGTCACGCGGCCGGTGGTCTGCCCACCGTCCGAGAGCACGACCACGGCGGCGGGCGGACGGTGTCCGGGAACAGAGCCCTTCACCAGCGACGCAACGCGTACTGCGCGGACGACCGCATCCGCGAGCGCGGTCCCCTGCGGGCCGGTGTGCGCACGTGCGAGCGCGGCAGCTACAGCACCCATGCTGTGTGTGGGCGCCGCCGAGACCGCTGCGTGATCGGAGAACGTGACGAGCGCAAGGCGATACCCGGTGGGCGCCTTTGCGATGAACCTCTCCGCGATCGCCTTCGCCTGGGCGAAGCGCGTCGGCTGCGCGTCGTTCGCCGCCATCGAGCCGGACACGTCGAGCACGAGGACGAGCGTCGCTTCCTGCGCCTTGACGTGGTAGGTGGCCTTCGGCCGGGCGAAGCCGACGAGGAGCAGCGCGACGCCGAGCAGCGTCAACGCCGTCGGCAACTGGCGGCGGAGCTGCGACGGCCGGGTCGTCATGTTCGGGAGCAGCGCAGCCGGCGCCCACATCGTGGCGCGGCGACCGCGGTGCTGCTCGAGCAGGACGATCACCACCACCGCGACCGGGACAGCGATCAGGAAGAGCAGGAACAGCGGCAAGCCAAAGCTCACGCGGCGCGCTCCTTCCGCCGCAGGAATGCGGCCAGCGGCCGCAGCCAGTCGCCCTCGGTCGACAGCGGAACGTGGCGGACGCCGGCCGACGCGAGTGTCGCGACGAGCGTGCGACGCTCGCCTGCGGCCGCCGCAGCGAACCGCTCGCGCAACCGCCGGTCGCTGGTGTCGACGCGAAGCTGACGTCCGGTCTCCGGATCGACGAGGCGGAGCTCGCCGACGTCGGCGAGCTCCTGCTCACGCGGGTCGCGGATCTCGACGGCGAGCACGGTGTGGCGGCCGGCGACGCGGAGGAGCGGCGCCTGCCAGTCGGGCGGGCCGCGGAAGTCGGAGACGAGCACGACGAGGGCGCGCTGGCGGACGACGCGATCGGCCAGCTCGAGCGCGTCGCGCAGGCTCCCGGTGCCGCCCGTCGGAAGCGTGCGCAGGAGCTGCAGCGTGTCGAGCAGTGCGCGGCGGCCCTGCCGCGGCGGCTCGACTGTCGGGGTCGACCCGAACGAGATCGTGCCGAGCCGGTTGCCGCGCTTCGTCGCCGCGTAGCCGACCGCGATGGCGACGCCTTCCGCCACGTCCGCCTTCCGCCGGTCGCCGGTGCCGAACGCCATCGACGCGGACGAGTCGAGCACGAGCCATGTGACGAGCACGCGCTCGGCGAGCTCGACGCGCACGTGCGGCTCACCGGTGCGGGCGGTCACGTTCCACTCGATGCGCCGCACGTCGTCGCCGGGCTCGTAGACCCGCACCTGCCAGAGCTCGCTGCCGAGACCGGCGAACGCCGACCGGTAGTCGCCGGAGAGGAGGCCGTCCACCCGACGACCGACCGTCAGCTCGAGCGCACGCAGCGAGGCCGAGGAGAGCGGCCCAGGCCCGGGCTGCTCCGGTGTCCGGATCGGCGCGAGCGGGTCCGACGCTGTACTGGTCACGCGACCTGTTCGCGCCGCCCGAGGTCGATCTGCGGCATCGGCACGGCGGCGAGCACCTGGTCGAGCAGGCTGTCCGGGGATACCTCCTCCGCGAGCGCGCGGTAGGACAGGACGAGCCGGTGGCGGAACGCGTCGCGTGCGAGGGCCTCCATGTCGCCCGGAACCACGTAGTCCCGGCCGCGAATCAGCGCGAGCGCGCGCGCCGCCGCCACGAGGCTGATCGGCCCGCGCGGGCTGGCGCCGAACGCGATGTAATCGCCCGCGTCGTCGAGGCCGTAATCGCGCGGCCGGCGCGTCGCCGTCGCGACGTCGACCGACCAGCTGATCAGCGCCGGGTCGACGTACACCTCGGCCGCCTCCGCCTGGAGGTCCTTGAGGTCGTCGAGGGACAGCACCTGCTCGAGGGTCGGCGGCGCCTCGAGCGACCGGGCGACGACCGTCAGCTCCTCGTCGTGCGCCGGATAGTCGACGAGCACCTTGAGCATGAACCGGTCGACCTGAGCCTCGGGCAGCGGGTACGTGCCCTCCGACTCGATCGGGTTCTGCGTCGCGAGCACGAGGAACGGTGACGGGACCGGGAAGGTCTGGTGGCCGATCGTCACTTGACGCTCCTGCATCACCTCGAGCAGCGCGGACTGAACCTTGGCCGGGGCGCGGTTGATCTCGTCGGCGAGGAGGAAGTTGCAGAAGACGGGGCCGAGCTCGGTGTCGAAGTCGGCGCGGTCCGGGCGGTAGATGCGCGTGCCGACGAGGTCCGACGGAACGAGGTCCGGCGTGAACTGGATGCGCTGGAACGAGCCGCCGAGCACTGCGGCAGTCGTCTTGATGGTCAACGTCTTCGCGAGGCCGGGGACGCCTTCGATCAGGACGTGCCCGCCTGCGAGCAGGCAGACCAGGACCCGTTCGAGCATCTCCTCCTGCCCCGCGATCACGCGCCGGATCTCGAACAGCGCTTGCTCGAGCTTCGTCCCGTCCATGCGTCCTCCTCGCTGGGGTTCCGTCTTCCCGGAAGGATGACGGCTGGACCTAAGAACTTGTGGTTAAGTCGAGGGCGCGGCGCCATCCTGCGCGCAGCGCCGCGACCTCGTCGACGGACCGTCTCGGCTCGTATACCGCGCCGACCGGTACGCCGGTTTCCTGCCCGGCGGCGAGCGCAGCCGCACCGAGGGCGGTCGTCTCACGCTCCGCCGCCACCTCGACCGGCGCCTGCAGCAGGTCGGCCTGGAACTGCATCAGGAAGCCGTTGGCGGTTGCGCCGCCGTCGGCGCGCAGCACGCGCGGGGCGTCGGGCATGGCATCGACGACGTCGGCCACCTGGTGGGCAATCGCCTCGAGCGCGGCGCGCACGAGGTGCGCCGTGGTCGTGCCGCGGGTGAGCCCGGTGACGAGCCCGCGCGCCTCCGGGTCCCACCAGGGGCTGCCGAGACCGGTCAGCGCAGGCACGAAGTGGACGCCGCCGGTGTCGTCGACGCTCGCGGCGAGCGCCTCGGTCTCGGCCGCCGAGCCGATGAGGCCGAGCCCGTCGCGGAGCCACTGCACCGCCGCACCGCTCGTCAGCACCGCTCCTTCGAGGGCGTAGCCGTCGGCCGCGGCCGTTTTCAGGAGGCCGGCGGGCGGCGGGCTCGCGTCGGTGCCCGTGTGGACGAGCACGAAGCTCCCCGTCCCGTACGTCGCCTTCCCCTCGCCAGGGGCGTGACAGCCCTGACCGTAGAGCGCGGCCTGCTGGTCGCCCGCGATCCCGCGGATCTCGATGGCCCGGCCGTTCAGCTCGCCTTTCCCGACCGAGTCCGCCGAGGCGACGATGCGCGGCAGGAGCTCGCGTGGGACGCCGAAGAGCGCGAGCAGCTCGTCGTCCCAGTCGAGCGTCTCGAGGTTCAGAAGCAGGGTCCGCGAGGCGTTGGTCACGTCGATCACGTGCTGCTCGCCTCCGGTCAGCCGCCAGACGAGGAAGCTGTCGACGGTGCCGAACGCGAGCCCGTCGCTCGAACCGTGCTCGCGCAATAGCCATTCGAGCTTCGTCGCGGAGAAGTACGGATCGGGCACGAGACCCGTCTTGCGGCGGATGAGCTCGGGGTCGAGGTCGCGGCAGCGCTCGGCTGTGCGCCGGTCCTGCCAGACGATCGCCGGCGCCACCGCCTTGCCCGTTGCGCGGTCCCAGAGCAGCGTCGTCTCGCGCTGGTTCGTGATCGCGACCACGGTCGGCTCGCCGCCCGCATCGCGTGCCGCCTCGGTCACCGTCGCCCAGATCTCGTCCGGGTCGTGCTCGACCCAGCCGGGCCGCGGGAAGTGCTGCGAAAGCTCGCGGTAGCCGCGCCCGATGACGCGAAGGTCGTCCTCGAGCGCCAGGCACGTCGTCCCCGTCGTGCCCTGGTCGATCGCGAGGATCACGCGTTCGCAGCGATGAACTCGAGCGTGCGCCGCCAGGCGTCGTCGGAGTCCGCCTGGAACTCCTGCTGCTTGCGGTCGAAGAAGCTGTGCGGTGCGCCCTCGTACTCGACGATCTCGTGCTCGATCCCGGCGCCGGCCAGCGCCGTGTCGAACGCCGCGTTGTCCTCGGCGGTGATGTTCGGGTCGGCGCCCGCCTGCAGGGCGAGGATCGGGCACTCGATCTGCGCGACCCGCGCGACGGGGCTTGCGCCGCCGCGCTCGCGGGTCGGCCCGCCGTAGAAGCCGATCGCCCCGGCGAGGCCGTGACCGGACGCGGCCGCCACCCAGGAGGCACGGCCGCCGAAGCAGAAGCCGACGGTGAACACCGACGTCGCGCCGAGCACGCGCAGCTTCTCGACGGCAGCTCGGGTGTCGGCCTGCACGTTGTCGTCGGTGGTCTGGTCGACGTGTGGCATGTACTCGAAGTCGTCGTCGCGCTTCGCGGCGCCGGCGGTGCGGCCGAAGTAGTCGATCGCGAGCGCCGGGTAGCCGCGCTCGGCGAAGCGGAGCGCGAGCTCCTCGTAGAAGTGATAGAGACCACGAACGTCGGGCAGGATCACGACCCCGCTACTCGCCTCGTGATCGGGTGTGGCGAGGAACGCTGCGAGCTCGGTCCCGTCGGCTGAGGTGAGTGTCAGATCGTCGTGCGAGACGGCTGCGCCCGCGATCCGCGGGATGGGCGGTTCGGAATCGGAGTCGAAGCACATGCCGCGATCCTAGACTTCCGGGATGCCCACCAACTTCGAACGCGCCTTCGAGGAGCGCCCCGGGGTCTATGCCGCGTGGCGCGGCCTCGTCGCCGCCATCCTCGAGAACATGGAGCTCCGCCGATACGAGCTCGCCACCTTCGCCGCCGCACAGCGGCTACGGTCGACGTACTGCTCGATCATGCACGGCAACGTGCTTCGCGATCAGGTGGGCGAAGACATCGTCGCCATCGTCAACGATCGCGGCTCGGCGCTGCACGAGGTCGATCTCGCGGTGATGGACCTCGCCGAGCGCGTCGTCGTCGACGCGACGTCGATCACCCAGGCCGACCTCCAACGGCTGCGCGACCTCGGGCTTGCGGACGCGGAGATCATGGACGTCGTGCTCGCCGCCGCCGCGCGCTGCTTCTTCTCGAAGACGCTCGACGCGCTCTGCGTCCAGGCCGACGCACAGTTCCAGGAGCTTGCGGCTGAGCTGAAGGCCGCCTTCGTCGTCGGGCGGCCGATCGCTACGGGTTAGTAGAAAGGAAGCTCGGCGCGGACGCGCGTGCCGCCGCCGACCGGGCTGTCGATCTCGAGCCGGCCCTCGAACGCTGCGACACGGTCGGCGAGGCCGCTAAGGCCGGTTCCGGCCGTCGGGTCGGCGCCGCCCTTGCCGTCGTCCTCGACGACGACGATCAACGCGCGCTCGGTCTCGCGGACGCGGACCGCGGCGCGCGTCGCCTCGGCGTACTTGGCGACGTTGTTCAGCGCCTCGCTGACGATGTAGTACGCGGCGACGCTGATGTTCGTCTCGAGCGGCGTTGACGTGACGTCCAGCTCGACGCGGATCGGCGCCCGCGCCGCGACGATGCGAAGCGCCGCGGCCAGTCCGCGCTCGCTGAGCGCCGACGGATGGATGCCCTGCGCCAGTTCACGGAGCTCCTTCACGGCGGCCGCGAGCTCGGTGACGGCACCTTCGACCGCGGCGTCGGGTTGCATCGCGCCGCGCTGCGCTCCGCGGAGCCGGAGCAGCAGCGCGATCAGCCGCTGTTGCGCTCCGTCGTGGAGGTTTCGCTCGATCCGCCGGCGCGCGTCGTCGGCTGCGGCGACGATGCGCGACCGCGAGCGTCGCACCTCCGCCTCGTGGCGCTTGCGGTCGGTGATGTCGGTGCCTGCGATCAGCCACACCGGGCCGCTCTGGATCTTCGGGAGCGACGTGCACGACCACGCGACGTCGATCTCGCTGCCGTCGCGCTGCACCCACCGGCCCTCGGACTCGGCGGACGCGCCAGAGCGGATCGCCGAGAGGATGCAGTCGCGCGCCTCGGCTCGTTCGCCGTCGGCGACGTAGCGCTCCCAGAAGAGGACGCCGCCCGTCTCGTGCGGGCGGTAGCCGAGCGTCCGCTCGAACGCCTTGTTGGTCGCGAACGGGCGGACTCGACCGTCGGCGTCGACGAGGCAGATCAGACTCGGCGCGAAGTTCGCGATCGAGTTGAGGAGCTCGCGCTCACGCTCGAGCTCCGCGATCCGCGCTTTGAGGGCGGACGTCGAGTGTTTCGTCCGCGCCAAAGTCAGACGGTGCGTCGTTCCGGGAACCGCGGCAGCCCGTCGTCCGGGATCGGCTCCCACGCGGCGGCATACGCGACGAACTGGCGGAACTGCGGGCGGACACCGGGATCTTCGTCGAACAACCCAAGCCGCACCCCCATGACCTCGCCCGAAGGATCGTGGCTCCAGAGCGCGCTCCCGCAGGAGGTGCAGAAGCACTTCGGCCACCCATCGGGCGGCGCCCACTCGCGCACGAGCTCCGCGCCGGACAGGAGCCGGAACGTCCCCGCGTCGATGCGAACCTGGGCAGATGCCGCCGTACCGGTGCGGCGCTGGCACCGCGTGCAGTGGCAGTAGGACGCATGCCCGTCGAGCGGGCCGGCGATCTCGAAGCGCACACCGCCGCAGTTGCAGCCCCCGGTGAAGGTGAGTTCGGTCATGAAGGCGAGCCTAGACGGACCAGGGCGAATGCCGGTAGGTACGCTCCCGCGGTGCCTGCGGCGGGCGACTACGAGTACGAGCTTCGGCGCGACGGCGCGGTGATCGCGACCGGGCGAATCCAGCTCGACGACCCGCCGTCCCCCGGCGACGAGCTCGCGCTCGGCTCGAAACGGGCACTCGTCGAGGACGTGCTGCCGCTCCGCGGCGGCAAGCGCCTCATCCTCGTGCAGTCATAGGAGGGCTAGTGCAGCTCGGCCGGGAGCTCGATGTCGCCGACCTCGATCCCCAGCGACTTCGCGAGCCGGACGCCCTGCTCGAGGTCGTCCTTGAGCATGCGCACGTCGGTCTCGCGCATCAGCGCGCCGATGAACTCGCGCGCCTTCGGACGCCACAGCGCGTGCTGGGTGAAGATCGGGAGCATCCTGTTCGCGGCGTCGATCAGCTTCTTGTGAACGCCGCGCCCGGCACCCTCGAGCAGGACGCGCTCGTAGGCCATCCCGGCCCCGTGGTGGATCCCGTCGTCGATCGTCAGCCGGTTGCACAGATCCTCGAGGATCGTCCCTCGTGACGACCGCGCAATCATGCGGAAGCGCGGGATGATCAGCCGCTCATAGAACACCTGCATCACGAAGACCTTCTCCTCGAGCGTGTCCGCATCGAGCGTCATCTGGGCGAGCTGGTCGAGGTGCGGGTCGCGCTCCGCCATGCCGCCGGACTCGGCGATCAGCTTCAGCCACGCCTCGGTGTGGCGCGACTCGTCCTGCACCATCGTCGTGTAGTAGAGCTTCGCCTCGTGGTCCGGCGCGATCGAGAACAGCTGCGTCGCCATCTCGACCGCAAGCTCGTCCGCCTGGAGCTGTTGCGTGATCACGGAGCGCCAGAGGTCGCGCCGCCGCGCGAGCTTCTGCGGAGACCCCGAGTACTCGGGGATCGGTGGGATCTCGCCCCAGGCGAGGTCGCGCACCTGCCACTCGGCCCGCTTCGCGAGCTCGTAGTAGCGGTAGACGCCCTGCAGGTCGCGATGCGTGTCGAGACCGAGGTCTTCGGCTTCCATCGCGGGGAAGCCTAACGAGCCGTCTGACACGCGGCTACGCTCAGCGAAACGACGAAGGGGAGAATCGATGCGGAGATCGCTCATCGGCGCCGTTGCTGCGGCTGCCGCACTTGTCTTTGCGGGCCTCGCGACCGGAATCACCAACGGGGCGCCCGACGGCAGCGGCCACCCGTACGTCGGCGCACTGCTCGCGCAGCAGGCGTTCTCCGACGGCACGTGGGAGGAGTGCACCGGCACGCTCATCGCGCCGCGCGTCTTCCTGACAGCCGAACATTGCGACGAGGGCGTGTCGCGGGTTGCGGTGACCTTCGACTCCAACTACGTGGCCGGCACGGGCACGACGTACTGGGGCACGTGGTACGGCGACCCGGCGTACAAGAAGTCGTCCGGCGACCCGCACGACATCGCGGTCGTCGTTCTCGACAAGGCGCCGAGGGGCATCACCCCGGCGCGCCTCCCCACGCTGAACCAGCTCACGACCTTGCAGGGCGGAGATCCCATCGTGTCGGTCGGCTACGGCGCACAGTCCGTCACGAGCGACCAGGGCGGCAAGACGCTGCACTACCAAGACACGCGCTACATCGCGACGGGCTCCTTCACGACGCTGACGCAGGTCTACCTCAAGGCGTCGATGAACCCGGCACACGGTGACGGCGGAACGTGCTACGGCGACTCCGGCGGCCCGAACTTCATCGGCGACTCGGACGTCGTCGCCGCGACCACGATCACCGGCGACATGTGGTGCCGGTCGACGAACGTCGACTATCGGCTCGACACGCCGGCCGCACGCGACTTCTTGCAGCAGTTCGTCACGCTGCCGTAACGAACGTCAGGGGGATGCCCGAGGGGTCGCTCAACGTGCGCTCCTCGGGCGCCCCGTGGATCGTCGCGCCGATCAGCCGCGCGCGGTCGGCCGGCGCATAGGGAGCGCCTTGGCTCTGCCACGTGTTGGCGCCGACGTGGTGGTGGTAGCCGTTGCTCGCGAGGAACGCCGCCTGCGCGCGGAGCTCGGCCATCAGCTCGAACCCGTGGCCCTCCCAGAACTCGACGGTCGACGGGATGTCCGCGACGCAGAAGTGGACGTGCCCCATGGTCGTCCCGTCGGGCAGGCCCTGGAACGGCTCGTCGTCGATGCCGCGCACGAGGTCCGCGGTATCGAGCGGGGCGGTCGTCATCGTCTGGTCGACCTTTCCCTCCCAGGTCTCGCGCGGCCGGTCGGCGTAGATCTCGATCCCGTGATAGTCGGGGTCGCGCAGGTACAGCGCCTCGCTGACGCGATGATCGGACATCCCCGTCAGCTCGATGTGGTCGCGCGCAGCGTGCTTGAGCCAGCGGCCAAGGTCTGCCCGGGAGGGCAGGAGCAGCGCGAAATGGAACAGCCCCGAGTAGCCCTCGGCTGACTGCGCGCCCGGCTGCTCCGTCAGCACGAGCAGGTCCTCCCCACCCGTGCCGAACCTCGCAGTGCCGTTCTCGCGTCCGTGGACCCGCAGTCCGATCGCCTGCTCGTAGTACGCGCTCGACCGCTCGAGATCGGCGACGGTCAGGTGGACGGCACCCATCCGCATGCCGCGAATATACGGACATGGAGGGCGTGCGGGTCGACAAATGGCTGTGGGCGGCGCGGTTCTACAAGACGCGGGCGCTCGCGACCGAGGCGGTCCTCGGCGGTCACGTGCAGGTGAACGGCCTCCGCGTGAAGCCGGCGAAGGATGTGCGGGTCGGCGACGCGATGCAGATCCGCATCGGGACGATCGAGTGGATCATCGACGTGCGCGGCCTCGCGGACCGTCGCGGGCCTGCGACGGTCGCGCGGGCGCTCTACGAAGAGCGGCCGGACTCGAAGGAGGCGCGGGAGCGACAGGTCATGCAGCGCCGGCTCGCGAAGCCGATCGGCGCCGACCTCGGCGAGCGGCCAACGAAGCAGGACCGACGCCGGCTCGATGCGCTGCGGCGAGCGCAGCGGCGATCGCGCTGAGCGCCGCGAGCACGAGCACGACCGCCCACCAACGAAAGCCGGCCGCGCTCACCGGTCGCTGCCACGTCCGGGTATCGAGCGACGCGTACGTCGTCGTCCTGCGGTCGACGGTCAGCACCTTGCCGCCGCTCGCCAGATGCAGTCGTAGCGACCAGAGCAGCTTCGGCGGCAGGCCGACGAGGTCGATGCAGCGAGCGGTCGACGCAGCGGTGTCGAGCGCGTGCACGAACGGATGGCCGTTCCCGTCGTAGAGGGTGTACGCAAAGCGGCCGTCGGGGCTCATCACGCGGCTCAACGGGTTGCCGCGCATCTTCTCGGCCGCATCTCGCGGATCGACAATCGGCTTCGCAATGAGCTTCCGTGCAGCGACGTCGTACGCGCGCACCTCGTACCGGGTCGGGTCGACGACGGACAGGTAGTGGATCAGGAAGATCCGCGAGCCGTTCGGCGAGACCGCGTCGAAGCTGTAGTCGCCTTTCAGCAGGACGACCCCTGCAGACGACAGGTTGTGCGCGTCGAGGACGAGCAAGCGCGTCTGAGCGCGCGGGAAGCTCTTGCGCGGCTCGATCAGGACGAGCGTGCGGCGATCGGCGGAGAGCCCGCTCGCCGAGCCGTCGTAGGCGACGGCCGGAATGGTCCATGTCCCGGGCCAGGCCTGCATGCGCACGATCTGCCCGCCGTCGCGGCGCGTGGCCTCGACGACCGTCTGCTTGCCAACCGTCACGGTGACGTACCTGACGGTGCTGCCCGGAGCTGCGACGCCGGACGGCCCTACGTCGACGTTCAGCACCGGGAGCCCGTCGGCCGGCGCGCCCGGAGCTGCGAACGACGCGAGAACGAGTCCGGCAGCGACGACGGGCAACACGCGCATGCGTCCAATACGCGGGCAGGGCCGAAGGAGGTCCGTGCCGCCGATGACTTTCGTCAGCCAGAGGAGTCGAACCTGCAATGGCCGACCTCGGGATCGTCGACGCGCTCGCGCGGCTGCAGCTCGCGGCCAGGCGCTCCGGCTACGAGGTCGCGGTCACGGACGCCCCGCGCGACCTCGTCGAGCTGATCGAGCTGGCCGGACTCTGCGAGGTGTTAGGGGTGGCCGGCGGGACGGAGATTGAGTCGCCAGACGACGCTGGACGCCCCGATGCCGCGTCCTCGGGTGCGTCGATAGCAACCGCTATCGACGCACCCTGCGTCCTTGCCTCGGAACGTCCATCGCCGCCCGGCGACGAACGCCGTCCCGCCGACCACCCCTAGGCGTCGAGCCGCGGCGGCAGTCCGAAGAGCGGGAACAGCGCCGCGGTGTCGAGGAAGAACGAGAACTCCCCGACACGGCCGCCTGAGATCTCGAGCACCTGCAGCGCCCACGCGATGTGGCCGTCACCGTTCTCGTCCGGCTTGTACTGCGCGAACGCCGGGGAGCCGTTGACCGTCCCGACCGGGATCACGCGCGAGCCGCGGCAGCCCTCGCCGGGCCCAAACCACCACGTGAAGATGTCCGCCCGTCCGCTCAGCCAGAGATCGAACGGCGGCATCGACTGCGTCGCGTCCTCGTGGATCAGCGCGGTGAGTGCGTCGATGTCGTAGGCCTCGAAGGCGGCGACATAACGATCGAGCAGCTCGCGGTCGATCTCCTCGATCGGATCGGACGCCGCCATGTCGATCGCTTCGATCGTCGCCCGCGCACGTTGCAGGGCGCTGTTCACCGCTGCGACCGAGGTCTCGAGCAGCTCGGCGATCTCGCTCGCCTGCCAGCGAAGCACCTCGGCGAGGATCAGCGCAGCGCGCTGCCGCGGCGGGAGGTGCTGCAGCGCGGAGACGAACGCGAGCCGAACGGTCTCGCGCTCGATCGCCGTCTCCTCGGGTAGGTGCGAGTCAGGGATCGGCTGCAGCCACACCACTTCGGCCGGCACGTTCAGGTTCTCGATCACCGGTGCGCCCGCAGGGCCGAAGTCCATCGGACGTGCACGTCGCTCGCGGCCGTTCAGCATGTCGAGGCAGACGTTCGTCGCGATGCGGTAGAGCCACGACCGCAGCGCCGAACGTCCTTCGAACCGGTCGTAGGCGCGCCACGCGCGGACCATCGTCTCCTGCACCGCGTCCTCGGCCTCGAACGGCGAGGCGAGCATGCGGTAGCAGTAGGCGGTCAGCTCCTTGCGGTACTGCTCGAGCTCTGCGCCGACATCGACCTGAGTCGCCATCGCCGCCGATGCTACTGATCCGGACACGGTGGTTAGACGCCTCTCGGAGCCGAGACTCATCGAAGCTCGGCGGCAAGCCGTTCGACGGCTTGCCGGATCCCGTCGCGGATCACGCGGACGTCGTCGAGCGGCCTGCCCCACGGGTCGTCGAACGCCCAGTGGATCTGCTCCACACCGGGCGTCGCGGGGCAGACGTCGTCGCGGCAGACCGTCACCGCGACGTCCGCCCAGGCGAGCGCCCCGTCGTCGAGCTGCCGTGGAACATGATCGGACGCGTCGATGCCGACCTCGTGGAGCGCCTCCACGACGACGGGCTCAGCCGAATCGCCGGACGCCGCAGCTCCGGCCGAGCGCGCTTCGTGCCGACCCTCCACGGCACGGCGGAACAACCGCTCGGCCATCACGCTCCGGCCGCTGTTGCCGATGCAGACGAAGAGCACGTTCACTCGATCACCTCGCTTCGCCGCTCGACGAACAGCACGTCGCGCCAGACGCCGTGGAGCTTGCCGAGCCGCGCGCGCCGGCCGACCACGCGGAAGCCGGCTCGCTCATGGAGCGCGAGGCTCGCGGCGTTCTCCGGGAAGATCCCGCTCTGGATCATCCAGATGCCGGCGTTCTCGGTCGACGCGATCAGGCGGTCGAGGAGCATCCGGCCGACACCGGCCCCGCGCGCCGTCTCGGCGACGTAGACGGAGTTCTCGACGACGCCGCCGTAGACACAACGGTCCGAGACAGGAGTCACGGCGACGAAGCCGACGACCGTCCCGTCGCCACGGGCGACGAACCGGTGCTGGGCAAGATGCGCCTCGTCCCACCGCTCCCAGCTGGGGACTTCGGTCTCGAACGTCGCGTCCCCGGTCGCGATCCCCTCGGCGTAGATGCGCGCGGCCTCAGGCCAGTGCTCGGGCTCGAAGAGCTCGATCGACAGGGGCGCGGACGCCATCTTCCGCCCAATTCTCTAGATTCGGCGCATGGCGACCGAGACCAACGTTGCGCTGCTCGGGTACGGAACGGTCGGCGCGGCCGTCGATCGGCTGCTCGCGTCGTCCGCCGACGACATCGAGCGCGCCACCGGCCACCGTCTCAACGTCGTCCGGGCGCTCGTCCGCGATCCGGCCCGCTATCCGGACGCACCGGCGGGTCTGCTCACCACCGACTTCCACGCGATCGCGAACGATCCGTCGATCGCGGTCGTCGCCGAGGTGATGGGCGGGCTCGACCCCGCCGGGCCGTACGTCCTCGATCTCCTCGCGCGCGGCAAGCATGTCGTGACCGCGAACAAGCAGCTCGTCGCGCGCCGAGCCCCGGAGCTCTTCGCGGCGGCCGCCGCGAGCGGCGTCCAGCTGCGCTTCGAAGCGAGCGTGTGCGCGGCGATCCCGGTGATCAAGGTGCTGCGCGAGGCGCTCGTGGTCACCAACGTGCACCGGGTGCTCGGGATCGTCAACGGGACGACGAACTTCGTGCTTACCGAGATGGAAGGCGGTGCGACGTACGCCAAGGCGCTCGCCGACGCGCAGGCGCGCGGCTATGCGGAAGCGGATCCGACCGACGACGTCTCCGGTGCCGACGCTGCAGCGAAGATGGCGATCCTCGCGACGATCGCGTTCAACACGCGGGTCGTTCTCGAGGACGTCGACCACACCGGGATCACCGAGCTCGACCCGATCGACGTCACCGCGGCGCGCGAGCTCGAGATGGTCGTGCGGCTCGTCGGTGCGGCGCGTCTCGTCGACGGCGGATACGACGTTCGCGTCGAGCCGGCATTCGTCGACGCCCACCACCCGCTCGCGAAGGTCGACGGCGCCTTCAACGCCGTGATGCTGCAAGGCGATGCGATCCGCGAGATCACGCTCGCCGGTCCAGGCGCCGGCGGGACCGAGACGGCGTCGGCGATCATCGCCGACATCGCAGGCGTGCTCGCCCCCAGCGGGGCGCCGAGCGATCCGGTCTGGCGCGACCTGCCGCGCCTGCCGCCGGGCGAGTCGCGATCCCCGTTCTACTTCCGGCTCTTCGTCGAGGACCGGCCCGGCACGCTCGCGCGCGTCGCAGAGATCCTCGCCCGTCACGCGATCTCCGTCGCCCGGCTCGTCCAACACCAGGACGGAAGCGGTGCGACGTTGCACGTCGTGACGCACGAGGCCGCGGCCGGCGCGCTGGCGGACGCGCTCGCGGAACTGGGCGAGCTCGACGAGGTCCGCCGCCGCTCGCGACCGATCCCGGTCGTCTCCGACCGCGGCGTCGCGGAGCTGGGCTGGGCGTGACGGGGGCTCGCGCAAGCTGGTTGTCGCTCGGCGAAGGCGGCACGCCCCTGGTGCCCGCAGCTCGCCTCTCGGAGGCGCTCGGGCTCGACCTGCACCTGAAGTGCGAGCACCTGAACCCGACCGGGAGCTTCAAGGACCGCGGCATGGCGGTCGCGGTCGAGCGCGCGGTTGCCCGCGGCGCCCAGGCGGTCGTGTGCGCTTCGACCGGGAACACGGCGGCGTCCGCCGCGACCTACGCTGCGCGCGCCGGCGTACGTGCAGTCGTGCTGACACCCGAGGGTGCGACGGCGGGCGCGAAGCGCGCACAGGCTTATGCGGCGGGAGCGCAGGTGCTCGAGGTCCGCGGCACCTTCGACGACGCCCTTCGCCTGTGCCGCGAGCTCGGTGAGCGCGACGGCTTCATCCTCGTCAACTCGCTCAACCCGGATCGCATCGACGGCCAGCGGTCCGTCGTCGGCGAGATCCTCGAACAGCTCGGCAGCGTCCCCGACGTGATCGCGCTGCCGTACGGCGGCGGCGGGAACGTGTCGGCGGTCGCCGCCGGGTGCGAGGAAGCGGGAGTGACGCCGGCGCTGGTGGTCGGCGAAGCGGCGCTGCGGCCGACGACGTTCGCGTCCGCGATCAGGATCGCCGAGCCGGCGCACCACGAACGCGTCGAGCGTCTGCTCGAGGCCGGCCGGCTGACGGTCGTGCCCTTGTCGGAAGACGAGTTGCGCGAGGCGTGGTCAACGCTCGCGCGCGCCGAAGGCGTGTTCTGCGAGCCCGCGTCCGCGGCGGGAATCGGGGCGCTGACAAAGGTCGGCCGGACCGGCACCGCTGTGTGCATCGTCACCGGGCACGGGTTGAAGGACACAGGCGCTGTCGATGCGTCGACGGCATCGATCGTCGATGCATCACTCGACGCCGTGCTCGAGGCACTCGCGTGATCGTCGCGCGCGCGCCCGCGTCGACGGCGAATCTCGGTCCCGGGTTCGACGCGGCGGCGGCCGCTCTCGACCTCTGGAACACGGTCGAGATCGAACAAGGAGCGTTCGCGGTCGAGATCGACGGTGAGGGCGCCGGCGAGCTCCCGCACGACGCGGCGCACCTCGCGGTTCAGGCGTTCGCGCTCCTCACGCCGCCGGACGCGTATCGCTTTCGGTTCACCAACCACATTCCACTCGAGCGTGGGCTCGGCTCCAGCGCGTCCGCGATCGGGATCGGCCTGGTCGCAGGAGCAGCAGCCGGCGGACATGTGCTCGCAGTCGAGGAGCTGCTCACACTCGGCGCGCGTCTCGAGCCGCACATCGACAATCTCGCCGCGATGTTCCACGGCGGGGTGTGCCTTGCGTGGCGGGAAGGCGAACCCCGGGTGCGGCGGATTGCCGACGACATGCCGACCGCGGCGATCGCGGTCATCCCCTCGGAGCGGACATCGACCGCGGCGTCGCGCACCGCACTGCCGGAGACCGTTCCGCATCCGGACGCCGCCGTGAGCACGGGCGCGGCGATGCTGCTCGGCGTGGCGATCGCGACCGGCGATGCGACGCTGCTGCGGCACGCATTTCGCGATCGCCTGCACGAGCCGTACCGTGCGGCGGGCGCACCGCTGCTCGGCCGCGTGCAGCGACTCGTGCCCGACGCCGTCGGAGCCACGCTCTCCGGATCAGGACCAACGGTGATCGTGTGGGCCGAGCAGGCGGACTCCGACCGCCTCGCGGCGCACCTCGCAGCCGAGCTTGGAACGACGGCTACCGTCCTGCCCGTCGCCGTGGCCCGCGAGGGCGCAGCCGCCCAGGTGCGCTGACCGAAAACGAGCGAAGGTCGTCCGAATTCACACGGAACGGCGATGCATCCTCGCCGAATGAGACGCGCGATCGTCGCGGCATTCGTGCTTGCAGCCATCGTGACCGCGAGCGCGGCGGCGGGCCGGATCCCACAGGCGAAGAGCCTCCGCACCTGTGCGGCTGCCGGTCCCTACTGGCCGACGATGTCGCTCGCGATCACAGGGACGAACGCGTGGATCGGCTGCAAGGAGCAGCGCAAGCTCGTGCGTATCGATCTGCGGTCCGGTCGCGCGGCGGCAACGATCCCGCTCGACGGTGCCGCAATCGCCGTCACGTCCGGGGCTAATGCGCTCTGGGCGCTCGACGACCTGCAGACGCTCTACCGCATCGACCCGGCACGCGCGCGCATCACGAAGCGGATCGCCCTCGGCACCGCGGCGGCGTACAACCTCTGGTTCGGCGCCGGGTCGGTCTGGACCGCGGACGATCAGGGCGCACGGGTCGTGCGGGTGTCGCCGACCCGGAACGCGGTCACCGCCCGGATTCCCGTCGGCGAGGGCCCGGCCGACATCGCGTTCGCCGGCGGCCGCGCGCTCGTGATCGACCACCGCGACCGAACGCTTTTCGCCGTCGACGTCGCGACGAACCGCTCGACGAAGCTTGCGACGCTCGGCGGCGATGCGCCCGAGCGGCTCGCGGTGCTCGCCGGGAGCCTGTGGGTCACGGGCCGCGGGACGCAGCTGTTCCAGGTCGACCCGGCAACCGGGAAGACGCGGCGGACGATCGACATCCGCGGCACCGGCATCGACGTCGTGTCTGCAGACGGTGCGCTGTGGATCCCCGTCCGCACGGCGACGGTCGACGCGACCGGCTTCCCGACGATGACAGCGCTTCGGCGCGTCACCACGGGCGGTCGCGTGACGACGCCCGCGACGGCGAGCGGGCGTGTCGATGTGCACGGCCTGGTCGCCGCGGCCGGTGCCGTCTGGATCGCCGACACGACCGGCGGCGCGCTTTACCGGATCGCGACCTAGTACGGGTTCTTCGGTGCGCGGTCGTCCGAGAGCGACTGGCGCGAGCGTGTGACGAGCGACTCGATCGCGTCGGCGAGGTGCTCCTGCGCGATGTTGTGATCGCCGCGCTCGACGCGGAGCTTGTGCGCCTCGAACAACACGTCTGTGTGGGTGTGGCCGTGAGGCGGCTCGAAGCGGTAGGCGGCGAGCTCGATCAGCAGGCCGAGCGGATCGTCGAAGTAGATCGAGTCCATGAAGCCGCGGTCCTTGACGCCGCTGTGCTTGATGCCGCGCGCGCCGAGCCGCTCGACCACCCGATCGAACGTCGCCTTCGACACGGCAAATGCGAGGTGGTGAACGCGCCCCGCGCTCTTCTCCTCGACCGGCGCGCCGCGCTCCCGCTCTTCGTGGGTGAACACGGTGATCAGGCGACCGTCGCCGGGATCGAAGTACAGGTGGCTCTCGGCCTCGTTGTCGAGATTCGGCTGCTCGAAGACGAAGGGCATGCCGAGGACGCCCTCCCAGAAGTCGATCGACGTCTGCCTCTTGCCCCCGACGAGCGTGATGTGGTGGACGCCCTGGGTCTGGATCTTGCGCATCAAGCCCCATTCAATCTCACGCCACGTCGTCCCCGCGCGTTGTAATGGAGGAGATGGCAACCACGGTCGTCGACAGCCCGATCGGCCCACTCGGCCTGGTCGCCACCCGCGACGGCCTGACGGGTGTGCGATTCCACGCACACGGGTTCGCGACCGAGGGCAAGTCGACGGTGCTCGTCGACGCCGCCGAGCAGCTCGAGCTGTACTTCACCGGTGAGCTGACCGCGTTCGACCTGCCGCTCGACCTCGACGGCAGTGAGTTCCAGCGCCGCTGCTGGCTCGCGCTCGCGACGATCCCGTACGGTCAGACGGTGAGCTACGGCGAGCAGGCGCGCCGCCTCGGCTACGGCCCCGAGAAGGCGCGCGCCGTCGGCGCGGCGAACGGGCAGAACCCGCTGCCGCTCGTCCTCCCGTGCCACCGTGTGATCGGTGCCGACGGATCGCTCACCGGCTTCGGCGGCGGCCTGCCGATGAAGCGCTTCCTCTTGGAGCACGAGGGCGCGCTGCTCCCGCTCGGCTAGACGGCGGCCCGAAGAGCTTCGCGCGGCACGGAGATTCGATAGCCGGTGTTGTCGAAGCGGACGAGCACCGTCCCTCTTCCTTTCGCCTGCCCAGGGACGACGACGCCCCGCGCCCCCGCGGCGTGTCCGAACGCATGCCGGTAGAGCTCTACTCTCACGCCGGCTGCCGGAAAATCCTCGTCGGTCACTAGCGGGTCGTCGCTCATCCGATCTCAAAGAGCTTCTGCATGTTCGATCTCCTCGTCTAGAGCGTGAAGCCGACCAACAACGGAACAGCCGGCTCAGTGCTCCGTCCTGTCAACTTTGAGGGCGGATCTTTCAGGCGGGCACTCTCAGGTGCCACACGCCCACCAACAACGTTACTCCCTCGATGTAAGCAACGATCGTATGCGCCGACCCAGCGACGAAGCGGCTTCGAGGCATGTAACGGCCGGTCGGCGGATCGCAGCTACACTGGGCTCAGCGCGTTGGCTCTAGCTGTTGAAGCCGCCGAGGCTCTTAGCACCTTCCTCTCCGACTGTTGACCCATGGCCTGACCGCCGCAGTGCGCTCATTCGAGTGTCCTGCCCTGTAGGAGAAACAGAAGGAGCACTCATGCATGCCACCATTCGTCGTTACGAAGGCGTCGACGTCGGCCGCATCAGCGAGGTCGTCGGCAAGGTCAACGAGACCCTCGTTCCGCAGCTACGGAAGCTTCCGGGGTTTGCCGGCTACTACCTGATCGAGGGCAGCAGCGGCGTCCTCAGCTCACTTGGCCTCTTTGAGACCTCCGAGCAGGCCGACAAGTCGACGATGGTCGTCTCCGAGTGGATCACCACCGAGAAGTTCGACTCGGCGATTCCCAACCCGGCGAAGATCACGTCTGGCAAGGTTGTCGCTCACAGCGACGGCGTGCTCGTCAGCGCGTAAGAACCTGTAACGCTGCACCGCCAGAGGGCCCGGCACAGCCGGGCCCTCTTCTGGTTGCGGGCTCATCACATGACACCGCTTCATACTTGAGGCGGTGGACGACGAACGGCCGCCAATCTGCCCGGCGTGCGGTGTGACGATGGTGCCGGGGGTGCTCAGCGCGCGAGAGGGCTTCGTCGGTGACTGGGTGTGCCTGGAGTGCGAAGCGACGGGTGAGGCGGACGCGGGCTAGAAGCCGCGCCGATGAGTTTTCGCCCCGGAACGGATCTCATGTGCAATGAGTGCAAACCCCGTCGATGAAGAGCTGGTCGCCTCGGCGACCAGCGGCAACAGCGCGGCCTTCTCGGAGCTCGTCGAGCCGCATCGCCGCGAGCTGCAAGTCCACGCGTACCGCATGCTGGGCTCGCTCGAGGACGCGGAAGACGCAGTCCAGGAGACGCTGCTCCGCGCCTGGCGCAGCCGCGCCACGTACGACCGCCGGGCGCCGTTTCGGGCCTGGCTCTACCGGATCACGACGAACGTCTGCCTCCGCATGCTGGAGCGGCGGCCGAAGCGCCTCGTGCCGTACGAGAACGCGCCTGCCGTTCCGATCGGAGCGGACGCGGGATCGCCGACCGACCTTCCCTGGTTGCAGCCCTTCCCCGACCGGCTGCTCGACGACAGCCCCGAGCCGGCCGAGGAAGTCGTGGCCCGGGAGACGATCGAGCTCGCCTTTCTCGCGGCGATTCAGCATCTGCCGCCACGACAGCGAGCCGCCCTGATTCTCCGCGACGGACTCGACTGGTCCGCTGACCAGACCGCGGCGGTGCTGGACATGAGCGTCCCGGCCACGAACAGTGCGCTGCAGCGCGCGCGGGCGACCATGCAGGAGCGTCTGCCTGCGACGCGGCTCGACTGGTCGACAGCCGCCGGCGCCGAGGCAGCGGAGCGATCGCTTCTCGCCAAGTACATGAGCGCCTGGGAACGACGCGATCCGTCCGAGCTCGTGGCGCTGCTGCACGAGGACGTGCGCATGGCGATGCCGCCGTACCCGGCCTGGTACGACGGGCGGCCCGCGGTCATGAGGTTCATCGAGGAGCACGCAACCGGACCGGCGGCGTTCGAGCACCGGTTCGTCCCGACGCGCGCGAACCGACAGCCCGCGTTCGGCGTGTACCGCGTCGACGGCGACGAGGCGACCGCGTTCGCGATCCACGTCGTCGCAGTCGCAGAGGGCCGAATCACCGACCTGCACTGGTTCCTCTATCCCGAGCTGTTCGCGGCGTTCGGCCTTCCCGACCGGCTGCCGTGACCGCGAGCGGGCGCGTGGACGACGCCCTCTTCCGGAACCCGTTGCCGCAAGGCTTCGTCAGGCTCGTCTACCGCGCCGCACCCGGGCGTGAGGTTCTGTTGATCCCCGCGCCACCGACGGACGCAATCGTTCTCGTCGAGCGAGGAGAGCTCGAGATCGGGTGCACTGCGGGCGGATGCCGGCGCTTCGGCCACGGGTCGATGATCCCGCTCGCCCACGTTCCCGTCGCCCGGCTGCGCAGCGTCGGCGCTCGCACGCTGGTCCTCATCGCCGTCGCCCGCGCGAGCGATGAGTTTCCGAATGCCTCCGGATCACACGTCGACGACTGAAACAGATTCGGAGGTTGATGATGGAGGCCACTCCCTATGCACGCCGGTGGTGGGCGCTCGCTCTGCTGTGCGGTGCGTTCTTCATGGTGATTCTCGACGCCGCGATCGTGACCGTGGCGCTGCCGTCGATTCAGACAGACCTGTCGTTCTCCACTGAAGGGCTGCAATGGGTGGTGAGCGCCTACGCGCTCACGTTCGCCGGCCTGCTTCTGCTCGGGGGGCGCGCCGCAGACCTGCTCGGACGACGCCGCGTGTTCATGGTCGGCGTCGTTCTCTTTACGCTCGCATCGCTGCTCTGCGGATTGTCATGGTCGGAGCAGGCGCTGATCGGCGCGCGGTCGGTCCAGGGAGTCGGCGCCGCGATTATGACGCCGACGGCACTCTCGATCATCACCACACTGTTTCGAGAAGGGCCTGAACGCAACAAGGCGCTCGGGATCTGGGGAGCGTTGGGCGGGTTCGGTGCGACGACGGCGTGGCTGATCGGCGGACCGCTCGTCGACGGGCTCGGCTGGCAGTGGATCTTCTTCCTGAACATCCCGTTCGGCCTGCTCGCGCTTGTCCTCATCCCGGTGCTGCTGCCGGAGAGTCGCTCCACGTCGACACAGCGGAGCTACGACCCAGCCGGGGCAGTGACGATTACCGGCGCCCTCGGCCTTCTGGTCTATGCCGTTGTCGAAGCGCCGAACCACGGCTGGGGCTCCGCCCGGACCCTGCTCTTCTTTGCCGGCTCTGCGGTGCTGCTGGCCACGTTCGCTCTGATCGAGTCGCGTCATTCGGACCCACTCGTTCCGCTGCGGATCTTCCGCTCCCGCACTGTCGTAGGGGCCAACGCGGTGATGCTCCTCTTCGCGACGACCGCGTTCGGTATGCCGTTCATCCTGACGCTCTACGCGCAGGAGGTCCTCGGCTACTCCGCGGTCAAGTTCGGGCTGACCTCGGTCGTGTTCCCCGCCATGGCGGCCGTCGGCTCGATCGTCGGTCAGTCGGTGGTGCTGCGGGTCGGCTTCCGTCCGGTGGCGGCCGTCGGCCTTTCACTGATGGGCGCAGGATGCTTGCTCCTGACCCAGGTCTCGCCCAACGGCAGCTACTTCGGCGACATCTTCTTCGGGCTGGTCGTCTTCGGGCCGGGCATCGGGCTCGCGTTCGTGACCGCAACCGTCGCGGCGCTCGCGGGTGTCGCCGACCACGAGTCGGGGCTGGCGTCGGGGCTCAGCAACACGGCGTTCCAGATGGGTGCCGCGATCGGAACGGCGATCGTCGCGACGGTCGCTGTGTCCCGTACACATGACTACGCCGCGAGCCACGTCGAAGCGGGCCGGTTCATCGCGCTGACGGAAGGCTTCCAGTCGGCGTTTCTCGCGACCGGGATCCTCGCCCTGGCGGGGGCGGCACTCGCGCTCTTGCTCCTCGGGCGGCCGTCCCGCGCAGCACGGGAGGAGTTCGAGCCACTGCCCGCGGCGGATTAGAACGGACGACCGCAGCGGGGAGGCGACGACCTCCCCGCTGCGCGGGATTGCAGCTCCTCGAGCTTCCCTGAGACGCCTCGACCGGCAGGGCGCCGGTCAGCGACCCATCACAGTTCCCACTGATCGAACGCGGTGAGAAGGACGGCGTTGGCAGCGGCAACGGCCGCGAGCGCCGCTGCAAGGCCCACCGACTCCGCTCGCCAGAGCGCAAGTGCGCCGAGCGCGAACACGCCGAGCTCGAAAGGCGCCCGCCGGCGAAGCGGCAGACGATGTCGGGCCTTGGGCGCCGCGAGCGTCCCCCACAGGACGACGGCGACGGTGGGAAGTCCGATCGCGAGCACCACGGCCGCCGTGCCGTCTGCGATCGACGCTCCCCACAGCGCGAAGGCAGCGAGGGCTGCAAGCTCGAGCAAGAACTTCAGCGCGAGATTGAGCTGCTTCACGACGACGCCCGCGCGTCACGCATGTGCGATGACCTCACGGACGTCGATTCCGTCCAGAACGACCCCCGCGGGGACGCCCGCGACGGCCTGCCGGCTCATGAGGTTCGCGGCTTCCTCCGTCTCGAACATGAACATCGAGAGCGCACTGTCGCCTTTCAGGGTCCAGTATCCGGCGACGAAGCCCGGAGCACGTGAGACACGGGGTACGAGCTCCTCCTGGAGCGCCTTCCCGGCCGCGTCGGGATCGGTGATCGTGAGGTTGACGACGACTGCGTGCATCGGAGTCCTTTCGGCTTGGGGTCAACCGACACATTCGTGCTGCGCTCCGTGGATGGATTTCCGTGAGCTCCTGAAAAGATGAACGGCCGCTCGAGGCGGCCGGTCGCAGGTGGAGCGTCGATCCATAGCGGGGGCAGGATTTGAACCTGCGACCTCCGGGTTATGAGCCCGGCGAGCTACCTGACTGCTCCACCCCGCGTCGCGGCCGTCAATTGTATCACCGCCGATCTCTCTACGATCCACGGGGTGTTCTGGCTCGCGCTCGCCTTCTGCCTCCTCGCCGTGCTCGGCTCGATCGGTTATGCCGCAACGCGCGCATGGCAGCTCTGGAAGACGGTGCGGGCCGTGGCGAAGGCAGCGACCGACGCCGTCGGTCGCGTGACGACGTCCGCCGCGACGGCCGAGGAGCGCGCCGTGGCGCTCACCGCGGGCACCGAGCGCCTCTCCACGGCGATCACCCACCTGCAGGGCTCGCTCGAGGAGCTCGCCGTGATCCGGGCTGCAGCCGCCGAGCCTCGAAACCTCCTCGCTTCGATTCGCGGCCTGGTGCCGCGCAAGTGACGCGCGTCGCGGCAATCGACCTCGGCACGAACGCCACTCGCCTCCTCGTCGCCGACGTCGTGGACGGCGGCATGACCGAGATCGTGCGGCGGACTCGCATCACTCGGCTCGGCGAAGGAGTCGACGCGCGCCGCCGCCTCCTCCCTGTTCCGATCGCGCGCGTGCGCAACGCTCTCACGGACTTTCGCCGCGACGCGGACGATCTCGGCGCCGAGCGCGCCCTCGCTGTCGCGACGAGCGCAGTCCGCGACGCCGAGAACGGCGAGGCGTTCCTCGGCGAGATCGAATGGTCGTACGGGTTCACGACGCGCCTGCTCACCGGCGACGAAGAGGCCGCGATGACGCTGAGCGGCGTCGGTCCGCTCGAGTCCGGCACCGTCGTCGTCGACGTCGGCGGCGGCTCGACCGAGCTGATCACGAACCGGTTCCGGACCAGCCTCGACCTCGGCTGCGTCCGCCTGACCGAACGCCACGGAGACGACCTCGACGCGATGGCGGCGGAGGTGCGATCGGCGCTGCCCCCACTCCACGTCGAGCGCGCGCTGAACGTCGACGGCACCACCGCCGAGCTGGCGGCGCTCGCCGGCAGCCGCACCGTCACCCTCGCAGCGATCGACCGGGCGCTCGCCTGGATCGTCGAGTCCGACAACGATGAGCGGCGCGCGCGGCTGATCGAGCCCGACCGGAGCGACGTCCTCGCGGCCGGGGTCGTCGTCGTCCGCGAGACCCTTCGTCACCTCGGCCTTGACGAGACGACGGCGTCCGATCGTGATCTCCTGAACGGGATCGCGCTGGCCGCAGCACGGCTGCCAGAGCCAACAGAAGGGGCCGCGCCGCCCGGCGCCTACACGTGTTGCTAGGAAACTTGCGCTCGCAATCTTTCCGTGCTAGGGTAGTTGCGTCATCAAGTTTCTAGGAGGAACACGCGCATGAGCACCATCGAACAGCAGGCGTCGGGCACGTTCGCCGCCGACCCGGTCCACTCTCACGTCGGCTTCGAGGTTCCCTACGCCGTGGCGACGTTCTCGGGCGAGGTCACCGACTTCACCGCGAGCCTCGTCGACGGGCACCTCGAGGGCTCGGCGAAGATCGAGAGCATCAGCCTGAAGGACGAGAGCCTGACGGCCCACGTGCTCTCGCCCGAGTTCTTCGACGCGGAGCGCCACCCCGTACTCACGTTCAGCGGCGACCTCGCTCGCGACGGCGATCGCGCGAAGGTCGAGGGCGAGATCACGCTGAAGGGGATCACGAAGCCGGCCACGCTCGAAGGCACGATCGTCGGGCCGACCGTCGATCACTTCGGCGCGACCCGCGTCGGGCTCAAGCTCGAGACGGTCGTCGATCGCACCGCGTTCGACATGAACTGGAACATGCCGCTCCCGAGCGGCGAGCCGGCACTGGGCAACGAGGTCACGCTGAAGGCCGACCTCACTCTGGTGGCGCAGGAGTCATAACGATGCGCGTCCTTGCGATCAGCGGCTCGCTCCGCCGCGGCTCGAACAACACGGCCCTCCTCCGCGCGCTGCGCGAGGAGGCGCCGTCGGGCGTCGAGATCGAGATCTGGGACGGGCTCGAGGAGATCCCGCCGTACGACGGCGATGGCGATCTCGCTCCCGGCCCGGCGAAGGTCGAGGCATTCCGCTCACTCGTTCGCGAGGCCGACGCAGTCTTCTTTGCCACACCGGAGTACAACTCGTCCATCCCGGGCGCGCTCAAGAACGCGCTCGATTGGGCCTCCCGCCCACTCGCCACGAACGCCTTCCGCAACAAGCCGGTCGCAGTGATCGGCTCGAGCGCGGGGGCGTTCGGCGGCGTGTGGGCCGCTGCCGAGCTGCGCAAGGTGCTCGGCGCGATGGGAGCGCGCGTCACCGAGGTCGAGATGGCCGTCGGTCATGCGCACGACAAGCTCGACGACGCCGGCCGGCTCGTCGATGACGACGTGCGTCTGGAGCTCGGCGAGGCACTGGAAACACTCCTCGCCGAGGCCTCCCCGGCCCTCGTCGCGGCCTAGGCCGACTCGTCTGCCGGCGGCTCGTCCTCGGCGAGACGCCGTTGCACCGCCGAGCGCGAGAGCACGCCGACGAGCCTTCCGTCCTCGACCACCGGCACGCGCTCGTAGTCGTTCTCCTCGAGGAACGCGAACGCGTCGCCGAGCGGCGTCGCCGAGTCGATCGTCGCGTTCGGCGGCTCGGCGAACGTCCCGGCCGCGGCGGTCTTCGGGTCGAGGCCGCGCGCGACCACTTCACGGACGAGCGTCTTGCGCGTGATCACGCCCGTCAGCCGGCCGTCGTCGCACACGAAGACCGCGCGGACCTCGGGCCGCGAGAGTGCCTCCGCAGCCTCCTGCGCACTCGCCGACGTGGCCAGCGCCAGCGGGTCCGGAACCATCGCATCGCGAGCGAGCTGCTCGGTCATCTCGTTGTTATCTCACGGATAGACGCCACGCGCCTCGAGCGCACCCGACACCTCGCGGATCGCCGCGACCAGCGCCGCATCGCGCAGCGAGATCCCGCGCTCGTGCGAGACGTCCCAGACCCGGTCGAATGCGTCTGCCATCTTCTCCGCGAGTCGGCGGCGGATCTCGTCCCGGTCCCAGAACAGGCGCCCGAGGTCCTGCACCCACTCGAAATACGACACCGTAACGCCGCCGGCGTTCGTGAGGATGTCCGGGAGGACCAGAATCCCCCGCTCCGCCAGGATGCGGTCGCCGTCGATCGTCGTCGGACCGTTCGCGCCCTCGGCTACGAGCCGGCAGCGCAGGTTGCCCGCATTCGCGCCCGTGATCTGATCCTCGCGGGCGGCGACGGCGAGGATGTCGCACTCGAGCTCGAGCAGCTCGTCGTTCGTGATGCGCGTTACACCCGCCTCGAGCCCTTCAAGCGATCCGTGCTCCTCGACGTATACGTGAAGCGCCGGAATGTCGAGCCCGTCCGGTGCGTGGACGCCGCCCGAGAGATCAGCGACGCCCACGACCGAGGCGCCTCTATCGAAGAGCTCCGTCGCTGCGATCCCGCCGACATTGCCGAAGCCCTGGACGACGCACCGCTGCGCAGCGAGATCCCAGCCCAGCCGTTCGCACGCGCGCTCGATCACCATCACGACACCGGCGCCCGTCGCCTCGTGCCGGAACAGCGATCCGCCCAGCGATACGGGCTTGCCGGTGACGATCTCCGGCACCGCGTAGCCCTTCTGCATCGAGTACGTGTCCATCATCCACGCCATCGTCTGCTCGTTCGTCGCCATGTCCGGCGCGGGGATGTCGAGCTGCGGGCCGATGAACGGTGCGAGCTCCGCCGTGAAGCGGCGCGTGATCCGCGCGAGCTCGCCCTGCGACAGTTCACGTGCGTTACAGCGCACGCCGCCCTTCGCGCCGCCGTACGGAAGGCGGAGCAGCGCGCACTTCCACGTCATCCACATCGCGAGCGCCGCGCACTCGCCGAGGTCGACCGCGGTGTCGTAGCGGATGCCGCCCTTCGTCGGACCGAGAACCGACGAATGCCTCACGCGATACGCGGGGAAGGTCGCGTACGCGCCGTCGTCGAGCTTGACGGGAAGCGTGAGGATGACCGCCTGCTCCGGATGACGGAGGCGGGTCGAGACGAAGTCGGGGACGTCGGCGAGGGCGAGCGCATGCTCCAGCTGCGTGCGCGCCTGCTGGTAGAGCGGCGTGTCCCACTCGAGCGCGGGTGCATGGACGGCCTTCGCCACGGCGCCGAAGGGTAGATGAAGCCCCGGGACCCCGGACCGTCAGGGATGGGCCGAACGACCCATTGCGACGGGCCGGAGGACACGCGATGCTGTGCCGATGAGGCACCCGGAGCTGCTGCCCGCCATCGCCGCAGGCATCGCCGTCGCGTTGGCGCACCTGCGCTGGATCATGCTCACCCAGTGGACGTGCAAGACGTGCGGCACGACCCATCTCCACTGCGAATGCAAGCCGGCGTGGGTCCGGAAGCTCCTGTAGGAGACTGTGGCCTAGTCCTTAGGGATGACCTGACGGTCGTAAGCAGGGAGGACGCGCTGAGGGATCCTGCGGGTTACCTTGAGGCCGTGCGCACACTCCTAGGCCGTTTGCGGCGACCCCGAATCATCGGTTGGTGCGCGATCGTCATTGCCGCCGCGGTCGTCGAGTACCTCTCCTCGAACCACGCCACGAACTTCATCTGGACGACGGTGGTCCTCACGATCGCGTGGTTCTTCGGCGTCGCGTTCGCCTCGCGCACCGCGCAGACGCGCAAGCTGCGCGAGCAGGTGGCCGCTGCCGAGGAGCGG
>Ga0070681_10000570_pt1 | contig 30413 bp, 28 predicted proteins | sample KBSC83BmetaG_FD_65650 | JGI IMG/M metagenome (GOLD analysis project Ga0070681, IMG submission 65650) | Corn rhizosphere microbial communities from Kellogg Biological Station, Michigan, USA - KBS C8-3B metaG | ecosystem: Host-associated > Plants > Roots > Rhizosphere | place: USA: Michigan...
TCCTCCTCGGCGGCGAGGCTGGGCAGCGCCGGGACGAGGGCGGCGAGCAGCAGCAAGGCAAAGGCGCCGCAGCGTGCACGGTCCGGCATGGCTCCCTCCCCTCCCAGAAGGCGCGGGGTGCAAAGCCCGCGCTTTCGCAACAGGGTGAGGGGCTTTCGTCGCCTTGTCGAGCCGGCAGTCTCTCGGGCAAGATCAGAAGCAATAAAGTGGGGAGGACGGGGATGCCGGCCTATTGGCCTAGCCTCAGGGATTATGTCGAGGGTCTCGATCGCGCCGGCAAGCTGGTTCGCGTCACCACGCCGATCAACAAGGACACCGAGCTCCATCCGGTGGTGCGGCTGCAGTTTCGCGGCCTGCCGGAGAGCCAGCGCAAGGCCTTCCTGTTCGAGAAGGTCACCGACAGCAGCGGGCGCGCCTACGACATTCCCGTGCTGGTCGGCGCCATGGCGGGATCGGCCGACATCTATGCGCTCGGCATGTGCGCGAGCGTCGACGAGCTGCCCGAGAAATGGCGCGCCGCCATGGCGAAGCCGATCGCGCCGGTCACCGTGACGGAGGCGCCCTGCCAGGAGGTGCGCATCACCGGCGAGGCGTTGCGGCGCAAGGGCGGCGGGCTCGGCCGGCTGCCGATTCCGATCTCGACGCCGGGCTTCGATAACGCACCCTACACCTCGGCATCGCATTGGGTGACGAAGCATCCCGACAGCGGCCTGCACAATCTCGGCAATTATCGCGGCATGGTGAAGGCGGAGGACCGCATCGGCGCGCTGCCCGCCATGCTCGGGGTCGGCATGCGCGAGCATATCGACCAATGGCGCAAGAAGGGCGCCGAGCGCCTGCCCGCCGCAATCGTCATCGGCGCACCGCCGCATGTCAGCTACACGGCGGTGACGCGCATCCCCAACGACATGTGCGAATATGACGTGGCGGGGGCGCTCGGCGGCAAGCCGATCGAGCTGGTGCGCTGCCTCACCCAGGATCTGATGGTGCCGGCCCAGGCCGAGATCGTCATCGAGGGGACGGTGCCGACCAATCTCTTGGAAATGGAAGGCGCCTTCGGCGAGTTCCCCGGCTACATGGCCTCGCGCGACTACAGCTTCTTCATGGAGATCACGGCGATCACCATGCGCAAGCAACCGATCTACCTCGCCATCCTGTCGCAGCTGCCGCCCTCGGAAAGCAGCAAGATGCGCTATATCGGCCGCAGCGCCGCCGCCAAGAAGCTGCTGCGCGATGCAGGCTTCGACAATGTGACCGAGCTGCAATATCTCGAATGCGCCGGGTCCAATGCGATCGTCGTGGTCAAGATCAAGAAGCGCCATCCCGAGGATGCGAAGAACGCGCTGCGCCTGCTGGCCGAGAAATTCATCGGCAAGATCGCCATCGCCGTCGATGACGACATCAAGATCGACGATGCCGAGAATCTGTTCTGGGCGATGGCCTATCGCTCGCAACCCTATCGCGACATGCAGGTGGTCGATGCGCCGCTGTTCGCGCTCGACCCGTCGATCGCGCCGGCCGGCACGGCGCGCGGCCTGGTCGACGAGGGCCAGGCGCCGCGCTCCTCGGCAATCCTGATCGATGCGACCATGCCCTGGCCCTATCCGCCGCTGTCGCTGCCGAAGCAGCAATATATGGAGCGCGCGGTCGAGATCTGGCGCGATCTGCAGCTCCCTTCGCTCAGCTTGAAATCGCCCTGGTGGGGCTATTCGCTCGGCTATTGGACCGAGGAGGAGGAGCAGGAGGCGGCGCTCGCGATCGAGGGCCGGCATTACGAGACCGGCGAGAAGCAACGCCGCACCCGGCGCGCCTTCAAGGAGTGAGCCCATGCTCCGCTTGGCTCTTCTGCTCTGCCTCCTCTTCATCGCCGGCCCGGCCAGGGCGCAGGCGGCCGAGCCCGTGCGGCTGCATGTCATCCTGCCGATCACCGGCAGCGCCTCCTTCCTCGGCCGCGAGCAGCAGACCGCGATCGGGTTGATCGAGAAGCAGGTGAACGCGGCGGGCGGCATCGCCGGCCGGCCGGTCGCCTTCGCCTATCACGACGACGAATCGAAGCCGCAGACCAGCGTGCAGCTGGTCACCGAGATCCTGGCCGAGCATCCCGCCGTGATCCTCGGGCCATCGGTCAATCCCGCCTGCTCCGCGGTGGCGCCGCTGCTCGCCAAGGGGCCGGTCGATTACTGCTTCTCGCCGGTGATCCGACCGGCGCCCGGCTCCTTCGTCTTCGCCTCCGGCGTGATCGCGACCGATATCGAAAGCACGCTCATCCGCTTCTTCCGCCTCAAGGGCTGGACGCGGCTCGCCCTGGTCGTCGGCACCGACGCGACCGGCCAGGAGGCCGAGCGCGGCTATGACGAGGCGCTCGCGCTGCCCGAGAACAAAGAGGTGCGCTTCGTCGAGCGCATCCGCTTCAACCCGTCCGACATGAGCGTCGCGGCGCAGATGGAACGGGTGCGCAGCGCCAAGCCGCAGGCGGTCATCGTCTGGACGACCGGCGCGCCGCTCGCCACCGTGTTCAAGGGGCTCATCCAGGCCGGGCTCGATCTGCCGGTGGCGGCCAGCTACGGCAACATGACCTATCCCCAGATGGCCGCCTTCGCGGGCTTCCTGCCGAAGGAGCTCTATTTCCCCTCGCCGCTGTGGGTGGCGCATGCCGGCGATCTCGCTCTCGGGCCCGACATCGCCGCAGCGCAGAAGATTTTCTACGGCGCCTATGAGGCGGCGGGCGGCCAGCCCGACGCCGCCGCCGGCACCGTCTGGGATCCGGTGATGACGATTATCGATGCGCTGAAGCGGCTCGGGCCAGATACCGACGCCGCCACGCTGCATGCCCATCTCTCGCATCTCACGCGCTATGCCGGCGTCAATGGCCTTTATGATTTCGCGCGCACGCCGCAGCGCGGCCTGACCCAGGAAAATGCCGTCGTCACCCGCTGGGACGGCGAAGCCAAGCGCTGGCGCGTGGTGAGCCAGCTCACCGGCATTCCGCTCGCGCGCTGAGGCAGCCGCTCCACCGCGAAGCGGCGATGAGCTACAAGGAGAAGGAGCCATGAGAAGAGTGAGATTGGCCGCGCCCCTCCTCGCTTTGGCGCTGGCCGCGGCGCTGCCGGCCGCGGGTGCCGACTTCAAGGGCAAGAGCGTCGCGATGATCGTCGGCTCGGAGCCCGGCGGCGGCACCGACGCCGCGGCCCGGCTGACTGCGCCCTTCTTCGAGAAGTATTTGCCCGGCAACCCGTCGATCGTGGTGCGCAACATGCCGGGCGCGCAGGGTGTCACGGCGATCAATTACGCGCTGCAGCAGACCAGGCCCGACGGGCTCACCATCATCGCCGGCTCGAGCTCGCAGGCCGATCCGCTGGTCACGCACAAGAGCGGCGCCCTCTACGATCCGGTGAAGCTCATCTATGTCGGCGGGGTGGGGCGCGGCGGCAGCGTCGTGCTGATCAATGCCCAGAGCGAGAAGCGGCTCACCGACAAGAGCCAGCCGCCGCTCTTCTTCGGCGCGCTCGACGGCGAACGCTCGAGCGAGCAGATCGGGCTATGGGGCATCGAATATCTCGGCTGGAACGCCAAATGGGTGCTCGGCTATCGCGGCACCTCGGCGGTGATGCTGGCGCTCGAGCGCGGCGAGATCGACATGAACGCGACAGGCAGCCTGTTCCAGATCAAGTCGCTGGTCGACTCGGGTAAATTCCATGTCCTGACCCAGTCCGGCATGCTGCAGGGCGGCCGCTTCGTGGGGCGGCCGGATTTCGGGCGGGCGCCGGTGCTGGGCGAGCAGCTCGAAGGCAAGCTGGCCGACAAGCCGGCGCGCGACGCCTTCGCCTATTACGAAGGCATCAACGCCCTCGACAAATGGACGGCGCTGCTCCCAGGCACGCCCGAGGATATCGTGCTGGCCTATCGCGCCGCCTTCGAGAAGATGGCCGCCGACTCCGAATTCCTCGAGCGCGGCCGCAAGATCTCGGGCGAGATCGATCCGATGAGCGCCGCCAATGTCGAATTCCTGGTGAAGCAGATCGCCGGCACGACCGACGAGACCGAGAAGTTCATCAAGGCGCTGCAACGCCACCAAGGCCTGCATGTGCAATAAGCCCCCTCTGCCGCTTGCGGCAGAGGGGCTAAGCCTTCGCTCTCTCAAGAAACCTCAGCTTCCCCTGCCATTTCGCGCGGATCTTCTCCGCATAGTCGGGCGACACGGCATTGACGGCGGGGAACCTGTCCTTCCAGGCCCAGGGCCGCACCGCATAGAGGATCGCGCGGGAATTGCTCATGTCGCCGGTGGCGCGCTTGGCCGGCGAGATCATCGGGTCGAGATAGCCCGACCAGCAGCCATCGATGATGTCGGTCTGGCTTTTGGGATCCCAACGCGTGGCGAGCGCCCACATCACTTCGGCCGGATCGGTGATATCGATATCCTCGTCGGTGACGATGGTCAGGCGCCCGAGAAAGGCCGCGGCGCTGGCGCCCGTGGCGACCAGACCCGCCATCTTGGCGTGACCGGCATGAAGCTGCTTCAGCCCGATCACATTGACGAAGCGCGAGCCGCCGGCCGGCAGCTTCCATACGCCGGTGATGCCGGGCACGCCCGCCGCTTCGAGCTGATCCCAGATCGCGGCGGCGCCGGCGATATGGGTATGGCGCCCCGGCAGGGTCGGGCGCACCGGCGGCTGGCCGATGATGATGGGATCGTCGCGATGATAGAGAGCGCCGATGCGCAAGACCGGCTCCGGCCGCTTGCCCGACGTGTAATAGCCCGGCCATTCGCCGAACGGCCCTTCCTCGCGCGTCTCGACCTCCGGCGGCGGCATCTCGCCTTCGAGCACCAGCTCGGCATCGGCGGGAATCGGCAGGCCCGTCAGCCTGCCACGGACGATCTTGATCGGCCGGCCGAGCTCGCCGCCGGCGACGGCGAGCTCCGAGATGCCTTGCGCATAGCCGACGCGCGCGACGCCGCCGAGCACCGGCGCCTGGCCGCAGCAGATCACCATCGGGCAGTTCTGGCCGCGCGCCCAATATTTGCGGCGGATGACGTCGCCATGCTTGCCCGGCTCGATGAACACGGTGACGGTGCGCGCATCCTGCATCTGGGTGCGGTATGTCCCGATATTGATCCAATCGGAATCGGGATCCTTGGTGATGACCAGGCATTCTGTGCCGAGATAGGGGCCGCCATCCTCCTCGTGCCAGATCGGCGCCGGAAAGCGGAAGATGTCGATGGCGTCGCCGCGCAGGACATTGTCGAGCACCGGTCCGCTTTCGACCCATTCGGGCGCGATCGGCTCGACGCGCTTGCCCTCGCGCTTTTGCCGCCGCAGGCTTTCGACCGCCTTGAGATCGAGATCGCCGACCATGAAATGCGAGGTGCGCACATTCATGATGATGCGGGCAGCCGGATCGCACGTCCTCATGGCGCGGAACAGCAGAACGGGCGGGTAGAGACGCTCGAGGCTGAGCTCGTAGAGCGCGCCCATCTCGCGATCGGGATCGGCGCCCTCGATCGTCACCAGCTGCCCCTCCTGCTCGGCGATGGCGAGAAAGCGCCGGAGATCGCCGATTGCCTCGCTGCGGAGATCGTTGGAGAGAATGGTCATGCGGATAGGCCAGTTCTGGGCTGATTATTTTCGACAAGCAGCTTACGCTTGCCCGCGCCGAACAGAAAAGAACTCCCTCTCCCCCGTTGGGGAGACGGGGTGAGGGGTCCTTGAAAATGATGGCTCTTACGCGATGCGCCGATCTCAGTGCGCCGTCGAAGAGGGTGCCCTACGTCGGTCACCCCCTCACCCTTCCCTTTGCCCCGAGGGGGAGAGGGCTTTTGCTCATCTTTGCCCTGTCCCTTCTTCTCGCCGCCCCATCCCATGCTCAGGACTTCTACGCCGGACGGCAGATCCGCCTCGTCATCGGCAACAATGCCGGCACGAGCTACGACCTCAGCGCGCGCCTGATCGCCCGCTATCTCGGGCGACACATTCCGGGCACGCCGGCGATCGTGCCGGAGAACATGCCGGGTGCGAGCGGCCTCATCGCGACCAACCATGTCTACAATCTAGCGCCGCAGGACGGGACGGTGATCCTGGCGGCGCTCGAGACCATCCCGCTGCGCCAGGCCCTCGGCGACGAGAACGTCAAGTTCGACGCCGCGAAGATGCATTGGCTTGGCAATCCGGCGAGCTCGGTCAATGTCATCGTCACCTGGGAGAGCTCGCCGGTGCGCACGATCGCCGATGCGCGCCAGATTTCCGTGCCGATCGGCGGCACCACCCGCGATGCTGCCAGCGGCGTCGAGGTGGCGCTCGCCGACAATCTCCTGGGCACGCGCTTCAAGCTGGTGACGGGCTACAAGGGCACCGACATCGATCTCGCGATGGAACGCGGCGAGGTGCAGGGCCGCGCCGGCCAGAGCTGGGACGGCTGGAAGCTGACCCATCCCGACTGGGTGCGCGACCGCCGCCTCCACGTCCTGGTGCAGCTCGGCGTCGCGCGGGCACGAGACCTCCCCGATGTGCCGCTCTACAGCGACATCGCCGCGAGCGAGGAGGCGCGGCGCATTCTCGACCTGTTCGCCGTGCCTGTGGCATTGGGCCGTCCGCTGCTGGTTGGGCCGGGCGTGCCGGCCGAGCGGGTGGCGCTGCTGCGCCGCGCCTTCGAGGCGACCATGCGCGATCCCGACTTCCGGGCCGAAGCCGCGCGCCACAATTTGACGCTCGACCCGGTCACCGGCGAGATGCTGCAGGATTTCGTCGCCAAGATCCTCTCGGCGCCGCCGGCCATCGTCGCCAAGGCCAAGGCGGCGATGAGCTATAAGGACTGAGCGGCGAGCGGCTCGCGCGCGGCGACGCCGATCTCCTGCAGGATGGCATCCACCTCCCGCTGCAGCAGCGCCTGGTCGGACGCAGGGATATCGGGCACCGGCCAGCGCGGATAGCGCCGCAGGCCGAGGCCGCGGCAATTGAGGGCGGCCGCTTGCGCGCCGCGGCCGAGCCGCTTGCTGAGCTCCATCATGACCATCATGAATGCATTGACCCGCCGCTGCAGCCGCTCGGCGAGCGGCGAAGCCGGTTCGGCATCCCACAGGGCCTGCAGCACCTCCGGGATCGCCGTGGTGGTCGGATTGATCACGCCCGATACGCCGAAATCGGCGCGCGCCCGGATGAAGGACGGCCAGCCCGAATAGACGCGGAAGCCGGCGCCGCCGCGCTGCGCCAGCGCGAACATCGCGTCGCCGTCGCCATAGGCGACCTTGATGCCGCGCACCGACGGACAAGCCTTGATCAGGGCGGCGAAGGCGCCCGGAGTGAAGCTATAGCCGCAGAAATCGGGATTGTCGTAGAGCACCAGCGGCAGCGCGACCGCATCCGCCACCAGCTGAAAGTGACGCCGCACCTCCTCGTCGGAATGGCGGTAGTAATAGGGCGGGATGATCGCGAGCGCGGCGCAGCCGAGCCCTGCCGCGTGGCGGCTCAAGCCGAGGGTCGAGGCGCTGTCGGCGGTGCCGGTATGGATGATCACCGGCAAGCGTCCCGCCACGCGCCGCATGGTGCGTTCGGCCAGGTCGCGCCGTTCCTCGAGCGACAGCGCCGGCCCCATGCCATAGGAGCCGAGCACGAACAGCCCGCCGATCTTCCGCGCGAGATAGAAATCGAGCAGGCGGTCATAGGCCGCGATATCGACGCTCCAATCCTCGGCGAAGGGCGTCGGGACCGGGATCAGGATTCCTGCAGCGCCGAGATCGGTCGTGCTCTGCGACATGGCTCTCCTCCTCGGGCGGCCCTCAGCCCTGCATCTCCTCGCGATCGAAACCCATCGACCGCATCACCGGCTTGTCGCTGACCGAGAAAAGAATGGCCGGCTCGGCGCCCTGATTGGCATGACGGTGCCAGCTCCAGACCGGCACCACGAAGGAATCGCCCATCTGCCAATCGAACCTGGTCTCGCCGACCCAGCTCGTGCCCTTGCCGGCGACGACATGATAGACCGTCGCATGGGTGTGCCGATGCGCGCGGCCCGCGAAGCCGGGCCTCAGCTGCTGCAGCTCGCAATCGACCGTACCCAGCGTCGGGCCGCCGCTTACCGGATCGGCGTAATGCAGCACCGTGTCGTCATGCATATCGGGCGGTGCCTCGGCGAGACGGGTGAGCGCGCGCGACGCATCTTCCCAGGCATAGCGGTAGGGCGGCCGCCGCGCGGTCTGCGAGTAGACGGGGTGGCGCGGCTGCAAGGGCCCGAACTGCAGGCTCGACCAGCCGTCGCGCGCGCTGACAGCCTGATGCTCCTGCTGGTAAGGCTCGGCGAAGCCGATGCCGAAATGCATGATCAGGGGGGCGACCGCGCCGTCGAGCCAGACGGTGTCGCGGGCGCTCTCATTGACGTGATCGTGCCAGCTCCAATTGGGCGTGGTGATGAGGTCGCCGCGCCGCATGGCAAAGCGCTCGCCCTCGACCACCGTGCAGGCGCCCCCGTCGCCTTCGACGACGAACCGTACCGCGTCCATGGTGTGGCGGTGCGGCGGCGCCGTCTCGCCGGCCTGGATGAGCTGGGCCCCCAGCATGAGGTTCGGCGTGGTGCCGACCTCGAGATCGGGATGCTGCAGCCCGATGAAGCGCCGATGCGCCTCCTCCTTGGTGATGTGCAGGGCGGCCTCGTCGAGCGCGCCGCGCAGGCTCTGCCAGCCCCACAGCTTCGGAGCATAGCGCGGCTGCGGCTCGCGATAGCCGTCGCTGCGGCCCGGGATCATCCAATAGCCCAGGAGATCCTCGGCCTTCAGCCGGCGATCGAAGGCGTCGCGGTCCTTGCTCATTTGGGCGGGCTCATCCAGTCATTGGCGGTATCGAGGATGGCTTGCGGCACCGTGACGATGCGCCGGACGATCTCGGCGACCCGCGCGCCCGGCACCGGGCTCACCGTCGCCTGCGCCTTCTCGGCCTCGGCGCGGAAATCGGCGTCCTGCATGCTGCGATCGAAGGCCTGCCGCAAGACCGCGACGCGCTCGGCCGGCACGCCCGGGGGTGCTGCGAAGGGCCGCGCGATCATGCTGTCGGCCGAGATCAGCTCATAGACCGCGCGCTCGGTGTCGTTATGGGCGAGATCGAGCAGCAGCGGCACGTCGGGCAGCTCGGGCTCCTTCTCCAAGCCGATCTGCACCAGGAAGTTCATGGGATTGTTGCTGCGCCAGTCGCGATGGTCCGAGCGGAAGAAATCCCAGCTGTAGGTGCCGCGCCCCTCGACCTCGCCGCGCTCCATGGCGAGGTTGATCTCGGCGCTGCCGACATAGCCGGCGACGACCTTGAGCCTTGTGCCTTGCGTGCGGTTGAGCAGGAAGGGATAGGCCGCCATGGTGCCGGAGAGGCCGAGCGCGCCGATCGTGGTCTCGCGCTGCCGTGCCTCCTGGAGAGTCCTGGCGGCGCCGCGCCAGGTCACGACCAGCGAGTTGGTGCGGCTCATGCTGCCGATCCAGCTGAGCTCCGCCGATTTGTACTGCACGCCGGCGAGGTGCGTCGCCTCGTACATGGGAATGCTCTTGTTGAAGCTCCCGAGCACCGACCCGTCCCGCGCCGCCAGCTGGTAGAGATGGTTGACGGCATTGATGCCCGAGGCGCCCGGCATGTTGCGCAGGATGATGGTGGGCGTGCCGGGAATGTATTTGGGCAGGTATTTGATCAGGAGCCGCGCGTCGCGCGTATATTCGGTCGCGGCGTCGCTGGCGACGATCAGCTCGACCGTGCGGCCGCGATAGAAATCCTCGACGCTGTCGGCGCGCGCCGGCTGGATCGCAGCGGCGAGAAGGCCGAGCGCGAGCCAGGACCGCATCATCGTCCGCCCCGCTCGCCGAGGAAGGCGAGCTTGTCCAGCCATTTGGCGCGAACCTTCTCGGCATAGGCCGGATCGACGGCGTTCACCTTGGGGAACTCGTCCTTCCAATGGAAAGGCCGCACCGCATAGAGGATGAGGCGGGAATTGGTGACGTCACCAGTCTCGCGCTTGCCGGGCGGCAGCAGCGGATCGATATAGCCCGACCAGCAGCCTTCGATGATGTCGGTCTGGCTCTTCGGATCCCAGCGCGTCGCCAAAGCCCACATCACCTCTTCCGGCTTGGTGATGTCGATATCCGCATCGACGATGATGGTGATGCGGCCGAAGAAGGCGGCGCCGCCGCAGCCGGTCGCGACCAGCCCCGCCATCTTGGCGTGGCCGGCATGGAGCTGCTCGATGGCGACGACATTGATGAGACGCGGCCCCCCGCCCGGCAGCTTCCACACGCCCTTGATGCCCGGCACGCCGGCCGCCTCGAGCTCGTCCCACAGGTTGGCGGCGCGCAAGAGCGCCGTGCCGGCGGTGCCGTAATAGGTGCCGGGCTTGGTCGGCTTGGCCGGCGGTTGCGCCACGACGATCGGATCGTCGCGATGATAGATCGCGGCGACGCGCAAGACCGGCTGGGGCCGGATGTTGGAGCCGTAATAGCCCGGCCATTCGCCGAAGGGTCCCTCGTCGCGCGCCTCCTCCTCGGGCGGCGGCATGAAGCCCTCGAAGACGAGCTCGGCATCGGCCGGGATCGGCAGGCCCGTCACCTCGCCCTGCACGAGCTCGATCGGCCGGCCGATGCGGCCGCCGGCAATGGCGTACTCGCTGACATGATGGCCATAGGTCGAGGCGGCGACCTCGCCCAGGACCGGCGCCTGGCCGACGCTGATCGCCATCGGGCAGGGCTTGCCCATCGCCCAATATTTTCGGCGGATGCGGTCGCCGTCCTTGCCGGGCTCGATCGATACCGACAGCGTCTTCGCATCCTGTACCTGCACGCGGTAGGTGCCGAGATTGACCCAGTCGCTGTCGGGATCCTTGGTGACGATCACGCACTCGGTGCCGATATAGTTGCCGCCGTCGCCCGCATGCCATTTTGGCGCCGGAAAGCGTGCGACGTCGACCGCATCGCCGCGCAGCACATTTTCCAGCACCGGACCGCTATTGACGAAGCGCGGCGCGACCGGCTCGTGCTTCTTCTTGCGCTGCCGGCGGTAGCTCTGCACCCGCTCGAGCCCTTGCCCGTCCTGAAACAGCAGGGCCGAGCGCACATTGGCGACAATGCGATGGCGCGTGTCGCAGCCGCGCATCGCCTCGAACAGGAGGACCGGCGGGTCCTCCTGCTCGAGGCTGAGCTCGTAGAGCGCGCCCATCTCGAGATCGGGATCGGCGCCGGCGATGACCTCGAGCTCGCCGGTCTCGCGGGCGAGCTCGAGGAAGAAGCGCAGATCGCCCTGCGCCCGCGCCCGCACCGCGTCCCTGTCGCCGCCGTCCTCCATGCTCAGGTGCCGCCGCTAACGCGTTGCGTCGTAGCAGGCGGTGATCATCTGGGCATAGAGATCGGCCGGCGTCACCGCGCAATATTCCATGGAATAGCCCGGCCGCTCGATCACGCCCCGCTGCAGCAGCCGGATTAGCGCCTTCTTGCTGACCGAGGAATGCGCCTCGCGGCCGAGATGGTCCATCGTGTCGGCCTCGTGGTGCTTGTTGAAATAGTCGGCCTGCTGCGCCGTCAGCCCGTAATGCTTGGTCAGCGCATTGAACCATTTGAGGCAGGTGTTGCCGAAGGCGAACTCCCACAGCACCGAGCACCAATATTCATGGATGAGCCCGTCATTGACCAGGGTGCGGTGGAAGTCGGTCAGCGCCCGCGCCTGCGGCAGCATGGGCGTCAGCAGCAGCTCCTCCTTGCTCAAGCCGAGCGCCTCGCCCGTCTCGATCAGGATATGGATATGGCCCGGAGGCTCGGGATGGCCGAACTCGTCGAGGATCTTTTCCGTGTAGGGCTTCATCAGGTCGACGTTCGAGACGAAGAACCAGAGATGCTTGTAGAACTGCGTCGTGTAGCAGGCATTGATGGTCGGAACGAAGCTGCCCCAGTTCTGGTAGAACAGCTTGACGGTCTCGCGCTTGAGCTTGCCGGCGACGAGATCGCGCATGAAGGGCGTCGTCTCGACCACCGCATCCCAATGCTTGTTGACCTTGTCGACCAGCTTGTCGACGATTTCCTTCGCCTGCTGCTCGCTCATCGCGGCCTGGCGCGGCACGGTGACGGTATCCATGATGCCTTGTCCTTTCTCCCTGTCTCGAATTCCCTCAGCCGCAACCGATCGATCCCGCGGCCGCTTTCTCTTGCTTCCTCGTCAGACCTGCGCGCCCAGCATGCGCGACAGGCGCTGGGTGGCGGCCTTGAGTGCCGCGGCGGGGATGCCGCCATGGCTCGAATCGAAGGAGCCGACGACGCCAATCAGCGCGATGACCATGGCGAGCCGGCCGCCCTGCTCGAAGACCGGCGCCGCCAGCGCGCCCATATGCCGCGTGCGCAGTCCCAGCGTGCAGGCGAGTCCGTGCCGCAGCACCTCCTTGCGGATGGCATCGAGTTTTTTCCGGTCGAGCTTGTCGCGGGCCGGCGCCGCGGCGTTCCAGGCGCGCACATCACGCTCGAGCAGCTTCTTGGTCTCGGCCGGCTCGAGATTTGCCAGGAACACACGGCCCGTAGCGCTGATCGTCAGCGGCAGGTTGAGGCCCTCGCGGATGCGCACCGAAAGATCGAGGCGTCCCTGCTCCCATTTGATCACGGTCGGACCGTTAGAGCCCCAGACCGACAGGATGGAGACGAGATTCACCTCCTCGGTGAGCCGGCGCATGACGTCGGAGGCGACGCGCACCGCGTCGAGGCGGCCCATGGCGGCCATGCCGAGCTCGATCGCCGCCGGCCCGAGATCGTATTTTCCGGTGGCGGGATCGTGGCGCAAGAGGCCGGTCTGGTTCAGCGCCGTGAGGTAGCGATAGGCGCGGCTGATCTGCATGCCGGTGCGCTGGGCGATCTGCGTCAGGGTCGCCGGATCGTTCATGCGCGACAGGGCCAGCAGCAGCTCGACGCCGGTGACCAGCGTGCGGTTGCCCGCCTCCTTCGGCGCGCGCGTGCTCGGCCGCCCGCGCAGCTGACTTTTTGGACGAATCTCGGCGCCGAGGCTCATCGGCATGATCCTCAGCGGGCGAGCGGCAAGCCGGTCGGCCGGCTCACCACCTGCCACGTCCCGCGCTCCGCATCCCAGCGCGACACGACCACATTCTTGTCGCTCAAGCCGCGTTGCGGCACCGCCTCGAAATCATAGAGCCCGTCGATGCCGGCATAGGACTTCAGATGCAGCAGATGGTCGCGAATCGCAGCCGCGCTCGCATCGGGGCCGAGTGCCCGCAGAGCGCCGACCAGGATCATCATCGGGTCCCAGGCCATGATATGGGCGATGTCGGGCGAGAGTCCGGCGGACGCGAACTGGGCGAAGAAATCCTTCTGCGCCGCCTCGACGGGCGCGCCGAGATCGACGCTGTCGGGGTGCGGCAGCCAGCCGGGCGTCGGAAAATAGAGCTGCTTCGGCAGGAAGCCGGCATAGGCCTTCATCTGGGCATAGGTCATGTTGCCGTAATTGGTGGCGACCGGAACGTCCAGACCGCCTTGGACGAGCCCCTTGAACACGGTAGCGATCGGCGCGCCGGTATTCCAGGCGAGCAACGCGTCCGGCTTCGCCGCCTTCAGCCGTTCGATCTGCGCCGCGACGCTGACGTCCGCCGGATTGAACTCGGCCTTGTGCACGAGAACCATCTCCTTGTTCTCGGGCAGCTTCAGCACCTGCTCGATGCTCTGCTCGGCGAGCTGGCCCATCGCATCGGTGGCGGTGATGAGGCCGATGCGCTTCAGGCCGCTGAGACGGAAATAGCGGATGATGGCGCGGTTCTGGTCGTCGGTCGAAATGTTGGAGGTGAAGACATAGGAGCCCGGCTCGGGCTTGATGGTGGGCGACAGGCAATATTGCACCGGGCCTTGCGCCATCAGCGGCATCATGGCGCTGCAATTGGCGACGATGGCCGAGCCGATCACCAGCGACGGCTTCTCGGCCAGGATTTCCTGCAGGAGCTGCACCGCCACCTGCGGCTTCGACTGGTCGTCATGAAACATGAAGCGCAGGGTGCGCCCCTTGATGCCGCCCTTTTCGTTGACCAGCTTCTCGCCGAGCTGCATCGCCGCCTGCTCCTCCTTGCCGAGGAAGGCGCCGGGCCCGGTGAGCGGCAGGATGACGTTGAGCTTCACCTCCTCGGCGGCGCGCGCCGGCGCTGTGGCGGCGTTTGCCGCTGCGGCGCAGAGCAGTCCGGCGAGAGCCCGTCCGATTATGGATAGCTTCATGCTAGTTTCCGACCTTGAGGCCCTGCTTCGCCAGCATCGCGCCCAGATAGTCCACGACGTCTGGCGGTGTGTCGGCCAAGGCATGCACCAGGAGCTCGACATCTTGATAGGACATCGGCCCGAAATCTTCGCTGATGCGCTGGCCGAGTTCGATGAATTCCGGATCCTTGGCCATCTTCGCATAAGCCTCGCGATAGGTGGCGACAATCGGCGCCGGCGTGTCCGGCATGAGTCCCAGCCATTTGTCCATGGCGTTGACGTTGATCCAGTATTTGAAGGCCTTCTGTCCCATCGAATCGGCAATCTTGCCTTGCATGCGGTCGCTGAAGACCGGCGCATTGCCGAAATCCGGGCGGCCGACGAATTTTCCGTTCACCAGCGAGCCGGACTGATTGAGGATGTCGAACTTGCCGCTGTCGATCAGCTTCTGGATCTGGAACATATTGCCGGTCGCGGTCATCTCGACCTCGCCCTGCTCGAGCGCAAGTATCACGTCGTTGGTCCCGGGATAGCCGACCACCCAGCGCGCGTTCCAGCCGAGGAAGGCGATGCCCCATGCGGTGACTTGCATGCTGGAACGCGGCCAGCCGCCGATCGAGCCCATGATGACCGGCGGCTGCGAGTGATCCAGGAGTCGCTTCTCGGCCATCTTGTTGATGACGACCACATCGCCGCCACGGCCGACGCCGCCGACATAGAAGAACTTACTGGGGTCGTACAGCACCTGCGCCTTGCGATAGTTGATCGGGTCGACCTGCGTGCTGGAGCCCATGGCGACGCTCAACCCGTCGGGCTTGGTCTGCTGCAGCATGTAGTTGAGCGAGGTCATGCCGTCGGCGCCCGGCATGTTGCGCACGACCACAGTCGGGTGGCCGGGCAGATGCTTGGTGAGAAAGGGCGCGATCACCCGGCCGCTCGCATCGGTGCCGCCGCCGGGGGCGTAGCCGATGATCATGGTGATGGTCTTGTCCTTGAAGCTCACCGCCTCCTCGGCGCCGGCCGACAGAACGGCAAGACCGGCGCAAAACGCCGGCAGGGCAAACAGGAGACGCAGCACGGCTCTGGTCATAATGGGCCTCCCTGGCACGAGGTCAGCGGCGATTCCCGTAAAGCTTGGCGACGAAACCCGAATCGTCGATGCGGCGGAGATGGTGGATGTCCCACAGCTCCATCGGATTGATCTTCAGCGCATCCTTGTCCTGGCGGACGCCCTCCTCATAGACGTTGGAGATCGCCCGCATCGAGGGGAACAGCTTCGGCTCGAGCATGGGCGCGATGCCGTCATAGGTGATGGCCGCCATGGCGCGATCCATCTTGCCTTCCTTGAGATAGCGCTTCTCGATGATGTCGATCGTCTCCTCCGGCCGCGTCTTGAAGAAATGCACGCCCTCCATGATGCCCTTGAGGAAGCGCTCGACGATGTCGGGATGCTTCTCGACGAAGTCCAGGCTCGAGGAGATGGTGGTGAACCAGATCATCGGCATGGGCTCGATGTCGATGACGCGCAATCCGGCCGATTTGGCGAAGAGCGAAGCCGGCGGGTTGAGCAGCGCCGCGTCGATATCGCCCTCTTTGATCAGCTGCCACAGCGGTGGCAGGCTCAAGCCTTCCGGATCCGCCTTGTTGCTCGGATCCATGTCGTTTTTCTTGTGGTGGATCTGGTTGATGATCTCGACCTCGTCGCGATCCATATCGAGGCCGCGCTGCTTGAGATAGAGCCAGTCGTTCAGGCTCGGATGCGAGCCGCGCGTGCCGACCTTCTTGCCGCGCAGATCGCGGATACCGTCGATGCCGGAATCGGGCCGCACTACCAGCTGGTTGTTCACCTGATTGACGGTCTGGCCGAGATAGACCCAGCTGTCGCCGCGGGCGCGGTGGGCGTAGGTCGAGACATGGTTGCCGCCGACGAACTCGACATCGCCGGCGGGAATCGCGCGATGCGCCTCGGAGGAGGAGATATAGCGATTGTAGTCGACCTCGAGCCCGTGCCTCTCCCAGGCGCCGGATTCGGCGATGACATGCAGCAGGACGAGATGCGAGCTCGAGCGATAGGGAAAGGCGATACGGTCCAATTCGTTCCTCCCGGCCGGGTCCGCTATCCGGACTCTCGTACCCCGACTTTCGCCAACCGCGCCGCGGCCGTCAAATATTTCAAAAGGTTTTTTCGTTTTTCAAAAAATGCGCCCGCCCTGGATGTTGGCGGGACCGATATCCGCGTCTTTGAAAAAGAAACGCCTACTCGACCGCCTTGCGCACCGTGGCGAGCAGCGGCTCGGGCGTCGCCGCCAGCTTGGCGATGAGCGAGGCGAGGTCAGGCCCGGAGACCGGCTCGAGGGCGACGCCGAGCCGCTCGGCGTCGGCGCGGAACGCGGGATCGCGCATCGTCTCGTCATAGGCCTTGCGCAGCGCCGCCACCTGCGCCGGCGGCACGCGCGGGCCGACCACCGTCGGCTTGCCGATGATCGAAGGCGAGGTGAAGAGCTCGGCGATGCGGCGCGCATCGGCGGCCGCGGCGAGATCCGAAAAGAGCGGCACCTCGGGAAGGTCGGCCGCCTTGTGCGGCCCGAACTGAAGCAGGATGCGGATCTTGCCGTCGCGGTACCAGGCGCCGTAGACGCCTTTGTCGCCATACCAGGTTTCGCCGGAGCGGCCGTCGACCTCGCCGAGCTCCATCGCATGGTCGATCTCGACCGCGTCATTGTAGCCCGTCACCACGCGGAATCTGGTCGAGAGGACGAGGTTGGAAATCTTCGGAAACATGGAGCCGAGCGATCCGGGCGAGGTCGAGCCTATCAATATCTCGGTGCGCTTCGCTTCCTCGAGATTCGCCGCCTTGGCGCTGTGCCAGGCGACCAGCACATAGAGCTCCTCGGTCATGTTGCCGATCCATTGGAACCGCGCCACGTCGAACTGGGTCTTGACCAGCCCGAGCAGTTGCACGATCGGCAAGGTATTCAGGATGTTGCCCAGCACCGTGCCGTCCTGCGGCGCGATGTTGAAGACATAGTTCGCCGCTTGCACGCTGCCGGCGCCGGGAATGTTCTGCACCACGAGCTTGGGCGCGCCGGGAATGTGCTGCGCCAGATGACGGGCGAGCAGCCGTCCGTGAATGTCGTAGGCGCCGCCCGGCCCGGTGCCGATGACCAGCGTGACGGTCTTGCCACGATAGAAATCGGCCATCGCCTCCTGCGAAGCGGCCGGCGCCGCCGCCGAAAAGGCAAAAATCGCGGCGGCAACAAGGCTGCGCAACAACGCCATATCCGCCTCCCCCGGCTTTTCATCCGAGCAGAGCGGCAAGCGCCCGCGAGGTCAAGCGCCCGCGGCGGAAGGCTTGACCCGGCGCCCCGCTTCCTTTTCGCTGACCGTCCCTTGTCGAGGAGCGAAAATGGCGAGCGAAGACCGCATTCTCACCAGCCATGTCGGCAGCCTGCCGCGTGCGCCCGAGCTCATCGCGGCGCTGGGCCGGCGTCAGGACGGCGATGGCCCGGCCGATTTCGAGCCGCTGGTCGCGCGCGCGGTCGCCGAGATCGTGCAGCGCCAGGTCGCGGCCGGGCTCGACATCGTCAATGACGGCGAGGCGTCGAAACCCTCCTACTCGACCTATATCCAGGAGCGGCTGACCGGCTTCGGCGAAATCGATGCGGCGCGCCTGCCCCGCGAGCGCCACCGCGAGCGCGAGGAATTCCGCGACTACTATGCCAAGAGTGCCGCCGCCGCCGGATCGGAAAGCCGGCGCAAGCTCGCCTGCATCGGGCCCGTCGCCCTGCGTGACCGCAACAGCCTCGAGCGCGACCTCGCCAATCTGGCGCGCGCGGTCGGGCAGAGCCGGCCGCTCGCCGGCTTCATGACGGCCGCCTCGCCCGGCGTCATCGCCCGCTTCCACCCCAACGCCTATTATCCTTCGAGCCAGGCCTATCGCGAGGCGCTCGGCGTCGCGATGCGCGAGGAATACGAGGCGATCGTGCAGGCGGGTTTCATCCTGCAGGTCGATTGCCCCGACCTCGCCTCGGGATGGACCACGGTCTTCGCCGATCGCGACGAGCGGGAATTCGTGGCGGAGTGCGAGACCAGCATCGCGATCCTCAACGAGGCGCTGCGCAACGTGCCGGCCGAGCGGGCCCGCCTCCATCTCTGCTGGGGCAATTACGAGGGTCCGCATATCCACGACATCGCCCTCGAATCGATCCTGCCGACCATCCTCAAGGCCAAGCCCGCGACCCTCTCCTTCGAGGGCGCCAATCCGCGCCACGCCCATGAGTGGGAGGTCTGGAAGCGCATCAAGCTGCCCGACGGCAAGCGCCTGATGCCGGGCGTGCTCGACACGCTCTCCAACTATGTCGAGCATCCCGAGCTGGTGGCCCAGCGCATCGAGAGCTACGCGCAGATCGTCGGACGCGAGCGGGTGATCGCCGCGACCGATTGCGGCTTCGAGACCTTCATGGGGGCGTGCCGCGTGCACCCGACCATCGTCTGGAAGAAGTTCGAAGCCATGGCCGAAGGCGCCCGCATCGCCTCCGATCGGCTGTGGGGCCGCCGCAAATCGGCGTGACGACCCGAAGGCAAAAGCCTTCAGGCCGCCTTGGCCGCGTACTCTTCGAGAATGATGCCGGTGAAGCCGCGGAAGACGCGCTCGATGGCCCAGCTCTTCTTGGCGCCGGACAGGATCTGCCCGCGGCCCTCCTCCGTGTCGCCATAAATATCGACGACCTGGAGCAGCATGGAGCCGTGCTCGACATCGGCCACCACATGCTCGGCGTTGGAATATTGCTTGCGCATCGGCACGCCCAGCTCGTCGCGGCATTTCTCGCCGATGCGGCGTGAGATGCAGCCGCCGCGGATCAGCTCCTCATTGTTGCTGAGCTCGAGGCAGGAGGCGGTGGCGAAGCCCTCGAGCCACGGGCAGGTGCGCGCCAGATTGAGCCAGCCTTGGGCGCAGGCAAAGGTCGTGTCCATCTGCGGCGTGTTCCAGAAATCATCGGCCGTGAGGCCGAAGGCGGCGCCCTGCTTGATCACCAGCGTGAAGTGGTCGGCCACCTGGCGCTCGCGGCTGCCGGCGAGCTCGTCCTCCTCGTGCTCCCAGACCATCTTTTTGATGTCCATCGGCGAGGCGCCCTGCACGAAGCCCCAGACGTCGCGCCGGTTGAGATTGAAATGCGCGTGCTGGACCCAGTAGGCCTTGGCGCCTTCGGCCGTGAAGCGCGCCTTGAACAGGCGCTGATATTCGGGGGAGGTGAATTGCGCATTGGCGAGCTCGATGAGCTGCTTCTTGAGATCGCGCTGGGCGCTGCTGCTATTGCTGACCGTGGTCGTGACCATGCCTTCCTCCCGGGATCCGCGGCCGCCCGGCCGCTGGCCGCGGCGCCCGCCGTTCGGTCGTCCATAGCACGAGAGCCGGCACCCCGAAAAACAAAAATCGATTTCGAATTTTGATGAGCTGGCGCATCTTCATCTGGCGACCGTAAATGAATAGCCTGGGGGCCGGCCGGTCCCAATCGCTCGGGACGGAGCCGCGGGGGGAGGAAAATGGCGGACTCGGAGCTCGAGCCGCGGCCGGCGACGGCGGCAGGCAGCATTCCCCAGGCCCTCGCCGAGCAGGGGCTGATCAACTGCGCCGCCTATGGCGCCGGCCGGCGCGTCGAGATCGCGCTCGAAGATGCCGGCCGCACGGCCCGCCAGGACAACCACTTCGTCTGGATCGGGCTCTACGAGCCCGGCGAGGAGCTGCTGCGCCAGGTCCAGGAGCAGTTCGACCTGCACGATCTCGCCGTGGAGGACGCCCACAGGGCGCATCAGCGGCCGAAGCTCGAGATCTACGGCGACTCGCTATTCCTGGTGCTGCACACGGCCCAGCTGCAACAGGGCCGCGCCGCGTTCGGCGAGACGCACATCTTCGCCGGCCAGGGCTATCTGGTGACGGTGCGGCACGGCGCCTCGCTGTCCTACCAGCCGGTCCGCCAGCGCCTCGAAGGCACGCCGCTGCTGCTCGAGCATGGCGAGAGCTTCGTGCTCTATGCCCTGATGGATTTCGTCGTCGACAACTACTTCCCGATCATCGACGAGATCGAGACCGAGGTCGAGCGCATCGAAGACACGGTTTTCCGCGAGAGCAATGCCCAGATCGACGTCCAGCGTATCTACGAGCTGAGGCGCGACCTCCTCACGCTCAGGCGCGCCATGGCGCCGCTGTGCGAGGTGTGCACGCGGCTCACGCGCCCTGGCATGCCGGTCATCGAGCCCGACATGCATCATTATTTCCGCGATGTGCACGACCATGTGCTGCGCATCGACGAGAGCATCGACATGCTGCGCGAGCTGCTGACCTCGGTCTTCGAATCGAGCGTCATGCTGTCCTCGACGCGCCAGAACGAGGTCACCAAGATGCTGGCGGCCTGGGCCGCCATTCTTGCCGTGCCGACGGCGATCGCCGGCATCTACGGCATGAATTTCGAATTCATGCCCGAGCTCAAATGGGAATATGGCTATTTCGTCGTGTGCGGCCTGATGGCCGGGCTGTGCGGCTTTCTCTTCTGGCGCTTCAAGCGCACCGGCTGGCTCTAAACCGTCAATCCAGATATTCCCGCGCCCGCCAGAAGCGCGCCGCCGCCGGATGCAAGGGCGTGCTCTGCGGCGTATCGGGCGCCTCGCGTGCCATGCGGGGTACGGGAAGCGGCCCGGCGCCCTGCCAGCCGATCATGGCGGCGCGTTCCTCGAGCGCGGCGCAGATCTGCTCGACGCGTCCGTCGGCGAGATCGGCATGGACGAAAATGGGCCAGCCGCTGAAATCGATGGTCGGAACGTCGGTCTCGAGATGCGGGAAGCGGGCTCGCGTCAGTCGGGCGCGGCGATAGCCCAGCGTCTCGAGGCGGCTGAGCGTCGCCTGCGAGAAGGCGAGCACGCGCCAGCCGGCGGCGAGAACGGCATCGACCCAGCGGTCGGAGCCCTCGTCGAACAGCGCATCGAACCCGCCGCCGACGAGTGCTGCGAATTCCGGCATGGCGGGCTGCAAGGGTCGCAAGGCCTGCTTGGCGATCGTGCCGCCCCAGGCCGCGATGTCGGCGCGCGAGAAACCCGCGGCGGCGGCGATGTCGTCGAACATCTCGTGCAGGCAATGGTCGGCCTGGCGCCGCATCAGCACCCGCAGGCAGGGTCGCTTGCGGGCGATGTCCTCGATGGTCTCGATGCCGAGATCGCCGCGCACCGCAAAGACATATTCGTCGGCCGAGGGGATCACGGCGATGGCGCGCACCGGCTGCGGCGTGCCCCAGCAACCTGTGCCGCGACAGGCGGCGGCGAGCGTCGCGGCGGGATTGACGATGGCGAGATCGACGCGTCCGGCCACGACGGCGCGGATGCCGTCGCTGCTGCTCGAGCCGAGCAGGCTCAGCGCCCAGTCCTGCCCGCCCTGGGCACGCAGCCGTACCTCGGCCTGGCGCACGCTGCGGTCGGGACCGGCGACCAGCGCCGACGCGATCTCCAGCACGATCTGCGAGCGCGTCGTGATCGGGTTGGTGCCCTCCTCCGCCACCCGGTTCGCGACCCTATTTGCCGGAGGGCGTCAGCAGCGCGCGCGTCTTCTCGACCACCTCGGGGGACAGCGCATAGATCTTCTCGAAGAAGGTATGCATGTCGGCGCCCGAGCTCGGCTGGAACTCGCCGCGGATCTTGCGGATCTCCTCCTTGAACTCCTTGTCGTCCATGGTGGCGAGGAAGGCCTTCTCGACGGCGGCGGCGCGGTCGGCCGGTATGCCCGGTGCCATGAAGTAGGGATAGGCGAACTGCTTGGGCCCCATCAGCACGGTCAGGATCTGGCGCTGCTCCTCGTTCTTGGCGTAATCCATGATCAGCGGCACGTCGGGAATATCGGGGTTCTTCGCGAGACCGAGCTGGACCAGGATGTTGACCTGCTTCTCGGCGAACCATTGCGGATGCACCAGCGGCAGGTTCGACCAGGAGGAATTGCCGCACCCCTCGACCTCGCCGCGTTCCATGGCGAGGAAGATCGGATCCTGCGCGGCGTAGCCGGTGACGATCTTGTATTTGGTGCCGAGCAGATTGTTGAGCGCGTTGGGAATGAGGTAATTCTCGGCCCCCGGATCGACCGCGCCGACAATCAGCTCCTGCTTGAAGAGGTCCTCGAACGTCTTCGCGCGTGCGGTGTGCCAGGCGACGGTCACCGCGACCTCGCCGCCGGCGCTGCCGAGCCACTGGAGCTTGTGAATGTCGAACTTGGCGGCGCCGTTGCCGAGCATCGGCTCGAGCGCGGTGCTGCGCGAGCCGCCCCAGATGACCGTGCCGTCCTTGGGCGCGACGTTATAGACGTAGTTGGCGGCGATCACCGAATTGGCGCCGGGCATGTTCTGGACCACGACCGTCGGATTGCCCGGAATATAGCGGCCGATATGGCGGCCGAAGCTGCGCGCCGTGAGATCGTAGGCACCGCCATTGCCGATGCCGATGATGATGGTGAAGTTCTTGCCGTGATAGAAATCCGCCACCGATTTCTGCGCCGCCGCCGGATTTCCGGCCGCGGCAAGGCCGGTCAGCAGCGCGATGATTGCGGTAATGCGCGGCGCGTGATGCGGCATCCCAGTCCTCCCTCCCCACTTTTGTCAGGCGGCTTCGGGCTCTATGGTTGCACAATCCCGCGACCGCTCGTAAAGCCCATTCGTCAAAGGGGGAGGACAAATGCCGGGAATCGTCGATATGCATACCCATTGTTCGCCGGCCGGCCGCGAGGATCCGTTCGGCGTGCGCGCCGCCATGGCCCCGGTGCGTGCCGGCCGCAATATGGTCTCCTGCTATCGCGGCCTGCCGGCCGTCAATTATCACGAGCTCAGCGATTTCGAGCTGCAGCAGGCGGTGAGCGCCAAGGCCGGAATCACCGGGCGGCTCATCAGCAGCCCCTTCACCATCGAGACGGTGACCGATTTCTCGGACCGTCCGGCAATTGACATCGTCAGGCACTATAACGACGAGATCGCCGCGACCGTGGCGCAGGCGCCCAAGAGCTGCTTCGGCATGGGCAGCCTCAATCCGCTGGACAAGACCCAGATCAAGGAGGGCGAGCGCTGCATGGAGCAGCTCGGCATGAAGGCGCTGCTCGTCTGCTCGAGCTGGCACGGCCGCTTCGTCGATGCCGAGGAGTCCTACCCCTTTTGGGAATGGGCGGAGGACCGCCAGGTGCCGATCTTCCTGCATCCGCCGCGCGTGCCGATCGGCCACGCCCAGCAGATGGACCAATACAAGCTCGACGAGCTGGTGGGACGGCCCTTCGATACCGCGATGGCCGTCGCGCGCATGATCCTGTCCGGCCTGTTCGATCGCTTCCCGCGCGTGAAGCTGGTCATCGCACATATGGGCGGCGGCTTGCTGCCGGTGATGGGCCGGCTCAATTTTGGCTATCGGCTCGGCTGTGACGGCATGCCGGAGCGGGCCCAGATCAAATGCAAGAATCTGCCGAGCGACTATCTCGGCCTGCTCCATGTCGACACGATGGGCATCTGGGCGCCGCATCTGAAGGAGGCGGTCGAGGTGTTCGGTCCCGACCGGGTGATGTTCGGCACCGATTACGGGCCGGTGCCGATCGATCCCTCCGAGCATGTGCAGATGGTCGAGGCGCTCGACCTGCCGGCCGGCGACAAGGAGAAGATCTTCTGGCGCAACGCCGACAAATTCTTCGGTCTCGGGCTGGCCTGAGCAACGGCGCGGCGCGGTGCCACCTGCTGCCCGGGTTCGAGCTGGCGCTCGCCGGCGCCCAGCTGGACCGTCCTCATTCTTTGCGTAGCCGGCTAAAACCACAAGATCTGGCGGTTTTCTCACGACCGACCGCTAGAATCTGTTGAACGGCCTTGAGTCTCCGCGACTCGCGCTTTGAGTCAAGCGGCGGCGCCCCAGAGTCTCGGACGGCCGCAGGGGGCTCAACCCGGCTCAAGATTCCGAGTTTCCCGGAATAAATTGCCGGGTTGGGAATTCCCTGCCTAGCCGCGACTCGGCGAAGCGCCCGGCTTCATTGATCGAAGCCGACCAAAACCGCGGCTTTGCTTCAGAAAATACTTAGATTCCCTAATAAAACCGCCCTGGCATGGAACTTGCCGATGTGGGTCGCGGTGCTCGTGTCGTGAGACGCGGGTGGCAAGCAGCGGTGCAGCAGAAGTTGCGCCTCGACCCAGAAGCGGAGCAAGAGTTATGGCCAGCGATATCACCCTCGACACGTCAACGCGCTCAAACCTACTCGCGCTGCAGACGACGACGGACCTGTTGAACCGGACCTCGAGCCGGCTCTCGACGGGCTTGAAAGTTTCTTCGCCGATCGACAATGCCCCGGCCTATTTCGCCTCGCAGGCGCTGCTGGCCAGGGAGACCGACTTCAGCCAAGTCCAGTCGAACATCGACCAGGCGGTGCAGACGCTCTCCACGGCCCAGAACGGCCTGATCGAGATCGGCAAGCTCGTCTCCAATCTGCAAGGCGTCCTGACCTCCCTCCTGACGGTCAGCACCCAGGGTTCGTCGGACACGCTGATCGATGATTACAACGCGCTGCTGACCCAGATCGACGGCCTGGCCGGAGACGCGTCCTATCAGGGCATCAACCTGATCAACAACACCTCGCAGGTGATGACGGTCGAGTTCAACGCCGATTTCGGCCTGAACACGCTGACCAAGCTGCAGGTGCACGCCCTGGAAAGCAACTCGTCCGGCCTTGGCCTCAACACGATCGCGCACGGCACCTTCTTCAGCGTGACGCAGACCGTGACAAGCCAACCCTCCTCGGCCAGCTTGGCGTCGGTTGCCTCGCACCAGTCGGTGCCGTCCTTCGCGTCGCGGGCGTTGCTGGTCGATGTGCCCTCGCAGGCAAGCATCGCCAGCCTGTCCTCGGTCGCGAGTCAGCCATCGATCCCGTCGACGGTCTCCAACCCGTCGCGCGCCTCGATCGCCTCGACCGCGTCGGTTCCCTCGGCGCAGTCGGTGCCGAGCGCGGCCAGCGCCGGATCCTATCCGTCGATCCCCTCGCTCGCCTCCACGCAAAGCTTCGCGAGCATCGCTTCGGCGGCATCCGTCGGTACCATCGCCGGCCAGCAGATCTCTGAAGTCAACCAGGCGGCGATCACCAACACCCAGGGCAAGGTGCAGGCCGCTCTTAACCAGATCCGCACCAACGAGTCGACCATCGGCTCGAACACGACGGTGCTGCAGATCCGGCTGGAGTTCACCAAGAACTACGTGATCGGCCTGCAGACGGGCTCGGACAAGCTGACCCTCGCCGACCTCAACGAGGAAGGCGCCAACCTGTCCACCTTGCAGACCAGGCAGCAGCTCGGCACCGTCTCGCTCTCGATCTCGACCAAGAGCGAACAGGGCCTCCTGCGTCTCTTCTAGTCTCGCCTCACGCTTTCCGGCCGCGCCCTTCGGGGCGCGGCCGGGCGGCGCCCGCTCGGCGCCGCTTCCGTCCTTCCTTTCCCTCGCCGTCCGACGCCGCCTCGCGCGGTGCGACTGCCGCGCCGCACAAGCCGCGCGGCATGCCTCGCTTTCCATCATTTCGATTGATCCGGCGCCGGCTTCCAGCTTTAGCTAAGAGCCAAGAACCAGGCTTCATGAGGGAGGTCTCGTCTTGTCCAATGGAACGCCGAAGCAAGGGCGGGGCTGGTACTGGCTGTTGGTGCTGCCATGTCTCGCCGCGGTCTGGGTCCCCTCCTACAACTCGGTCGAGCCGACCCTCGCCGGCATCCCCTTCTTCTACTGGTACCAGCTGCTGCTGGTGCTGGTGACGGCCGCGGTCACCGCCGTCGTCTATTTCGCGGCCGAGCACCGGTGACGCTCTGCCCTTCCCCGCTCGTCCCCCCACGGTCTTAAGCGCTCGAGGATCGCCCCATGCCCCTCAACTGGGTAGCCCTCATCGTCTTCGTACTGTTCTTCGGCTTGGTCACCGTCCTCGGCTTTGCCGCGGCGCGCTGGCGGCGGGGCGATCTCGACCTGCTGCATGAATGGGGGCTCGCCGGCAATCGCTTCGGCACCTTGGTCACCTGGTTCCTGATCGGCGGCGACATCTATACCGCCTACACCTTTGTCGCCGTCCCGGCGCTGGCCTTCGGCGCCGGCGCCATCGCCTTCTTCGCGGTCCCCTATACGATCCTGATCTATCCGTTCCTGTTCGTCGTCTTCCCGCGGCTATGGGCGGTCGCCAAGAAGCATGGCTACATCACGGCCCCCGACTTCGTGCGCGGGCGCTTCGGCAATCGCTGGCTGGCGCTCGCCATCGGCATCACCGGACTGGTCGCGACCATGCCCTATATCGCGCTGCAGCTCGTCGGCATCCAGGTGGTGATCGGCGCCATGGGCATCCAATCGGGCGGCTTGAGCGGCGACCTGCCGCTCATCATCGCGTTCGTCATCCTGGCGCTGTTCACCTATTCCAGCGGGCTGCGCGCGCCGGCCGCCATCGCCATCGTCAAGGATCTGATGATCTACATCACCGTGCTGGCGGCGATCATCATCATCCCGATCGAACTCGGCGGCTACGGCAAGATGTTCGCCACGGCGGCGCAGAAGCCGGCTCCCTGGGCCCTCATCCTGCCGACGCCACCGGCCGGCAGCTACGGCCAGTACAGCAACTATGCGACGCTCGCCATCGGCTCGGCGCTGGCGCTGTTTCTCTATCCGCATTCGATCACCGGCATTCTGTCCTCGAGCAGCGGCCATGTCGTGAGGCGCAACGCCGCGCTGCTGCCGGCCTATTCCTTCATGCTGGGGCTGCTGGCGCTGCTCGGAATCATGGCCATCGCCGCCGGCAGCGACAAGGTGCCGGAGCTCGCGCCCGGCTTCGCCGAGTTCAAGAACAATTTCGCGGTGCCGGGACTATTCCTGCAGATGTTCCCCTCCTGGTTCGTCGGCTTCGCCTTCGCCGCGATCGCCATCGGCGCGCTGGTGCCGGCCGCGATCATGTCGATCGCCGCCGCCAACATCTGGTCGCGCAACATCTACAGGGAATTCATCCGCCCGAACTGCACGCCCAGGGAAGAGGCCCAGATGGCGAAATGGGCATCGCTGATCGTCAAGTTCGGAGCGTTGCTCTTCATCATCTTCCTGCCGTTGCAATACGCAATTCAGCTGCAGCTGCTCGGCGGCGTGATGATCATCCAGACCCTCCCCGCGGTGATCATCGGGCTCTATACGCGCTGGTTCAACTCCTGGGGCTTGCTGCTGGGCTGGGCCTGCGGTCTCGCCACCGGCATCTGGATGGCGAGCCTGACCGGTTTCCAGAACGCCACATACCCGCTCTCCATCGCCGGCATGACCATTCCTGGCTATGCGGCGCTTTACACGCTGATCATCAACATCGCGGTCGCCGCGGTCGCGACCCTGGTGCTGAACGCAATCGGCTCGGCCGAGCGCACCGACGAGACCATCGTCACCGATTACGCCTGAGGCTCGAACATCGGCTCTGGCAGCCCGCGTACGCCGGGCTCGAGGCGGAAGACGCCGCCGGCCAGCGGCTCGCGCGCGAGCTGCGCCGCATCGAGACCGCGGCGCTCGGACGTGACGAACAGCTGATCCAGGCGAGCGCCGCCGAAGGCCATCATGGTGGGCTGCGAGACCGGCAGCGCGATCTCGCGGTCGAGCGTGCCGTCGGGCCGGTAGCGCGCCAGCAGACCGGCGCCGTGGCAGGCGCTCCAATAGCAGCCTTCCTCGTCGATCGCAGCGCCGTCGGGCTTGCCGCGTTCCGTGCGCGCGAAGACGCGTCGGTCGGCGATGCCGCCCTGCGCGCGATCGAAGCGATAGGCATAGATCGTCCGCGCCTTGGTGTCGGCGTGGTAGAGCAGACGGCCGTCGGGGCTGAAGGCGACGCCGTTGGCCTGGCCGATCCCGCCCGCTTCCTCGACCAGGCCGCCCGCGTCGAAGCGATAGAGCCCGACGGTACCGGCGCCGCTTTCGCGCAGAGCGCCGACCCAGAAGCGGCCGGAGCGGTCGCAGCGCCCATCGTTGAAGCGGCACTGCGCGGGATCGTAGGGCGGCGCCGCGCGAAGCTCGAGCCGGCCCGAGGCGAGGTCGAGCACCGACAGGCCCGAGCGCAGCGCCACCAAGGCGCGCCCGCCGCGCATCAGCGCAAAGGCGCCGATCGCCTGCGGCATGTCCCAGCGCCGTGTCGCGCCCGTCGCGGGATCGAGCCGGTGCAGCGCCGGAGCGCCGATGTCGATCCAATAGAGCGCCCCCTCCTCCAGCGCCCAGACAGGGCTCTCACCGGTGGCGGCCTTGGCGTCGAGAATACAGTCGATGTCAGACATCGCACGACAGCAGGGTAAGGACGGATAGAATACGGCCCGGAGCGGCCGCGCGATCCCTTGCCCGTGCGCCGCCCAGTTTCGTCTGCTGCAGGAGATCCGCCGATGTCCATCGCCGCCGAGCAAGCGCGCCAGGCCGAAGCCTTCCGCGCCCGCCATCACACGGGATCGCCGCTTCTTCTGTGCAATGCCTGGGACGGAATGAGCGCCAGGATCTTCGCCGCCGCCGGCTTCGAGGCGATCGCGACCTCGAGCGGGGGCGTGGCCTGGTCATTGGGATATCCCGATGGCGAGGTGGCGCCCTGGACGATGATCGTCGGTGCGACCGAGCGGATCGTGCAGGCGGCGCGCCTGCCGGTGACGGCCGACCTCGAGGAGGGCTATGCCGACAGCGCCGATCGGCTGGCCCTCTCCGTCTGCGAGATCATCGCGACCGGCATCGTCGGCATCAATCTCGAGGACGGGACGCATCATGGGCCGGGCGCCATCCGCGACGCGGAGGAGGCGGCCCAGCGCATCCGTGCGGCTTGCAAGGCGGCACGTTCGGTCGGCGTCCCGATCGTGATCAATGCGCGCATCGACGTCTGGCAGCGGCAGATCGGCGCCGAATCCGGGCGCTTCGACGAGGCCGTCCGACGCGCGCGGCTCTATCGCGAGGCCGGCGCCGACTGCCTGTTCCCCATCGGGCTCAGGGACTTCGACACGATCGCGCGCTTCGTCAAAGCGGTCGACATGCCGGTCAATGTCGTCGCCAAGGCCGGCATGCCGCCGCTTGCCGAATTTGCCCGCATCGGCGTCGCGCGCGTCTCGACGGCGAGCGCCCCGGCGCTCGCGATCATGGCGAAAGCCCGCGAGCTCGCGGCGGACCTCAAGGCGAGCCAGGCTTTCGACACGCTCGCCTCGCCGCTCACGCACGCCGAAGCGCAGCGTCTCTTCGCACTGCCGTGACCGCGTTTCGCCAAAGACCGCGAAAATATTATTCAAGCAAATCTCGTCTCCGCGCAAATCCATCTCCGGCCGAGTCAAAGAATGAAACCTCGAGCTCGGGAACGGTCAAATCACTTGTCGCGTTTTTGCGGCATCAATAGAGGCAGATGGAGACAGTTCGATGAGGAATATCGCAGTTGCGGCCCTGGTACTGCCGGTCATGCTGGCCGGCTGCGTCTACTCGCACGACCGCGACCGCGTCGCCACCGCGCCAGCCGTGGTTTCGACGCCTCCGACCGTTATCGAACGCCGCGTCGTGCCCGAGACGACAACCACCATCACCCAGGCGCCGCCCGCCTACACGGCGCCCGGTACCGTGACGACCACGACCCGTCGCGACGTCGTCATCGAGAACCACTACTAGCCTTCGCGTAACGACACGCCTCGCGAGCGGCCGGCGCGCACTGCCCCTGTGGCAGGCGCCGGCCGCTTTGCTTTGCCTTGGCGCCTGGGGCGATCAGAAAGCGGCGAGGCTCAGGGCTTGGCCGGGAGGCGCGCGTCTTTCTCGGTCTTGCCGGCCGGCGCCGCCCGCTTGGCGGCAGGCTGGTCTGCCTGCCTGGCCCCCATCCGGGCTTCGGCGGCGGCGGTCAGCGCTTGCAGATGATCGTTGAAGGCGAAGCCATAGCCCATTCCGGCCGGCGCGCTCTTCCAGCGTGTCTTGTTCATAGCCAGACCCTCCCAAGGCTGGGACCCGGCCCGGCGCCGGCCCCCCTCCCGTTTACGCCGCCCCGGCGGCCCCGGTTCCGCCGCGCGACACCGCGCGCGGGTGCTTTTCGGCGGTTTTCCTAGCATCCGGACGGTTTGGCAAGGGCGCGGAAGGAGAGAAATGGTCGGAGCGACAGGATTCGAACCTGCGACCCCCAGACCCCCAGTCTGATGCGCTACCAGGCTGCGCTACGCTCCGACCTGTCGGACGGGAAAAGACCCCGGCGCGACGGGCCGGATAT
>Ga0070681_10000572_pt1 | contig 30374 bp, 26 predicted proteins | sample KBSC83BmetaG_FD_65650 | JGI IMG/M metagenome (GOLD analysis project Ga0070681, IMG submission 65650) | Corn rhizosphere microbial communities from Kellogg Biological Station, Michigan, USA - KBS C8-3B metaG | ecosystem: Host-associated > Plants > Roots > Rhizosphere | place: USA: Michigan...
GCCGCAAAGAGTTCGCGTCACGCAATCCTTGACGGTCAAGCCCGACGCCGCGCCGGCGGGCGAAACGATGCGAGCCTGGATTCCGTTTCCGCGCGCAATCCCGGGACAGCAGGAAAACATCCGTCTTGTTTCCAGCCAGCCGGCAACGCACGAGATCGCGCCGGAGGCCGCGCCGCAGCGGACGGTGTTCCTGCAGCAGCCGGCGGTCGCCGGCAAGCCGACGAAGTTCTCGATCACTTACGAGCTGACGATTTCCGCGCACTACCAAAGCGTCGATCCGGACAAGGTGACCGCTACAAAGATCACGCCCGAACTCGCGCCCTATGTCGCGGAGCGCCCGCCGCACATCGTGTTCACCGAACAGATGCGGCTGTTTTCGAAACAGGTCGTGGGCGATGAAAAGAATCCTTGGCGGATCGCGCAGAAGTTGTACGCCGCGGTGGACGCGATTCCCTGGGCCGGTGCGCGCGAATATTCGACGATCACGAACATCAGCGACTACGCGCTGCACGCGGGTCATGCCGATTGCGGACAACAGACGTTGTTGTTGATGACATTGCTGCGCATGAACGGCATCCCCACGCGCTGGCAGTCCGGGATGATCTTCTCGCCCGGCAAGTACTGGGACCTGCACGACTGGGGCTGGATGTACATCGCGCCCTACGGCTGGATGCCGGTGGACGTCACCTTCGGCCGGCTCGACAGCGCCGATCCGAAGGTCGCCGGCTTCTATCTCGGTGGCCTGGACGGCTATCGCATCGCCTTCAACGACGACTACGGCGGCGATTTGACGCCGGCCAAGACGCACTTCCGTTCCGACACCGTCGACAACCAGCGCGGCGAAGCCGAGTGGCGCGGCGGCAATCTGTACTACGACCAGTGGGACTACGACTTCGGGTGGCAAATCCTGCCGCCGACCATGCAGCAGTAGCAGCCTGACATCACTCTGACCGGGGATCTGGAAATGAGCACCCATCACCGCAACTCGCGCAAGCATCGCAACACCCTCGTTCGGCGCAGGGCGCTGGCCCTGGCGATCGGCAGCTCGATCGCGCTGGCTTACGGCAGCGGCGCGTTCGCGCAAGCCGTGAACGGCACCATCTACGGCCGCGTGCCGGTGGCGAGCAACGAAAGCATCCAGATCACCGGCGGCGCGGGTTTCAATCGTGTCATACCCGTAGGCTCGTCCGGCCAATACTCGATCACCTTGCCGGTGGGTACGTACACGGTGTCGCTGTTGCAGAACGGCCAGGTGGTCCAGTCGCAGAGCGGCATCACTCCTGCGGCGGCGGGAGCGGTCGCGGTGGATTTCGTCACGCCGGAAGCTTCGGCGAACACCACCACGCTGTCGGCGATCAACGTCACCGGGAAGGTTCCGCCGATCGACGTGACCGCCACCAACCAGGTCACCACGATCACGGCCAAGCAGTTGCAGCAGTTGCCCCTGGGCCGCACCGCGGAAGACATTGCACTGCTCGCGCCTGGTGTAGGTTCCGGATCGCCCGAACTGAGCGGCGGACCATTGGGCACTTCTGTGTTGGTATTCGGCGGCGCTTCGACGGCCGAGAACGCCTACTACCTGGACGGCATGAACACCACCGAGCTGCTCAACAACCAGGGCGGCATCACGCTGCCGTACGGCGCCATTGAGCAGCAGCAGACCTTCATTAGCGGTTACGACGCAAGGTATGGCCGCTCGATCGGCGGCGTGGTCAACCAGATCGGCAAGAGCGGTTCCAACGAATGGCATTTCGGTGTCCGCGGCGTGTGGCAGCCGGCCAGTTGGCGATCCGATCCGGTTAATTATTACTTCAACAATCCGCTGACTGCTGGTCGAGAGGATTATGAGGGCCTGCAGCCCGGGGATATCTCCGTCTATCGGAAGGACAACGACAGCAGCGAAACAATCTACGACGCCTACGTCAGCGGCCCAATCGTTCCCGACAAGCTGTTTTTCTTTGTCGCTGCCGAGCAGGACGACAGCAACTACAAAACGACCGACGAGTTCGGCGGGCAACCCCTGAGAAGGGACTACACCGTCCACGATCCGAAGATCTACGCCAAGTTGAACTGGAACATCAACGACAGCAACATCCTCAGCCTTACAGGTCTCCAGAGCGAGCACAAGGTCTGGACGGACCTCTACAACTTCGACTACGACACGTTGCAGCCGACCGATTTCGCGGGTCAGGATCAGATCGACAAGACCGACTTCAGGACATGGGTGGCCAACTACACCTCGTATCTCACCGACAATTTGACCCTCAACGCAATGCTGGGAAAGATGCACGGCTATTACCACACGCAACTGCCCGTTGTTTCGTCGCTGCCGTACATCAACAACGCTGCCGCACAAGATCCAGACCTGGTTCCTTCAGGTGGCTATGGCAATCCGCAACCGCAGTCGACCGTTCCATTTCCCGGTCACCGCGAAGCAGTCGAGAACTATCGCCTGGACCTGGATTACAAGTGGCACGATCACGACTTCCAGATCGGCATCGACAATATCCAGTCGTGGGATCTGGAAGATGGCGGCATCAACCCTGGACCGGGTTATCAATGGATTTACGGAAAAACGGATGCCGATGCGCCGATTCTCGGCGACGATCCCAACGCGCCGCCGTACGTTGGCCCTATTCCGTACTCGTCGGCCCATTGTGGTCCAATACCTGCCGACCCCACACAAGCCCCCACTTGCTACTACGTGCAGCAGCACACCGACATCAGCACCGCCTCGGTGCGCGTTTCTCAACGCGCCCAGTATGTGATGGACAATTGGCAGGTCACCCCGAACCTGCTGCTGAACCTCGGTCTGCGCAACGACCAGTTCGTCAACTACGATGCTTCGGGGGTGCCATACATTCGATTGACGAAGCCGCAGTGGGCACCGCGCCTTGGCTTCAGTTGGGACGTGCACGGCGATTCCACGTTGAAAGTGTTCGGCAACGCCGGTCGCTATTACTTGGCACTCCCTGAGCAGGTGGCATTGTCCATCGCTGCTCCCGTCACGAACGCGGGCTTGTACTACATGTATTCGGGAGTCGATCCGGCGACCGGCGAGCCACTCGGTCTCACCCCGATCCCGCAGAACCCATCGGCACCTCCAGGAGCGTCGATCGACAGCGAATATGGACAGCCGAAGGATCCGCGCATCTCCGCCTCGCAGAACATCAAGGCCGAGTACTCCGACAACTTCGTGCTGGGTATGCAGCAACAGTTCAATTTCCTGGGAACGAACTGGGTGTTCGGCGCCACCGGCACCTACCAGAAGTTGAACCGCATCATCGACGACTATGACGATGAGCAATCCGAGTGCGTGGCGGGACTCGCGCGGGGCTACGACTGGATGACCCCGGATACCTGCAGTCAGTGGACCCAAAGTCTGGTGTTGATCAATCCCGGCGAGACCAGCAATATCCTGGTGAAGGGGCCGGATGGAAATCTGCATCCGATCGACTTCACCCGCGAAGAGCAGGGCTTTACGAGGGGGCCGACGCGTAAGTACTACTCGGTCGACTTGTCGCTGGCGCATGAATGGGACGGCAAGTGGTTTGCCAAGTTCGACTATGTCTGGTCCCAGACCATCGGCAACACGGAAGGGCCTGTAAGCACGTATTCCCAGCAGAGCGGTTCGTATGAATCGATCACGACCGCGTGGGATTTCCCGCTGAGAATGGAATACTCGTACGGCTTCCTGCCAAACGATCGCAGAAACCAGTTCAAGTTTTACGGTGCCTATGCGATCACCCCGGACTGGACCGTCGGCGGGAATCTGTACATCGCTTCGGGCACGCCGCGTCTCTGCCGTGGTCATTACGGGCCGGACCAGGAAGCGGGTTCAGGCACCTACTACTGGTGTGGCGGGGTGCCGGTGCCGCCCGGGTCGATTGGGCGTTTGCCGTGGACGCATCAGCTCAGTCTCAATGTGGACTACAAGCCGGGTTGGGCCGATCACAAGCTTGATTTCAATTTCGCGGTATTTAACGCGCTCAACGAGCAGACGCCAGTGTTTTACAACGACTTCTTCGGGACGACCAGCAGCCCGAACGAAGACTACGGGCGCGTGCAAGACACACGGTCACCTCGGTACTTCAGAATCTCCGCCGCCTACGATTTCTAAATGGCGCAAGTCTTTTCGTCAGTCAAGGATGCAATTGGAAGGCGGCCACTCTCACCGGTGGCCGCCCGCTTGCTGGCGAGGGCGAAGAAAGAGTCGGCGCAACAGGAATTCGAAGCCGCCGAGCGATCGCTGACCAACGTATTGGCGTTGGCGCCGGATGACCCGGACGCGATTCGAAGCATGGGCATGGTGGTCCAGCGCCTCGGCAATCACGCCAAGGCCGCCGACTGCTTCCGCCGAGTGCTTGACGTCTGGCCGGACGATTCCGATTTGCGCGTCTGCCTCGGCATCGCGTTGTACGAACAAGGCAAGGTCGACGAAGCCGTGACGCACCTGCGGCACGCGTGCGAACTCGCACCGACTTGCGCACCCGCATGGTTCAACCTCGGCGAAGCGCTCGCGCGCGAAGCGTACACGCAGGAAGCGGTCTCCGCGTTGCGTCGTGCTGTCGGACTCGACCCGACCCACGTTTCAGCCCGGCTTTCGTTGGCCCGCGTGCAGGCGAGCTTGGGTCAGGTGGATGAAGCAACGACGGAATACCGTGAAGTGTTGCGGCGCGATCCCGACAATGCCGAAGGATGGTTCGGCCTTTCGCAACTCAATATTGTCAAATTTGACGCGACGGATTCAGCGCATCTGCAGCGCGCCTTGGCCCGCGGGAATTTGTCGCCTCGCCACTTCGAGTTGCTCAGTTTTTCCTACGCAAAAGCGCTGGAAAATCGGAGTGACTATGCTCGAGCCTTCGACGTATTCGGCGCCGCGAATGCATCGCGGCGGCAGCGGATGAAGTGGGATGCGGCAGGTGAGCACAAACGCGTCGATGATATCTTGCGGGTGTTCGCCGGCGCGATGCCTGCGCCGGTGGACGCAGAACTCGGGCACGATGCCATCCTGATCGTCAGCATCCCGCGTTCCGGCTCGACCCTGGTCGAACACATCCTGGCCTCACATCCGGACGTCGAGGGTGCAAACGAGATCAAGGACCTGAAACAGATCGTCGACGCAGAAACGCTGCGGCGCCATTCCGCGTTTCCGCTGTGGGTGCCGGATGCGAGCGCGCAGGACTGGAACCGGCTCGGCCGCGAGTACCTCGCGCGCACTGCGCGCTGGCGCAAGACCAAGCCGCGTTTCACCGACAAGAGCCTGGTGAGCTGGTATCTGGTCGGCGCGTCGCTGGCGATGTTGCCGGCGGCGCGTGTAGTCGTCGTCCGGCGTGATCCGGTGGAGACTTGTTTGGGTTGTTTTCGCCAATGTTTCAGCGAAGCCAGTGGTTTCGCCTGCAGCCTCGACGAGCTGGCCGACTACTGCATCGATTTCCTGCGCCTGACGCGCTTCTGGTCGAACAAATATCCGGATCGGGTGTTCGACCTCCAGTACGAGGCGCTGGTGGCGGACCCGGATTTCGAGATTCGTCGTTTGCTGGATTTCTGCGGCCTGCGGTTCGATCCAGCCTGCCTCAATTTCCATAAGACCATGCGAACGGTGCAAAGCGCGCCGAGCGCCGCGCAGGTCCGGCAACCGATCCGTCGCGATACCGCGCGCAGCGCGCTCTATGGCGACAAGCTCGATCGTCTGCGCCAGCGCCTGCGCGATGGAGGCGTTCTGGACCAGTGACTTTTCGTTCGCGATTTTCAGCCGGGATCCCTGACATGCCTTCGATTCATCATCGCTTGTTCGTCGCACTCGCGGGAATCGCCGCGACCGCCGGCGCCTTTTGCGCGCCGTCCGATCCGCCGATCACACTCGACACCCACGTCGACATTCCGTTCGCGTACATGCACGAACCGCGTTTCGACGTCGGCAAGGCGACGCCGCTGAACGTCGATCTCGGCAAGATGGAACGCGGTGGACTGAATTCCGCGTTCTTCATCGTCTGGGTGCCCCAGGGACCATTGACGCAAGCGGGTTATGCCAAAGCCGTCGACCAGGCCGAACAGAAATACGAAGCCATGGGCCGCATGCTGATGATGTATCCGGATCGCATCCGCCTTGCGACCACGCCGAACCAGGTCATGGCCAATCACAAGGTCGGACTGCTTTCGGCGATGATCGGGATCGAGAACGCGTATTCGCTGGGCCATGATCTGCACCGCCTCGATGCGGCCTACGACCGTGGCGCGCGCTACATCGGACTGGTGCACGTCGGCAACGATGATCTGTGCACGAGCTCATTGCCCGACACCAAGCACGGCGAGCCGGCGATGAACAGCGCGGGCGATCACGGCATGACCGCATTCGGCCGCGAGGTCGTCGCGCGCGCCAACCAGCTCGGCATCATGGTCGACGTGTCGCACGCTTCGGACAACTGCGTGCGCGACACGCTGAAGGTATCGAAGGCGCCGATCATCGCCTCGCATTCGGCCGCGCGCGCATTGACGAACAATCCGCGCAACCTTCCCGACGACCTGCTGCGCGCCATCGCGGCGAAGGGCGGGGTGATCCAGGTCGTCGCCTACAAGGAATTCCTGAAGGACGATCCGGCCCGCAAGAAGGCCGAGGACGCGCTGCAGAAGCGGGTCGCCAAACAACTCGGCCAGAAGGAGTACGACAGCGAGGCGGATGATTACCTGCCGGTAATGGCGGCCGGCATGGCGGAGATCCAGAAGAAATATCCGCTGCCGACGGTCGATGATCTGGTCGCGCACATCAAGCACGTCGCGAAAATCGCCGGCATCGACCACGTCGGCATCGCTTCGGATTTCGACGGCGGCGGCGGCATTACCGGCTGGATGGATGCGTCGCAAACGCGCAACGTCACGGCCGCGTTGCGCCTCGCCGGTTTCAGTGATGCCGACATCGCGAAGATCTGGGGCGGCAATCTGCTGCGCGTGTGGCGCGAAGTGGAACGCGATGCCCACCATTGAACAAAACGCTTTTCCATCGGCTTCGATTGACAGAGAGAACTGGGACGAGGGGGCGCGGTCATTCACTCTCCCTCGCGCCGGCCGTGGCCACGCCACCGCCCGGCCGGACGCGATGCCCTCTCGCGCCCCCTCGCTCCAGTTCTCTCTCGGCACGTACGCGCGACGTGCCACGGCCTCCTGGCTGCTGATCCTTTCACTGTTGTCGATTTGTGCTCCTGTTCAAGCCGAGCCGGTGCGGGAAAATTCTGTGTACGATCCATTGATCGATGCGGTCGTCGCGCGTTACCACCTGCCGGGCCTCGCTGTCGGCGTAATCGACCACGGCAAGATCGTCTACACGCGCACGATCGGCGAACTGGCGATCGGCTCCGGCAAGCCGATCGACTCCGACACGCTGTTCAAAATCGCATCCAACAGCAAGGCCATGACCTCGACGGTACTTGCGCGGCTGGTGCAACAAGGCAAACTGCGCTGGGACGATCCGGTAACGAAGTACCTGCCGGATTTCGCGATGCGCGATCCGTGGGTCACGCAGCACATGCAGGTCGGCGACCTGTTGGTGCACCACAGCGGATTGCCGGAAGGCGGCGGCGACCTGATGCTGTGGCCCGAGCCGAACATGTTCACGCGTGCGGACATCATCCACGGCTTGCGCTACATCGAGCCCGCGTACGATTTCCGCGCGGGTTATGCCTACGACAACCTGCTGTACGTCGTCGCGGGTGAAGTGGCGGCGGAGGCTGGCGGCGCGCCTTACGAACAACTGGCGCGGCGGGAAATTTTCCAGCCGCTGCACATGACCCGCTGCCAGGTCGGCGAATGGAATCGCGACGAGGTCGGCAACGTCGCGCAGCCGCACGCGCGCGAAGGCGATCGCTACGTCGTAACCGATGCAGACGGTGCGCAAATCCATCCGAGCACCATGGAAGCGGCCGGCGGCATCCGCTGCAGCCTGCATGACATGCTGACCTGGGCGATGAACTGGCTGGCGCCCACGCCCGCGCAGTTGCAGTGGCTGGCGCCCGCGCAGCGGCAGGCCGAGTGGACTCCGTACACGCCGATGCCGATCTCGAAGCAGAGGCGCCAATGGGACGGCACGCGTTTCCTCGCATACGGCTACGGCTGGCGCATCGCCGACGTCGACGGCGAGCTGACCGTTTCGCACACCGGCACCTTGTCTGGCATGTATTCGGCGTTGACGTTGTTGCCGGATCGTCAGAGCGGCTTCGTGATCCTGATCAACGCCGAGGCGGACGACGCGCGCACGGTGTTGAACGAGACGTTGCTCAAGACCTTCGCCGCGCCGCAGCGCGCGCGAACGGTTGCGAGTTACGCGGATGAATTGCAGCGCGAGGAAAATACGCGACATGCTTCGCGCGTGCCGGATACTTCATCGCGCAAACCGGCGACGCCGAGGGAATTGTCGGCACAACTCGGCGTGTGGCGCGATCCGTGGTTCGGCGAGGTTTCGATTTGTCCGCAAGACAGCGGAGTGCAGTTCGCTTCGCTGAAATCGCCGATGCTGGAAGGCCCGGTGATGCGCGTGGGCGATCGATACCTGGTGCAGTGGGCGCACGGCGATGCCGAAGCCTGGTTGCGGTTTCCGGGCCGGCCGGGCGATACCTTGCGGATGGCCAAGGTCGATCCCGACGCGGATTTCAGCTACGACTACGAAGATCTGGCCTTCACGCGCCTCGGTCATTGCGGATCGGCCGATGCTTCGACGGTCACCACTTCGCCGGCAAAGACCGCCGCGGAAGCGGACCTGGTCGACGTCCGTTCGTTGGCGCCGGACATCGGAGAAGACATGAAGTATGCCGGCTCCGACAATTTCGTCGGCCGGCCCGTCGAGGGTTACCTTGCACCCAAGTGCCTGCTGTTGGAGCCCGCGGCGGAAGCATTGGCGCGCGTCGAGCGCGATGTCGAAAAAGAACACATGCGCCTGCAAGTTTTCGACTGCTACCGGCCGGTGCGCTCGGTGCAGGATTTCGTGCGCTGGGCCCGCGACCTTTCCGACCAGCGCACCAAGGCGCAGCATTACCCGGATATCGACAAGAGCCTGCTGCTGGGCGACTACATCGCTTCGACCTCGGGCCACAGTCGTGGCGGAACGGTCGATCTCACCTCGATGCAGTGCGATGACGAAGATGCCGATTGCAAGCCGCTCGACATGGGTACGGGCTTCGACTGGTTCGGCGAATTCGCGCACACCGATTCAGCACGAGCCACGCTCGCGCAGCACGCCAACCGCCTGCGTCTGAAAGCGGCGATGGAGCGCGAGGGCTTCAGGAACTACCCGCTGGAATGGTGGCACTACACGCTGGCGCCGGAGCCGACGCCGACCGTGCAATACGACGTGCCGGTGCAATGAAGCAGGAAACAGGGAGCAGGGAACTGACACCCGCCATCTTCGTCATTTCCGGAGCCGTCCGCAGGGGGAATCCGGAATCCAGTGTCTTCCAATGATCCTTCCGGTGGAAATATGCGCAAACTGCCACTGCTCACGACAGCGTTGTTGTTCGTTTCCGGGGCAAGCGTGTCAGCGATGAACGAGCAAAAGATCGATGCGCTGATGCAGCGGTACCAGGGTGACGTGCCCGGTGCATCGCTGCTGGTGGCCCGCGATGGCAAGCCGGTGGTGCAGCGCGCGTTCGGCATGGCCGATCTCGAAAAGGGCATCCAGGCCACGCCGCAAACCGACTACCGGCTGGCCTCGGTCACCAAACAGTTCACGGCCGCGGCGATCCTGCTGTTGCGGCAGGACGGCAAGCTTTCGCTGCACGATTCCGTGCGCAAGTGGCTCCCCGAACTTCCGCAAACCGACCAGGCCATCACGATCGACGACATGCTGCGCCACGCCAGCGGATTGATCGACTACGAAGACCTGATCCCCGCCGACACCAAAGGCCAGGTCAGTGACATGGACGTGCTGAAGCTGTTGTCGAAGCAATCGCGGCTGTATTTCCCGCCCGGCACGAGTTATAGATACAGCAATTCCGGCTACGTGCTGCTCGGCTTGATCATCGAGCGCGCAGCGGGCGAATCGTTGCCCCGATTCCTGAAAACGCGCATCTTCGATCCGCTCGGCATGACGCACACGTTGTTGTACGAAAACGGCCGCGGGCCTGAAGTCCCGGATCGCGCCTACGGTTACAGCGAAACCGGCGGCAAGTGGACGCGCACCGACCAGGACACCACCAGCGCTACGCGTGGCGACGGCGGCATCTATTCCAACATCGACGACCTGGCGAAGTGGGATGCGGCGCTGTACGACGATCGCCTGTTGAACGACGAGTCACGCAAGCTGGCGTTTTCTCCGCACAACAAAGTCATCGGCGAGACCGACGTGGACTGGTACGGCTACGGCTGGCGCCTGCATCACGATCAGGGCCGCGGCGAGGAGATCTGGCATTCCGGCGAGAGCATCGGCTTCCGCAACGTGATCCTGCGCTGGCCCGGGCAGCATCTCACGGTGATCCTGCTCAGCGACCGCAACGACCCGGAGCCATATCAAACCGCGCGCAGCATCGCGGCGCTGTTTCAGCCGTAGCCCGGATGGAGCGAAGCGGAATCCGGGAACGGCGCGTGGGATGTCCCGGATTCCGGCCCTGCGCGCCTCCATCCGGGCTACGATTCAGGCCAGCGAGTACCCGAACTGCTGCCGGAACTGGTCGGCGAATTCGGCGTAGGTGAAGCGCTGGTTTTGCGTGCCCGGGTGTTCCACCTTCAGCGCGCCCATCAGCGAGGCCATGCGGCCGCAGGTCGGCAGGTCGTAACCTTTCATCAGCCCGAAGATCAGTCCGGCGCGGTAAGCGTCGCCACAGCCGGTGGGGTCGGTGATGCGCCGCTCGTGCGCCGGCGGAATGTCGATGATCTCGTCCCGCGTGTGGATCACCGAGCCGTGCGGCCCCTGCGTCACGATGTAGGCTTTGACGCGCTGCGTGATTTCTTCGGGCGACCAGCCGGTGCGCTGCTGCAGCAGGTTCGACTCGTAGTCGTTGACCACCACGTATTCGGCGCGCTCGATGAAGTGGCGGAATTCCTCGCCGTTGAACAGCGGCATCGCCTGGCCCGGATCGAAGATGAAGGGGATGCCGAGCTCGTGGAACTCCGCCGCGTTCTGCAGCATCGCATCGCGCCCGTCCGGTGCGACGATGCCGAACGTCACGTCCTTCACGTCGCGCACGTGGTTCTCGTGGCTGCGCATCATCGCGCCCGGATGGAAGGCGGTGATCTGGTTATTGTCGAGATCGGTGGTCATGAACGCCTGCGCGGTGAACATGTCCGGCAGTTCGCGCACCTGGTCCAGACGGATGCCGAGCCGGCTGAACCACTCACGATAGGGCGCGAAATCCTGACCGACCGTCGCCATCGGGATCGGATCGCCGCCGAGCAGTTTCAGGTTGTAGGAGATGTTGCCCGCGCAGCCGCCGAACTCGCGCCGCATGCGCGGCACCAGGAACGACACGTTCAATATGTGGACCTTGTCCGGCAGAATGTGGTTCTTGAACTGGTCCGGGAACACCATGATGGTGTCGTAGGCCAGCGAACCGCAGATCAGGGCGGAGGGCATCGCTCGAGGATTCCGAAGAGGCAGCCCGCGATCGTAGCAGCAACCGTGACGGCGATCATGTTCGAAGCCCGGCAAGCCGCATCCCGCAAGGTTTTCCGGCAATCGCGAGCTTGCGGCCCGGACACGCGCTCACTAGACTGCCACGTCCCCTTCGATCCTGTTTCCCTGCCCATTCCGGCTCGCGCATGTTCAAACTGTTTCGCGGCATCTTCTCCAACGACATCTCGATCGATCTCGGCACCGCGAACACGCTGATCTACGTGCGCGGCGAGGGCATCGTCCTCAATGAACCCTCGGTGGTCGCGATCCGACAGGATCGCGGTCCCGGCGGTCCGCGCGCGGTGGCGGCGGTCGGTTCGGAGGCCAAGCGCATGCTCGGCCGCACGCCCGGCAACATCGTCACGGTGCGACCGATGAAGGACGGTGTGATCGCCGACTTCACCATGACCGAAGCGATGCTGCAGTACTTCATCAAGGCCGTGCATCGCTCGCGTTTCCTGCGGCCCAGCCCGCGGGTGCTGGTTTGCGTGCCCTGCGGTTCGACCCAGGTCGAGCGGCGCGCGATCAAGGAATCGGCCGAGGGTGCCGGCGCACGCGACGTGTTCCTGATCGAGGAACCGATGGCCGCCGCGATCGGGGCTGGCATCCCGGTGCACGAGGCGCGCGGCTCGATGGTGCTGGACATCGGTGGCGGCACCTCGGAAGTCGCGGTGATCTCGCTCAACGGCGTGGTCTATTCGCAATCGGTGCGCATCGGCGGCGACCGCTTCGACGAAGCCATCATCAACTACGTGCGCCGCAACCACGGCACGCTGATAGGCGAGGCCACCGCCGAGCGGATCAAGATGGAGATCGGCTGCGCCTTCGCGCAGGCGACCGTGCGCGAGCTGGAGGTGTCGGGCCGCAACCTCGCCGAAGGCGTGCCGCGCATGTTCACCATCAATTCCAACGAGGTGCTGGAAGCGCTGCACGAGCCGCTGTCCGGCATCGTCGCCGCTGTGCGCTCGGCGCTGGAGCAGACGCCGCCCGAGCTTTGCTCGGACGTGGCCGAACGCGGCATCGTGCTGACCGGCGGCGGCGCGTTGCTGCGCGACCTGGACCGCCTGATCTCCGAGGAAACCGGCCTGCACGTGCAGGTGGCGGATGATCCGCTGACGTGCGTCGCGCGTGGCGGCGGCCGCGCGCTGGAACTGATCGACCAGCACGGCAGCGATTTCTTCGCGTCGGAGTAGGATTGCGCGGGACCGGAAGTGGGAGACGGGAGACGGAAAGCCGCGTCGTCCGGGTGTATGAAGGTCGTGCCGTCGCTTGCTTCTGATGCCTCCCGTTTCAAGTCTCCCGCTGCCCGGCTCCCATGGCGCTTTCAGAAAAGGATTCATCCCCGATCTTCGCCGACGCGGCGGCGGGGACGCTGCGCCTGATCGGCTATCTCGCGCTGGCTTGCGTGTTGATGGTGCTGGATCATCGCAACGGCTGGCTGCACGGCGCGCGTTATGCCGCTTCCGTGGTGGTCGAGCCGATTTACCGGCTGGCAGCGTGGCCGGGCGAGGCCGCGCAAAGCGCGCGCGTCGCCTTCAGCCAGCGCCGTCATTTGATCGACGAGAACGAGCGGCTGCGTGAAGCGCTGCTGCTGGCGCAGGCGCGGTTGAACCGCATGAACGCGGTTTCGCAGCAGAACGCGCGCCTGAAGCAGTTGCTGGATACGCGCCGCACCCTGGGCATGGACGTGCAGCTCGCGCGCCTGATCGATGTCGACCTCGGCGCCGCGCGCAACCGCGTGGTGATCGACGTCGGTGCGAAGGAGGGCGTGCACGCCGGGCAGGTGGTCATCGACGCGCACGGCGTGATGGGACAGATCGTCGAGGTGCTGCCGCACAGCGCGGTCGCGCTGCTGATCACCGACGCCAATCATTCTATTCCGGTGGTGGACGAACGATCAGGTCTTCGAGGACTCGCCCGCGGCAGCGGCGCCCCGGACAAGCTGATCGTGTCCGACATTCCGTTGTCCGCCGATGTGAAGGTCGGCGACCGCATCGCGACCTCGGGTTTGGGCGGGCGTTTTCCTGCGGGTTTCCCCGTGGGCGTCATCACGTCGATCGGTCCCGATCCGTCGGGCATGTTCGCGCAGGCCAGCGCGCAACCGGCGGCCGCGCTGGCGCGCAGCGGCGAGGTGTTGCTGTTGCGCGACTTGCCTGAACAGGTTGGGCCGCCGCCCGTCGCGCCGCCGGTCGGACCACCTGCGTCGCTTGCGCCGAACGCGAATGCCGCTGATCCGCCGGCATCTTCGACGCATGCGTCGGCCGCACCGAAAATCGCTTCGCACCCCAACGCGGCAACGCAGCGATGAACCGCCAGCGCGCGCAGAACTGGATCTTCGCGGGCAGCCTCGCACTGTCGTTGCTGCTGATGCTGATGCCCCTGCCGCAGGCGTGGGCGCCGCTGAAGCCGTACTGGCCCGCGCTGGTGCTGATCTACTGGGCGCTGGAATTGCCCGACCACGTCAATCTCGGTCTCGCATTCCTCGTGGGCCTGGGCGCGGACCTGCTGGATGGCGCGTTGCTGGGCGAACAGGCGCTGCGGCTGGCGGCGCTCACTTTCATCGTGCTGCGATTCCGTTCGCGCCTGCGGTTCTTCCCGATGTGGCAACAATCCGTGGCGGTATTGGTGCTGCTGTTGAACGATCGTGTGTTGTTGTTGCTGGTGCGGTTGTTCGCGGGCGATCCGCGCCCGCCTGCGACATTCTGGCTGGCGCCGCTCACCGGCACGATCGCGTGGCCGTTCGTGTTCCTGTTCCTCGATGACCTGCGCGCGCGGTTGCGCGTCAAGGAATCGGGCGCGTAGCGCCGGCGGCTCCAGCATGTCTCCGCGCACCCTCAAGGATACGCATGGCGAAGCGAGGCGCTTCGGCGCGCGCGCGCTGGCCGGCTTCGCGCTGATTGTCCTGGCGCTGGGGGTGCTCGGCGGCCGTTTCTGGTTCCTGCAGGTAATGCGGCACGACGAGTTCTCCACGCGCTCGCAGGCCAACCGCGTGCACCTGCGACATCTGCCGCCCCCGCGCGGCCTGATCTACGACCGCAACGGCGTGCTGCTGGCCGACAACATCCCCGCGTTCCGGCTCGACGTGGTGCCGGAAAAGATCAAGGACATGGATGCGCTGCTGCATCGCCTGTCCGCGGTGGTGCCGCTTTCCGGCGACGACATCGCGCGCTTCCGGCAATCGCTGAAGCAGCACCGGCCGTTCGAGGCCGTGCCGCTGAAATTCCACCTGGGCGAGGACGAGATCGACCGCTTCGCCGTGAACGCGTGGAAATTTCCGGGCGTGGACGTCGCGCCGTACCTCACCCGCAACTATCCGTTCGGCGACGAGTTCGCGCACGTGATCGGCTACGTCGCGCGCATCGACGACAAGGATCTCGCGCACCTGGACGCCGATCGCTACGCCGGCACCACCCACATCGGCAAGACCGGCATCGAAAAATATTACGAGGGCCGGCTGCACGGCACGCCCGGGTACGAACTGGTCGAGGTGAATGCCGACCAGCGTCCGCAGCGCGTCCTGGAGCGCGTCGCGCCCGAGCCGGGCGAGAACCTCTATCTCAGCGTCGACGCCCGCATCCAGAAGGCCGCGATCGATGCGTTCGATGGGCGGCCGGGGGCGGCGGTGGCGATCGACCCGCGCAACGGCGAAGTGCTGGCGATGGTGACCGTGCCGAGCTTCGATCCCAACCTGTTCGTCAACGGCATCAGCCAGGCCGACTATTCCGCGTTGCTCAAGGACCCGGACAAGCCGCTGTTGAACCGCGCACTGCGTGGGGGTTACCCGCCGGGCTCGACGATCAAGCCCTTCATGGGACTCGCCGGCCTGGAGCTGGGGTTCCGCAGGCCCACCGACACGGTGCTCTCCACCGGCACGTTCTACATCCCCGGTTCCTCGCGTGGTTATCGCGACGACCAGCGCTACGGCGCGGGCACGGTGAACCTGATGCAGGCGATCACCCAATCGGTCAATACCTATTTCTATTCGCTGGCCTTGGCGATGGGCATCGACAAGATGGATGCCTATCTGTCCAGATTCGGCTTCGGTGCGGAGACCGGCGTCGACCTGCCCGCCGAGGGAGATGGCGTGCTGCCCTCGCCCGACTGGAAGCGCAAAACCTGGAACCAGCCCTGGTACGCGGGCGAAACCGTCATTGCCGGCATCGGCCAAGGCTATTGGGTGGTGACGCCGATGCAGCTCGCGCACGCCGTGGCGATGCTGGCCGATGGCGGCGTGCCGCACGCGCCGCACCTGCTGCGCGCCACGCGTGACGGGCGTGATGGTGCGGTCGTGCCCATCGCCGATCCGCCGGAAGCCGAGAGCGCGATCAAGGATCCGGCGGACTTCGAAGCGGTGCGACAGGGAATGATCGGCGTGGTGTACGACCCGCACGGCACCACTTACACGGCGGGCATCCGCAATGGCTTTCCGTACGTGATCGCCGGCAAGACCGGCACCGCGGAGCGTTTCTCGCGCAAGGGCGACGAGTACATCACGACCAAGGACAAGGCATTCCTCGCCGCGAGGCATCGCGCCTGGTTCATCTGCTTCACGCCCGCGGACTCGCCGCGCATCGCGGTGGCGGTGGTACTGGAAGCCGGCGCCTGGGGCGGCACCGATGCCGCGCCGATCGCGCGCAAGATCCTGGATGCGTGGCTCGCCGGTCAACCGGCGTCATCATTGCCGCCGCCCACGGTGATCGCCGGCACCGCCGCGCCCGCGGCGCAGGCAAAGGCCGCGCAATGAACGCGACCATCGCCAGCTTGCGCACGCGCGCGCTGCGTTTCGGCCAACGCCTGATGCACCGGCCGCGCATCGACCTGCCCTTGGCGATTGCACTGCTGGTCCTGGCCTGCGCCGGGCTCGTGACACTCTACAGCGCCAGCGACCTCGACGCTGCCGTGATCGGCGGACAGGCCGCGCGCTTCCTGCTCGGCGCGATCCTGATGGGGGTGGTCTCGCGCATTCCGCCCACGCTGCTGCGCACCTGGACGCCGTGGTTCTACGCGATCAGCACGGTGCTGCTGGTCGCGGTCGTGGTGCTGGGCGAAGGACGTGGCGCGAACCGCTGGCTGGATCTGCGCGTGATCCGTTTCCAGCCGTCGGAGTTCCTGAAGCTCTCGATGCCGATGATGATCGCCTGGTACCTGCACCCCCGGCAATTGCCGCCGGGCTGGAAGGACATCTTCGTGGTCGGCGTGCTGGTGGCGATTCCTTCGGCGCTGATAGCCAAGGAGCCCGACCTCGGCACCGCGCTGCTGGTCGCGGCATCGGGCATCTTCGTGCTGTTCCTGTCGGGCATCGCGTGGTGGCGCGTCGGGTTGATGATCGGCGCGCTCGCCGGCGCGGCGCCGGTGGCGTGGCATTTCCTGCACGATTACCAACGCCAGCGCGTGCTTACCTTCCTGCATCCGGAAAACGATCCGCTCGGCAACGGCTGGCACATCATCCAGTCGATGATCGCGGTCGGATCGGGCGGTGTGTTCGGCAAGGGTTGGCACCATGGCACGCAGTCGCGGCTGGAGTTCCTGCCCGAACACACCACCGATTTCATTTTCGCGGTTTTCTCCGAGGAGTTCGGCCTGGTCGGCGTGCTGCTGCTGCTGGCACTGTACGCCTTCATCGTCGGCCGCTGCCTGTGGATCGCGGCCAACGCGCGCGACACCTATTCGCGCCTGCTGGCCGGCGCGATCGGCATGAGCTTCTTCGTTTACGTCATGGTCAATGGAGGCATGATCACCGGCTTGTTGCCGGTGGTCGGAATTCCGCTGCCGATGATTTCCTACGGCGGCACGTCAGCGGTCACGCTGTTGTGCGGTTTCGGCGTGCTGATGTCGATCCATGCGCATCGGAAATGGGTGGGTTAATACGCGAAGAGCCCCGCGCACGCCGGCTCAGTTCTCGCGCAAAGTACGCGCCGCATCCAGCGCAAAATAAGTGAGGATCGCATCCGCGCCTGCGCGCTTGATGCAGGTGAGCGCTTCCAGCATGCAGGCGCGCTCGTCCAGCCAGCCGTTCGCAGCCGCGGCTTTCAGCATCGCGTACTCGCCGCTGACCTGGTAAACGAAGGTCGGCGCACCGAAACGCTCCTTCACGCGGCGCACGATGTCCAGGTATGGCAATCCCGGTTTCACCATCACCGCGTCCGCGCCTTCTTCCAGGTCCAGTTGCACCTCACGCAATGCTTCGTCGGAATTGGCGATGTCCATCTGGTAGGTGTGCTTCGAGCCCTTGCCGAGATTCGTCGCTGAACCCACCGCGTCCCGGAACGGGCCGTAGAAGCTGGACGCGTACTTCGCCGCGTAGGCGAGGATCCGTGTGTGGACCAGGCCTTCGTGTTCCAGCGCTTCGCGGATCGCGCCGATGCGGCCGTCCATCATGTCCGAGGGCGCCACGAAATCCGCCCCCGCAACCGCTTGCGACAACGCCTGCCTCACCAGCGCCTCGACGGTTTCGTCATTGACGATGTAACCGTTCTCGTCGATCAGGCCGTCCTGGCCGTGTGTGGTGAACGGATCCAGCGCCACGTCGCAGATCACGCCCAGATCCGGAAAGCGCTGCTTCAGCGCCCGCGTTGCGCGCTGCACCAGGCCGTTGTCGTTCCAGGCTTCGCGCGCATCGATGCTTTTTACCGAGCCTTCCAGCGCGGGGAAAAGCGCCAGCGCCGGAATCCCGAGCTGCTGGGCTTGTTCCGCGATTTCCAGCAGGGCATCGATCGAAAGTCTTTGCACCCCCGGCATCGAGGGCAAGTCGGTGCGTACGTCTCCGGCGCCCTCGTGCACGAACACCGGGAGGATCAGGTCGGAAGGCATCAACCCCGTCTCGCGCATCAATGCTCGCGAGAAGGTATCGCGGCGCATGCGCCGCATGCGGGTGGCGGGATAGCTCATGGCAAGCCGCAATTCGGAGGCAGACCGGCATTGTAATGCCCGCCGAAAGCCACCCTGCGCAGGTGGGACTTGGAAATCGCCAAGCCCTGCACACTTTCCCGAACCGGGCGGCACAAATCCTGCAGCGACCAGATGCCCCTGCCGGAGCCTCACAAGCCCTTGACAAGCGGCCTGATTCAGGTCAGGTTAGGAGCCGTTAAATTAAGATTAAGCCCCCATCCGATCCGTGCGCTGCAAGAAACTTCGCAGCGCCAATGTAAAAGAAGCTCTCAACTGGTTGTAAGAACAATGTTTTCTGCCCTCACCATTTTTTCGCTGCTGGCCGTGATAGTCGTGCTGGCGGCTGCCTGCATCAAGCGCATTCCCGAAGGCCAGGTCTATACCCTGCGCCGGCTCGGCAAGCCCGCCGGCACGCTCACACCCGGAATGCACGTGGTCGTGCCCTTGATCGAGCGCATCGCCCACAAGATCAGCATCAGCGGCTACACCCTCGCCATCGAGGAGCGGGTGAACGTCGAAGGCCACCCGCGGGCGGAAACCCTGCGCGGCCGGGTTTGGTGGCAGGTGCTCGATCCGGAGCGCGCCGACGCGGTGATCGATCGAGCCGACGACATGATCCGCACGCGGGTGCTGGGTGCGCTGCCGGAAGTCGCTAACGATGGCAATGAAGACGTGCGCGCGCGCAACCTGCGATTGAAGCAGGCGCTGAATGGCTCGCTGCGCGACCGCGGCGTTCTGGTGACGCGGGTGGAGCTGGACCTCGCCGCGTAGTCGCTTCCGGCAACCAAAAACGAATAGGGAGTCGCAAAGGCCCGCAACGGAATGCGGGCCTTTGCTTTTGGCGCTTGGTCATGGAGACTGCGCGGCACGAACGGGCATTCCATGCAGGCAGGCGCGGTGCTGCAAGATCAACTCGAACGCGGCATCGAAGCCCTCCAGTTGCGACTGCCTGACAATGCGGTTCGAAAACTGCAGGACTATCTCAGCCTGCTGGTGCGCTGGAATGCGGCGTACAACCTGACTGCCGTGCGCGAGCCGGAACAGATGGTCGCGCGCCACCTGATGGATTCGCTTGCCGTGCTGCCGTTCGTGCAAGGCGAATCGTTGGCGGACCTCGGCAGCGGCGCGGGCCTGCCCGGTATTCCGTTGGCCGTGGCGCGGCCGGATATCGAGGTGACGCTGGTCGACAGCAACGGCAAGAAGGCGCGCTTCCTGCGCGAAGTCGCACGCGCGCTGCCGCTGCCGAATGCGCGGGTGGCGCAGGTGCGCGCGGAGGACCTCGAAGGACGCTTCGATTGCATGACCGCCCGTGCCTTCGCGAGCCTGCGCGAAATGCTGGAGTGGGGCGGTCACGCGCTCGCTCCGCAAGGCCTTTGGCTCGCGCTCAAGGGCAAGGCGGAGCAGGAAGAATCGATGAAGGTTCCAGCCGGTTTCCGCATCGAAGCCGTGCACCGGCTGGAAGTGCCGGGACTCGACGCCGAGCGACACGTTATCGCAATCCGCCGCGCCTGATCCCGCGCCGGCGGGCGACAATGCTAACCTTCGCGATCGGTCCGTCGCCGCCGGAGTCCATTGCACCGCCATGACGCGCATCATCGCCATCGCCAACCAGAAAGGCGGGGTGGGCAAGACCACCACCGCGGTCAATCTGGCTGCCGCGCTGGCCGAAACCAGCCGCAAGATCCTGCTGGTCGACCTCGATCCGCAGGGCAACGCCACGATGGCTTCCGGCATCGACAAGCGCACAGTCCATCCCAGCGGTTGCGAGGTGTTGCTGGAAGAAGCGGGCATCGAAGCGGCGATCCTGCCCACCGAAGCCGGGTACGACCTGTTGCCCGGCGGCCGCGACCTGACGGCTGCCGAATTGAAACTGATGGACGCGATTGCGCGCGAATCGCGCCTGAAGGAACAGCTCGCGAAACTCGGCGATCGCTACCACACCATCCTGATCGATTGCCCGCCGTCGCTGCATCTGTTGACATTGAACGCGCTGGCGGCCGCGCACAGCGTGCTGATCCCTGTGCAGTGCGAGTACTTCGCGCTGGAAGGCCTGACCTCGCTGCTGGATACCGTGAAGGCCGTGCGTGCGCGGCTGAATCCGCAGCTGGAAGTGGAAGGCCTGCTGCGCACGATGTTCGATGTGCGCAACAACCTCGGCAACGATGTCTCCGCGCAATTGACCAAGCATTTCGGCGACAAGGTGCTGCGTTCGATCATCCCGCGCAACGTGCGCCTGGCCGAAGCGCCCAGCTATGGCAAGCCGATCAACCTCTACGACCGTGAATCGCGTGGGGCGATCGCGTATCTCGGCCTGGCCGGCGAAATGATCCGTCGCGAACGGGGCGAGGCCGGAGTGCTGATCGACAACAGGAGCGTCTCGTGAGCGCGAAGCGACGTGGCCTGGGTTCGCGCGACCTCGACGTGCTGCTCGGCAGCGGCAACGCCGCAGAAGGTGAAAACGGCGCGGAGGAGTTGCGCAACATCCCGCTGGCGCAGATCGCGCCGGGCCGCTACCAGCCGCGCCGCCGGATCGATGAGGCGAAACTCGCCGAACTGGCTGCGTCGATCAAGGCGCAGGGCCTGATCCAGCCGATCGTCGTGCACGGCGTGGGTCGCGACCGCTACGAATTGATCGCCGGCGAACGCCGCTGGCGCGCCGCGCAGCAGGCCGGCCTCACGGAAATCCCGGCGGTGGTGCGCGAAGTCGCGCCACAGGCCGTGCTGGCGATGGCCTTGATCGAAAACATCCAGCGAGAGGAATTGTCTGCGCTCGAAGAGGCCCAGGCATTGCACCGGCTGATCGAGGAATTCGACCTGACGCAGCAGCAGGCGGCGGACGCGGTGGGGCGTTCGCGCGCAGCTGTCGCCAATCTGTTGCGCCTGCTGGAATCGCCCGAGCCGATCCGGAGCCTGCTCGACCACGGCCAGATCGAAATGGGCCACGCGCGCGCGCTGCTGCCGCTGGGCAACACGCCGCGCGCGATCGCGCTGGCCGAGAAGTGCGCGGCCGAAGGCTGGTCGGTGCGCGAACTGGAAGAGCGCGTGAGGCTGGCGCAACTGGCGCCGACGGGCAAACGCCGCGCCGCGCGCAACGCCGATCCGGACGTGGCCGCGCTGGAGCGCGAACTGTCCGAGAAATTCGGCGCGCGCGTGCAGATCGCGCACGGCCGCGGCGGCCGCGGGAAGCTCACCGTGCACTACCACAGTGCGGACGAGCTGGAAGGCATCCTGGAAAAGCTGCGCTGACTGAAATCCTTCCCACCACGCGCCGGTCATGCTCAGGGTGAGTGCCAGGCAACGCCAGTTCGACGCGCTGGTCCGCGTGCACGCGGGCGACCTCTACCGCTTCGCCTATTGGCTGTGCGGGGAGGACGCGCGTGCGCAGGACCTGGTGCAGGAAACCCTGCTTCGCGCCTGGCGGGCGCTGGGTTCGTTGCGCGACGATGCGGCGGTCAAGCCCTGGTTGCTGACGATCCTGCGCCGCGAACACGCGCGCGGTTTCGAGCGCAAACGTTTCGACCTGAGTGAACTGGACGACGACATCGCCGATGACGCCAGCGGCATCGATCCCGAACGCGCCGGTACCGATGCGCAGGTGCGCGCGGCCATCCTGCAACTGGAATCGAAATACCGCGAGCCGTTGTTGATGCAGGTGCTGGGCGGTTTTTCCTGCGAAGAGATCGCGCGCGAACTGCACTGCAAGCCGGGCGCGGTGATGACGCAATTGTTCCGTGCACGCCAGAAATTGCGCGCCGCGCTGGATGGCGGTTCTGCGCATGCGAAGGAGGTCGCGCATGGACTGCCTTGAATTCCGCCGCCGTCTCGCCGCCGAACCGCACGTGCGCGATCCCGACTTCGTGGCGCATCGCGACAGTTGTCACGCGGGCTGCACGGAAGCGTGGTGGCGCGCGCAGAAGCTGGAACGGCGCCTCGAAAACGCGCTGGCCATCGACGCGCCGGGGCAACTGCCCGAACGCGTGCTGCTGGCTCAGGCAACGCAAGCGCGGGTGCACACGCGCCGCTGGCGGTTGGGACTGGCGCTGGCGGCTTCGCTGGTGCTTGCGGCAGGCATCGGCATCTTCGGCTGGAACCGCAGTGCCGGTGCGGATCCGCTGCCGGACATCAGCGTTGCGCACCTGCATCGCGAAGCTTTCGCACTGGCCAGCAGGCAACCGGTGACCGAGGCCGATCTGCGCGAAAACTTCGCGGCGCGCGGCCTGGATTTGCACGAGATGCCCGCTGGTGCGGTGTTCGTGCGCGATTGCGACCTCGGCTCCTATCGCACGGTGCACCTGGTGTTCCGCATCGAGGACGAGCCGGTCACCGCGATGTATTTCGTCGACCATGCGATCGCGGCATCGCGCGAGTTCGATCGCGATGGCTGGCAGGGCCGCGAAGTGCCGATGGGCAAGGGCACCCTGCTGCTGCTCGGCGCCGACGCGCGCGGGTTTGCGCAGGTGGAGCGCAGCATGGGAGATGCATTGCAGGGTCCGCCACGGCAGGCGCTCGGGGAGCTCTGAGCGCGTCAGGCACGCGCGCGCCGCATCGGCGATAATCCGCACAGGTTCCCGAAGGCGCAGTCGATGCCCGATTTGTCCGTGGTCGTGCCCGTGTACAACGAGCGCGACAACATCCCACCGCTGCTCGACGAAATCGTCGCGGTCCTGCGCGGCCGCACGACGTTCGAGATCGTCTACGTGGACGACGCCAGCGAGGATGATTCGCTGGAAGTGTTGAAGGCCGCGCGCGCGAAGATTCCGGAGCTGCGCATCGTGCGGCACCTGCGGCGCAGCGGCCAGAGCACGGCGATCTGGAACGGCGTGCGCGCAGCGCGCGGCGAGTGGATCGCGACCCTGGATGGGGATGGCCAGAACGATCCCGCCGATATCCCGAAGCTGCTCGACGCGCGCTCGCAGGCCAATCAGAACATCAAACTGTTCGCCGGTTGGCGGACCACGCGCCGCGACACCTTCAACAAGCGCATTTCCTCGAAGATCGCCAACGGCGTGCGCTCGCGCATGCTGCGGGACTCCACGCCCGACACCGGGTGCGGCCTGAAACTGTTCGAACGAGGGACTTTCCTGCTGCTGCCGTATTTCGACCACATGCACCGCTACCTGCCGGCGCTGGTGAAACGCGCGGGCTTCGAGAGCGTCAGCGTGCCGGTCGGCCACCGCCATCGCACGCGCGGCGTTTCCAAGTACGGAATGCTCGATCGACTGTGGGTGGGACTGGCCGACCTGCGAGGCGTGTCCTGGCTGATGGGACGGGCGAAGGTGACGGCGACGGAAGAAATTTGAGTTTCAGTTCGGGCCTTTCGCCAGGGGCAGGTCGGCGCGCCGCCAGGCATCGATGCCGCCCGAGAGCACGTGCACGCGGGTGAAGCCCGCCTTGACCAGGCGCCGGGCCGCTTTCTCGGACTCCGCTCCGTTGCGCGACACCACCGCGACCGGCAGTTCGCGCGCCTTCTTCAGTTCCTTGTTCTCCGGGTCGAACTGGTCTTTCGCAACGTGCCGCGAACCGGGCACGTGCGCCTTCTCGAAGTCGGCCTGCGGAGACACGTCGATCACCAGCGCGTTGTCGCGGTTGATCAGTTGCGTCAGGCCCGCGGGCGTCAGTTCCCTGAAACCGCGGAAGCGGCGCGAGCCCTCCAGCGCGACGAGCGCCAGCGCGATCGCCACGAAGGCGGAGATCAGCAGCGGATGGTGCGCGACGAATTGCGGGATGCGCGCGAGGATTTCGTTCATGGCGGACGCGTGCTGGAGGGCAGCCCCGCATTATCCGCGATGCGCACGACGCGCGCGAGCCGCGGGCGACTACTGCTGCTGAGGAGCGATATCGGGCAGGCCCGACTCCAGCCACCAGTGTTTGGCCGCGGGATCGTATTTCCAGGTCTGGTGATCGATGATGTCGTAGGACGCCTGGCTGGACTTGATCACCAGGGTGATCTGCGCGACCTGCTGCACGGTGTTTTCATCCAGGGGCATCGGGCCGTCGGTCTGGTAGGCGCCGACTTCGACCCGGTTGTAACGCGCCTTCGCGGCGGCATCCAGCGGATGCGCCTCGCGCACTTTCGGGTCGATGAATTGCCACGCGCTGCCGAAATCGCCGAAGCGCAGGGCCGAGCCGTATTGCCCCAGCGTTTCATCGCGCGCCAGGCTCTTGTCGTCCATGCCGAGGCTGGCGCAACCCGCCAGCAGCGCGATCATCGATCCGCAAATTGAAACCGCGATGGCCTTGTGCATGGCGAACCCTCCCGTTCCGGTGCGCCGATTGTGCACCAAAGCGCCGGACGCGGCGCGAAGTTCATCGCAACTTGGCGACGAACGCGGCTTCGAGAGTGGCCGCATCGCCGTTGGCGGCGGCGACGATGCAACTGACTGCGATGCGCGCCTTGCCCTTGCGCGACAGCGTTTCGAAAAAGCCGGGGAATGAATCACGCTGGGTGAAGCCCGCGGTCGCGTGCAAATCGTCCAGCAGCGGTTGCAGATAGAGCAGGCTGGAGTCGCCGACGTATATGTCGCAGGCAAGGTCGCGCTCGCGCAGGTTCAGGTCCACCAGACCCCAGGCGGCAAGCGTCATCAGCGACGCCAGGCTGCCGCCGAAGGCGCAGCCCTTGTCGTTGATGTTGGGCGCCAGCGGTGCGGTCAGTTCAAGTTGCGTGCCGTCGTATCGTGTTACGCGCAACTGCATCGCGCGCGCGAGCGGAATGTGTTCGAGGATGTAATCCTGCAGGTGCGCCGCGAGTTCGAAGTGCCGTTTCATCCGGCCAGTTTGGCGCGCCGTCGCGCGCGCCACAAGATGCTCGGCTAGCATCGCGACATGAAGGAGGAAAGTGCAAGGCCGTTGCGCGGCGCGCGCGTGGCGATCACCCGGCCTGCGGGCACCGGCTCGACGATGGCGCGGCGCGTGCGTGCACTGGGCGGGATCGCGTTCTCCTTACCCGGCTCCAGCTTGCGCGCGATCGAGGATCCGCGCGGCGCGCGCGGATCCCTGTGCGAAGCCTTGCGCAGCGATTTCGTGGTCTTCACCAGCCCGGCTGCGGTGCGTTTCGCCGCGAGGCTGATGTCTTTGCGCACCCGCGCGAAATTGCTTGCACCTGGCGCGGGCACCGTCGCGGCGTTGAAACGCGCCGGCCTGAAACAGGTTTCGATTCCCCGGCGCGCCGACAGCGAAGGCTTGTTGGCCTTGCCCGGGATGCAGCGCGTGCGCGGCAAGCGCATCGGCATCGTCGGTGCGCCCGGAGGGCGCGACCTGCTGCAGCGCGGGTTGACCGCGCGTGGCGCGGAAGTTTTCGTTGCGCACGTCTATCGCCGCGTGCCGGCGCGGCTGGACCGCCGCCATCTCGATCCATTGTTGCGGGGTCGCGCGCCGTTGTACGTGCCGCTGTCGAGCGCGGAAGCGTTGCGGCATCTGCTGAAAAATCTGCCCCGCACCGCGCGAGCCGGATTGCTCGCCGGCACGGCGCTCGCCAGCAGCGCACGCATGGAACGCGCGGCGAAAGACGCCGGCTTCGCGCGCGTGCTGCGTGGCGAATCGGCGCACGATGCCGACCTGGTCGCCGCGATCGTCGCGGCGCACGACGACGCTGACGAAGCCGGCGTTTGCACCGGCGCGTGCAGCGGCTAGGATGCCAGCCATGGCCGACGAACCCGTCCAAACGAACCGTCGTGGAAGGTCGAATGCCGCGGCCGCCCTGGCGTGCCTGTTGGTGCTGCTCGCGCTGATCATCGCTGGCTGGGCGGCATGGCAGCAAAGATGGCTCCGGCACAACTCCATCGATAACTCCGCACGAACCGTAAATCTCGAGGAACGAGTGGTGGCGGCCGAGCGCGAGGTCGCCGCGGCCAGGGTGCAGCAGCAGGGCGTACAGCGCCAGCTCGAAGACGTGCAGGGCGAATTGCGCGCGGCCCGCGACGCCCGGGACGGACTCGACCAGCGCATGCGCAACCTGGAAACCGCGATCGGGCAGATTTCCAGCCAGCAGTTGCAGGGCCGGGAGGCGCTGCTCCTGGATGATGCCGAGTTCCTGCTGCGCGCCGGCCGCCAGCGCTGGGATCTGTTCAACGACGCCGATGCCGCCGCACGTGCATACACGCTGGCCGACGACGCGCTGGCGCAGGTGTCGGACCAGGTCTACGCGCCGGTCCGCTCCGCGATCGCGGCCGAACGCGCCGCGCTGGTTGCCGCCTCGTCGCCCGCGCGCGTGCACGCACTGGATACCCTTGCGGCGTTGCGCCAACAAGCGTCCGGCCTGCCCATTGCCGGATCGGCAGCCGCGCCGCATGCATCGGAAAATGGCGTGTTGGCGCGCACCTGGCGCGCGCTGAGCGGCGTGTTGCGCGTGGAGCGCGACAAAGGGGCATCGCCGGCGGCCGCGGATGCGCGCATCGCACGCGAATTGCTGGCGCTGGACCTGGCCCAGGCGCAGGCATCGTTGCTGGCATTCGACGAAACCGGCTTCCGCGACGCAGTGCATGGCGCCGATGCACTGCTCGCGGCGCGCTTCGATACGGATGCTGCGGGAGTGCGCACCGCGCGTTCGCACTTGCAGGCCCTGTCGGTGGTGCGCACCGCAACGGTCGCGCCGCAGCTCGGCGGAGCGCTGGCGCAATTGCGGGCGCTGCGCGCTTCGCACGCGATGCAGGCGATCACGCCGGCCCCGGCCACGAGCGCCGTGCAACCATGAAACCCTGGCGTTGGCTGTTGGGCCTGATCGTGATCGCGCTGGTCGGTGCTCTGGCCTGGAGCTGGCTCGCGACCGACCCGGGTTACGTGCTGGTCCGCATCCGCGGCTGGCGCATCGAGGCCACGGTCGTGGGTGCGCTGCTGGTCCTGGTCGCGCTGTGGATCATGGTGGCCCTCGCCTGGTGGTTGCTGCGCTGGCCGTTCGGCGCGTTGTCGCGGCGGCACCGGCGCGTCAGCCGTACCCGCATGCGCGACGGACTGGTGGCGATGGCCGAAGGCCGCAACGCGGAAGCCGGGCGCGCCCTGGAACGCGCGGCGATGCACGCGCCCCTGCGCGCGCCGGCGCTGTTGGCTGCCGCGGAAGCGGCGCACCGCAGGGGCCAGTGCACGCGTTCGTTCGAATTGCTGGATGCCGCCGCGCAATATTCGCCGCAGGCCGCGCGCATGCTGCGCGCGCGCGTGCTGCGCCGCGAAGGTCGCGCGAAAGAAGCGCTGGCGCTGCTCTCGCCGGAGGCCGATGCCGGCCGGCTTCCGCCTTCCGGCTGGCACGAGTTGGTGCTGTCGGCGCTGGCCGCCAATCAACCGCGGCGTGCGCGCATCGCGCTGGAACCGCTGCGCAAGAGCAACGCGCTGGGCGCACGAGGTTATGCCGCACTGGAAGCACGCGTGCTGTCGGCGAGCCTCGCCGCCGCCGAAGATGCGCAGTCGCTGCATGGCTTGTGGGGCGCGTTGTCGCGCACGCAGCGCCAGGCGGTGGACGTGCTGCCGGCGTATGCGCGCGCGGCGGCGCGCACCGGTTCGCCCGCCGATGCGCTGGATGAAATCGCAGCCGCGCTGAAGCGCGAATGGTCGCCGCGACTGGTCGCGGCCTATGGCGAACTGGCCGAAGACGATCCGCCCGCGCGGCTGCGCGTCGCCGAGGCGTGGCTGACGGCCCACCCCAACGATGCGGACCTGTTGATCGCGCTGGGCCGCTTGTACCTGCGCACCGCTCAGCCGCAGCGGGCGCGCGACGCACTGCGTCGCGCGCTCGCCTTGCATCCGGAAAGCGCCGATGGCTGGGAAATGCTCGGCGAAGTGCGCAACGCACTCGGCGAGCAGGCCGAAGCCTTGCGTTGCTACGGCAATGCACTCCGCGTCACGCGCGGCCAACCCGCGATCGTCACTGCGCGCGATACGGCCGACACCGGCGTCTTCGCGGTGGAAGAGCGCGACCACCACGGCGTACCGCGCCTGCCGGACCAGCCGACGCAGGCGCGTTGATGCACATGTTGATGCACATCAGGTGTTAGGCTTCGCGCGCATGATCCGACCGTTGCTGATCCCGATTTTTTGCGCGTGCATCGCGTTATGCGGAAGCGCGCGCGCGGAGATGCATCCGGGCGAAGACGCGCTGGTGCGCGAGGTCGTCGCCGACACAGGGCAGGACGGGTCGCGGCTCACCGCGTTGCTGGACGGCGCGCAATACAGGCAGAGCATCATCGATGCGATGACGCGCCCGGCGGAAGCCAAACCCTGGAGCGAATACCGCCCGATCTTCGTAAACCCGGCGCGGATCGACAACGGCATCGACTTCTATCGGGAGAATCGCGTGCTGCTGGATCGCGTCAGCGAGCAGTACGGCGTGCCGCCGCAATACCTGGTCGCGATCCTGGGCGTGGAAACCAATTACGGTCAGATCACCGGGCACTACCGCGTGCTGGATGCGCTCGTCACCCTGGCCTTCCACTATCCGCCGCGCGCGGATTACTTCCGCGGCGAGTTGAAGACGCTGCTGGAATTGCCGGTGGGCAAACTGGCCGGACCGGTCGCCACGCTGCAGGGTTCCTACGCCGGCGCGCAGGGCTGGGGCCAGTTCATGCCTTCGAGCATCCGCGACTACGCGGTGGACGAGGACGGCGACGGCCGCATCGACCTCAACGGTTCGCTGCCCGACATCCTGGCCAGCGTCGCCAACTATTTCGTGCGGCACGGCTGGCGCACCGGTTCGCCGGTCGCACTGCTCGCCACGCGTGACTTCGATCCGGACGCCGTGGACGAATACGCGGGAACGCCACCGACGATGCCGGTCGAGCAGTTCGTGGCGGCGGGTTATTCGCCGCAGATCCGGGTCGAGCCCGGCGTCCCGGCCAGCCTGCTGGCGCTGGAAAACGGCGACGGCAATCCGGAGTCGTGGCTGACCTTCGACAACTTCTACGTGATCACGCGCTACAACAAGAGTCCGCGCTACGCGATGGCGGTGACGCAGCTGGCCGACGCGATCGCACAGGGCGTGGCGGCGGAGAGCCTGCCGGTGGCGCCATCCGGCGCGGCGCAAACCGCACCGCCCGTGCAATGAAACGCGCGGCGGCGTCCGTGGTCGTGCTGGTGGCGACGGCGATGCTCGCGGGATGCGCCGGTTCGCCGTCGCGTTCGCCCGAAGATCGCCGCGAAGGTTCGACGGCACGTCCGCGCGCACCGTTCAACGATGACGTCAGCCGGCCGCAATCGAGCCGCTACCGGCAGAGCGAGGACGCCACGCCCGACGGCGATGGCATCGACATCGCCTCCATGCCAGAACCGGTGCCGAAGGCGGAACCGCGTTCGCGCTACGGAAACAAATCGCCCTACAGCGTGCTGGGCCAGACCTACGCCGTCCTGCCGACCGCGGCCGGCTACGACGAGCGCGGCATCGCGTCCTACTACGGCAGCAAGTTCCACGGCTACATGACTTCGGACTTCGAGAAGTACGACATGTACGCCTTCAGCGCAGCCAGCAAGGTGCTGCCGCTGCCGAGCTACGCGCGCGTCACCAACCTCGAAAACGGCAAGAGCGTGGTCGTGCGCGTCAACGACCGCGGCCCGTTCGCGCCCAACCGCATCATCGACCTGTCCTACGCCGCCGCGGTGCGCATCGGCATCTGGCCCAGGGGCACCGGCCTGGTCGAGGTGCAGGGCATCGATCCCGCGCAAATGGACGCGGAACCTGCGCCGCCGCCGATTGTCACAGCGCAATCGGGAGGGAAACCGAAGCTGTACCTGCAGGTCGGCGCCTTCGGCGACCCGGCCAATGCGCAGCGGCTGGCCGACCGGTTGCGCACGCAGGATTTCGGCGCGGTGCGCGTGGTGGATGCGCAGGTAGGCGGACGCGAGCTGAAACGCGTGCAGATCGGGCCGCTGGCGGACGTGGACGAGGCCGATCGCGTCACGGAGAAAATTTTCG